>ENA-OPRN01000001-OPRN01000001.1-human-gut-metagenome-genome-assembly--contig:-NODE-1-length-203167-cov-31.032903_pt1 | contig 203167 bp, 165 predicted proteins | sample MGYA00241894_ERZ501882 | MGnify/ENA primary metagenome ERZ501882 (study PRJEB25962, sample SAMEA2042220) | human gut metagenome | biome: human gut; feature: human-associated habitat; material: faeces...
GGGGTTGTTCCTATGTGTGAGAGTGGAAGGAATATCCTAGCTAAGCATAAGAAAAAGAGTGGTGATTAGCCACCCTCAATTTCATCAAGTTTTTCTTCTTTATTAGTCTCTGTTTAAAACAAACCTTTTAATCATCAACCATCCGAATGGAATTAGAACTAACAAGGAAGCTGCCGCTGTGAAATATGCACCTTGCATATTGAAGAAACTATCTGATTTAAATATTGCTTCAGCTATTGCATACAAGATAGCAGGAACAACAAATCCTGTCACAAGACTTGATCCGAGGACTCCCCAGAATTCAGACTTCTCGACAGTTCTTCCTTCAGCGACATAGTCTCCCCAGAAGTTTTGATTCACACTAATTTGATTCTCATAATAATGATCAAAAGCTATATCTGACGCGGCAGCCAAACTTATCAATACTACGCAAATACATTGCACGAAGAAGATAATGCTATTTAAATCATCGTTCTTTGCCCCACCTGTAGCGATGTTGCAATATATTGCAGCAATCCAAATTGCGATACAAGACAAACACATCACGCCTACAGAGACCCAATAAAATTGACCACACAACCATGTAAATATAGCTGCTATTACGATTGTTCCTACAATAAATCCAATTAACTGCCAGAGCAAATCCATTTCAGCTATCCTTTATCTACCAATATCGTCACGTTTCTTATAATGCAAGAATTGGAAAAGATAATAAAGAGCAAGTAAACCACCAGCAATTGCAAGAAGCACACCAAACGTACCCAAAGCAGAACCACTTTTTTCTCCAGATACACCCATTACAATTCCACCGACAAACAAAGCTATTCCAAGAATCAAGAATAAGAAAGTAGTCTTCTTTCTAGAAGCTACATAAGCTCCCATTGAAGGCATAATCATATTGTTTAATACATATCCAAATTCATTAGATCCTTGTCCTTCATATCCCATAACTTCCATTATATCTGAAAACATGTATTCATAAAGAATGGCACCCATTCTTTCTTTCAATTTGTTAAATTGTCTGGCCTTGATTGCATTTTTCATATAACCGAAGTAAGCCTTAGGATTTAACAAAACAGTGCATCCTGTTGAGTCTTTGGGATTCAAGGAATATACATCAGCACTATAACTAGAATTTTGATTGGTCAATTCTTTAGCTGCATCTACTGCTTTAATTCCATTGAATCCTTCAAGATTTGTAAATGAAATCTTCACTTTATTAACTTTCATCAACAAATAATCAAATTCAACATTAACATAAAAGTTGGAATCATCTGGTGCATAGAGTTTAAATGTAGTTTTAGTCAATCCGTTTTTAACATCTTTAACATAACTGTTCTGAACTTTTAACTGCTTCTTAATGTAATACTTAGTCAAACCACTTTGTGACATGTTAGATACCTCTTTTCTTTTTAAGTCGAAAATAGGTTAAGATTACATACGCTAAAGAAGTGCTAAAGAAGACTCTATTTTTTAAACTTTAATTAAAAATCCATAAGAAATGCCATATATACAGGAATACAAATAATCCCATTTTTTCTTATGTAGCTATATCAAAAGATTGAAAAACACCAATTAGAAATTAATATAAGAATTAAAAAAGAAAGCGAAGTAAAATTTCACTTTCTTTTATATCTTTAGAAATCAATAAATAAAGGGCAATTCTCCAAATGCACTTTTATTCCGTTCTAAGACACTTGACAGGATTTCTCTTCGCTGCACTTTTCGAGGGTGAAAGACCAGCTACATAAGTCAACAATGATGAAATAACTATCAATAACAAGGCATATAGAGGATTCAAAGCAGCAATATTACCTATTGCGTATCCCGGGAATGCTAAATTAATGCCTATATTAATAGGAATAGATATGAGATACGTTAAGGCCACTCCAAGAACACCGGCAATGAATCCTATAGCTAAAGATTCCATCTTAAACAATCTTCCGACATCTTTCTTTCTAGCACCTACGGATCTCAATATTCCTATTTCTTTAGTTCTTTCAAGAACGGATACATAAATAATAATTCCTATCATCACTGAAGAAACAACTAATGATATAGAAGCAAAGCAAATAAGAACGATAGAGATCACATTGACCAAAGTGCTCAGTGATTCGGAAACTAATGAAGATACATCTGTATAAATTATCTTCTCTGACGATTTCAATTCAGTACCATCGGCTTTCTTAGTAGTGTTATATAAATCTAAGTAGGCTAATAACTGCTCTTTCGTTTTAAAATCGACAGGATAAATAGTTATACTTCCAACACCAGTATCAGTTCCTATAGACTTTCTAGAATTAGAATAATTACTAATATTGCTATACTTGGCTGGAGCTTTAGTGGTGTTATCTAGACTAAGAATATTATATGCTTGGAAAGTATCTTTAAAATTTATTGAAGATATATTTCCATTGATGAAATCATTGAGATCGATATTGTCAAGTTGAGCGGCTAAGCTTTCTAAGTTGATAAAGAAATAATCTTTATCATTTTTCTTTGCAATATTAGATTTACCCGCATCCATCAAAGCATCTTCGGTTAGCGATGGTAAATAATAAACACCATCTCCTAAAATTCCCATAGTTTTAGATTCTTTCTTTCTAAGAATTCCAACAATTTTAATGGTTTGAGATTTATCATCAGCAAAGGAAGACTTCAACTGATCATTAGTTTTTGGCTTTGAATAGGTGGGTAATTGATAATTAATTAAGTTGATTTCACCACCCAATTCTTCTTCAAGTTGAGTTTTATTAGAAGAGATGAAATCCGCAATTAATTTTGCTTTTTGTGTATTATCTACTTGAGCTCTAACTTGAACTAATAAAGCTGTTAATTTTATAGTCATGCTTGTTGATAATTTAGCATTTTCAACAGGAATGAAGAAGTTTATAAGTTCTTTAGCAAGCGTATTATTATCAACATTTGTATCATTAGATTGTATTGAAGATAAGAATTTTAATAATTTAGGAAATGAATATGGATTATCTTGATTACCTTCACCAGCACCTCTAAGACCTATTCCATAGAATGTGGGTGAATCAGCGTCTATTTCATTTTCAGTGTAATAGACGTCATTAGGAACTAATTTAAATTCCATACCATTAAAAGTCTCTGTATTAATAGTTTTATAAGTTCCATCTGAATTCTTGAATTCATTAGGATTAATTCCTAATGCTTTTAATGTGTTTGTAGAAATTCCATTATATTTATTGACTGTTATTACGACTTCATTTTTGTTTTGTGGAAATCTTCCGCCAGGTAATAAATCATAATAACTCTCTATATATTGTTCATCTCCCGGCAACTCAGACCAATAGCTAGATGAAGAAGAAGTTAAAGAGGAAATTAAAGATGATGAAGATGTATTGATAGAAGTATATTTATCATTTCCATCATCATCTTTGGATTTAGCGATTACATTCGCTGAAATAGAATAATTATTTTGTATAGATGCATATAAGCTCTTATCGAGTCCAGCCCATTTTCTACCATACGAATCCGTTCCACCCATCAAGAATGATTCATAATAATCAGAAGTTAGGTCATTCATATGAAGCATAGTTTGAGTAGGCTCAACTATAGTAACATCATCTGAATTTGGATATTCCTCATGTTGATCATATGTATTCTGATTCGACTTCATTTCGGAAGCAGATGCAAGTCCATAACCTTCTACTGAAATAGGAAACTGGGCCAAAGTTTGGGTCTCTGTTCTATTGACATAGTCCGAAAAACCTCCGGATATAGCTAAGACTAACCCGACTCCAATTATTCCAAATGATGAAGCCAAGGCTGTTACAAATGTTCTTCCCTTCTTTGTTAATAAATTCTTCAAAGACATTTTCATAGCTGTGAAGAAACTCATCTTTGACTTCTTTTCTTTCTTTTCTTTTTCTTTACTCTGTCTCTTATCTTTTTCTTCATTTACCTCATCATAATACTCTTGTCTTTTTGCTTCTTGAATTTCACTTTCAGTTAATGGTCTAGGAGCTTTACTATTAAAAGCCGAAGTCTTTACTACCTCTTCTTTTTCGTCTTCATCACAAGGAGCTGAATCATCAACAACTAGCCCATCATTCATCCTAATAATTCTATCTGCATATTTATAAGCCAATTCTTCATTATGAGTGACCATGATGACCAAATGTTCTTTGGAAATGTCATGAAGTATATCTATGACTTGAGTAGATGTTTCAGAATCCAAAGCTCCAGTAGGTTCATCAGCTAAAATGATAGACGGATTTGAAACTATAGCTCTAGCTATTGCAACACGTTGCTGTTGACCGCCAGATAATTGATTCGGCTTTTTCTTTGCTTGATTTTCTAGTCCTACTTGTTTTAGAGCCTCCATAGCTCTTTCTTTCTTTTCTTTCACAGAGATCCCAGATAATGTCAAAGCCAACTCTGTGTTTTCCAAGATAGAAAGATGGGGAATCAAATTGTAAGATTGAAATATTATTCCTATCTTTTTATTACGATAATTATCCCAATCTCTATCCTTATATTCTTTTGTTGACTTTCCATCGATTATCAAATCACCCTTTGTATATCTGTCCAATCCAGAAATAATGTTTAACAAAGTTGTCTTTCCACAACCCGAAGGACCTAAAATAGCAGCAAATCCCTTCTCTCCAAAAGATAAGGATATTCCCTTTAAAGCCGTTGTTTTTAAGTCTTTATCAACAATATAATCTTTCTTTATATTAACCAGTTTTAACATATCCACCTCCCTTCTATTCTTTGTATAATTTATACGCTAAATATTAGTTATTTTTATCAACTTTTCTCTAGTTCTTTTGGGTATTATTTCACATTATTTAGATTTTTTTCTTAGATTTGTTCTTTTCTTGCTTACTTAATCTATAATTGCAATTGTAAACCCATACATTAGGAGTAAAAGACATCTATGAATCAAGAAATTGTAGATTCCATTACCAAGAAGTTCGAAGAACTTTATGGTGACACTACAGGAGCAAAAATATACTTTGCTCCCGGACGTGTTAACCTTATCGGCGAGCATGTAGATTATCTAGGTGGACATGTCTTCCCTTGTGCCTTAACAATAGGAACATACATGATAGTAAAGCCTAGAACCGACAGCACCATCCGTTTCTTTTCTATCAACATCAAACCTGAAAGAAAATACGAAGACAAGCTCGAGAACATTTTCTCCCATGAGAATCCTGACAAACAATACGTAAAAACTTTAGGATGGACTGCTTATCCTAAAGGCGTTATTTGGGCATTCAACAAAGCTAGAAAATTAAGAGCCACCCATGGTTTTGATGCTGTTGTCGGTGGCGATATTCCTGCCGGCTCAGGTTTATCCTCATCTGCTTCACTCGAAGTATTGATGGGATATGTCCTTAGAGATATGTTCAATTGGACAACAATCACCAATATTGATCTTGCTAAAATCGGAAAATACTCCGAGAACAATTTCAATGGTGTAAATTGTGGAATAATGGATCAATTCGCATCAGCTATGGGAAAGAAAGATTGTGCAATCTTCCTCGATACTAGCTCACTTGAATTCGTCTATGCACCTATCAAATTAAACGGTGCAAAAATAGTAGTCACAAATACAAACAAGCCTCACTCATTAGCTGACTCTAAATACAATGAACGTCGTGCACAAGCAGAAGAAGCTTTCAAAGACTTAAAGACAGTCAAACCTGAGTTGGAAAATCTTTGTGATTTACAATTGGAAGATTTCTATCAATTAGGCACTGCTATTAAAAATCCTACTTGTTGGAGAAGAGCAAAACATGCTATATCCGAAAATGAGAGAACACTCAAAGCTGTTGAAGTCTTAAAGCAAGGCAAGATTGATAACTTCGGTGATTTGATGAATGAAGCAGGTGCTTCTATTCGTTATGACTATGAAGCAACATGTTATGAGCAAGATGTCTTAGTAGATGCTTCAAGAGTTCAAAATGGAGTCATAGGTGTTCGTATGACTGGCGGTGGATGGGGCGGATGTATCGTCGCCTTGGTCAAGGACGAGTTCATCGATTCATATAAGCAAAATGTTGCTAAGATTTACTGCGAGAGAACACAATATAAGCCTTCATTCTATGTCGTCTCTGTCGGTGATGGACCTAGTGTAGTAAAAGTTCTTTAGCAAATAATAAAAGGCACTCATGTGCCTTTTATTTGCTTAAATCATGAAAGGAAAAATAAAATGATAGATCAATCAATTAAAAAGCTCGTCACTTATGCATTAGAGAAAAAATTAATTAAAGAAGATGATAAGATTTATTGCACAAACTCTTTACTAGCAATCCTTAGACTAGATGAATACAATGAACCAAAAGAGGAATACAAAAATGTAAATTTAGAATCGACATTAAAAGAGATTCTAGACTTTGCTTTTGAAAAGAATTTATTTCCTGAGAATTCTACCGTCTATAGAGATTTATTCGATACAAAAGTCATGTCCGTCTTCGTGGATAGACCTTCAAATGTAATTAAAGAATTCAACACTAAATATAGAACTTCTCCAAAGAAAGCTACCGATTGGTTCTACAAGTTCTCTCAAGACACTGACTATATCCGTGCCTATAGAGTCAAGAAGGACTTAAAGTGGAAAACTGCCACACCTTATGGTGATCTAGATATAACAATCAACCTTTCAAAGCCTGAAAAGGATCCTAAAGCTATAGCAGCTGCAAAATTGATGAAGCAATCTTCTTATCCTAAATGCCAGCTCTGTCCTTCAAACGAAGGATATGCTGGAAGATTGAATCATCCTGCAAGAGAAACTATTAGAATTATTCCTTTTGAATTATCAGGAAAGAAATATTTCTTCCAATATTCTCCATATTCTTATTTCAACGAACACGCAATCGTATTCAACAGCGAGCATGTCCCTATGGCAATCAACCACGATTGCTTCGAACACCTATTAGGCTTCGTTGAAAAGTTCCCTCATTATATTCTCGGATCAAATGCCGATCTTCCTATTGTCGGCGGCTCTATCTTGACTCATGATCACTACCAAGGTGGAAGCTACATCTTCCCGATGTTTAAAGCTCCGATAGAAGAAGAAATTGTATTTACCAATTACACCGATGTAAAAGCTGGATATGTAAAATGGCCTTTGTCTGATATTAGGTTGTCATCAAGAGATCCTAAGAGATTGATTGCATTAGCAGATAAGATTTTAAGAGTATGGCGTGGGTACACCGACGAACAATCATTCATATATGCAGAAACTAATGGTGAACCTCATAACACTATCACTCCTATAGCACATAAAGTCGAAGATCAATACGTATTAGAATTAGTATTAAGAAACAACATCACTACTGATCAATATCCTTTAGGTCTCTACCATCCTCATCAAGAATTATGGCATATCAAGAAGGAAAATATCGGATTGATTGAGGTTATGGGATTAGCTGTTCTACCTTCAAGATTGAATAAAGAATTAGCAAAACTTGAAGACGAATTAGTGAATAACATCGACCCTGCATCTGATTCATTAACAGAAAAGCATGCAGACTGGGCTAAGCAAATCAAAGAAAAATATTCAGATATCAACTCTTCTAATGTAAAGGAAATTGTCGAAAGAGAAACTGGATTAGTATTCGCTAGATGTCTCGAAGATGCCGGTGTTTATAAGCAAGACGAAGCTGGATTAGAAGGCTTCAATAGATTTGTTGAAAGAGTTAATAAAGAGCCTGAAATCATAAAGTAAAGAGGTGATATAAATGCCTTTTATTAGAATAACAACAAACAAATCCTTGTCCCTTAAGGACAAGACTGATTTAAAGACTGGTCTAGGTCAATTAATAACCACTCTCCATAAAACTGAAGACTGGTTAATGATTGCATTCGACAATGTCGAATCTGATTCAATGTATTTCAAAGGTTCAAACGAATATAGTGCCATAGTAGAAATCAGCGTCTATGGAACAATATCAAAAAATGATTTTGACCCGATGACAAGAAAAACTACTGACTTATTATCTAGAACAATTAAAATTGATCCAAATAGAATCTATATAAATTATAGAGAAGTCGATCATTGGGGATTAGGCGGAAGTAATTTCTAAAAACTCTAGCTATAAATTTTCCTTATAAAGTGGATACGCTAAAGAAATTCAAAACTCTTCTCCGTTCTCACTTTTGGCATGCCTTTAAAGAGGCCGTCATAAACGCCTCCCGCCACAACAAATGGGTGGATGGCAATGAACTGATGGACTCTATAAATTTAACAAAGGGGACAACAACAAGAGCATATTTATTTCCAGGGACGAAATATACAAAATTATCAGTGATAAGTACATTTATGCATTCATAGTATATAAATACAAAATAGATTTGAATGCCAAGAAAGTTCTCTATTTTCCAAGTAGTAAAATTCATAATGTCACTATTTGACAAATTGTGTCATTGGGAAGCTTTACAATTTTGCTCTAGTGCCAAATGTTCTCAGTATTTAACAAATGTTCTTAATAATTAACATCTTGATTTGATGTTCTTTTAATAGAATTGATTGTGGAAAGGAGGCAATAAGATGTTTGCCGACAAGCTTAAAGAACTAAGAAAAAAGAAAGGAGTGACTCAAGCCCAGCTGGCTGATGCTATTTACGTTTCAAGGAGCCTTATCGCAAAATTTGAGACGGGAGCATCTTATCCAAATAAGGATACTCTTGAAAAGATAGCTCTTTATTTTGGAATATCGGTTTCTGAATTGGTCGGGATGGATGAAACCGTTTTGATTGCCGTGGAGAATAAGAACCTTACGCAACGAATTGAATTCTGGTCATTGGTAGTTATTTTGGCTGTTGCGTTTGTTTTTGCCATAATGGTTTTTGTTCCGTTTCTCCGCGGAAGCAGGTATGTCTATCCAATTCAACCAGGACAAAGTTACCCAGAGAGGGAGTTCTTTCAAACGAGCATCTTCATGGGAACCTATGAGCATGGCAATTCTATTGGCTTGATTTCTTTTTTTCTAAGTCTCTTTGCATCAGTTTCGGCTGCTTTATCATTGGTCTTAAAAAAAGCAAAGTATACCCCAATTTTAAAGCTTGGAAGCTACGTTCTTTTCTTTGTAGATATATTCGTCTCTTTTGCCGCTGTCGTTTGCTGTTTAAGCTACATTTCATAGGAGGCTGTACTGGGCTATTCATATGATAAACCGAAACAATTTTTTGATAATGTTTCGGATGCTATTAATGGAAAAATTCCAGTCAAAGATACAACAACAAAATATGGTAGAGTTTTCGAATTTCATGAGAAAATAAAATCAATATTTGGAGAGTATAAGGAAGTTAATATCGTAGTATCAATTCAAAAAGACCATGAAGCAAAAAATATAGAATAATAACTATTTACCCAGGAAAAAAAGGAGAGTAATTATGAAGTTATATGATGTGGTCCAATTAAAAGAACAATTTAATAATTATCCTAAGGAACAACCGGCGTTATCGTTGGAATTTTCGAAAACACCGACGCCTATCTTGAGATTGTAGATGACGCCGGAAATACTATAGATGTCATATACGATGTGCCATTATCAATTTTGGAAAAGAAAAAACTGATACGATAACTATGAAATAACGATTGACATTCGATGAATACGTGACGCTTACTAGCAATCATGTTTGTATAGAGAATTAGCGCAATGTATTGCTTTTTGATACATCGGTTACATCAATAATGAAAAAGGTGATACGAATGAATCAAAATTGTAGCGCGATTGATTTTTCTTTAATAAAGAATCATAGTAAAATATAAAAGAAAAGAGGACTTATTCTTATGCCAATGATAGAAGTTACAACCAGTGAGAAAATCAACAAAGAAATAGCTGATAAAATTAAAAAAGGTTTAGGTGGAAATATAAGCATATTTCCAGGTAAACCTGAAAGTAGAGTAATGGTCTCCATCAAAGATCAAGCTTATATGTATTTTGGTGGAATAGAAGGACCTACTGCACTAATCTCTGTAGCTCTTTACTTAGATCAGCCAGAAGAAACATATACTGAATATTCCAAAGTTGCAGTCAATACAATCATCGATGCTTTACCACAAATTCCGAAAGATAGAATTTATGTAAAGTACCAAACATTAACTCATAAAAACTGGGGCAAAGAATTCTAAAAACTGACAATGGAGACTCAAATCTCCATTGTTTTATTTTTTAGATTTGCATAGATAGCTATCGATAGTTCTTTGTAAATTCATATTGAAATTATTATTACTATATGTCCAGCCCAATTTCTCTAATTTAGTCGAATCTAAAGCATATCTTCTATCGTGACCAGGTCTATCAGAAATAAAATTAATTAATGATTCTGGTTTATCAGTCATCTTTAATATTTGCTTTATTATTTCTAAATTCATTTTTTCATTGTGAGTAGAAACATTATAAATTTGACCAGCTTGACCTTTATCTATAATCAAATCTAAAGCTGATGAATGATCATCTACATATATCCAGTCTCTTATATTCAATCCCGTTCCATAAACTGGTATCTTTTCATCGTTTAAAGCTTTGCTAATAACTAGCGGAATTAGTTTTTCTAAATGTTGATTAGGCCCAAAGTTGTTTGAGCATCTAGAAATAGTCACTGGCAATCCATATGTTCGAAAATAAGATAAAGCTATTAAATCAGCTGAAGCTTTGGATGATGAATAAGGAGAAGAAGGTCTTAAAATAGATTCTTCAGTAAATCTATATTTAGAATCTAAAGGAAGGTCTCCATAAACCTCATCGGTCGAAACTTGATGAAATTTAACTTTTCCAAATTTAAGACATGCATCTAACAAAACTGTAGTTCCAATAATATTAGATTTATAAAATATATCTGGATTATTAATAGATCTATCTACATGTGTTTCCGCCGCTAGATTTATAACAATATCAAACCTATATTTGTTAAACAAAGAATTAACTAATTCTTTATTGCATATATTTCCTTTAACAAATACAAAATTAGAATTATTAATAATAGAATCTAAATTATTTAAATTTCCTGCATAAGTTAAATCATCCAAACATACGAGCAAATCGTTTGGGTATTTATTTATCATATATTCCAAGAAGTTAGATCCTATAAATCCAGCTCCACCAGTCACTAAATATCTATTCATTATCTTTTATAATAATCATGTCCCAATAGCATCCTAGCAAAATCCATAATTTCATCAACAAATAAGCTTTTATTCTTCATAGTTTCTATGACAAGGCAATAATAGATATCTTCCTTTTTAAAATTATGATAAACCCAAACATTAAACAATCTCTCGGATAAATATCCAATACTCCTTTGTTGATAAGAATCTCTTTTTAAAATATCTTCTTTTCTTATTTCAAAAACTTTGTTCAGCAAAGGAAAGGCAAAATCACAATAATCATTTAAATCTTTTCTTTTCATAACAAACATATTGAATAAGGAAAATACATGTCCATTGAAAAACAAATCAAAATCTTTCAAATATTCTGGATTTAATATTTCAATTTGCTCTCTTAAACAATCTAAATCTCCTTTTGAATGATGATCTACATAATGTTGATAAATGGTTTCATGAATATGATATTGAGATGGAATTATTATTTTATATTTTTTTAAGATCTTCTCTATTTTATCTTTATCCATAGCTTTATATGAAAAGAAGCTTTTACTTTTATTGCAAAATAATCTTCTATAGTGTTCGAAGGAAACGATATCACTATCTGTATTTTTCCAAATCCAATACAAAGCTGTCAATTCACAATAATAAGGATTTAAATAATCTATATTATCTAATGTATATGTACTAATAGAATTATTAGTGCTTTCTTTTGCAATATTTTTATTGACATATAATATTGTTCTCGAACTTAAAATAGGATCATTAATAGTTTTATGAGAAACAGCAAACTGGATTACTTTTTCTTTCATAAGTTATCCCTCCATGTCTTCTAAAAGCATAACAATTATAAACAATAGATATGAATAATACTATTTTTTCCTTAAGCTTAGCTTTTGTTAAATAAATAAAAAATACGTTTTATCTATGTGCCGATAAACAAAACTTGTTATAAATTCAAAATATAGAATTTGTGCTAAACTTATTTATATGATTCTTTATTTATTTATTTTTGTCCTTGCTTTTTTAGTTTCGTGTTTATCTTCTAAACTAGCAAAGAAATATATGTCATCGAAAGGAAGAAACAAAAATAAATATAAGTTTTTATATATTCTTTCCTTTATCGTTGTATATTTAATTTTTACCATCCCTAGTGCCATCCGTTATGACATAGGCACCGACTATAGTTACACTTACCTTCCTATGCTAAACGAAATGAAAAGAACAGGATATGTTCCTGACACAGACCTAATAATTAAATTCTTTTTTATTTTAATTAATAATTTTTCACTTCCAAACCAGACTTTCTTTGCTTTGACCTCTATGGTAATGAATCTATTCTTTTTACTTGCAATTTACCAAGACAAAACATTTAATTATCCGTTAGGAATATTTGTATTTTTCATGAATTGTATCTTCTTCTCATCCTGGTCAAATATTAGACAAATGATGGGAATTGCTTTTGCCATTTTTGGCTTTGCTTTAATGCAAAATAAAAGAAATAAAGAATCAAAAGCAATATGTTTTTTAATGGTAGTCTTATCATTCTTTTGCCACAAATCTTGCCTTATTTTTATACCCATATATATTGTTTTACTAATCAAATGGAAAAATAAAAATTTATCTCTTTTTGCTTTGTTAGTGATTGCATTAATTCCTGCTCTAACACCTGTAGCACGTAAAATAATCACCTCCTTCGGATATGGATATTTCTTTAATGGGTATACTGTCAGTGGAACAGGCTTAGGTAATTTGTTAATTGTTTTACCTAGTATCGTACTTTTCATTTATTCTTTCTATAGCGTATTGATAAAAGAAGAAAAACTCTTCTTTAATGTCTTAATTACATCTGCCATTTCAATTTGTATATTCCTATTCTGTTTCATTATAAAAAATACAGAGCTGTTTTTAAGGCTCTATCATTTGTTATATGCTTTCGACATGATCTACCTTCCTTTACTTGTTGAATCAAGAAAGAAACACTTTAAATTTAAAGAAGAAGTATCAAAATTAAGCCTCAACATCAACCCTTATGCATATATCAAAAGCGATAACAATATTATTTGCTGCGTAAATGATATAAGCTTCTTCTTTTACTTTTCATTTATTATCGGGTCTTATTTGATTTCTTTTGTATTCCAAGAGATTTTCAATACTTACTTTGGAATAACAAAATTTAAAACATTCTTTTGAGCCAAATCATAAGTTGTCAATCAACATTTAAAAGCTTTAAAACAAATAAAGAGCTGATTAAAGTAAAGACTTATATGACAGCTCCTATATTTTATTCTTGAAATAAAAGTATATCGGCATAAACATATGGTGTTTTAAGAAAAAGAAATATATTTTCCTACTTTTAGATTCGCCATCGACCTTAGTTAAAGATAATCCCTTTAAATAAAGATCATCTTTGTTTAATTTCTTAAACAATTGCTTACAAGTTTTATATCTTTCTTTTCTAATCATCCTTGATAAATAGAATTTTGATACATCAAATTCCATAGTATCGAAGCAAGAAACATTAATATTATTATATTCAGCATATGAATTTTAAAAAAAAGATTATGGATTTATCACAGCAATAACAAACAATACTTCAGCTTTTATAAACTACGATGGTGTTACTTGTAGTTGATCTTCTTTCTTTATAGGTGGGTCTAAAGACAATCCATTATTTTCTTGCTTGTTAGATTGTTATAAATACTATTTATCTAATACAAAAGAAATTCCTACTTATTTCCTAATCGATATTCTTTTAACTCTTTGTAAAAAATATAAAATTGGAGATAGCATCTTAAACAAATACACTAAAATCAATGTTAAATTCGATATATTTTATTTATCTGAGCATCTTTCAAACAAAGTGACTAACAAAGAAAAAGAAAATATGAATAAAATGACAATTCAAAAATTAAATTGGAGAATTGATGTCAATAAAATAAAGAAAGATAAGCTTTATTTTGAATGCTTAAAATAAAATCTATTCAAAATCTTCATTGATAACATGATACAAAAGCGAATTTGGATCATTCAATGCAGAAGTGGCGTCAGTTTTATAAGTTAACTTAGCAAAAACATCATTATCGCAAATATAATTTTTATTAAATTTTTCGTTTCTATAATAGAAATAATCTTCTATATGTTCGTTATTATATGGAAGACTATCTATTATCTTTTTATCTTCATCATCATATTTATATAAAAATTGAAAGAAATAATATACTTGGAAATATTCAAAAAAAGTATTTATTTCTCAAATAATCTTCAAAAAACAATCAGAGAAATTTTGAATTGATAAAAGTCCTTTATCTAACTTATCTTTTATATTTTTGGGAATATCAATATATCTATTAAAATTATCTTTATCCAACAAAACAACTTTATATTCACGGCCATGTTTTTTTATGCTTTCAACGCAAGTTTTCACTTTGATGAAATACTTTTATGTTTTTATACTTTTGACTCAAAGCATCTACGAATTCAGATGTTCCATCTGTCGAACAATCATCAGAGATTAACAATTCATCTTCTTCGCTTAGCTGCTTTTCTATAGATTCCATAGCCTTTTCAACATATTCTTTTTTGTTATAACAAGCCATCAAAGCTGAAACTGTCATATACAAAAACCTCTATCCTTTTATTTTCCTTTTAATAAAATTAAATATCTTCTTAAACCAGTTTTGTTTTTCCATAAAGAAATACTTTTGATTCTTCACTTTAAGTTTATTCTTATTTACATAGACATCCATCAATAATTCAGATACAAATCCAAATACTCTTCTTTCTTGACCTTCATATTTTGATAGATCTATTTCTTTTTCAAGTTTAAAAAGAATATCGAACATCCAATCACAATAAGATTTAGCAATTTCTTTTTTAGCTATAAACATATTGAAATAATGACCTGAAGTCTTCTTCATATGTTTATCAAAGAAAGGTAAATATTCCGGATAATCTTTTTCTATTATTTCTCTAGTTTTATCTAAGGCTTCTTTATTATGTGCATGAATATAATGAGAATAATTGGATTCTATATAATAATGTCTCTTCTTAGGAAGGATAATGTCATACTTAGACAATAAACTTTCAATAGTCTCAGCTTTGATAATATTATTAAAATTCTTCTTATGCTTAAGAGAAGAATCCGCAAAATATCTTCTGTAATGAACTAAACCTATAACATCATAATCAAAATTATAAATTCCTTCATAAAGAGCAGTTAATTCACAAAAAGAATCATTCTTTATTGATATATTCTTTCCTTGATTATCTAAATGTTCTACAAAATGTTCAGTGTTCTTCTCTGCGTTTACTTGAACAGGAATATAAATAGGATCTTTAGGAAATTCAACGTTTTTATGAGTAGCAACAATCAATTTAATATTCATATGTCTTTATTTTTTCTCCTTTTTCTTCATTATCTTTGCTTTTATAGATATAAATTTAGATTTGATTTTAGCTAAATATTTATTAGCTAAAGGATAAGCAAACTCATCCTTAAACAGGTACAAAAACAATGAATATACTATAACACTAACTACAATCATAAAGACCATGGCTTTATTTGCTGATATGAATTTAGTTAATACTTTATTTCCAAGCAAACAAACAACAGCCATAATCAAAGAAGCATCCAATGGTTTTATCATTGTTTTTATTACTTTCTTAAAGTCGATATAAAGATGTGAGTAATAAATAAAAACTATAGCGACAAAAGCTTCAGTAAATAAAACAGCATATGCAATTCCATCATTTCCAATGAACTTTACTAATAAATAAACAACGATAATATTTAATATTCCAGCACATAAATAAATTGCATTGGATAATTTCATCTTCCCTTTTGGAATAATATAACTGTAGTTGATAATAGAACTAAAGGCAATGAAAGGAAGCGATAAAGCTAATATATCCATCATCAATACAGCATTAGATCCATCAGAGCCAAAATACAATGGCATAAACACGTCAGCTACACATATTATTCCTAACACACAAGGCAAAGTGATGTCCATGATCACATTGAAAGTTTTATAAATTAAATTCTTTGCTTCCTCATCTTTCCCTTGTGAAATCAAAAAGGACATTCTAGAAAAAATAACAGGAATAATAGCGTAATTAATAGATGTTACTACATCCTTAATTTTAGAAGCTGAGCTAAAATATCCTACTGCACTATCGCCTTTCATCAATCCCAAAATAGTTGAATCCATAGTCGTATAAAGGCTAATAGCTAAAGCAGATATAAAGAATAATGTGGCATTCTTTATATCCATACCCATCATCTTAATATTAAAAGTTGGTTTCTTAATATATTTGCGTAAAGGAAGGAACATTATCAAGCTCGATAATACTGCACATCCACACATTATTCCAACATAAGTCAAATAATCATCGGGTGATTTTACCAAGCAAAAAATAAGAATTAAATTTATTACTTTTATTATTGCTGATCTTATTGCAATCGCTTTGAAATTTTCAATTCCTTGATAAAAGAAACTGATGTCGAGCATTGTCGACAATATATTCAATGCGAATATAACATACGCAATATCATTAGATGAATCGCCAAATACATGGCAGAAAACCATGATGAAATAAACTAAAAGACATCCAACACCGAGGAATTGCTTAGAGAAGAAAACACTCCAGAATCTTCTATTCAATTCATCCGGATTTTTAGTTGCGGTAGAGATTCTTTTCGTACCATAATCCGCAAATCCGAATGCTGCTACTAAAGTGAAATAACTGACATATGCATTTTGATATGTGTATGATCCAACTCCACTAAATGTCAAGACTCTATATACATATGGGGAAAGAATTAAAGGTATTAAATAAGTTAATAATTTAATTGTAATATTAAAAATAGAGCTTTTTTTAAGACTATCTCTTTTTATCTCTTTTTGTTGTTCTACTTTATTTTCCATTAAAAAACCTTATCTAATATATCCAACTTTTCTATTATAGATTACTTTAATCTTATTTTATAGCCATAGGAACCGTTTACCAAAGCATAACAAAAATAAAGCTATTTTGTTAATGCTTAATTAAATATGTTTCAAAATCCACATTAGTTTTACCTTATGTGGATGAAAGCTAAAAAATAAAGCCAAATTATCTTCCAAAGCCAAATAATAAGTTTAATAACATCATCAACAATTCAAATAAATTAAAATGTGTTTGTTGCATAATAATTCTCCTTTGCTATATCAGTTTAATTTTAGCACTGTTTTGATATATTCGACAATAAAATCTTTAGATGCAATGACACGATATGGTCTTACATAGGCAATTCCAACCATTTTATATGTCCATTCATTTTTGTTTCTTAATCAACTATCTTTAACCTTTGATTCTAATAATCTATAATTTTAGATTGCACAAAGGAGGTCATTCATTTATGACCAATAATAAAAAGTATTTCTATATTACAACACCTATTTACTATGCTTCTGGCACATTGCATATAGGTCATGCTTATTCAAACTGCATTGCTGATAGTATTGCCAGATATGAAAGAATGACGGGTAAGAAAGTTAGATTCTTAACTGGATCAGATGAACACGGGCAAAAAATTGAGGAGAAAGCAAAAGCTTTAAACGAAACTCCTCAGCAATTTGTCGATGATACCGTCAAAGGCTTCAAAGAGACATGGAAACTATTAGATATAACTTACGATGATTTCATCCGTACAACTGATGAAAGACATGTAAAAGTTGTTAAAAAAGTCTTCACCCAACTATTAAATCAAGGCGATATATATCTAGGTCAATACAGTGGATGGTACTGTACACCCTGTGAATCTTTCTATACTCAAACTCAATTGATTCAGCCTGGAAATCTTTGTCCTTCTTGTAAGAGACCTTGTCATCAGGAAACTGAGGAAGCTTACTTCCTCAACTGTAAGAAGTATACAAATCAACTTCTTCAATTCTATAAAGATCATCCTGAATTTTCCACTGAAAATAGAATCAATGAGATGATCAATACATTCATCAAACCTGGATTGGATGATTTATGCATTACTAGAACATCATTTGATTGGGGAATTCCTACAAATGAGAATCCCAAACATGTCATCTATGTTTGGATTGATGCTTTGTTGAACTATGTGTCTTCTTTAGGTTATTTATCTGAAGATGATACTTTATTCAATGAATATTGGGGTCCTGACAGTGAGATTGTTCAACTTCTCGGAGCAGATATAACTCGTTTCCATTTAATCTACTGGCCTATTTTGTTATTTGCTTTGAATTTGCGTTGCCCGGATAGAATGCTCGCACACGGATTGCTCTTAACACATGGTGGTATAAAACTTTCCAAATCATTCCACAACGCTGTAGAGCCTAAAGTATTGGTAGATAGATATGGATTAGATGCTTTCCGTTGGTACATGGTAAGAGGAGTTAAATTTGGTGAGCAAGGTCAATTCACCCCAACCTTATTTGTTAATTTAACAAACACCGATTTAGCAAATGGATATGGAAATTTAGTCAACAGAACAATCAATATGATTAAGAAATATGATGGTTGTGTTGTTCCCTCTTATGCTGATCCTATTTTAGATTTCACAAAGAAGCTTTATTCCGATGTAGCTGTATATATAAAACAATACAACGATGCATGGGATAATTTCGATGTCACTGCAGCATCAGGTGCTGCAATGTCCATAGTCAACGCGGCTAATAAATATGTCGATGATGCAGCTCCTTGGAATTTATCCAAAGAAGGAAAGACAGCTGAAATCGACGAAGTTATGCACGCTTTGACTTATTGTATTCGTGTAGCTTCTATCACATTGAAGCCCTTCTTGGTTACTAAAGCTGATTTAGCCTTAGATGAATTAAACGTTCCTGAAGATCAACGTCAATTAAATACAATCAACGATTACAAGACTTTTGGAAATATTAAGACAAATGATCCCGTTCCTCTCTTCCCTAGGTTGAAGAAAGATGAAGAAATCAAATGGTTGGAAGATTTGTTTGCACCAAAAGAAAAATAATCTATTTAGTTTTTAGATGATTGAAGACAAGAGTGATAATTTCACTCTTGTTTTTATTTATGAATACCTATACATAAGTAAGATATAAACAAAATTGGCTTTGTATATAATTGGGTATATGAGAACTAGAATAGACTTAAATAAAGAATGGATATTCATTGCTGATAATAAGCAAATCGATGTAAATATTCCTCATACATGGAATGCTCAAGGATCTAGTTTAGTTAAATACAAAGGATCTGCCACTTACATAAAGAAATTTAATAAACCCATAGAACTCAAAGACAAATGTATTTATCTAATTTTTGATGGTGTTAATTCTGTATGTGATGTGATATTAAATGGGATGCAAATAGGACACCACGAAGGTGGATATTCTAGGTTTATAATTGATATTACAGATCAAATACAGGAATCGAACACTTTAGCAGTTAAGGTATCAAATAAAACAACGGATTATGTTTATCCAACAACCGCCGATTTCACTTTCTATGGAGGAATTTATAGAAACGTTTATTTAGAAATATGTGATAAACATCATTTAAAATTTAATTCATACTCTTCCTCTCCTTTAAAATGCACAACTTCTTATGCAAACAACATCGGTCATTTAAATGTTTGCTATACACCAGCATTCAAAGATGATGAAGTAAAGATTCAAATTGTCAATAAAGATGGGCTAATAATTAAGGAAGGATATAACAAAGATTTTGAAATTAACAATCCTATATTATGGAATGGAATTGAAAATTCATATCTATATGAAGTCAAAGCTTCTTTGTATCATGGTAACACATTATGTGATGAGGTAATTGAAAATATCGGATTTCGGTCTTTTAAAGTAGATCCTATCAATGGATTCTTTCTAAACGACAAGCCTTATCCTCTGCGTGGAGTATCAAAACATCAGGATAGAAAAGATAAAGGAAACGCCATTTCATATGATGATATGGAAGAAGACTTAGAATTAATAAAAGAAATAGGGGCTAATTGTATTAGATTAGCACATTACCAACACGATCAACATATGTATGATTTATGCGATAAATATGGAATTATTATTTGGACTGAGATTCCATACATTTCAAAGCACTCAAACAATGGATTTGATAATATCAAACAACAACTTCAAGAATTAATTTTTCAAAATTATAATCACCCTTCAATTTTCTTTTGGGGTCTTTCTAATGAGATTACAATGTTCAAAAAAGAATTTAACAAGAACACTATAGAAGAACATAAAGAGCTAAATAAAATTGCTCACTATTTAGACCCAAATAGAATGACCACCATAGCTTGTTATTCAGCTATGCTAATAAACAACAAAATTGCTCATATAACTGATTTAGCCAGTTACAACCTTTATTGTGGATGGTACATTCCTTTTACACATCTAACTTCATTTATCTTAGACTTATGGCATTTGTTTTATCCTAAAAATCCGATAGGCTTAAGTGAATACGGAGCTGAGGGAATGATAAACCTTCATTCATCTCACCCAAAAAGATTTGATGACACTGAAGAATATCAATGTATTTATCACGAAAAGATGCTTAAGGATATAACTAAAAGGAAATACATCTGGTCTACATTTGTTTGGAATATGTTTGATTTTGCTAGTGAAGGAAGAAATACAGGTGGAGAAGAAGGAATCAATCACAAAGGATTAATAACATTCGATAGAAAGATAAAGAAAGACTCTTTTTATCTTTATAAAGCATATTGGAGCAAAGAACCATTTATACATATTTGTTCAAAAAGATATATAAATAGAAAAGAAAGAAAGACCTTGATTAAAATCTATTCCAACTTAAATGAGTTGATGATTTATAAGAATGATAAATATATAAAAACAATAAAAGGAAACAAAGTTTTCAAATTTAAATTGAAGTTAGATACAATCAATAACATCACAGTCAAAAGCGGTAGTATAGAAGACTCTATAACGATCAATAAAGTAAACAAGAAAGACAAATCTTATATCTTAAAAAAGAAATCGAACAATAAAAGTTGGCAGAAATAAACCGCCATATTGATATTGATTAATACTTTTTAAATATTTGCTTTGTTATAAAAAAGTTTTTTAATAGCATCGATAAATGAGGCTTAAAATTGTTTGGTGGAAGAGAAAAAATACAAATCCAAATTTATTTGACTTCTTGTATCAACTTATAGACTTCATTTTTCTTTATATCTGTTTGTTTGGATATTAATTTAGCGGCTAAAGAAGGACTTATTCCATTTTCTTTATATAAAGACCACAAAGATAAGACTCTTTCTTTGTTCTCATCTTTATCTTCTTTATATCCTTCTACAACAATAATGCATTCACCTCTAATAGATTTAGGATCTATTTGATCAACTTCATCAAGTGTTCCTCTGATGGCTTCTTCATGTTCTTTAGTCAATTCTCTTAAGACTGCAAAGTGTCTGTTTCCTAAAACTTTATTCATCTCTTTTAAAGTATTTATCAATCTAACTGGAGATTCATAAATGATGAGTGTCGGCTTATCATGTTTTATTGCCTTTAATTGTCCATCCATAGTCTCTTTCTTAGGAGATAAGAACCCATAGAAAGTAAAATCAGCCGTGTCTAATCCAGACATGACCAAAGCAACAATAGAAGCTGTAGCGCCGGGCAAAGATGTGACTGTAATCCCAGCGTCCATACATTCCTTAGCAAATACAGCACCAGGATCTGAGACACCAGGTGCACCGGCATCAGAACAAAAAGCAACTTTTAACCCTTGTTCCAAAATATCTTGAATAATAGTTTTGGATTTCTTTGCTTCGACTTGAGAATATAAGCTTTCGAGTCTCTTAGGCTTTATTCCTAATCTAGATAAAAGAGCTCCTGTTGTTCTAGTATCTTCACAGCAGATTAAATCAGCTTCTTTAAAAACTTCGATTGCTCTCAATGTTATATCTTTATCATTTCCAATAGGAACTGGAACCATATAAACTATTGCGCCTATATGGTCTTCATAAGATTTAATTCTTTGCATCTTTTTTATCCTTCTCTATCGATTCTTCACTAGGTAATGTCAATTTTGTAGGATCAAATCTTCTCTCTTCATTATGATTATTTAATTTATAAGATGAATTATCTTTTTTAACTTCATCATCATTATGACTTGCAAATCCAAAAGGGTTAGCTGCAGCTTGTTCTTTATTGCTTTGTGGACGTGGCTTAAAGCCGAAAGGCCCCGGCTTAGAGAATCCTCTTCCACCTTTACTATTGTGTTGTTGGCTGTTATTATGACCATTCTTATTATTAAAATGATTATTGTTCTTGTTTCCGTTTTTATTCATGTCGTTAATTTCCTCCATATTTTCTATAACATCTTTCTCATCTTCTTCAGTTTCTTCCTTTGTATCTAATTTTTCCACATTAAAATCAGGTGGATCATCTTCTTCATAATCCTCATAATCCTCCAAAGAATTTTTATTCTTCAATTCTTCTTTTTGATTGATTTGAGGTACAAAAGTCAAGCCTTCAGGCTTGTTCTTCTTTATTGTATCAACAATATTTGCTTGAGTCTTTTCCTCTTCTTCATCATCTATTTCTTCACCTTTAGAAATCTTATCCCATTGCGCTCTAGAATAAGTTCTATAAGTATCGCCGTCAGTTACAGTGATAGTATCAGCGATGATATTTACAGATTTTACAGTCCATGTAACATCTTCAATTTCAGCTGTATCACCAGAGTTAGGATATAGTGGTCTAAATTCTTTGTAATAATCATTTTCGTATCCGAGACAACACATCAAACTTCCGCATTGACCAGATAATTTTTGAACGTTAAAGTTGGGCTTCTCTATTTGATTTTTTATCATTGAAATAGGCGTTCCATTGAAATGACTTAAAAATGTTTTGCAACATAAAGGCAATCCACAAACACCTATTCCGCCTATTAATTTTGCTCTATCCTTATTACCTATTTGTCTCATTATAGGATGGATATGAAATTGATTTTTAAATAATAGTAGGAAATTTCTATAATCTACTTTATCAGGTGAAGTATAAATGACCATCGCTTTTTTGCAATCTAAAGAGACTCTAACTTCTACAACTCTCATTCCCATATTCGTCTCATCGCTTTGCTTTTGCGAAAACTCTGCCATTTGTCTTTCTAATGCGTGATTTGCATTAAAAGCCTTCATGTCTTCAGGTGTTGCCCTTCTTAAAATAGGAGGAAAAGCTGTCAAAAAATCAGGATTGTTTTTCTCTTCTTCACTAGCTTTTATAACACCTTTAATTCTAACTAATTCCAATCCGATATCAGATGAATCCGTAATGACAAAAGAATAAGAAGGTGTATCTTCAAAACAAGATATAAAAGAATCGGGTTTATAGCCCCAACAAGCCTTACAAATAAACCTATCTTTTTTTTCACCAACTTCATTTTCTATTTGTGTTGATTTATCGTCCATAAACTCACCTCGATCTAAGTATTATTCTTTTACATTCAAAAGTATCAATCCGAGTCTCGCTAATATTCCCGTGAAAGACATATTAGCATTGCTCTCCTTAACACTTTCATCTAACAACACACTAGCTTTACTAGCTTTCTCTATATCACAACTATGTTTAACTATACTGTCTTTATAGACAGAGAATTGCCCATCCTGAACCATTATGTCCTTAAAATAACGAGACAATCCCCCGTAAAACCAATTATAACATGTAGAACCTTTTAATCTATCAGCAGCATCGTTCATCAAGCTAAAAACAGCTTCTTTATTAGATTTATCATATGCTTTTATGAATTTATCTAACGCCAACACTGTAGCTAAGAAATCTTTATCTTGACCGATTGATTCCAATCTATTTAAATCTCCAGACATATCACTTAAGAAATATGAATTTTCATGATTAAATCCATCCGTTATCAGTTTGTTATATAAATAATCTCTAGGAATAGCTTCTAATCTTATTTCTTCACATCTGGATTTGATAGTCGGCAACACTCTTTCAATGTTCGATGTAGTAAGTATAGCCGTGAGACCTGGGGCGGGCTCTTCTAAGAATTTCAGCATGGCATTAGCCACTTTTTGAAGAATGTTATCGGCTTGTAAAATAACATAGGACATACGTTGGGAAGATACTTTTTTATTCTCGACTGAGCTCATAGAATATTTATCTCTCAAAGTTATTATGTCATCTTTCTTGATGAGACCAATTCTTCCATCAATCAAATAAAAATCAGGTCTAACTCCTGCCATAAATCTTTTACAAGAGTCACATTTTCCACACGCTAAACCACCGCTCTCACAATTTAATGTTTGAGAGATAAATAAACTTGCTTCTTCAAAAGGACATCTAGGAGAGCCAAACAAAAGATACGCTTGCGATATTCTTTTGTTCTCCATGGCATTTTGAAGAATAGTCGCTAATCTAGGTTCAAGCTTTATGAATTCATCTCTATCCATTTAGCTTCGATAACTCCCGCTATTTGCATAGCTTCATCTTCAAATTGCTGGTAACCATCAATAACCTTAATTCTTTCAGGGAATCTAGATTTCAATTCTGAATAAGCTTCAGCTACCATGTCATAGAATTTTAATTTTTGCACATCCAATCTATTCTCTTCATGCTTATCATCTGAATGCATTCTCTTCTGTGCATCGGCTGTTTTTATATCGATCAAAAACGTAATATCTGGCCAAAGTCCATCCATAGCAAAGTTATTGATGGCCATAACTCCATCAAATCCTAGATTTCTAGCATATCCTTGATAGACCAAACTTGAATCAACATATCTGTCGGATAACAAAATGCATTTTTCTTTGAGTAAAGGTTCTAGTTTGGAATGAACTAATTGAGCTCTTGCAGCTGCGAATAACAAAGCTTCACATCTATCATCCATATCTGTGTTTTTATTGTCCATAATGATGTTTCTTATGGATTCAGATATAGGTACGCCACCCGGTTCTCTAACCGAATATACATTGTATCCTCTAGCAGTCAAAATCTCATTAACTCTTTTCATTATGGATGATTTTCCACATCCATCTATTCCTTCAAAAGAAATGAATAATCCATTCTTTTCTTCTTTCTTCATCACTCATTCTCCTTTCCTACTAAAACTCTACCTTTTATAGCTTCACTCATAGTTAAAGGATCAGCATATTCAATAATTGCTCCAGATGGCAATCCTTGAGCAGGTTTTGTGACTTTGCAAGATGAATTCTTCAATAGATTAGCTATATAAAGAGCTGTTGTTTCACCTTCCAAATCTTTATTGGTCACAGCTATTACTTCTTGAATTCCTTCTTCTTTCACCTTCTTCATCAAAGCATCCAAACCTATAGAGCTCGGAGTTCTATGGTTAGCTGGAGACAAACTTCCTCTCAATACAAAATACAATCCGTGATAAGCATCAGTCGACTCAATCGAATAAACATCTTTGCTGTCTGTGACTACCAAAACAGTCTTTCTATCCCTTGTCATATCATCACAAATAGGGCATTCTTCATCATCGATCAAAAGCCCACACTTAAGACATCTATGGACCTTTTGAATCGCTTGATTCAACACTTCTTCAAATGCAATCAAATCACTTTTGGGCAAGCTCAAAGCAGCATATGCCATTCGATATGCTGATTTGCTTCCTACGGAAGGAAGCTTCTTAAAAAATTCTGCTATATCTTTTACCGATTTAGAAGTTTCCATCGTTGGGATTAAAGCCACCAAATCCATTAGGCAAATCGATGTCGTCATCATCTTCTTCATCATCGTCATCTTTTTTCTTTTCCATGAAAGTTTTGACCATGATGGCTTGTGTCTCTTCTGAGAACATTTTTTCTAGTTCTTTTCTTTCAGCAGCGATTGCGTCACAGCAATTGTTAAAAGCCATAGTCAAAGCTTCACCTACTTGTTCAGCAGAGTATAAAGCCAAATATTTAGGTGAAATAATAACTGAACTAACCTTATAACTTCCTAACATCTTAATCTTCACTCTACCATCTGCTACTATAGAATTGAATTCCTTGTTTTCTAAGTTTTTTATACGCTCACTAAATCTTGCTTGCACATCTCTAGCTTTAGATGCGACTTCACTAATTTTCTTCATATCATTTTTTTGCTGCTCTTGTGCCATGTTAATTTTCTCCTTTTAATTCTTTCAAAAACAAATCAGCGTTAGTTTCTTCATCATCCTTCTTTTCTTGACTATCTAATTGTATAGGGGTTTCATCAGGAAGTGTGTTGTTTTTTAATCTTTCTTTGAATACTTCTACCAGTTTATTAAACCGAGAAGTTGATAAACCTATAACTAATGGTGATTTTGAGAAGTTAAATTCAAGCAATTGTTTGAACTTATCCTCATTATCTGGATTGGAAATCACCGCCAAGTCTTTGTTATAGTCGGAAGTTACTACTAACATAGAATCAGTCGCTATAGCTGGCTTAGATTTCATCAAAACTAGTAAACAGTCTTGCAAGCTCGGATTTTCTAAATCCATGATATCCCATTTCTTCAAATAATCTTTTCTCAAATTCTTATCACCGTGTTTCATTATTGATAGGATTTGATCATCTGAATAAGATTCACTTGTTTCAACCGGTTTTATCTCTTCTTTTTCCACTTCTTTCTTCTCTTCTTTTATAGCCTTAGGCTCTGGCTTTGGTTCTTCTTCCAATGGCTTAAATGAAGATAATAAATCAGTTTGGGATTGTATCGGTTCCTCTACTTTAGTCTGTAGTTGTGTTACCTGTTTCTTTTCTTCTACAGCTATTCTTTTTATAGGCTTAGAGACTGGCTTTACCTCAACTTGTTCTTCCACTCCAGAACATAATTTAATCAAGGCTAATTCAAAGACATCCATCAAATCTTGAGCAAATCTATAATCTCTTTCTGCTTGGATTAAATTTTGTATATCTCTTTGTGCTTCTTGCTTAGATATATCAGAAAGTGAATCGGCTTGCTTAAGACTCAATTCTTTTAACAATTTTTCATCACCACCAAAGCTTCTAATGATAATGTCTTTGTAGATTCCTTCGAGTTCTCTTGTAACCCTGACAATATCCATTCCTTTATCATAGAAATTTCTAGCTTTGATCAATAATTCTTGAAGATTTCCTTCATGGGCCAATTGGATGAGCTTTATCTTGTTATCGATATCCAGCAATCCAAACAAGGTTTCTATTGTCTCTTCATCAATTTTTGTTCCACCAAAAGATACAGCTTGGTCCAATATTGAGAGAGCATCTCTAACACCACCCAAAGCCAGCTCGACAATCTTATTTATAGCACCTTTTGTATATCCAATACCTTCATTCTTCAAAATGTATTCAATTCTTCCATATAAGTCTTTATCTTCCACTTTAGAGAAATCAAATCTTTGAACTCTCGACAATATAGTTGGAAGAATAGATTGGGGCTCCGTTGTACACAAAATGAATATGACATAACTTGGTGGTTCTTCCAAAGTCTTCAACAAGGCGTTGAATGCGGGCTCTGTCATGTTGTGACACTCATCGATGATATAAACCTTATATCTTCCCATCAAAGGCTGGTAATTGACTTGAGTGACCAAGTCTCTGACATTGTCGACTCCAGAATTAGATGCGGCATCGATTTCTATGACATCAGGATGACTTCCTGTTGCGATGGATTTGCAAGAATCGCATTTCAAACACTGATGGCCTAATCCTTCTTTGCAATTTAAAGCTTTGGCAAACAATCTTGCCATAGAAGTCTTTCCTGTTCCTCTCGGTCCACAGAATAGGTAGCCGTGACCTATCTTGTCCTCTCTCAAGGAGTTTTCTAAAGTCTTTACTATTGCTTTTTGACCTACTACTTGTTCGAAGCTTTGAGGTCTATATTTGTTGTATAGTGCTTGATATGCCATTTCAATTCCACCTAATTTTATTATAGTTTATTACCTCTCTTCTTTTTGTCTCTAAAAAGAAGATGAGACAAAACCGATAGAGCCATTCATAAAAAGCCATCACTCATATCAGGTGATGGCAATATCCACTAATTTAACTCTTATACGCTTGCACGGATTGGAGTGATGATTTGAAGATTGGAATCATCGCCATTTTGAACCATAAACAAACGTCCTTCACCAGCAAATGCCAATGTGACTTCCTTAGAATTCAAAGCGTGTACAGCATCTGTGACAAACTTAATATTGAATCCGATTTGGAATATATCGCCATTAAACGATGCATTCTTCAAATGTTCTTTAGCTGCTCCATAAGATTGGGATGAGGCTGCAATTTCAACTCCATCAGCGCTGCAGGTCAACTTTGCTAGAGGAGTAGCGTCTCCCATAGTGACCAAGGTGACACGATCCAAAGCAGAAATGAATTCGTTGGAGTCGACAGTTAATGAGAAAGGAGTAACGGCAGGTTTAATCTTCTCAGCCGAAGGGAATTCACCATTGTAAAGTCTTGATTGATAGATTGTATCTCCTACAGAGAACAAAGCTTTTCCATCTCCTAACTCCAATTTGACTTCCTTCAAGTTTTCTGTCTTTGCAATCATAGACAATACTTTGACAGGAACTGTGAAACTCATTTCAGGAGCATCGGGTACTTCGATAGTCTTTTGAGCCAATCTACAAGCATCTGTTGCTAAGAAAGCTATTCTTCCATCACCCGATTTAATATTTATTCCTAAGAAACACTGTCTTGCTCCTTTGACAGCCACGGCAAATGAAGTGCATTGATACATGCTGATAAATTGTTCACCGGTGATTGTGACCGATGAGGAAGAAGAAGGATCAGACTCCATTTCAATATCAGGATATTCTTTAGCATCAATAGAATTGATGTTATAGAAGGTGTTCTCATCAGATACTGACAAGTTAGTGTCATCAGTTAAATTCAAAGTAATGACATTTCCAACCATCTTAGTAACCATTTCGACCAAAATTTTGGCTGGGACTTGAATACGACCAGGTTCAGCTGAAATGATTACATTTTCGCCTTTTTCATCTTTTCCAGATAATTTAGTCTTTAAAGTGATGTTTCCATCACTAGCTAATATTTCCAAGGAATCTTCAGTGACTGTCAATAAGAAATTCATAAATGCAGGTTCACTTGATTTTGCAGGAATTGCATCTGCAGCTCTTTGGAAAATTTTCTTTAATGCGTCGGCTTTTGCTGTTAATTTCATTTTATTTTATATCTCCTAATACGTCTTTAAGTCTTAACGACAATAATAAGGACTGTGGATAAGTGGATAAGTCCAAGAGAATTATAGATAATTTGGACTAAAATAGGGCTTTTTTCGTTTGATTTTAACGGGTTTTCTATAAAATTCTCGCTTACATCCTATCCACATGGCTTTTTGAAATATCCACAATTCAAGCATTGTTAACCACATTCTTAGTAGTTACTCTCTTAGATATCTCACTGAGAGAGGCTTGCAAAGACCTGTCAGTCTTTGTTTGACCACTGATTTTCTTGACCGCAGTCATGACAGTGGAGTGGTCTCTGCCGAATTCTTTACCGATGTCTTTGAAGGACATATCTAGTAAAGAACGGCACAAATACATGGATATCTGTCTAGCCATTGCGATTTGTAAGGTTCTAACTTTGGATTTGACTTGATTTTCAGTGACATTGTAGTAGTTACATACGGCATTGATGATTTTTCCAGGACTGACAGGATCTTTTTCTCCGCCACCTCTACCTTTTCTGTCACCGAACGCTTCTCTACAAAAATTCAAATCTATTTTTCCTGTGTTTTGATGTGTTGTAGATAGGAAGAGAATCTTTTTCAAGTCACCTTCCATGGAGCGGATGTTGGCAGGGTTATGATCTACCAAATATTGAAGGCTTGAATCATCGAACATCTCTAATTTCAATCCTAAGGATACTATTTTTAGCTTTAATATATCCATCATAGTATCTGGTTGAGGTTTTTTGATCATGATGGATAAACCACCGGAGAATCTACTGACTAATCTATCTTCTAGACCATCTAGTTCGGCGGGGCTTCTATCTGAGGTTATGACTATTTGCTTCTTTTCAGATATCATCGAATTGAATATGTTGAAGAAGAAAGCTGAAGTTGCATTTTTGCCTTTTAAGAACTGTATATCATCTATTAATAATATATCTATGGATTTGAAGTACTGCTTGAACGAATCGGCATCAGAGTTTCCTGTGGCGTACTTTACAAATTCATCGATGAATTGATCGGTGTTTGTATAGAGAACTTTTCTTCCTGGGTATCTTTCTTGATAAGCATTTCCAATAGCGTTTAATAGATGAGTTTTTCCATATCCTGTCGCTGAATATATAAATATAGGATTCATAGCACTAGGGCTAGAGACGGCTAATAAAGCAGCTCTAAATGCATCTAAATTAGATTTTCCTTTGACATAGTTGTCGAAGTTATATTCTTTGCTGATTTTAGTTCCAACAAAGAAAGGTGAAGTTTGATTACTGACTATTTGAGAATCAAATTTAGCTTTTTTGTTGTATGAATTTTCATCGATAAAACGCAAAGAATATTCAGTCTGAGTAACTTTCTTCAAAGCATCTATAGTGATGCTTGTAAAGTTAGAACTTGTAGAAAGAACTCTGGCAGCAACTTTACCGCTAGCTGTAATAGTAGCGACAGTCTCGGTTAAGGAAATCAGTTTTGTTTCATCAAAATAAGCCTCATAGACTTGCGTATCGTTCAAAGCTTTCTCTATATATAGTAGAGCTTCGTGCCATATTTTAATCAACTCTTCTTTAGGTGTATCTATTCCCATATAGGCAAAATCTCCAAATTTAAGCTATGTAAGGATACCACCTAAAAGGTTAGTTTTCCACATCAACAGCATACCTAAAAGTGGCTCAAATTGAGTTATCCACACACCATATCAAAAACATTAGTAAAATAGGATACTTTAGTTATCCACATATCATTGATGTGTGGATAAGTTGTGGATAAGTAGTATGCACACCTTATCAAGGTGGACAAGTTTATAGCCGTCCACACACCGATAATTATCCACTATGGTTGTTCTACTAAAAAGTTCCGATGAATACTGCATTTTCATAAAAGTTATCCACATAGATTTTATAGTTATCCACACCCATGTGGATAACTATTTTTATGTGTTTTTACCCACATAATGGGTTGTGGATTATAATTTCAAAATGTGGAAATCCACTTATTGATATGTTGATATAAAAAGTGATGAATCACCTTTTAACTTTATCTTTGTTAGCTACTCTGTGTCTTTTATCCTTGAAACTTTTATCTCCAACGTTCTTATAACACTTGTACCAGTATCTAATAGTTTCTGGACAAACTATGTTGTACTCGATAGATAGTCTTTCAAAACTCTTGTACGGGTTCTTTATTTTTGCCATAACTACTTCGTATCTGATTTGATAATTGTATTTTTGATAACGCATTTATGTCTCCCCCAATACATATGTGCTTCTAAATTATTAAAAAGAGCAAACTTTGTTTTATAATGTGTAAGTACTTCAAAGCATAGGTGCTTTGAGTTTTATTTTGATGACAAGGAGAACGATAATGACAGACGCACAAGATTACATGTTCCAAAGACTTGATATGATGGAAAAGAGGCAAAAAGAAATCAATGATCTTTTGGCTGAAGGAAACTTATCTTCACAAAAGATTGTCGAATTATCCAAGGAATTATCCACTTATGATGAACCCGTTAGCTTATATGTTGAATATAAGAAAATGGTCTCAGACAAAGAAGCTGCTGAAGCTTTGAGCAAGGATCAAGATCCTGATATGAAGATGATGGGTGAGAGTGAAGTGGAAAGACTTACTCCTCTTATCGATGAAAAATTAGAGCAACTTCAAAAAGCTCTTCTTCCTAAAGATGCAGATGATGACCATAACGTCGTCATGGAAATCAAAGGAGCAGTCGGAGGAGAAGAAGCATGTTTGTTTGCGGCTGATCTTTTCCGTATGTATTCCAAATACGCTGAGAGTCAGGGATGGAAGGTTCAAATCATGGATGAATCTTTAACACCTTTAGGTGGATATTCCAATGTAACCTTAGTGGTCAAAGGAAAAGGTGCTTGGTCAAAACTTAAATTTGAATCAGGAATTCATCGTGTTCAACGTGTTCCTGTCACTGAAGCCTCCGGTAGACTCCATACTTCGACAGCCGCTGTATTGGTTATGCCTGAACAACAAAATGTCGATATTCAAATCAATCCCCAGGATTTGGAAATTGAAACATATCGTTCATCCGGAGCCGGTGGTCAAAATGTCAATAAGACCGAATCAGCTGTTCGTATTATTCATAAGCCTTCAGGAATTGTTGTCACTTGTCAGGTTGAAAGAAGTCAGATGCAAAATAAGGAATTGGCTATGAATCTTCTTAGAACTAGACTTAAAGCAAAGATGGATAGTGAGAAAAATGCAAAACTTGAAGCTGAAAGAAAGCTTCAAATAGGAACGGGTGACAGATCAGAAAAAATTAGAACCTATAACTATCCTCAAAATAGAGTGACTGACCATAGAATCGGATTTACGCTTCAAAAATTAGATAGAGTAATGGAAGGTGATTTGGAAGAAATAATAGACGCTTTAAGATCAGCTCATGAAAAAGATTTGGTCATGGAGCAAATGAAAGGCGTCCAGTGACAATTAAAGAATTTCAAAGACGGGCATTAAACATCCAGGGGGTATATCTCCCTGATGTTTTAGATATTTTGAAAGAAATATTTAATGTATCTTCGGTAGATGTGATAATCGATGGAGATAAAGAATTAGATAGTCGATCAATTGAAATATTAGACAGATTAAATAAAAAAGAACCTTCAGCATATATAATCGGACATATTCAATTTGCAGGAATGACTATTAAAGTCAATCCTAATGTTTTGATTCCAAGGATGGAAACAGAAGAATTAGTTTTGAATTTGTGTGAAACAATAGATTTCTCAAACAAGAAGATATTGGATCTTTGCTGTGGTAGTGGGTGTATCGGTCTTTCTATAGCTAAGAGATTTCCATCATCTACAGTTATTCTTTCAGATATATCTAAAGAAGCTATAAATGTAGCTGAAGAAAATAAAAGAATTAATGATATAAATAATGCTACATTTGTAGTCTCTGATTTCCTAGAATCTATCAAAGATAAATTCGACTATATAATCTCTAATCCTCCATATATACCGGAAGGTACAAAAACAGAAACTAGTTATGAGCCTGATTTAGCCTTGTTTTCAGGAATAGATGGATTGGATTCATATAGAAAAATAATAAACAAATTACCTTTTGTTTTAAAAGAAAAAGGAGAGGTTTTCTTTGAAATAGAAGATGGAAAAGAAGATGATCTTTTGTCTATAGTAGATAGACAAGGAATATATAAAGGAATCATAAAAAAAGATCTGGCTAATAAAGCCAGATTCATGTATTTGAAGAAAAAAATTAGTTGAAGCTATCTTCATCGTCATCATCGTTTCTTTGATTTGAAGATAGATTGATATTTGATTTGTTGTTATCGGCTGGAAGTTGAGGTGCTTGACCGGTTAATTGTAGAGGAGTTTGTCTTGTTTCGACTGGTTTGTTGACCGATGATTCAGGAATGGATTTGTGATTGTTGAAAGATTGACCGTTGGAAGCAGATGTTATCGACTTAGCTTCACTCAAGTAATTTAATTGCGATTTATTGATGGCAGCGTTGTGATTCTTAATCATTTTCTTTTGATGCATTTTAACTAATGAATATATGAGTCCTGGAATGATTAAAAGCAAATACAAGAAAATGATATTTAAAATATCAGTCGAATAATAAGTTTTTCTTTCTTCTTCTTTTTTGAAATATAGTCTTTCTAATTCGACCATTCTATCGTGGTATGGAATATTTTTGCTTCTAGTGAATGTAAGTTTGTAATTCTTTATCTTCTTGGGTTTCTTTTTCTTACATGCACCATTAATCAATGTCCATCCAAAAATAGTTTTAGCATTGACTATACGAACATAATCGTCCCCCATGACTTTTATTTTTGATTCTTCTATGTTGTTATTTTCGTTTGCCATAATAATTCACCTTCTTATGATTTTACTAGAGGTTAATTGCTTTGAACAATAGTATTGTTCAACATTTCAATTAAAGTTTTTGTTATATTGTCTTTAGATTCATCTGAATATAAATAATGAGATGAGTTTTTCATTATATGGATTTTAATATTATTGTTTTCCTTTAATAGTTTAAGAGTTTTCTTAGATACTAATTCATCATTATCCGCATGGAAAGCAATGGCTGTAGTTTTCAATTTTTTGATTTCCTTTTTTCCTTTTTTGATACCTCTCAATAATGAATAAAATGGTTTAGCCCAGTAAACGTATGAAAAAGGATTTTGAGATAATTCAACACCGCAAATATCGGATGCGTGTTTTATAGTTTCATCTTTAATTTTATCTTTCTTATGAAATCCTACAGTTAGATATGTTTTTAAATTTGAAGCCTTCATCCATATCTTTAAAGGGCAATTCAATAAAAGAAGATATGGAATTTTATCTGGGTGTTTATTAGCCTCAGTAATTGACAATAGCGTACCTAATGAATGGCCAACAAAAATAATTTTCTTGTATTCTTTAGAATACTTCTCATATAAGTTCTCTATTTGCTTCTCCCATATTTTCATACTTGCTTTTCCGAATTCTCTAGAAGGTAAAGCGTGGCCTTCTAAAGTTGGGGCTACATAAGATATATTCTCGGGCAACTTGTCTATTATGAATTGATAAAAAATTGGTAACTCAATAATTCCGTGTAGCATAACGACAATTACATCTTTATTATCAGTAATTCTTTCTAATGTGTATGGCTTCATAATATCATTTCATCCTCTTGGCTTCTATTTCTTTGTTTATGTCGATTATTAAATCTTTATCTATCTTTAAAACTTCTCTATCCAAAGTATAGATTCCATTACATTCAGTTTCACAATCATTTAATTCAGTATAGATTATTCCATTTAAATTGCCGGAAATAATTTGAGGCATTAAATTTTTATATAAATCTTTATATCTCTTTTCCAATTGATTTTGCTTTTTAACGATCTTATGTCCGTATGCTTTTGGATAAATGAAATGATTGGGAACAATCCATGAAGTTCCACCGACTTCACTCAAGAAATATGGTCTATTATTTCTTGTCTTTCTTTTCCTTGCAGGCAATGTATAGGAGTGAATAGAGAAGAAATCAGATTTATTAGAATCCAACCATCCGCTAGCAGTATCGTATAATCTAGAAATATCTAAAGATTTAAAATAAACATAGTTTTTGCTTGGATCAAATTCACCCCATGCTTCATTGAAAATTGTATAAACTATTATTGAAGGATGATTAAATAAAGAATTTACAATCTGTGTTGATTGGTCGATGAATAGATCACGTCCTTCTTTGTCTTCTCTTCCATAATTTTTATAAGTACAATATTTTTCTTTGTTTAATAATTTTATCGATATTCTTGGAAATACAACATTGAAGAATTTATATTTAGTTCCACCACATGGAAAATCTTGAATCAATAGCAATCCATATTTATCAGCTAGGTAATAGAAGTATGGAATTTCAGTTTTTATATGTATTCTTAATGTGTTATATCCTAACTCTTTAACATTCTTTATATCTTTTTCAAAGACATCATAAGACTTAGGAGTTAGTCCTCCTAAGTCATAATATCCTTGCGCTAATAATCCGTTTATAAATAATCTTTTATCATTTAATAAAATACAAGGTTGATTGTTAATTATTTTGTTTTCTATCTTTCTAATTCCAAAATAAGAATGAATAATATCGTTAAAGAATTTCATTTCAACTTCATATAAGTATGGATCGTCTACATTCCATGGATGGAAATTATTTAATTTTATTTCTGTCTTCTTGTTAGATTCAATATTAAGGATAGTTCCGTCTATATTTAAGTAGACTATTCCTTCCACAGAAGTCGATATCAGCACCTCTACACTTTTCTTATCATATAAAGGCTTGAATATGGCCTCTTTGATGTAATTGTCTTCAACATATTCAATCCAAACTGGTTTATATATTCCACTGGAAGAAGAATAAAACCATCCGGATGGAATGAGGCGTTGTTTGCCTCTCATATAATAAGATTCATCTGTAACATCTTTTACTCTGATATATAGGTCATTATTTCCTTCCATTACAAAAGGCTTTATATCAAACGAGAATGATGTGTATCCGCCGATGTGCTGGCCTACGAATTTGTTATTTATATACACATCAGCTATTTGATCTATTCCTTCAAAGTGAAGGAATATATGAGGCTTCATTTCATCTTTTGATATGGATAAAACTTTATGATAGTGAATGTATTCATCTGGTTCTAATAGATGATTTACAAAAGATAGAGGTGATTCTATAGCGTAAGGTACATTGACTTTATTTGTCCAAGATGTAGGCTGATTTTTATCTTTACTAATACATATATCCCAACATCCATTTAAAGATTTATAAGAATCTCTTCTAAAATTAGGGTTTGGATGCTCTGATAGATGAACATCTTCTATTGATCCGACATCAGCATGTTTTTGAAGATTGCTACATAGATATCCTTTGTTTTTCATATAAAGCCCTTTCTTTTATTAAATAGATTATAGAATTAAAATCTTATTATTGTTCTAGGGTTGAAATTGTTAGATGAAAAAAGCCGCTTTTAGCGGCTCATATGACTACTTATTCAGCTTTTTTATCTTCTACTTTAGACTGAGCTTCTACCTCAGCTTTGGCAGCTTCTGTTTCCTTAGCTTCCTTGGCCTCTTTTTTATCCTCGGCCTTCTTATAGTTTAAAGCAGCTGTTTTTGCTGCTTCTTCCAAAGCCTTTCTTTTAGCTGTGAGATAGTTGAAAGTCTTAAGGATGACGAACAAGGTCAAAGCGATGATCAAGAATGCGATGATAGCATTTATAAATGTACCCCAATCGATGATAGCGGATTGTTTGTAAGTCCAAGTGTCACCGTGTTGTGTATACAAAGTTTTCAATGAATTGATCCATTGAGCTTCGTTTCCTCCATAGGTTCCACCAAGCTTTTCACAATAAATTTTAGCCATTTCAGCTAATTTATCGTTTGAGAAGTACTGACCGATTCCTTCAATACCTTTTTGTGCGTCGTTAGCTGCGGGAAGAACTGTGACTAATCCTGTCAAACCTCCAGGAACTCCCCAAGTACAAATCGAAAGCAAGATGTTGGTAAAGGCTGTGACGATTGCACCGAAGGCTGAACCCATGATGACACCGACTGCCATATCGACCACATTACCGCGATTGATGAATGCTTTGAAATCCTTCCAAAGATTTCCTCTTTGTTTCTTTCTCAATTCTTTCTTTTCTGCTTTAGTAAGCTTCTTTTTTTCTGCCATAAATAGCTCCTTTAATAATTAATTGGAAAAAAGACTTTAAAAATTATATACCTCTAAATAGGTTGGTGCAAACCGAAGAAATAATTAGAAAACGTATTATTGTTTTTTGTCTAAAGCCCTGGTCTCTGTAGGTGATACATCGCCTCTAGTCAAGAAGTTGAAACCATTCATCAGACATGATGTTATCAAAGGACTTCCTACGGCGAATAGTATTGCGACTAGAATCATTGTCTTGTTATTTAATAAATTCTTGTAATTGGAGAATACTATTGTGCTGAATGGCGGGTAAGGGACAAATCCAAATATAGCTATTAAAGTTAAAATCCACTCGCCTATAAACAAACAAAATCTATATGTATCAAACGGTTGAGATAAGGCATATAAGACTGACAATGCAGCAAATGTCATTCCTAATCCTGCTAAAGATCTAATTGCTTCACCACCGACGGAAGTTTGACTTGTACGGAACCATGGCATTTCCAAGGGATTCATGCCTTGAATGGATGAATCGCTGAAGAATCCGACTTGTCCTAAGATGAATGTCAAAGCAACAACAATTAATAAAGAGATTGCACCAGGGATAGCTTTTGAGAAGGTGTTTTTAATGAAGTGTCCTTTGATTTGACTTTTATCAGGCTGTAGAGCCAACAAGACTGAAGGAACACCAATTCCTATGAATTCCATCAATAGGATATCTCCAGGCAAGAACGGGTAGATGATCTGTGCTCCACTTTGTCTTCCCATAGTAGAGAATCCTAAAATAATAAATACGATAGCTAGGGTAAAGGTAAAGATTGTTTTCATCAAATATAAAGCAGATGATCTTTGAATGTTGTTTATGACTCGTCTTCCTTCCAATACTACAGCGGGCATGGATGCAAAATTGGAGTTTAGCAGAACTAAATGAGCTACATTTTTAGCAGCATCAGCACCGCTAGCCATAGCTATAGAACAATCCGATTGCTTCATAGCTAAAATATCGTTGACACCATCACCGGTCATTGCAACGGTTTTACCAGATTGCTTAAGCGACTTGACTAGGATGGATTTCTGCTCTGGTGATACACGTCCAAAGACCGTATATTTGTCTGCTATTTCAGCTGTTTCTTTTAAGGATAATCCTTCTAATGATACGGCTTTATTATAATTAGGAACGCCACACATACCAGCAATTTCAGAAGCTGTTAATGGATTGTCTCCTGAAATAATCTTAATATTAACACCATTATTTACAAACCATTTAATAGTGTCTGGAGCTTCATCTCTAACATGATCTAATAAAACAAATAAAGCTACTGGAACAACTTCTCCATTAATTTCACCGGTTGCATCTATGTAATCTTCACTATGAGCTAACATTAAAACACGATATCCGCTTCTCTGTCTTTCGGATATTATATTAACTAAGTTTTTGTTGTCGGCTTTATAAACAAATTCAGGTGCACCTAGAACGAAAGTTCCCATACCTTTGAATGAAACAGCAGAATATTTTCTAGAAGAACTAAATGGAATTTTTCCAACTACTGCGAGCTTTCCATTTAAAGCATATCTTTCAGCCAAAGCTAAAGAAGTTTGATTGGATTCTCTAAATGTCGCTAAATAAGAACCCATCACAGTATCTAAATCTATCTTCTTATCTATGACAATAACTTCACTGACCTCCATTGTTCCATCCGTCAGTGTTCCAGTTTTATCTAAACATAATGTATTGGTTCTAGCGAGCATTTCAAAGCAATATAAGTCTTGAACTAATGTATGCTTCTTAGACATATTGACGACACCAACTGCCAATGCGACTGAGGTCAATAAGAACATACCTGCGGGGACAGAACCTATAATAGGACCGGCTGCATTTAAAATTCCGGCTTTGAACATTTCCCATGGATCAGTGGATCCCGAATTGATAATTCCTATAACAATTAAACATGTAGCGACAGGAACTATTAAGAATGAAATTACCTTGATAATTTTATTTAATGAGTGAAGCAATTCCGAACGAGTTTTTTGAAATTTCTTTGCTTGTGATTGAAGACTTATAGCCCAATTAGCTTCGGCAACTTTTATTACTTTTGCAGTTCCACTTCCGGAAGTAACAAAAGAACCTGCATAAACTGTATCTCCTGTATGTTTTTTTACAGGTAGAGATTCACCGGTCAATAAAGATTCATTTACTTCTATAGATCCATCGACGATTATTGAATCGGCTGATATTTGATTTCCTATCGATAGTGAAATGATATCATCTAATACTATGTCATCAGTAGGAACTTTTAATTCTTTTCCATCTCTGATAACAGAAGCAGTAGGAGTGGTGACTAATCTTAGTTTCTCTATTGTCTTTTTCGATCTAATCTCTTGGAATATTCCTATTGCAATATTTGCAATCATTATTACTAAGAATGTACAATTCTTCCATTCACCTATTACGCATAAGCATATTGCAACGATAATCAACAAGATGTTGAAGAAAGTAAAGATATTATCTTTAATGATTTCCCAATAAGTTTTTGTATATGTAGTTTTTACTTTATTGGTTAATCCTGATTTTGTTCTTTCATCAACCTGACTTTGCGATAATCCTATAGCAAAATCAGGATTATATCTGGTGGCTTTGTTTATTTTGTCATTGATGATGGATTCGTTGACATGTTTCTTTTTCTTTCTTTTAAACCATTTAAATTCATGACTTTTTATTATCTTTTCGACTCCGGAATCTAAACTTTTTTCCTCATCGAAAACATCGATCATTGATTTTCCTGCCGGAGCTTTGATTTTTTCTTTTTCTTCATCAGACATTACTTGTTGAGGCTGACTTGATTGCAAATCATCTTTTTTCTTTTTCCCGAATAAATTTGAAAGACCTAAAAATTCCCAAAATCCTTGTCCATCTTTCTTCTTTTCATTTTTATTTTGTGTTTGGCTTGATTTTGATGAAGTTGTTTTTTTCTTTTTCTTTTGATTCGTATCTACAGCTTTGTTATTTAAATCTTTAGCTAAATCTTCAGCATAGACAATTTTAGATTCGGGCTTCTTAATTGGAGAATCGATAATGGTAGTATTCTTTGGAGTTGTGTTTTCTGCTTTATTTTTCTTAGGATGTTCCATTCTATCTCTCCTTCCTTTTCTTATCGGTATCAATTATAAAATAAGTATAGGGTGATAATAAAAGGGTATGTAAATAGGAAAGGACTATTCTTTTATAGGAATTACTGCTTTTACTGTAAAAGTAGACTCATCAGCGGTAAAGGATACTTTTCCATGTAATTTTTTTATGACATATACGATAGATTTAGTTCCATAACCATGGTAGTTTTTATCGTCTTTGCTTGTCTTAGGGAGTCCATCTTTACCAAAGTCGATTTTTCCGGTAAAGAAGTTAGTCTCTTCAATGGTGATAAAATCAAACGATTTAGAAGCCTTTAGAGAAAAAGTTCTTTTATCCTTATCCTCTATCTTTGATAAAGCTTCTATAGCATTGTCGATTATATTTCCAAACAAAGCATATACATCTTCTTTTTCCATAAATAATAGAGATTCGCCGTTGATTAAGAAAGTACCTACGATTCCATTCTTATTCATGATGAGAGATTTTTCTTGAAGAATAGTATCTATTACATCGTTTCCAGTTTTTATTGATGTATCGTAGATTCTAATTGCGTTTTCTATTTTGGTCAATTCTTCATTTGATATAGAGCCTTTGTTATTTGCTTTTAAATATCTTATTTGTTTTCTTAAATCATGACATTTAATATTGATCAAATCTATGCTTTCTTTTGATAATTCATATTGTTTTATCTTTTCTTTATATTGATTCTCTAATAGTATTTTTTCTCTCTTTGAAGAAAATAACTCCATTTGAACAGAGCAGTTATAAAGAATAAAGACACAAACTAAGATAGTGAGTACAGCAATTATGACTGACAGAGTTACGTGGCGATCATTAACGAATAAATAAAATGTGTTCACTAACACAGTTATGGATAAGGATACAAATGTGATTTCGAGAGTGTATAAACTTGTTATAGAGTCCTTGTAGTTGTTCTTGAATTTCTTGGCAAAGATAAAATATAAGATGGTATCTATAGCTGCATATATCAAAAACTGGAATAATATATTCCATCCAAAAGTTGCTAGGGTTTCATATGTAACCATTATTGTTTGAGAAGAATAAGAAGGATACACTCCTTGGTATGCATTGTTTTGAATACTGATTTTTGTATGCATATCAAAAGCTAAGAAATTTGCTTTATAAGCTATATGTTGAAACACATAACCGATGGTAGTTATGTATATAGCATCTTTGAAGTCTGCATCAAAGATGAATAAATAACTTAGCGAAGAAAATAGAAACATTCCAGTGTAAGTTAATAGCATTGACCAGAAGTTACTTCCAAAGAAAAACAATATTAGATACGCAATGAATGATACAAAAATATCAACTATTATTTTTAAGGCAAGGAACCAGCCAAAATGCTCTCTTCTCTTGATACTATCAGGTGTCAAAAACATTTGACAGCTAAATAGCTGAGCAATGAAAGTGAATTGTAGGGAAATACAATACTCTAGGTTTAATACTCCGTTCATTTTGATTAAGCACCTCGATTATTCATTAGATAATCCATGAATGCATCTTGGAATGCTTTCTTTCTAGTTCTCGCTATTTGTAATGAATCTCCTCCGATGAGGCATTCGTTTTTGACTACACCTTGTATCATCGATAGATTGACTATGGTTCCATTGTTACATTTTGCAAATTTACCTTTGGGTAAATCCTTTTCTACATTTTTAATAGATCCTCTAGCCTCTATATTCCCGCTTGTCGTATGGAATATCAAATTGTGCTTTTGTGCTTCTATATACATTAATTTTGACACTAGTATTCTTCTAAGACCGTTTGGCAATTCTATATTAATTTCCCCACCGACCATAGTTTTCTTTAAATATTCTATAGCTTTGTTTAACCTGAGACACAGCATGGGATAGGTGATAGGCTTTAACATATAGTCCATAGCTTCTACTTCGTATCCTTTTAGAGCAAATTTAGCTATGTTTGTTTCAAAGATCAATAAAACATCTTGATCTTTTTCTCTCATTTTTCTAGCTATTTCAATCCCATTTTCTTTTCCTAACTCTATATCCATAAAAATTATGTCAAAAGTGGGGGTATACTGTTCCAAGAAGGAAAAAGCATCATAAAACTTCGATATCTTGAACTGGATACCGTTTTCGTTTTCGTATAATCTCAAGAAATCATTCAGTTTATTTGAGTCGTCTTGAGAGTCTTCTACTATGGCAACGTTTACAAGCATTTTGCATTACCGCCTTGTTTGATATTAGCACATTAAAGGCCTGTGAGTGCAACAAAAAGGTTGAATCAAGACCCAAATATGACAATCCTTGCAAAAAAATCGACAAATTGTGCCACGGAGTAAAATTTTTGCCTGTAAGTGCTATCATTCAATCACGCTCTACCAAACAGGGTTATTCAAGTGAAAATTCTTGTTTGGAAAGATACTATAAAAAGGAGGTTATCTATGAGCAAGAAGAAAATGAGACCTGGAAAGTTTAGTGCTATCGTTGCACCTTTCTCAGTTCTCGGAATAGCTGTCGCTATCGCCATTCCTGTATTGAGCAATGGTGGATACGAGACAACTTTAAACAACGTATTCGGTGTCGGTACACTTCACGTTATTAATGCAGAGGGTTCAGATTCTTGGGACACCAATTATGTCAACAAGAAGTATGACACAGCAACTGCTGCTCGTGTAGAAGCTGCTAAGACTGCTGAGAGCGTTATGGATGATGGTATTGTCTTGCTGAAGAACAAGAACAATGCCTTGCCTATCGCTAAGCAATCAGCTGTAGCTCCTATGGGATATGGTTATCGTTCACCTATTTATGGTGGAACTGGATCCGGTAGTGTTAACACTTCAGCCGAATGGGTTTACACACCACAAAGAGCCTTGGGAGAATATTTCAATGTTCAAAAGGATATTGAAAATATCACTTTGACCGGAGCCGCTGTTAATGAAGTTCTCGGTGCTGCTGGCACAAAAGATGCTAAAGCTAGCTCTTTTGGTGGCGATAATGTCCTTCGTGATTTCACTGCAGCTTCATATGAGAGCCAAGCAGAGAAACTCAATGGAACTACAGGTATAATCTTTATTTCTCGTGGTGGTGGTGAAGGTCAAGATGTCAAGAACGATGGCTATGCTGATGGTACAGCTCACAAACTTGCTTTGAGCAAAGAAGAGAAAGCAACAATCAAATTAGCAAAAGCTCATTGCTCAAAAGTAGTCATAATTGTCAATTCTTCTAATGTTGTCGAATTAGGTGATTTAGCTTCAGATGGCGGAGAATATTCTGCTGATGCTATTCTTTGGGTCGGTGGACCTGGATCAGTTGGATTCAAGTCGATGGCTAAGGTTCTTTGTGGAGAGGTCAATCCTTCTGGAAGAACTGCTGATATCTATCCTTCTAATTTATTGAACGATCCTACCAACGTTAACTTTGGTGATTATGCATACACCAATGCCACATATGGTAGCAGAAATTCGGCCGCTCACTTTGTTGAGTACGAAGAAGGTGTCTATTATGGATATCGTTATTATGAGACTGCTGCAAGCGAAAGTGCAATCTCTTATGGTGTAACTGATAATACCACAGGTGTTGCTACTACCGCTGGTGCTGTCGTCTATCCTTTCGGATTTGGATTGTCCTATTCTACCTTCACTCAAGAGTTTGAAGGATTGACTGAATCCAATGGAAAATTGGTAGCCAAAGTTAAAGTCACCAATACTGGTTCTACTGCTGGTAAGGAAGTTGTACAGCTTTACTTCAATGCTCCTTATACTCAAAAGGATAAGGATGCCAAGGTTGAGAAGCCTGTAAAGAATTTAGTTGCTTTTGCAAAAACTGATGTTCTCCAACCTAGCGCTTCTACCGAAGTTGAGGTTTCTTTCAGAGTCGAAGATATGGCTTCTTACGACTATACTCATAACAATGGTGATGGAACTACCGGATGCTATTGGTTAGAGAGTGGAGACTATAGTGTCTATCTCGGAAAGAACTCTCATGATATATGGGGAGACAAGACATATCATGTAGGAAGTGATGTCTATTATACCAATGCTAACCCACGTCAATCCGATAAGGATGGTCAATCTAAGTGGGACGATGAAGGTAATCCTACCAACACTCCTGCAAAGGTAGAAGAGGATTCAGCTTCTACATTCGTAGCTGCAACAAATAGATTTGAGCAATCTAATGAGTTCATGAATCAATCTTCTAAGACTCTATTGTCTAGAAACAATTGGAACGGAACTAAACCTACAGCTCCTACCGATTCAGATAAGACGCTTCCTCAAAAATACTTAGACGATTTCAACAGTTTCAAGATTGATGGATTCGATTATAAGACAAATTCTTTGCTGGGTGATGTAGAAGGATCAAAAGTCTATAATGATACTCCATCAACTCCTGATAATAGTCCTCTTACCCTCAACTCATTTAGAGGAAAATCATACTTTGATTCAACTTGGAATGATTTGATGAATAAGATTGATTTCAATAATGGAGCTCAATTGGATCAACTTAGAAATTTGTTCTACTATGGTGCTTATAACACTGCTGTTGTAGATGTTGTCGGTAAGGTTGCTACTCTTGATTACGATGGACCTCAAGGATTCTCATCATTCTTCGCTAAAGGAGATTGGTGTGCTTATCCTTCTGAAGTTGTTGTAGCTTCTACATATAATCAAGACTTGGTTGAGGATTACGGACATGCTATAGGTCAAGAAGGATTGTCCAGCGGAATCTCCGGATGGTATGGACCTGCTATGAATACTCATAGATCTCCTTTTGCCGGACGTAACTTCGAGTATTATTCAGAAGATCCTGTATTGGCTGGAAAGATTGCAGCAAGAGTTGTATCTGGTGCTGCTGATGAAGGACTTTACGCTTATATCAAACACTTTGCTTTGAATGATCAAGAGACTAACAGAACGAACTATCTCTGCACTTGGGCTACTGAACAAACTATGCGTGAAGTTTACCTCAAGCCATTCGAAATCGTCGTAAAAGAAGCTAAGAATCATCTTTACTACACATCTGATGCTAACGGAACTAAGTCTCATAAGGTCATTCGTGGTGCATCAGCTATCATGACTGCCTTCAACTGTATTGGAACCACAATGGCAAGCTGCGATTACAACTTGTTGACCAATGTTCTTAGAAATGAATGGGGATTCCAAGGAATGGTCGAGACTGACTTTGGACCTAGTGTCAATTTGGATGCCATGGTTCGTGCTGGAAATGACTTCATGTTGAATGCTTCATGGGGTGGAGATGCTACTCCTTTCGCCACAGCTTTCCCTGGTGCTGTAAATTCTAACACTGGTAAGAATGCTATGAAGAAGGCTTTGAAGAACATTTGCTACACAGTCGTCAATTCTTCCGCTTATAACAAACAGGCTCCTGGTGCTACCTTCTACTATGATATGGCAGTATGGAAGATTCTCTTCTATACATTGTCTGCAGTAGTCGGTGTGGCTAGTGTTGTCGGACTTGGATTTATCGGATACAGATGGTTTGATTTCAGCAAACATCCTGACAAATATCAAGATCCTAAGAAGAAAGAAGAAAAGGCCGAATAATTTAATAGCCAATTAGAAAAGAGGCGAGAAATCGCCTCTTTTTCTTATGCTATTAAAATAACTGAAAGAAGTCTTGCTAGGATCTTATTTCATAAGGACGAAAACATTGAAAATCAGCGAATCATATAGTTCTATTGGTTGGGAAAACTTTAATTAAGTAATAACTCATAATGTATCATTGTAATGATATAAATTTAATATTCGTGATTGGTTGAAGTGTAGATATATCATTGTAATGATAGAAAACGTTATAATTGATTGGCAATATATCATTGCAATGATATAATAGCATAGATTAAAAGGAGAAGAAGATGTCAAAACTGGTTATTTATCACGGCTCAAAAGATATTATTGAAAACCCATATTATCACGATGGGAAAGCCCAAAATGATTATGGTTTTGGATTTTATTGCACAGAAAGTTTGGAACTTGCAAAAGAGTGGTCTTGTAGCAATAACGAAAATAATGGATTTGCAAACAAGTATTCTATTAATTTGTCTGGGCTTAAAATTCTAGATTTAACAGATAAAAGATATTCAATACTTAACTGGATTGCAATACTTTTAAAATTTAGAACTTTTGATTTGAGTAATGATATATCTATTCAAGCGAAAGAGTATTTGCTCAAAAACTTTTACATTGATGTAAATAATTACGATATAGTTATTGGGTTTAGAGCAGACGACTCATATTTTAGTTTTGCAAGAGATTTTGTAAACAACACAATTCCAGTTAGAAAATTAAGTCAAGCTATGGAATTAGGTCAACTTGGAAAGCAAGTTGTAATAGTTAGCAAACTTGCATTTAGCAAACTTCATTTTGAAGGTTTTGAAACTGCAGACAGATTGGAATACTTTATAAAAAGAAAAGCAAGAGATGAAAAGGCACGAGAAGATTATTTGAAAGGGACAAGAAAGTCCGCGACACTCACTAATGATATATTTGTAGTGGATATTATGAGAAGGGGATTAAAAGATGGCGATTCAATCATATAACAATTTATATTTACCAAATTTATCCGAAAATTTGGGTGTAATGTTTGAGCATGCTGTAGATATTGGAATAAACCCTACAATTTTTTGGAATACATTTGTCAATTCCAATGTTGCAAAACAAATTGAAAAAGGAAATCCAAAGTATCTTACCTGCTCTGCATTAGATTATTTGAATGAGATTTATAATGGGGAAAAATCTATTCCAAATAAAGAAGACATTAACAAAGATAAATATTATTGGGCTGGCTGGGTTTTAGCACAATTCCAACATAAAAAAGGATATTCTTTTTATAAGATAAATAATTCATTGCCTATTGAAGAAGTTTTAAGACTATATCCAACCTTGCACGAAGCCGATGCAACCAAATTTTTTGATGTAGCAAACACGTATTTCAAAAAGTCTGAAATCACTAACCTAAAAAAAATAAGACAAGCACGAGGCTTGTCTCAAAGCAAACTTGCAAGTCTTGCAGAAGTTGAACTTCGCTCTATTCAAATGTATGAACAACGAAGAAACGACATAAACAAAGCACAAGTCGAAACCATTTACAAACTAGCAATAGTTTTGGGTTGCAACATTGAAGATTTGTTGGAAAATTAAAGAATAAAACAAAAATAGCACTAGGAATAGAACCTAATGCTATTTCTTATTAGTGCAACTAATAAACAATAAAAGCCAGGAAACAAATAAATGTCCTGGCTTTTATTATTCTTCTTTAGAAGGTATGAAATTAAATGATGGAGAATTTGGAACTATATGATGCTTTCTACATCTAGCTTCATATGATTCTTTAGCTCCTACCATAACGATAGGGTCTGTATATTTGGCAGGTTTACCATTGACCAGCCTTTGTGTTCTAGTAGCGCCGCAACCACATACAGTACAAGCTGCTTCAAGCTTTGTCACTATTTCAGCTTCGGACAATAGACTAGGCATGATTCCAAAAGGCTTGCCACGGAAATCTAAGTCTAGACCGGCACAAATGACTCTGACTCCGTTAGTAGCCAAATACTCGACTATTGGAAGCATTTCTTTGGAGAAGAACTGTATTTCATCTATTGCAACTACTTGAATCGATGAATCGTAGTGATCCAATATTTCTTTAGGATCTGAGATAGCAAAAGCTTCATACATGTTTCCGTTATGTGCGGCAATCTTAGAAGCATCGTATCTATTGTCAATTTTAGGCTTGAAAGCCACTATTTTCTTGTGAGCATAAGAAAGAGTTGTCACTCTTCTTATCAACTCTTCACTTTTTCCTGCAAACATTGGACCTGTTATAACTTCAATCCAACCTTTTTGAAGTTCTTGATACATAAAAATATCTCCTTACATTAATAAGATTAATTTCATCAAAACAAGTCGAATTATACTAGATAGAAAGGCTTGTTCAGCCGATTAATAAGCAACTTAAAAATTAAGATAGAACACAAAAAGTCGTTCCAAATAAAGAACGATTGAAAAATATTAGAAATCTAATTCTTTTGAAAGAGTTTCAAAACCAGCTAAAGCTTTAGCTTCATCAGATCCGTCAAACTCTATATGAAGTGTTGTACCAACTCCACCGACAATACAGCCGAATACGTTCATAATTGACTTCAAGTCACATGAAGTATTAACTTTTGTGTCAGTCAAAGTGATTCTACACTCATAGTTGTTAGCTTCCTCGACTAACTCAGCAGCTAATCTTGGAGTAAATCCATTTGGATTTGTAATTTTAATCTCAATTTGTGTCATATGCCTATCTTAACCCTTCAATTCCACTATTAAATAATAAGCAAGAAACCGCTTAAAATCAATATTTATTGATAAAATTTACTTTTTTATCGCAAAATAAGTAAGTTTATTCTTACTCATGTTTTTTATACTATCACAATCTTTGAAAATGTTTTCAGGGTTATTCCTAAACCTATTGTTAGAGTGCATAAATTCAAGTGAAAGGCTAATATTAATAATACAAAAACTAAGCATTTCAAATTTTATAAATGATATAAAAAATCACCGATTGTTTGATGATCGGTGATTTCATTAGAGTGGCTTCAAGATAAGAATTAATTATTTTCTTTTCTTCTTTTTCTTAGAGTCTTTGTTTTCAAGCATTTTGATGTCGGAATTCTCGCTCTCGGTATCTTGAACATCGACAGTGATGATATCATCTTCCTTCTTTTCATCTTTAGAGACATCTACCATATCAGAGTCTTTAGAGTCGTTTTCCACTTTATTATCTTCTTCAGGTTCTTCTTCTTTGAAGGAAGTCTGATCAGCTTGCTTCTTCAAGATTCTTTCCGTCTTGTTTGCTTGGAAGCCATAGAACATACTAGCTCCGCCCATGAATATCAAAGCGACACCGATTAAAATAGGGACTAACATAATCGTATTTTCATCAGTGGCGGATGAAGTTAAAGGACCAAATATCCATAAGCAAACATCCAAAGCAATCAATATTCCTGAAGTTATTAATTGGAATATGGCTGTGGTAATTCTCTTCCATGCTTTTGTTCCATATTTCTTATCGTTTGCATCGACAGTAAAGGCTAGAACACCAGATACGATGAGAATCAAAGCATAACCAACAATCAATATTCCAAAGAACCAAGTCAGTACATAATATTGCTGCAATTCTTTGATGAATAAAGTCATTAATGACACAGAGAATATCATCAAACTGACGAATATTTCGGTTGATAAAATTGATTTTTTCAACATTATTGCTCCGAATATTTCTAGTACTGAATAAAGAAGTAAAGTTATCGAAAATCCAACTGTAATAAAGAAATCAAAATTTGGGATTTTACATATGCTAATGTATATAATTCCCATCACTATCAATATCAGTGATTGTGCGAACTTAATCCATTTGTATGCGTTGAGACGATCGATCATAAACAATGGATTTCCATTGTTTATTTCGGTCTTTTTTTTCTTTTTGTTAGACATTAATAAATCCTTATTTATTTTGATTTCTTAGCGTTGACAGTCTTGGTGTATGATTTCTTTGTTGAATTACGTTGCTTATAAGCCATGATGGTGAAAACTAACCATACCAAACCGATTAGAGCAATGACGATTCCGTTTACTAGCCAAAGATAATTTGCAGGAATTACACCCTTTCCGATTGGGAATATGATCAATCCACCGACGACACCACAAACAATAGACAATACTAATTCTGTCACATAGAACTTTACACTTCTATGCAAGCAAAGATAGATGATAGAAAAAATAAATCCTAAACATCCAAAGATGAACAAAGCCCAACCTATGGCTATTCCAAGATAACTGAGTATTCCGTTTAAGACTCCGTTCATAACGATGAGTCCTACACCTAATCCAGCTATTCCGATTCCATAGATTGAATATCTATCTAAGACATTCTTGTTCTTGACGAATCCTAATGACATGTAGATTGCACCGATAATCAATAGAACGATTCCAACAATTAATTGCAATGCGTTTCCTACTGAGTCGATAATAGAACAAGCCAATAGGATTCCTACGACGATAAGTACGACTGGTGAAGCTAACTTCATCCAATCATCTTTAGTAATTTTCATAAAAGCCCCCTCCTTGAAGCAATAGTATTATAAAGAAATTTAACTAAAAAAGTTGTTCACTATATGAGATAACCGATATGAGAAAATGTATTTATAAGATTAAAAGAAACTGAAATAAAACCAAAGTTAATAATAAATTATCCTTAATAAAGGGTAAGAGCTTACAAAATTAAGATGGTATAATAAATCATTAAATAGAAAAGGAGTAAGGCTTTTGAAATATAGTTGAAAAGACTTGAAACATGAATTATTTGATTGTTTTTAGAATTTTCATCTGATTATTTATCAAAAGAGGAGAAAAAAACATGAAAAAAAGAAATTTGATATTTTCATTATTAGCTTTAGTTAGTGTGTTAGGCTCGTGTGGTAAAGGAAACATGGATACTTCTTTACCTACGGTTAATCCATCTACTCAACAGCCGACGGATAAGAAATCTACCCCATCATCTGAGGAACCTAAGAAGATCTTCTATACGATTACTTTCAATTTGAATGGTGGTGAAATAGCAGATCCTACTGCCGTTGCTCCTCAAAGCATAGAAGAGGGGCATTGGGCCAAGAAGCCAACAATAAATCCGACAAAGAAAAATTGCAAGTTTGTTGCTTGGGTTGATGAAGATGGAAATAAATTTAACTTCAACACTGGAATTTATGGTGATGTCAATTTATATGCTCAATGGTCAGTAAATGAAGATTTAAAGATTACATTGACTTTTGATCCCAATAATGGTGAGCCTACCTTTGAACAAGAGACATTTGTAGGTGACTATTTGAATGTCCCTGTTCCTCATAAAGACGGCTTTGTTTTTATCGGCTGGTATTTGAATGGAGACAAGACTCAAAAATGGACCGGCTATGTCGATGAGACAATGGATAAAGACACATTGGTAGCCTTGTATGAGAAGCAATCTTTCAATTACAAGTATGAAGTCAATAATGATGGTTCGGCCACAATAACTGGCATAATGGACATTAATGTTGTCGATGTTCAAATTCCAGAGTCTATCAATGGAAGGCCTGTAACTGGAATTAGTGCTACTGCATTCAAGGGTGGAAGTAGTATTACACAAATTTCAATTTCTGCCAGTGTTAAGACTATTGATCCTAAAGCCTTTATGTACACCAATAAGTTGGCTAGCATCACTGTAGATGGTGCTAATACAGCATATAAGAGCAAAGAGGGATTGCTGTTTTCTAAAGATGAGCAAACTTTGGTCTTTTGTCCTCAAAAAGCCTTGACCTCCAATCAAAGCTACGATTGCCCTTCTAACCTAAAGAAGATCGGTGATTATGCTTTCTATAATCAAAGAGATGTCGGATTGAAGTACATTACTTTTAATGAAGGCCTCGAAGAAATAGGCGATTATGCTTTTTATGGGGACATCAGCATTACATCCGTTTCTTTCCCTTCTTCTTTGAAAAAGATTGGAAACGCAGCATTTGAGATGTTAGGTGATTCGACCACCAATCAATTCACTATCACTTGGTCTGAAGGCTTGGAGGAAATTGGTGAATCAGCATTCACAGGAGCTTATATCAAAGGGGATTTAAAATTACCTGATTCTATTAAAATTTTGAGAAGCTACGCTTTCTCTACTCCTATGAATAGCTACTGCGCTATTGAAAATGTCAAATTACCTGCTTCCTTGGAAGTGTTTGAACCTGGCGTATTCTTCTATGGAATGGGAATAAAGAGTATTACTTTAGCCTCTAGCAATACAAATTTTAAGGTTGAAAACAACATGCTTTTGACTAAAGATGGTAAGAAGCTCGTCTATATTCCTAGTGATGCTACTACATCGACCACGTCATTTGCAATTCCTTCTACTGTAGAAGAATTGTTGCCGAAGAGCTGCTCTGATGTCAGATATGTAGATAATTTCACATTTCCATCTTCTTTGAAGAAAATTGATAATAATGCCTTTCATAACAACGTCAATGTAACTTCCATCACTATTCCTGATAGTGTGACTGAGATTGGAAAAGAATCGTTCATGTTTATGGATAAATTATCTTCTTTACATATCGGAACAGGAATAACTGAGATTCCTGAAGCAGCTTTCTATAGCTGCCCTCAACTCACCAATATTGAGATTCCATCTAATGTTAAGAAGATTGGTGTTGAAGCTTTCGCACAGGAGTTGGGTTTAAGGACATTGACATTGAATGAAGGATTGGAAGTAATAGAAGCCTCAGCTTTCTCTAACAACGGTTCTTCTGAGAGTGAAGATGACCCTGTTTCATCTTATAAATCTAAAGTCACAAAATTGGTCTTACCTAATTCGTTGACTACTATAGGTGATTCTGCTTTCTCCGGATGGTCTTCTTTGCAAGAAGTTGTATTTGGAGCAGGACTTACTTCCATGAATGGAAGTGTCTTCTCTGGCAGTGGAAATAATGGTGTTCCAAGCTTTAAATTAACTTTAGCAGAAGGATCTAATTTAAAACTGACTAATGATCAATTGATATCAGCTGATGGAAAGACTGTGTTTTATTGTAAGCCTAGCCATACAGGTGCAATAAATGTTCCTGAAGGTGTAGAGACAATTTCTAAGCTCGTCTACTATAGAGTTAAAGCTTCTAGTTTGACTTTACCTTCGACTTTAAAAACAATTGAAAATCAAGCTTTTGCTTCAGCATTTGATTCCAGCAATAAAGTAAAAGTAACTATTCCTTCGAATGTATCCAAGATAGGAGCCAGTGCTTTCTATTTTGCTAATATTTATGGCGTGACATTTAATGAAGGAGTCCAAGAAATAGGAGATGAGGCTTTTGAATCGACCAACGATTTAGGAAATATAACATTACCGGCATCTTTGAAGAGAATAGGAACAAAAGCATTTTTCTCCAGTGGTGTCACGGGTGTCACATTGAATGAAGGATTGGAAGAGATTGATGATTATGCTTTCTTAGGAAACCCCAAGATGGCTGGTGAAATAACAATTCCTTCAACATTGAAGACGATGGGTGTTGGAGCATTTGTCGGAAGAGTTAATAATTATTCTACTGAATTGACTGCATTTAATGTAGCAAGTGGCAATAATTACTTCTCGGCTGTAGATGGTGTCTTGTTCGACAAGAATCAAACCACATTGTATTGCTATCCTTCTAAGAAGGCTGATACGGCTTATGTAATGCCTTCTACTGTTGTAACTATAAAAGAAAATGCTATGGCCGGATTGCAAAACTTGTCTTCATTAACATTGAACGATGGTTTGGAAAATATTGCTGCAGAAGCTTTTTCATATAGTATTGCAATTCGCAATCTCAATATTCCATCTAGTGTTGTAACAATTGGATATAGAGCTTTCTCTGGCTGGACTAAAGCACAAACCATTTCTGTATCCCATACAAAAGATGAAGCAGCTATGTTGTTTGGGTCTGATTGGATCAACAATTGTAATGCAGTTATTTCATACGGAGAATAAAGATGAAAAAGATATATATTTTTATTCTTTTATTTCCTTTACTACTAGTCTCGTGTGGAGAAGGAAACATTAATCCATCAACTTCTTCTATTGAAGAAGGCTACAAACTTATTGTAAATTGTCCAGGACATGAAGATGAGAGATATGAGAACAAGTCTGGCGATGATTTGAATCCTAGCCATCCATCTATCAAAAATTATTATTTTGATGGCTGGTACGATCAAAAAGATGGAGGAGAGTTAGTCGATTTTTCAAATTATAATGGTTCGGCTTATGGTCATTGGACTAGCAATAAAGACATGACTGATGCACAAAAGCTAGATAGATTTATCAAAGATTTAACAATGATGTCAGGAACTGTGAACCATACATTTGGAGATCAGTCTATTAGTGTTCAATACTCTATTTCGGACCAAGTTTATACTGGAACGTCGAGCTTTTTAGCAGATAGATACGATAATTTGGTAGTCACAAAGACTTATTCTCCTTATTATGCTACAGCTGATGAAGTTGTTAAAGAAGAAGATAAAGGTAAGACAGCCGATGAAGTCAACGAAGCAAATTACTTTACTAGAGTTGATGACTATTGGGAAGATGGGATGTATTTTAATGTATATCAATACAATCAAAAACACAGCGGATATAATTCGATAGATTATCCTGATGGTTATTATGTTCAACAAGATATAACTCAAGACAAGGCTAATCAATTGATGTCAATTGATTTTTCCTCTTACTTCTTAGGAGCTCCATCGACATTATTAGCTAATATGAATGCTGGCCATAAATTTACTAAAATAGATAATATTGAAGATGACAACATAGAAGTTGATGGTGATTTCTATTATATGGATGGATTTGATTCTACCGTCATAGATCCTTGGGATACAAAAACGGCGGGAGCTTCATTTGGTTTAGCTTTCACTGTCTCGAACACAACAACTTCAGGCTACTTAGTGACTAATGCATATACGACAGAAGCTTCTGTTGCTTTTAGAAACGGAAAGATTGCATATTGCAGAGTGTTCAAGAGTCAAATATATTACATAAATAGAGATGCTCAAATGGCTGTTACTACTGAATCTAATTATGAGTTTACTCAAGGTGATATAGCGAGGGAATTCGATGGTGATAGATTGGATTACCAAGACTTTCAAGAATATGAGGATACTAATAGTAATTAAACACTAGTATTTAGTAATATTCGCTGAAAGGAGGCAGATTGCCTCCTTTTAGCATGCTTTAGATAAAATCTACCAATTTAAGCGTTGTGTAGGTTTGGTAAAATGTTCACAATTTAATAAAGGAGGCTTTATCGTTATATGATAAAGAAAGTTAGAAAAGCTGTTATTCCTGCTGCCGGATTAGGAACTCGTTTCCTTCCTGCAACAAAATCAATGCCTAAGGAAATGTTGCCTATCGTTGATACACCTAACATTCAATATATCGTAGAAGAAGCTGTAAAAGCTGGAATTGAATCTATTTTGATCATCACTTCTGGAACAAAGAATGCTATTGAGAATCACTTCGACTATAACTTTGAATTGGAAGAGAGACTTAGAAAAGCCGGAAAAGACAAACAGGCTGACATGGTTCATTCCATCGGAGACATGGCTGATGTCTTCTATGTCCGTCAAAAGAATCCTAGGGGGTTAGGCCACGCTATTTTATGTGCTAAAGATTTCATTGGTGATGAACCGTTTGCTGTATTGTTAGGAGATGATTTGGTTGTTCCTGATGATGATGGTAAACCCGCAATCGGAGCTTTGATTGAAACATATTACAAACATGGAACTTCAGTCTTGGGATGTAAGAAAGTTTCTCATGAAAGCATATCTAAATATGGATCGGTAAAACCTGCATTTGAATTGAAAGGCGATGAATCTGAATTCCCAGTCGTAGATATGATTGAAAAACCTCAGCCTGAAGAAGCTTTCACTGATGTAGCAATCCTTGGACGTTATGTCTGTACACCTGATATTTTTGATTTCTTGATGAAAACAAAGCCAGGAAGAAATAACGAAATTCAATTGACTGATGCATTCCAAGCACAATGTAAGGCATTAGGTGAAATATATGCATGCAATTATCCTGGAACAAGGTACGATATAGGAGACAAGATGGGATTTATCAAGGCTAATGTTGAGATGGCTATGAGAAGACCGGATTTAGGCGAAGCTGTCAAGGAATACATCAAAGAGCTTAGCAAGAAACTTTAAATAAAGAGGGGATTATGAGACTATGGTAGCTAATGAGATTAAGAAGACAGAAGAGATTGTAGATGGAAATACGGCGGCTGCCGAGGGCTCATATATCTTTAGTGAAGTTGCAGCTATCTATCCGATAACACCCTCATCTCCGATGGCGGAGAATGTGGATGTTTTTGCGTCTAAAGGAAGAAAGAATGCTTTTGGCGATATAGTTAAGGTTGTTGAAATGGAGTCTGAAGCTGGTGCAGCCGGTGCGGTTCATGGAGCTAGCCAAGGCGGTGCCTTAGCCGTCACATATACAGCATCACAAGGATTGCTTTTGATGCTTCCAAACATGTATAAGTGGGTCGGTGAGGAACTTCCTATAGTTGTTCATGTTGCAGCTAGAAGTGTTGCAACTGAAGCACTGTCAATTTTTGGTGATCACTCTGATATTTATGCTGCAAGACAAACAGGCATGGCTATGCTATGTTCTCAATCAGTTCAAGATGTTATGAACTTAGCTCCGGTAGCTCATTTGATTTCGATAGCGTCTTGCTTTCCTATAATTCATTTCTTTGATGGATTTAGAACTTCTCATGAATATCAAAAAGTATCTAAGGTTCCAGATGAAGAGTGGATTAAATTGTTGGATAAAGACGCATTGAATAGATTTAGACAAAAAGCTTTGAATCCTCATGGCAACGCTGTTACTAGAGGAACAAATCAAAATGATGATATCTATTTCCAAACTAGAGAAGCACAAAACTTGCATATAAAAAAGGTTGGTCAAATAGCAAAACACTATTTGGAAGAAGCTTCTAGACTTACAGGAAAAACTTATGCACCTTTTGTTTATTATGGTGATCCTAATGCGACAGAAGTTATTGTGGCCATGGGTTCAGTCACAGAGACAATAAGCGAAGTAGTCGATGACTTAAATTTGAAAGGCCAACATGTTGGAGTAGTTAAAGTCTACTTATATAGACCATTTGTTCCTGAATTTTTAAGTGAAGCCATTCCTAACTCAGTTAAAAGAGTTGCTGTTTTGGATAGGACAAAGGAGCCTGGCTCTGATGGAGAACCTTTATATTTGGATGTCTTGGCTGGATTAAATCAGCAAAATAGATTTGATATTCGTGTAGTCGGTGGAAGATATGGATTATCTAGTAGAGATACTCAGCCTAAGGATATTAAAGGAATTTTTGATTTCTTGAAATCTGATAATTTATTTTCAGGATTTACTGTTGGAATCAATGATGATGTAACTAATTTGTCTTTGAAATCCGATGATGACTATGTAATTGAAGATTCTACGGTTAGGTCATGTCTTTTCTATGGAATGGGGTCTGATGGAACTGTATCAGCTAATAAATCAGCCGCAAAAATAATCGGAGCCTTGACCGATTATAAAATTCAAGCATATTTTCAATACGGAAGTGAAAAAGCTGGTGGTGTGACTGTTTCACATATTAGATTTGGTGATAACAATATTCATAGTGAATATTATGTCCATGAAGCTGATTTCATTTCATGTTCTCAGGATTCATATTTGTTTAGATATGACATGCTGAAATCTATTAAGAATAATGGAATATTTTTGTTGAATACATCTTTATCAAAAGAAGCCTTGCTCAACACTTTGCCTTTAAGAGTAAAAAGAGATTTAGCTAAAGCAAATGCTAAATTTTATATTATCGATGCCAATACGGTAGCTAGAAGCTTGGGATTAGGAAGACACACAAATACGATATTAGAATCTGCTTTTTTCTATTTGATGGACGTAGCTCATAATCATCCTTTGATTTCATACAGCAATGCATTAAATAAGATGAAAGAATACATCGTGAGTATGTATTCTAAAAAAGGACAAGAAATTGTTGATGCAAATATTAAAGCAGTCGATATGGGAACTCAAGGCTTGGAAAAGATTGACGTCGATCCTTCTTGGGCTGATATAGTTCTTGCTTCAGATACTAAATTAGATGTCAATACATATAAAGGATACGCTGATACTATTAGAAGAAGAGAAGGGTATAGTTTACCTGTCTCTTCTATCATAAATAATGGTGTTGAAGATGGAACGGAATTAAACAATTCCAATTATGATGCTAAGAGATGCGTGGCTGATATTGTTCCACATTGGTTCAAAGAAAATTGTATTCAATGCAACCAATGTGCTTTAGTGTGTCCTCACGCAACCATTAGAGCGTTCTTGCTGAACGAAAATGATATGTCTGGCTTATCCAATGAGGAAAAAACAGATGTCTTGCCTGCTATTGGTCCTAAAGCCAAAGGATTAAATTATAGAATTCAAGTTTCACCTATGAATTGCTTAGGATGTTCGTTGTGTGTTGATATTTGTCCTGGAAAGTTTGATCCTAAGACAAAAACATTTAATAAAGCTTTAAAGATGGTCGATGCAAAAGGCGAATATATTCATGAAGAAGCTGCAAACTATTTATATAGACATGTGCAATATAAATCTGGAATATTCCCAGCTGGATCATTGAAAGATGTCGGACAAATGAGACCTTATCACGAAGTTTCTGGATCATGTGCGGGTTGTGGTGAAACTCAATACTACAGGCTTTTAAGTCAGTTGTTTGGCTCGGATTTGATGATTGCTAATGCTACTGGTTGTTCTTCTATTTATTGTGCCTCTACTCCACAAACACCTAATGTTACTGATGAAGATGGAAATGGAATAGCTTGGGCTAATTCTTTGTTTGAAGATAATGCTGAGTATGGATATGGAATGCGTATGGCTCAAGACCATAAGTTAATCTCTATATTATCCATTATCCAAAAATACAAAGATGAGACGGAGTCTGAATTAAAAGATTTGTTGAATCAATATGTCTTAAATCTTAAGAATAGGGATTTAATTAAGCCGATTTTGCCTAGAATTATTGAGTTGGTTAGGAAGAGCAACTCTGATGGAATAAAACAATTGCTATCATTTAAAAATGATATGCTAGATAAATGTGTTTGGATTGTTGGTGGAGATGGTTGGGCTTATGATATCGGATATGGTGGATTAGATCATGTCCTAGCTACTAAAGATGATGTTAATATCTTAGTCTTAGATACTGAAGTATATTCTAATACTGGCGGCCAAGCTTCTAAGTCATCTCAACAAGGACAAGTGGCTAAGTTTGCTGCATCTGGAAAGAAGACAGCAAAGAAAAACTTAGCTTTGTTAGCAATGGCATATAAGGATGTATATGTTGCTCAAATCAGTTTGGGTGGAAATATGATGGCTGCCATTAAGGCTATGAAAGAAGCAGAATCTTATCATAATGGACCTTCTATTGTCATCGCATATTGCCCCTGTATTGAACATGGAATGAAAGGTGGATTGGTCAATACTAATAGAGCTGAAAAAGAAGCTGCTAATTGTGGGTATTTCCCAATCTTTAGATATGATCCACGTCTTCCTAAGCCTTTGACTTTAGATACTAAGACTCCGGATTTCAATAAATATTTAGACTTTGTCTTGTCCCAAAACAGATACGCTCAATTATCTAAAGTCAATCCAGATGAAGCTGAGCGATTATTAAGCAATTCCAAAAACGATGCAATTAATAGATATAACGATATAATTAGATTTGGAACACCTACGGAAGAAAATGAGGAAGATAATAAAGAGGTTAAATAATATGAATTATCCTGAATGGGCTGATCGTCAATTGATGATTGATTTAAGAAATAAGATTGCTAAATGTTATAAGAACAAAGATGGATCAATCTTTTATGTAGAACCTGGATTTTATAAAGCATTTGAAGCTTTAAAAAATATATATCCAGATAGAATTGATGATGTATTGAGAAAGATGGATGAGCTGACTTCATCAAATAAAAAAGTCGTCTATGTATCTGATCCAGACGATCCATTGGTAATAGTTGAAAAAGCTAAATATATAACTATTTTTGATTTGACTGATTCTATAGGATTGCTATTGGAAGATAAATCTAGAGGTTCTGATTACGGAGATTAATCACTAAAAGAGTTGCACAGCTGTGCAACTTTTTTAATGATTAAACAATACCTTCTTATGAAAAATCATTTTCCCATTTTCAAAGTATTATGTATCTATAATTCTAGATAGGAAAGAAAGGGAAATAACATGGAGGAGATAAACATAACTTATGATGATTGCTTTTTAGAACCTCTTACTAAGAGAATCTTATTGAATTTAGTAAGAAACATGTCTGAAAAATATATAAACAAGAATTTATCATTAGATGGATTCTATGAGACAAATTCAAATTTATATAAGACTGCAGCAGATAAGAGAACACCGAAATTTAAAAGAAAAAGAATATTGATAATTACATCATCACCACTTAATTCTAAAATTGTTGATAAAGCTATAAATAATATCAATGAGAAATATAAAATTAAAAAGACTGTTTTTGATACTAAAAAGCAAGTGGAAACAATCAATATTAGAAGCAATGATTTAGATTTGGACAAATGGATAGGCTCATCAGAATTCTCAGATATCATAGCTTTTACTAAAGAAAAGAAAGGAAATTCAACTTTAGTATCAGATATAGTTAAAGAGATGAAAAAGGATCCTTATTCTTATCCGAATTTGATTGAGGATATGAGTAAAGAATGCAATGTGGATAACATTCAAAAAGAATTGGAGAAGACTTTATATGTCGCATTTAAATTAAACGATGATTCCAAATCAAAGATTTGGAAAATTTATGCAATTATTGATAAGCTTTATGACAAATTAAAAGGGGAAATTTATATTGCTAATCGTAAGCATGAGATGATGCAGATATTTAATAGATATGCAATTATTTATAAGCCTAATGAATTACCATATTTTCCTGATTCAAAGGTACTTGTCTTAGGTAATTCAATGTTATCCAGAAATGAATTAGAAAACATTATCAGCCAATACGGACTAGATCCATTGTCATTTGATTTTAACTTGGAATACAAAAAAGCCTCTATTAATATAGAAAAGTATAAAGGCTGCTGTAAATATAAGGCTATTATATTTGGACCGACCCCACATAAGATGAAAGGTAGTGGAGATAGCAGCAGTCCAATACAATTTTTGAAAGACAATGAGAACTTATATCCAAAGATATTTGAATGTAGAACATCAGCAGGTGAACTAAAAATCACCAAAGACAGTTTCACTGAACAGATAAAAGAGATAAAAGAATTTTACTAGCTAATTCTTTGTTTTCTTTTGATATTTGTCTTGATTCCCTAATTTTTTGATTAGTTAATTTTAGTAATTTCTTATTATTCTTAAATTTGCTATAAATATTATTAAGACATGTCGAATCATTAGAAAATATCATAGATAAAATCCATGCTTGTCCTTTAGTGACATTTAATGATGAATCAGATTTTATAAAGGAAATTAAATCTTTTGATTTAATAAATTTAATTTCGCATAGTAATGAAACATATACTAGTCTTCTAACGTATTCGTGATTGGATTTCCTATATATTTTTAATACAGATAAATCCTTTTTACCTTTTGATAGTTTCAAATATTGTCTTAATAAATCAGTCATCATCCATGTATCTAAATGATTTCCGTTTTTTTCAATAAAAGCTAATTGATCATTTAAATTGTTTAATTGATTAGTCCATATAATAAATAGAATTAGATTTGTCTCTAAATTTCTATCCCAAAAAGTTTCATAGAATTCCAAGTTTTTATATTTTGTTGCTATTTTTTTGATGTGTGGAATCGATAAACCAATCATCTCAAATTTTGAATTCACTAATTTAGAATTAAAAGAAAGCAACTTAGAAGAAGAATATAAAGTTATATCTTTAATTAATAATTCGAATTCATTCATAAAGTTATTCTAACGAAGCTCTTAACTCCATGATTTCATCACGGAGCAAAGCGGCTTTTTCAAAGTCTAAATCTTTAGCGGCTTGTTTCATTTGTTTTGTTAATTCATTAATAACTTTTTCTGTTTCTCTCTTCGACATTTTTGCACCATCAAATCTCTTTGTTTTCTTCTTTGTATCATCTATTAATCTTACTGGTGGTGTAACTGGTTTGATGATTGTTTTAGGTGTTATATTGTTTTCTTTATTATAAGCTTCTTGAATCTGTCTTCTTCTATTAGTTTCTGCAATGCAATTCTTCATTGAATCAGATACTATATCTGAATACATTATAACTTTACCATGATCGTTTCTAGCTGCTCTTCCGACTATTTGAATCAATGATCTTTCTGATCTTAAGAAGCCTTCTTTATCAGCGTTTAATATTGCAATCATAGATACTTCAGGAATATCTAATCCTTCTCTTAAAAGGTTTATTCCAACCACACAATCTAAATCACCTTTTCTTAGTTTATATATAATTTCAGATCTTTCCATTGTTTGAATTTCATGCTGTAAATAAGCCACTTTAATGCCTTTATTTTTTAAGTAGTCTGTTAAGTTCTCAGCATCTTTTATGGTTAAAGTAACGATGAGTGATCTCTCACCTTTTTCTTTTCTCTTTTTTACTTCCATAGTCACATCACTGATAGGATTTAAATCATTTGATCTCACTTCTATCAATGGATCTAATAGACCTGTAGGTCTGATGATTTGTTCTACTTTTTGATTGTTTGTTTTATTTAATTCATAATCGCCTGGAGTTGCAGAACAACAAATTACATTAGTTAGTTTCTTTTCGAATTCTTCAAATTTTAAAGGTCTATTATCTAGCGCAGATGGTAATCTAAAGCCATACTCGACTAAGGTTGTTTTTCTTGATCTATCGCCGTTATACATTCCACCGATTTGTGGAATTGTTACATGAGATTCATCGATGAAAAGAATGTAATCTTTTGGAAGATAGTCAAAAAGCGTATAAGGAGTTTCACCGGGTTTTCTTCCATCTAAATGTCTTGCGTAGTTTTCTATTCCGGGACACATTCCAAATTCTTCTAGGGATTCGAGATCGTGCTCAGTTCTCATCTTTAATCTCTCATATTCCAAAGGCTTATTATTCTTGTTGAAGAATTCTAATCTTTCATCTAATTCTTGTCTTATTGTTTTACAGGCTGCTCTTACTTTTGCTACACCCGAAGCATGTTCATAAGCAGGATAGACCGGATATGCATCATATGAATGAATAAAATCTCCTGATGTCGGATCGACTTCATCTATTTGAGAGATTTTATCATCATCTCCATATACTCTAATCAATACACTAGACTCGGAGTTGCTTGGAGGCATGAATTCTAGGATGTCCCCTTTAATTCTAAATTTTGATGGTTCTAGTTCTAAGTTGTCTCGGTGATATTGGGCGATGACAAGTTTCTCAGCTACTTCGTGAGGATCGAATTCTTCTCCCACTCTTAAAGTGAAAGCTAGATCTCTATATTCGGTAGGATCAGTTAAGCCAAAGATGGACGCAACTGTAGCTACTACTATTGTGTCATGTCTTTCTAGTAAAGAATTAACAGCTGCAGCACGCATCATTTCTAATTCTTGATTCATCTGAACACTCTTATCAATGTATGTGTCAGTCTTTGGAATATAAGCTTCTGGTTGATAAAAATCAAAATTAGATATGAAGAATTCAACTCTATTATGTGGAAATAACTCTTTGAATTCACCATACTCTTGAGCTGCTAGAGTTTTATTGTGTACTAGTATTATTGCGGGTCTTTGTGATTTTTGGATAACATTAGCCATGGTAAATGTTTTACCTGTGCCTGTGGCTCCTAAAAGGACTTGCCATTTTTTATCTTCAAATAGACCGTTTACAAGACTATCAATAGCCTTAGGCTGATCTCCTGTGGGATTAAACGGGGCTTGTAAATTGAAAGGGTGATTGAAATCCATATATTATGCCTTTCTAAGTGCTGATATTATAACTTGTTATTTGATAAATATTATGTTGCCATAAAGTTTACAAATAATATTAAAGTATTACTAGATTAAGATTGTAATTTTGTTTACAAATTTAGTAATAAGCTAAATTTCTTGTTGACAAATAGTAGGAGGCAAATTATTATTAATTTAGCAAAAGCAAAAGGAGGTTAGTTATATGAGGAGAAATTATAGTTTTGTTTCGACTTTGGTTAGTATAGGGAATGCCTTGCTATTATGGAGCACTGATAATTGATTTCGAATTTTCGTATCATAGACATTCGAATAATTATGTAGTCTTTGATGGAGATAATAGCAAAGGATATTGTTATAACAATAGTAAGGTAAAAACTTACTATAACCATCAGCACAACTATGAATTGGTCTATTGGGCTCAGTTTGACAAGATTTGGAAATGTGACTGTGGAGAAACTAAAGAAGATAAATTAATTTTTACGCCTAACTTAAAAGATTTGCCAGAACAGGAGATAATAATATGGAAAAGACATGGATTAAATTAATGCTTAGTTTTGTTTGCTGTATGTCGATTGTCGGATGTAACGGGGGAGTTTCATCGACCAGTGTCGATGAAAACAAATCCACTTTAAAATATGATACGAATCATATAGAGATTCCTAATAGTGGTGATGAGCTTAGTGAAGACTATTGGTATTACACAGAAAATTATGAGGATTTTATGGGGCGAGCGGATTTCTTAAAAAAAACAATCGTTTATTTGGAATATGATTCTTCATTGGCTTGGTGGCATTGTTCAGATAGAAGAGTATGGAATTACGCTAATTATTTCTGTGTCAGATATACTAATAATAAATATGGCAATGATGGCGGTCAACCAATATGTTTTTATGAGAATTTAGAAATCTGTAGCAATAAAATAGGCTTTTTAACATCAGGAACTGAATTGGATTCACCGGAATCGTTTGAATTAAAAGCGATGTTAAATCCGACTGAAAAACATTATAAAGATATAGAAATAAGAACGGAAACAACACAAAAGTATATTACTGAAAAGACATATTACAACCTTTTTGGAGTTGATGACGGAGATAATGAATTGCTAGGATCAATTCAAATCATTCCAAATAAGATAACAATTGATGAGAATGATATAGTCGAATATATAACTACTCACTTAACTTCGAACAAAGATATGAATTAAAAAAGGCGGGTTACCCGCCTTTTCTGACAATCTTTACTTTTATCCCTGATCTTTATATCTATGTCTAAAGTTGATCATGTTGATAGCACGTCTTAGCGATAATTCTGCTTCTTTTTGCTCTTCATACGATATTTGAGTCTTAAGTTTTTCCTCGGCTTCTTGTTTAGCTTTTAAAACTTTAACTTCGTCGATTTCTTCGACCGTTTCTATCGAGTGAAGAACAAGAATTGCAGTGTTCTCTTTCGATTTGAAGTGAATCACACCACCACCTACAGCGTAATGTTGTTCCTCACCATTTTTGGTAATGATAAGAACAGAAATATCTACATTAGCTAAAAACTCTACATGATTAGGAAGAATTGTTAATTGCCCTAGTTCAGTTTGAACAGTTAAAGAATCTATCAATGATGTTTGATAGACTTTTTGTGGGGTGTATATTTCAAGTTTGAACTGGTTAGGCATAGATTATTACTTTCCTTGAGAAGCTTTCTCTTCTAAAACTTTGGCTTTCTTTACTGCATCGTCAAAAGTTCCAACATACATGAATGCTGCTTCAGGCATGTTGTCACCTTCACCATTTAAGATTCTCTCAAATGAATCCAAAGTTTCTGATAAGTGTACATATCTTCCAGGAACTCCTTGGAATGCCTCAGCAACGAAGAAAGGCTGTGATAGGAAGTTACGAATTCTACGAGCACGATTGACTACTAATTTATCTTCATCAGATAATTCATCTATACCCAAAATAGCGATGATATCTTGTAAGTCTTTGTAATGCTGCAAAATTGCTTGAATTTTAGAAGCTATTGCATAGTGTCTCTTTCCTACGACATTAGGATCCAAGAAATTTGATGATGATGCCAAAGGATCGACAGCAGGATAAATTCCTAAAGCGGCGGTGTTTCTATCCAAGACTGTCTTTGCATCCAAGTGAGCGAATGTTGTTGCAGGTGCAGGATCGGTCAAGTCGTCGGCAGGAACATAAACAGCTTGAATAGATGTGATTGATCCATCACGAGTGGAAGCGATACGTTCCTGTAATTCACCCATTTCAGTTGCGAGTGTAGGTTGATATCCGACAGCAGAAGGCAATCTTCCTAGCAAGGCAGAGACCTCACTTCCAGCTTGTGTGAAACGGAAGATATTATCTATGAACAAAAGAACATCTTGATGTGCGACATCACGGAACCACTCAGCCATTGTCAAAGCAGAAAGAGGGGCACGCATACGAACACCAGGTGATTCATTCATTTGACCAAAGACTAGAGCAGTATTCTTCAAAACTCCAGAGGCTTTCATCTCCATGTAGAGATCGTTTCCTTCACGAGAACGTTCTCCGACACCGGCAAAGATTGATGTTCCTTGTCTTTCAGTAGCGATGTTATGAATCAATTCCTGAATCAATGTAGTCTTACCGACTCCAGCACCACCGAACAATCCGACTTTACCACCTTTGATATAAGGACAAAGAAGATCCAAAACTTTAATTCCTGTTTCAAAGATTTCTACCTTTGTGGGTTGGTCCTCAAATCTAGGAGGTTTGTTGTAGATGGATTTATAAGTGTCACCGACAAATTCACCGGCCTCATCGATAGGTTTTCCTGTGACTGAGAACATTCTTCCTAAAACCTTAGGACCGACGGGAACTCTAATAGGACCATGAGTGTTTACAACTCTCATGTTTCTTTTAATTCCTTCGGTAGGTCCCATGGCGATACAGCGAACTGTACCATTTCCGAGATCTTGAGCGACTTCCAAGACCAATGGGTCTTTTTTATCGTTGCTGTCGGAAGACATATCGACTGTGAGCATAGTTCTGATTGCGGGAGTTTTACCTTCAGAGAATCTAACATCGATGACAGGTCCGATTGCTTGGACTGTGTATCCAAAATCGGCTTCTTTCATTTGAGGTGTATCTTTTTTAACTTCAATCATTTTCTATGTCCTCCTTTCTTTATTTTGTTGCATTGGCACCACCGACGACTTCGGTGATTTCTTGAGTAATCTTGGCTTGTCTCATCTTGTTATAGGTTAGTCTCAACTGTTGAGTCAACTTATCTGCTGAGCTTGTTGCGTTATCCATTGAATTACGTCTTGCTGATTGTTCGCTCACATTGCTTTCTAAGAAAATTCTATAGATTAATGCATCCATATAATGGGGTGCTATTAAGTTTACAACTTGTGTTGCGTCAGGCTCGAACATAGGTTCTATATTTTCTAGATTTACTGGAGGAATTTCATCCTTAGTCAATGGGAGAATTTGTTTATTGACAACTTCCATCGAAATTGAATTCTTGAACTTCGTATAGATGACATTGACTGATTTATATTGTCCTTCTCTATATAAAGTATCTAGCCAGTGACGGAATTCATTTGCATCATCATAAGTCATTGAAGAGGTGATGTGCATGAAGTTTGTGTAAGCTTTATGTTGTCTAGAAGCATAATGTCTATAGCCTTTTTCACCTATGAAAATAACATCATCTTCTGGTGAAACTACTGAATCATAGAACTTGAATAGATTGTGATTATAAGCACCACACAATCCTAAAGTGGAGGTTACAAATATATATAGCTTTCTTTCACTGTTATTTTGCATCATACAATGAGGAATCTCTTTGGCATGTGAGAAATCAACACGTTGGAGGCATAACAATAAAGACTCACGCATCGCTTGCTCATAAGGTTTATTTCCATCCCAAAGACTCTTCCATTTAGTGTATCTGGCTGTGGCTATCAGTTTCATAGCTTTAGTCATCTTACCGATGGAGCGAACGGAAGACAAACGTGTTTTTATACTGAGCAACGATTCAGACATAACTATTTGCTCTTTCTAACAGAGTTGGCTCTGTCGAGATTAGCTTTGACTTGGATGAACAAAGCTTTAATTTTTTCAGCTGTTTCATCAGACATGACTTTAGATTTTTCCAAATCTTCATAGATGCTTTTGTTTTGTGCACGTATGACATTGTCTGTAGCCTTAAGATAGTCGTGAATCTTATCGGCCGGGATGTCATCCAAAAGACCTTCATGTGCCAAGAAGATATCTACTACTTCTTGAGGCATGCTCAAAGGCATGTATTGCTTTTGTTTTAATACTTGCATCAAGACAGCACCATGAGTCAATATGTGTTGAGTTGTCTTATCCAAATCGGATCCGAATCTAGCAAAATCTAACATTTCGTGGTAGTTTGCTAATTCCATACGGAGAGATGAAGATACTTTCTTCATAGCCTTTGTTTGAGCAGCGGATCCGACACGAGATACTGATAGACCAGAATCGATTGCAGGTCTTTGACCTGAATTGAACATATCTGTGTTCAAGAATATTTGACCATCAGTAATTGAGATGACGTTTGTAGGAATGTAAGCAGAGATATCTCCAGCTTGTGTTTCTACGATAGGAAGAGCAGTGATGCTTCCACCACCCAATTCCTTTTTGAGTTTGCATGAACGTTCCAATAGTCTAGAGTGAAGATAGAAAATATCACCAGGGTATGCTTCACGTCCGGGTGATCTTCTTAAAAGCAAAGAAAGTGTACGATAAGCGACAGCGTGCTTAGATAAATCATCATAGACAATTAAGACATTTTTGCCTTGATACATCCAATATTCAGCGATTGAAACAGCTGCATATGGTGCGAGGTAAAGCATTGGTGCAGGTTCACTAGCTGAAGCGTCGACTATAGTTGTGTATTTTAAAGCGTCGAATTCCTTTAGCTTAGATACAATCTGAGCCAAGGAAGAATTCTTTTGACCAATAGCACAATAAACACAAATGACATCTTTTCCTTTTTGATTGATGATTGTATCTATAGCTAAGGCTGTTTTTCCTGTTTGACGGTCTCCGATGATCAACTCACGCTGACCTTTTCCAATAGGAATCATGGAATCGATAGCCTTGATTCCAGTTTCCAAAGGTTCATTAATGGATTCACGATCCATGATTTGAGGTGCAGGCATCTCAATAGGTCTTAATCCATCAGCTTTGATTTCACCACGACCATCGATAGGTTGTCCTAGAGCATTAACAACACGAGAAAGCAGTGCATCACCGACAGGTACAGAAACAACTTTGCCAGTCTTTTGACAGGTATCGCCTTCGATAATTTTATCGGAGTCTCCAAACAAGACACATCCGATAGAATTCTCTTCTAGGTTCATCACCATTCCATAAGTAGGACCGGGGAATACTACCAACTCACCATACATAGCTTTATCTAGACCATATACTGTGGCGATTCCATCTCCTACTGAAATGACTGTTCCGACATCAGATGTATCAATCTTCTTGTCGTATTTATCGATTTCATCCTTGATTAAATTAGCAAGGAAATCGTATTTACTTGATTCAGCCATCTGTTTCCTCCTTCCCCTATGATTTCTTCTCCATCAAATTCTCACGTATGTTATCCAACTGACTTTCGACTGAGAATTCATATGAAGTTCCATCTAGGACTACTTTGAGTCCAGCCAATAAATTTTTATCGATAACTTGACGTAGAACGACATTCTTGTTTATCTTTCTACGGAATGCACGTTCGAGACGGCGTATTGACATTGAGTCCAATTCAAAAGCGGTGTAGATAACACCTTCAGCAATATTTGCTTGCTCATCAGATAGTTTGTTATATTCGGCACGTATTTCAGAGAAAGAAGATATTATTGAGTCGCGAACCAACATTTTTACAAAGACTAGAACTCCAGGGACTAATAAGTCAGTGAAAAAATCATCTAAAGCTTTGCATTTGTCGTTGTAGCTTACAAATGGAGAATTTAAGAAATTTACTAATTCTTTGTTGTGAGACAAAACCCAGTCGACAAACTTTAAATCCTCACGATATACAGCCGCATTATCTCTTTCTTGAGCTACTTCGAAGAGACCTTCAGCAATCCGGCTATTGACATGCTGATCAGCCATGTTACTTATTGTCTCCTTCACTCAATTGGTTGATAAAATCATCGACCATCTTCTTGTTGTCGTCTTCATTTACTTCACGTCCTAATATTTGCTTTGATGCATCGATTGCGGTGCTGACTATCTGGTTATGAGCTTCAGAAATCATACGAGCACGTTCAGCTTCAATATCTTTATGAGCTTGCTCTTTTTGATTCTCAATAGAAAGTGCCAAAGCTTTCTGCTCATTCTGAGCTTTGAGTTCGGCTGTTTTTTGAGCTTCCTGAATGATATCTCCAGCCTTCTTTTGAGCTTCGATGACAGCGTCATCAGCCTCGAGTAATTTCTTCTCGGCCTGAGCTTTCTTGTCTTCGGAGTCTTTGATGTTGTTCTCTATATAATCTTGTCTTTGCTTTAATTTCTTCTTCAATGGCTTATAAGCTAAGAAGATGACGACTGCTGCTGTGGCTAAGACTACGATGACTTGTGTCAAGGTGAGCCAAAGGTTAGGCAACAATCCATCAGCTACCTGTCCAAGACTTTCGGAGAGGTCACAAGATGATAAAGGTGCAACTAGAAGGAAAGAGGAGATAGCCAGGATCAATTTCTTTTTTGTAGTCATTATCCCTGGCCTCCCTGTCGTTAGGCAGCTTTGATGACGAAGGCCATCAAGATTGCGATGACCAAAATATAAATAGCGACTGTTTCAATCAAAGCAACACCGATAATCATTGAAGAACGAATTTGGTTAGTGGCAGAAGGATTTCTTCCAATTCCTTCCATACCTTTTGCAACGGCTAAACCTTCAGCCAATCCGACAATAGACATTCCGACACAGGCGATTGCTAATCCGATGAAATTCATAATTTTTTACCTCTTTATAATGTTTTTCTACTCATCTAGTCTTTACTGAGCACTTAAGGCTCTTTTTTCTTCTCTTTTGACTGCTTTAATGGCTAACTTGTTCAATTTTTTCTCAAGTTTTGCATGCTTTCTCTTGGCTCTATTATTCTTGCTGTCAATCTTAGCTTGCTTCTTGGCATCTTGCTCTGCGATGAAGTCTTCCTTAGAAATAAATTCACTGGAGACATTTATCATAGTCAACATACAGAAGACAGCGAGTTGAATGGCACCATCGAATAAATCAAAGTAGAGATGCACGAACGGAGATATTATTGGAGTTATAGCTAATCCAGCCATCGTTGCTGAGAACATCTGACCGAATCCGCTATAAATCAATGTCACGACACAGAATCCTGCCAAAGCATTTCCGAATAGACGCAAAGTCAATGACAATGTTCCAGACCACATAGTAATTAAATTAATAGGTAGGAACAAAGGAATTGGATCTATGTATCTATGGAAATAATTCCAACCTCTACACTTCATAGCAGTGATATGCAACCAGAAGAATGTAATCAAGGCTATTCCTAAAGGCATTGCAGTATTGGTGAATGGGTTAGGCATAGTTTTGAGGAAGTTTGTTCCTGTTAAGACTTCACCAGCATCGTTGGTGTAGGTGAATCTACTTCCCGGTTGCAAGACATTAGGTAATCCTAGCATTCCCCAAACGAAGCCGAGGAGTATATATACACCTAAAGTGATTATATATCCGCCGGCTATGCCTTTGGAGTAGACAGGACCCATAAGGTCATCCACTTGCTTGTCAGCAAAGGAAACTAATATTTCCCATGCATGAACAATTCCAGTAGGCTTTTTCAAGGGGTCATAAGCTTTGATCTTGAAGTAAAGAACAATACTTAAGACTATGATGATCAAGCATACACAAAGTGAAGAGAGGAATTCGGGAGGAAGTTCGTTCCATCCGAGCCATTTAATCATCTTACTTAAGTCCATGGCTATCCTTCTTTCTTTGCTTTCTTCGAGATGTATAGGATCACGAAGGAATAGACTATCAACACGACTGTAGGAGAGATTAAGGTGTAATAGTAACTTTGGGAAGTATAATAAAGATAAATAAAACACAAAGCTATCGCTAGAATAGCTAAGAGATATCTACCTATTATTCCTATAACACCTAATACTTTCTTACGATTTTCGGAACTGAGCAGGTACCCAGTAGTACTCCACAAGAAATAACTTGGAAATGCTAGAGCGTAGGAAATGCAAAAGCATGTAAAGAAATCTGGACTGCTTATTACAGCCCATAAAACTCCACCGATAACTAAACCGATGATAGCTAGTCCAACGAAGAATATCGTTGGAACAACCCACGTTTTTTTACCTTTGACCTGTTCCATACTTTAAATCAAAATCTTTATATACCTCTCTTAATTTTAAGTCAATATTACTAAGCTTTGAAAGGGTTTTAAAAGAAACTGAAAGCATATGTATTATTTTCAAGAATTATAGGAAAAGCAAAGGTTATTTTGCGGTAATATTCTTGTTCTAAACAAGAAATAGTTTTTGTTCATTTGACTGAGTTAAAAAGTGGATTTTTTCACCCCTGTATTTAAAGGTATAACTATTGCCGAAAATTATGGAATAGTCTTTATTGTAATAGCAGTTATCTTACTAATATTTAAGAAGACTAGAAAAGCAGGAATATTAGCTTTGCTAGCTATGTCGTTTGGATTTATATTCACTAATTTAATTTTAAAGAATGTCATAGCAAGACCTAGACCTTTCTTTGATCAGAATTCAATTTATTATGATTATTGGGTTCAAGCTGGAAGTCTTTCAGAAAAAGGATATTCATTTCCACCCGGACATGCTACTTCATTAGCTGCATTTGCAATGGGACTGTTCCTAGCTTTTAATAAAAAATGGTCTTGGCCTTTCCTTTTGATTCCTTTTTTGATGGGATACACAAGAATTTATTTTTCCGTCCATTACGCAAGTGATATAGTCGGCGGATTGCTGGTGGGATTTTCATGCGGTGCTTTAAGTTTCTTGATATTCTGGCTATTAGATAAATATATCCTTAAGAAGAAAGAAATTCAAATTTAAAAACTTAATAATATTATTTAAGTTGTTAATATGAAATTGAATTTTAAAAGCTATGTGTTGAACATGGCTTTTATTAAACTTCTTACTTCCTGTTTTTATACATGTCGTAGACAGGAGAAATGGACAATCCCGATTGAATTCTATCTATGACACTTGCAATCATAGGTGCGATAGAGACAACTTTAATTCTATCGCTCATATCATTAAATTTCTTGTCGAGAGGAATTGTATCTGTAAAGATTAATTCATCGAAGGCAGAAGATAATAATCTCTCATGGGCGGGGTCTGATAATACTGCGTGTGTTGCAGCTATTTTAACTGTTTTTGCACCAGCTTTTTTCAAAGCTTGTGCAGCTACTACAGCAGTTCCTGCTGTATCGACCATATCGTCTACAATATAACAATCTCTACCTTTGACGTCACCGATAATACTCATGACCTCAGGTTGATACTTGTCGTTTCTTCTCTTATCGATAATAGCGATAGGAGCAGAATTCAATGAATCGGCAACAGTTCTTGCTCTGACGACTCCACCATGATCTGGTGAAACGATTGTTACATTATCCAAGTTATCTTTGTTTTCATTTGCGATAGTGTAGCCGATTAAAGGCATAGCTGAGAGAGAATCCATTTGGCAGTTGAAGAATCCTTGCTCTTGAAGAGCGTGAATATCGAATGTTACGACTCTATCTGCTCCAGCAGTGACTAATAAATCGGCGACAAGCTTAGCAGAAATAGGCTCACGAGGCTTGGATTTTCTATCTTGTCTAGCATATCCAAAATAAGGGATTATGCATGTTAATGAACGGCAAGAAGAACGTTTAACTGCATCTGCAAAAATCAAAAGTTCCATTAAATTCTCATTTACTGGAGGGCAGGTGGATTGAATTACATAGACATCTTTGTCACGAACAGAGCAAGAAGGTTTGCAGAGAACTTCCTTTGAAGGGAAGTGGTTGATTTCATCTTGAGATACTTCTATTCCTAACAACTTAGCAACGGATTTAGCTAATTCAGGATTAGCTGATAAACTGAACACCAAAGTCGACTCTTTTATAATCGATTCAGACATTGTCATTCCTCCGATTGAATCTTGATTATTTTAACATTTTAAGCACCTTTATGGGAAAATAAGGAAGAGTTGTAAATGGTTTCTTGATTGGTTAGATTTGTAGATGCAGTTATGGTGATGTAATTTAATGATGTGAAATAGTTCTTTGCTTTTTCTATTTGTTCTAAATCTTTAGATAGCGCAAAGCATGCGTTTCCACTACCGGTCATAGAGTAGAGAGGAAATCCCATCTTCTTGAAGTCATTCAATATTCCCGAGATTACGGGGCATAATAAGCTGGCGGGTTTATAAAGACCATTTTTCATATTTTCAAACATCTTTTGCTCATCTCCAATTTTAATAGCTTCTATTAAAGCGGAAATATCAGGATGTTCTCTTTCTTCTTCTGGAATAGTATCGTATTTTTCATAGACGTCTTTTGTGGATAAGCCTTTATGAGGCTTGATTATAATTACGTGGTAATCTAATTTGCTGTCTAAAGGAATTATATTTTCCCCTGTTCCTAAAACTCTGGCAGGTTTATTTAGCAAGCAAAAAGGAACATCGGATCCTATAGAACGAGCAACTTTGATTATCTTTGGATCGTGGGGGTCCATATTATAAAGCTTGCAAATAGCACGGATTATACCAGCGGCATCAGCTGATCCACCACCTAATCCGGCATTCATAGGAATTCTCTTATAAATTTGAATCCTATAACCTTTACTAAAAGAAAAGTTATCTTCCATAGCTTTCAAAGCTTTGAAAGCTAAGTTTCCTTCATCACATATCAAAGAGGGATCGTCAGAGGTTATGAAGATTCCATGTCTAGATATTAACTGCTCCATTTCTAATACATCGTGGAGAGTGATAGGAAGGGTAACCATATCTATATCATGATAACCATTCTCGTCTTTCTTTTTTACATCTATAGCTAAATTGATCTTTGCAAAAGCTTTAATGATCATGTGTTTATATCCTTTGAAAATAATTCACATTAGAGTATATCTAAATCAGCCAATTTTTCACCTATTATTTTTGTTTCTTCAACACTTAATTGTCTCGCCCTCTTATTTACCAAGTCAGGTAATGCTTTTTCTATAGCTTCTAATACTTCTTTTGGATATCCGTTTTTGACATTGTTATGAATAGTTTTATTAGGATTCAAATATATTTTCTTTAGTTCTTTATATATTTTGAAGTCTACATTGTTCTTTATGTCGATCTTTATAAAAGCTGAATCGACTTTTGGAATGGGATAGAAATCACCACGAGGAACATAAGTTGTTATTTGTGCATCTCCTAATAGAGCTAAATAAGCAGATAATGCACTGCTTTCTGGATTGTTAGGAATGTATTTGAGTTTATCAGCCACTTCTTTTTGAAGCATAAAGCCTAATGTCTTAGCTCCTATTTGAGTTGTTAACTCTAATAGCTTAGTCGTTAAGTTATAAGGCAAGTTACCTACTACGAGTAGATTTGTTGTATCTAATCCATCGTGATTCCAGTGCTCAAAAGGTTCGTTTATTAAAGTGATGTTTTCTGAATCTTTTAATTCTTTAGATAGGATAGCTGCCATATCTCTATCTGCTTCGACGGCAATCATTCTTTTAGCTCTTTCTTTTAAAGGGATAGTCAACGCACCTAATCCCGGACCTATCTCTAATACTGTTTCATAGTTTTCGACATCTAAACTGTTGATTATCTTTTCGATAATTGATTCATCTATTAGAAAATTTTGACCGAATGCTCTTTTAGGTTGAATAGAATTGTCTTCTAACAACTTCATTACTCTTTGTATTTCACTCATATTTATTTCTCCGATTTTAAATTATCTATTTGATTTACAGTTAAGGCTAGCATGTTTAAGTACATACATAATGTTTTTGATGATGGGATATGTATTCCCAAGCTCTTTTCTAAATGTTCTTTATTAGTTGAACTGTTGTCCCCCGTCAGTTTCATCTCATATAAACTATATATAGCGTAAGGAGGAATTTCATTGGATTTTATATCATGGTCTAGGAAAGGCTTAAGAAGTTCGACTAAATCTTTCATCTTCATTTGTGCTATTCCAACTTTCTTACTATTCTTAGCATTTTCTTTATTTGCTTTTAGATCAATCCAAGAATTAGAATCCAATTCTTTCTTTACTAAATATCTAATCTTTTCTCCCGGTCCATCAGGATCAGTCAATATGACTATCTTTCTAACTTTAGAAGTCATTTTGATAAGATTGATGATATCGGCTTGAATAAAGACTCCACCAGTTCTTATGACATATTTACATCCGGCTTTTTTCAACTTATCTTCATCAGTCACACCTTCAACTACATAGGCGTATATTCTATCTTCATAAGGTATATCATTTATATTCATAATCATTTAACCTCAAAGAAATCCATTGTATTCTTATATAACTTATCTGCTAATGAGTTTCTTTCTTCAAAGGATTTTAAATTCTTTAAAGAACAAATCTTATCAAAGATTAATGGAATATAAGAAGGTTCGTTTCTCTTTCCTCTATAAGGCATAGGACTTAAGCAGGGCGAATCCGTTTCTAACATCAACATATCTTCGGGAATGGATAGCATAGCTTCTTGATTGATAGCAGAGTTCTTGAATGTTAGAACTCCACCGAAAGAGAATTTAATATTAAGTCCTAAATCAATCAGTTGTTTTGCTTCTTCTTTTGAATAGCAAAAACAATGAAGTTGGATTTTATCCGGTCTTATTTCTTTTAAGATTAAATATGTGTCATCGAAAGCTTCTCTAGAATGAACGACTAAAGGCTTGTTGTATTTTTTAGCTATAGAAGCCATGACTCTAAATGTGTTCAATTCATCTTCTTTTGAAGTTCCATTTAAATAATGATAATCCAACCCACATTCTCCAATAGCATCGATTTGATCAATGTGAGACGTAATGAAATCAATAGCTGTATTCAGATAGTCTTCACCTTTACCAGAAAATTCAGGATGTATTCCTATAGCAGCTTTAATAATATTTGGATAAGCCTTTTTTGTGTTTAAGACATTTTCAAAACTATCTAATGAATCGGCATTATCTATGATATGAATGACGTCGTTTCTAACTGCTTTGTTTATTGTCTCATCTAAATCTAATGCGTAATCGCCTTGAGATAGATGTGCATGTGAATCGATATATTTCATTTTATTTTCCTAAACAGAATCTTGAGAAGATAGTGTTATAAATATCTTCTTCGGTAGATCTCATATCTAATCCTAACATTTCATTTGCTAATGCTACAGCTCTTCTTAAATCATCTGAAAACGCATCTATAAGTCCACCATTGTCTAATGCGTTATTAGCTTTTATAACTAAGTCTTTAACTTTGATCAAGAAAGATAAATCTCTTTCTGACATAAATGAATTATCGGTGTTTGTCGAACTTAAGGACACTTCTTTTATCAGTCTATTTTTTAATTCTTCTATTTGTCCATCTTTGGCATTGATTTCAACATCAGCACCTAAAGCAAATCCTAAATCGGATTTGCTTCCAATCTTAATTACTTTCTTTCCTGTTGGAATAGAAGGCAAATCTTCATTTTCAAACGAAGAGGGTGAGACTAGAAGGATCAAATCGGCAGTATTTATTGCGTTCAACGCTCTTTCCACACCTATTTTTTCTACTTCATCATTGGTTTCATGTATTCCGGCTGTATCGAAGAAATGGAATTGAATTCCATTGATTTCAGTATCACCTTCGATTATGTCTCTAGTCGTACCAGGAATGGGAGTTACTATTGCTTTTTCTTCACCTACAAGCGCATTTAATAATGTTGATTTGCCAACATTTGGCTTTCCTACTATGGCAACTTTTATTCCATTATAGGCTTTTAAGGCATTGTTTGCTTTGCTTTCTAATTCTTCGATGTTCTTAATAAGAGGATAGATCTTATCCTCTTGGACTTTATGAAGTGTATCCATGTAATCTGGATGATCGGAATAGTCGTCTTCCAATAAGTATTCAGCTTCACTTATTGCATAGAGCAGAGTGTTTTTAATATCTTCTATTTGTTTTTCTGTTTTTCCTTTTACTGCTTGTAAAGCTAAGGCTCTGGCTAAAGTTGATTTAGCATTTATTAAATTATTTACTCCTTCTGCTTCTAGTAGGCCTAATTTATTGTTTAGGAATGCTTTTAAGGAATACTCACCTCTTTGTGCCGGTCTAGCTCCCCATTTAACGCACGCATTCATTAATGCGTCAGCGATTAAAGGAGAACCATGGATAGAGAATTCAGCGGTGTCTTCACCTGTATAAGATTTTGGACCTTTATAAAAAGTTATAACAGCTTGATCTATTGGTTTCTCTTTTGTGCTTATATCTTCATATATGTTTGCAAAGAAAGACTGATTTGGAATGATGTTTTCAGCTTTTTTCTTTTGTATGTGCTCTAGTATCGACAAAGTTTTTGATCCAGATAGCCTTATTATCGCTAAGGCTGAAGTCATCCTTGGAGTTGCTAATGCTACGATGGTATCTAATTCAGTCATATTATTCTTCTTCTTTCATTTGTCTTTCAAATTCTTTTAGAACTGATTTTCTTGTAACGATTCCAATAAAAATATCGTTGTCATCTACAACAGGAACAAAGTTTTGATTTTCGATTAAATCCATTAAGCTTTCTAAAGTAGAGGATATTTTCACAGGGTTATAGGTTCTTCTCAGCTTTATTTCTTTTAAAGGTATCTTTTCTGATGCTTGATAATTTAATTCATTTTTCTCTCTGATAGTCCAAAGGAGATCTCCTTCAGTAATTGCACCTATGTATTTACCTTTTTTGTTTAAGATAGGCATAGCCGCATAATGGTGGAAATCCATTTTTTCCACTACTTGTCTCAACGTAAAAGTATCTAAGCAATAAGCTACTTGTGACTTAGGTGTTAGAAAGAAAAGAATATTTTTGTTTTCCATCAGGGTATCTAGTCCTCCTATTCGTTGTTTTAGTTTAATATATAATCATTAGAATATTATAGGAATCTCAAGGTATATAATCAAAGCATGACATTATTAGAAAACTACCTAGCAAAACAAGAAGAGAGAAGACAAATCCTTATAGGAAATAAGGATTGTGATTCTTTTGAGCTTTTAAATTCAAATCCCAGGAATCTATTTTATTTATTGCTAGACGGTAAGGTTTTAAATTTAACAACTAGTCATGATGGTTTTGTAGTTCATAGTTTTGATGGAGTATCAGCATTGGATTTAAATGCTTCTAGTGATGATATTGAAAAGATTAAAAATAATATATCTTTAAGCTTTATTTATATAAAAACAAATAAAGTAAGTGGATATCTTTTATCCATCGCTTTGGATTTCTCAGGATTTAACAACGGGATTTATTCTTACAAAGAATCTAGATTCAATCCAATTATAAATAAGCCTTTGATAGAATCTATAAAAAAAGAATATGGAGTAGATTTAAATAATCCATATGGATATGTCGATTATGATAAGTTATTAAAGTTTTATAAATCTAAAATAAATGACTCTATAGTTATAGAAGACAGATGTGTAGTATGCCAAAGTGTATTATTAGAGTATTTAAAATGGTCTTGCTTAGATAAAAATAACGAGCCTATAAGAAGAATGAATGATTTTCATCCTAATTATGGAATTGGATATAAAGTTGACAAATGTCCTTTATATCCGTTAAAGATGATTTATGAAAAACTAGATAACGAAAGTGTAGTTTTTGTTAAAGGGAATAACAAAAAACTGAATGATATTTGTTTTAAATACTTTCTTAAAGAAAAGCTAATAAAAGGAAATACGATTTTATTAGCTGCAAAAGATGAGGATGAAAAAAACAAGATTACTTCCTTGTTGCGAGATACAGGTTATAGTGCAGTTGTTCCTAATTATTATTTTGGTGATAAGAAATATAATCTAATAAATGAAGCTAAGAGAGTAATTACGACTGATATAAAACCGATGAAGGACTTACCTGCATTGTATAAGAAGAACTGGGATAGAGAATTAAATGAATTTATAAGATGCTATCACAATACTAACTCGTCGATTTTAAAGACCGGAGAAGATACATTAACGGGTGTTAATAAGTTTTCCGAGTACCATAGTAAAAGATCTAAGTCTATTCCTTTAGATATCAGTAATTATAACGAAACTGATTTTGAAAATGATCAAGAATTCTTTAAGTTCTTTGAAAAAGCAATTTATGTTAATAAAGATAGAATGAGAAATAATCCATTATATTCTTTGAAAGCTTTAGGTGGGGAAGAAGTATTTTCTGCTATGCGTGAGTCTTTAAACATTGCATGGAATCATATCGATAAACTTCAAACACAAATAGAAAAAGCAAATTGTAAAGAATGGGGTTTTGGAATTATTAATTCTATAGAAGCTTTGGATTCGGCATTGAAAAAAATTAAAATTATTTTGGAATACAATGGCTTTTCGGATATCTTTTTTGACATTTCAAACAATCCCAAAGCTATGCCTATAGCTATGACTTTATCTAATTTAAAAGAAAAGAAAGATCAATATTTCGAACAAATATGTGAATATGTATCTAATCTTTCTAAATTGGATGAACCTTTAAGAGATTATTTAATTTTGGCCAAGAGTCATTCTTTTCTTAAGAGAAAAAAAGGAAAGAGATTGTTAGCAGCAACTCTCCGTGATAAAAGAGATTTACTTGATTTCATAGTGACATTGGATAATTATTTTACTAGTCAGTCTGAATTCGAAAAGAAGACTCAAGAATCCGAGGATTTATTCGGTCTTGTTTTATACAGTGATGAAGGACCTAAGAAGGCTTTGGATGCCTTAAATTTCTTGGATGAATATAAGAGATTGATTTCTTCCGATAAGAGATGTGACAAGAACAATAATAATTTTATTCAAGAGATATTCAATGATTATAATTTTAGAGAAGAAGAAAGAGATTTAGTTAGAGACGTAGAATTAGCATTAGCAGCTGTCAGAGAAGATTTTGTGAATTTAAAAGATATATTCACTCAATCATTCCATGAAGAAACTTTATCTTTCACTAATTTAAAACTAGAGTTGAAAAAGAAAGAAGAGGTTAATTACATTGAGTTTGAACAATATGTCGAGTTATTGACTAGAATTAAGAATGCCAGTTCGACAATACAAAACGCAATAACGATGTTTGACGCTGTCGATGAACCTTTAGACAATTTCGAAAATGATTATTGGTACTCTATTTATAAAGCTATTGCAATAGAAAAAGAAGAGAAAGGCTTCTATTCTCCTAATAAAGCTTCAATGGCTTGGTGTTGCTTTGAACCTTATACTATCAATGATGATGGTATACAAGTCAGCACAATTTTAAAGAATAGAGTTCTTTCTTATTGGACTACAAATTTAAACGCACAAAAAGCAAAAGACTCATATAGATATGGAGGAAATTTGTATCCATATAGAGTTTTAGATAATTATGAAGAATTTGCTAAATTAGTCTCTCCTCTTCAAATATCGACATCTAATTCATTATCGTTATCTAAAGTTGTATTTGACTATATTTTTATCTTTGATCCTAAGAAGTATGATACTGACGAATTAGTTTTATTATTATCCAGAGCTAAGAAAGCAATAATATTATCTGATGACGAAGATTCCAGATTTGACGGATATGGTGTGCAAAAACTAGATGTGGATTCTTTATATAGAGGTAACTTTAGATTCTCTAATCTATCCAATGAATTTATTGATGAATTAGCTTATGGATTTGAGGAAAATGGATTAGAACTACTTTCTAAAGAAGAATCAAAAAGTGCAATGTACCTATCCTACAAAGATGAGGATGGACAATTGCACTTCGTTGTTCCTAACTGTCTTATAAGCGACAATGATACTATTGCTACTTATGTGATTTTAAATGCGACTTTGATATATTTAGGCAAACAACCTATGACAATAATCCCATCGATGACTTTGATGGTAAATCCTCAAAAAGCTGTTGAAATTGCTCTCGATAAATCAAAGATTAAATTTGATTAGGCAAAATATTCTCTTGCGTCGAATTGATATCTCTTTAAAAGAATCATTACTAAATCCCAAATGTTCCAAATGATTCCTACAAAAATGAGGTTGTATCCGAACTTTACTAACCAAAACTTCCAAGTTTCTTTCCAACTAGGTTTTACATAGAATTTCTCTAATCCAAACCAACCGAAGAAAAGGGTTAAAAAGAATAAAGCCCAATCAATTTTTTCACTAGTTTTAACCATATTAATCAACTCCGCTATACTTTTCGATTATAACGCATGAAAGAAAGTAAATACTAGGTAGTAATTGATAGATATAGCAAAAACTATACTTTTTGTCTCTTTTTTATCCTTATTATTGAGTTATACCTTTATAAACAAGGTATCTAAGCGTTTTTAGATGGCTTTTTTCTTGAAAACAAAATACTTCGTATATATACTAGATAGGCTTTAAGCATACTTTTATTATTTAAGGAGTTTTTATTATGGCAACAAAAAGAACTTATCAGCCCTCTAAGGTAAAGAGAGCTCACACTTGTGGATTCCGTGCACGCAAGGCAACTGTCGGTGGAAGAAAGGTACTTTCCCGCAGACGTGCTAAGGGACGTAAAAGACTTGTCCAGGCCTAATGGCCTTTAAGCCTCCCTTGATCTAGTTTATGAAAAAGATCAATAGGCTGCTCGACAACAAGGAGTTTACATTAGTCCTTAATAAAGGAAAAAAAGCGAAGGTAGATGGCTATTTGGTGGCTGTCAAAACGAATAAAGAAGGTCATGCCCGAATTGGAATATCAGTTTCCAAGAAAGTTGGCAAGGCTGTAGTCAGAGTTCGTGTTAGACGCCAAATCCGTGCGATGATTGCTAGATTTGATGTTTTGAGTAAACATATCGATGTGGTCATCATTCCTAAGCCTTCTTTTCTTCAAAATTCGTTTGAGCAGAACCTCAGCAATTTAAAAGAAGCCTTGAATAAGCTTCTAGACGGGAGTGTTAAATGATAGAACAAGAAGCAACTATTGATAAACCTGAGGAAAAGAAGCACAAGGCAATAAAGAGGATATTCCTCTTTTTTGCCATTTTTGTTTGTGGCTTATTATTCCTCTCATCATGTACTAAGGCCTTTACATCTGATTCTGATAAAGCTAACCAACTTTATGTTCAAATGTACGGACAAGATAGTGCAAATTCGACTTATGATGAGTCCACTAAGAAAGTGACTGAAGAAGCTAAATTTACCAAGACCGGTGAGAATTATCTCTACGCTTTGTCTTCAGGAACATACAACCAAAATTTAGGAGCTGTAGCAGTTCCTGATCAGAAGTTCTTCGACTATATTAGTATCGGATATGAAATTGACTTCAATACTGAAGTTCCTACTGTGACACCAATTAAGAAAGGAAACAATTCTTCCCTTGCTAATGGTCTCAGCAAACCTCAGACTTGGTTGAATGACAAGCTTCTCACCACAAATGATGAAGCTACTGCTAATTCAATATTCGGTGAAGAGATTGTCCAAGCAGTTAAGCATGGACAAACTCGCTCTGGAAGTGACTGGGCCAAGTTGGATTTCTCTAAGGAAGATGATAGAAATTATTATCTTTCTTGCTTCCAATCGGCAAAAGCAGTGACTTTGTTTGCTGGATACAAGGATAACAAGATTACGTTATGGGACAACATGGATTTATGGTTTATGTCTGCCCGTGATGAAATTGGAATTGCTAGTGCACCCTCTAATGCATTCGTGACCTATTATAAGCAGGTGTTGAATACAGCTATTTCTTCTAATCGTGCTGGATTGAATACTTCTGGTACTGGTGGAATGTACGGACAAGAAGGAAACAAGATTTATATTCAAAACAAGACTTGGGGACAAGCCTTCAGCGAATATGGATTCCTCGAAGGGTTGTTAGTATGGCCAATAGGTTGGTTGGTCAACACATTCGTCGATTTGTTCGGTGCAGGAAGCGGATGGGCTGAATTAGCTGCTATATTCTTAGTCACATTGATTGTTCGTATAATTTTGGTTATCTTCACAATCTTTACTTCTAAATCTCAATCTAGAATGACTGAGCTTCAAGGAGAAGTGAATGAAATCCAAGCTAAATATCCTAACGCACAGACTGATATGAATGAGAAGCAGATGATGTCTCGCGAAGTCAGTGCTTTATACAAGAAGCATCATGTCAAACCTTGGCTGCAAATCGTTCAATTGATCATTCAATTCCCATTGTTCATTTGTGTTTGGGCTGCTTTGGAAGGATCAGCTGCTTTGAGTAGTGGTAACTTCTTCGGTGTTGAATTGACTGCTAAGATGTCTGATGTAATTATGAATTCAACCGGTACTTCATTAGCTATGGGAACTAGAGTATTGGCAGGAATCATGTTAGTATTGATGTTCTTGAGTCAGTTCTTCTCTATGACTACAGCACAGTGGTTCAACAAGTGGAAGACCAATAGGTTCTTCAACACTAAGAAAGCTGTGAAGAATCCTAACAGCGATATGTCTATGGATCCCAATAAGATGAGCAAATGGATGACCATTATCATGATGATATTCATGGTAATCATGGGTATAACATTACCTGCTGGCATGTCCATGTATTGGTTCTTCGGTGCTATCATTTCAATCTTCCAGGTCTTTATAACCGAAGCTATTGCTTCACGTGATAGACATAAGAGATTTGGAAAAGGTGGAACAGATAATAGCTTAGCTGCTATGCGTAGATCCAAACACCACCAATCAATTAGAAGCTCTCGTTAATTAAACAACCAGCCAAATTGGCTGGTTTTTAAATCTAAGTTGCTATTGTACAAGAAGTTAAAATTAGTTGAATTTTGTAGTAAATTTCACATCAGTAAAGACCTCTTTTATTTGAATAAACCATAACTAATATTAATTTTTAATATTAGAATAAAGAAAAGGAGAAGATAAATGATTTCAATATTAGGTGGTGGTAGTTGGGGCTTAGCCTTAGCTTTTGTCTTAAATAACAATAATGTTCCTGTAAAAGTATGGGCTAGAGATGAAAAGCAAGTCGATCTATTTAATAGAGAACATACAAGCAAGTATTTTGATTCTTTTGTCTTCCCGTCTTCTATTAAGATGACTTCTTCTATTGATGAAGCTTTATCTAATTCTGATACTTTGGTTTTGTCTGTTCCAGTCAAAGCGACTGTTGGATTAGTCGAATCGATAAAAGATAAAATTCATGATAAGAATGTTGTTTTAACTGCAAAGGGATTAGACAATGGAGAAATACTCTCTGAGAGATTAAAACCTTATATTTCTTCACTAAAGTTGTCTGTGTTGAGCGGGCCTTCCTTTGCAAGTGAAGTAATTCAAAAGAAAACGACTTGCGTTGTAATAGCTAGTGAAAACAGTGATTTGAGTAAAGAGTTACAAAACGATTTTTCATCAGATTTCTTTAGGGTCTATACTTCTGATGATGTTGTCGGTGTTGAGCTTTGCGGAGCATTGAAGAATGTCTATGCCATAGGGTCTGGATTCTTGGATGGAAAGAAAGTTGGATACAACACTAAAGCATCTTATTTGACTAGATCTTTACACGAATTAGGCAACATAGTATTGAATAGAGGTGGGAAAGAAACTACTTTATTAGGACTGAGTGGAATAGGAGATTTGATTCTTACATGTACTTCTCCTACCAGTAGAAATTACTCTTTTGGATATAATTTCAATGGTGATACAACTACAGCTCATACAGTAGAAGGATTATATACTCTTCCAAATATATTAGAGATGGCTGACAAATATAAAATAGACATGCCTATCGTAAAAGCTATTAACTCAATCATCTTTAATAACGAGCCGGTAGAAGAGGTTATTAAGAGGCTGATGGGAAGAAGCAAGAAGAGTGAAGAATTCCATAAAAACTAATAAATTGATTGATACCCTATTTAATTTTATACGTATATGGTAGAATTAGTCGGTTAGAAAAAGGAATTGTTCCTTAAGTTTTAAATGAATCCAGACCTTAGGAGAGTTTTTCATTTTGAGAAAGACAGGAGGTAGTTATGAAGACATACGAAGGTAAAACTATTATGGAAGCATTGAATAATGCTTCTAAAGATTTAGGAATACCAGTGACTGTATTAAAGACTAAAGCTAATATTATCAGCCACAAAAAAGATTTGTTCTCGAGCAAATACATTATAGGAATATTTAATAACTTCACTGTATTTAGTTATGCGACATCATATTTGGATTTGATGCTAGCTTTTTTAGGTGCTAAGGCCACATATACTAGAAATTTTGATAAGACCTCTAGTGTGATCACTATCGATATTCAAACAGATGAGGGATCAAAAGTTATAGGTAAGAATGGAGAAACACTCAAAGCCTTGAATAACTTGACAAGATCTGCTTGTTTCAATCATTTTGGTGGAAAGTATAGAATACTTTTAAATTGTGGTGATTATAAAGAAAACAAATATGCAAAGATAACAGCTTTGGTTAACAAGTTAGCTCAAGATGTCGAAGAAAGTGGTGTTCCAACAGTTTTAAATCCTATGCCTGCTGATGAGAGAAGAGTTGTTCACAATGTTATTTTAGGATTTCCTGATCTTGAGTCACCATCCATAGGAGATGGTAAAGAAAGACACATCATCATAAGGAAAAAAAGACAATAACAACTTTATATTTGAGCAAAAAAAAGCCTTGGCATTGACCAAGGCTTTTTTCTTTCTATTAGCGACGTTTGGAATTTGATAATGAAAGGATGTATATGACTTTAATAATCAAATAGATGAAATCTATATAGATTGTATACGCTGCATAATAAGCCAAGTTTGTCTCATTACCAATCCATCCGAGTTTAGCCATAGCATTGATTCTGAACATATCTATGCATATAGATAAGAAAATCAATGCGAAGATTGAATAATCTATTATCCAATAGATGACATTGGCAGCAGCTCCGTTGAAAGGCCAAACGAACAAGTTTATGATTGTTAGGATAAGTATTCCAACTGCTAAGATGGAGATAAAAGGAATTATCTTATGCATAGAATTTCTCAACACATATGACAATCCAGCTGCCATCAACATCAATCCAGCTGATATTCCAAACGCTAATGCAATGATTGGAACATTTGTGTCTCCAAGAGTCTCATAAGTAGCGACATAGAATATTGAGGAGCAAAGAATACCCATAGCGAATGCATAAATGTAATACATCACTGCCATGGCTTTGGTTCTCTTTGAAAATGCCTTTAAAGACATTATTAATCCACCAACAAACATATATATTGCTGAAACTACAATTCCGACAGTGTTGACGACAGAAGCGACTTCATGATTTCCACCACTTACTGCTATGGCTAAGTATGGCCATCCATAACTGACTCCGAATGTGATAGCTAATGCTATAGCTAAGTATATGAAGACCCTGGTATAGGATAGGGTTACGGATTTCGTTTCCTCTTGTTTTTCAGGGTTCTCATAACGGTTCTTCTTCACATCATAAGTTTCCATTTCAAAAACCTCCTTCTTCGATTGTAATTATATAAATTTTGTATTGATGTTAAGAAAGAAAAAATAGGTATGGATTCTTAAAATTAAGTATAAAAGCAGAAAATACTAGATGAAAGATCATAGTTGATTTTATAAGACAAAATAAAAGGCTATCCGATAATTCGGATAACCTTTCAAAGGAGGATGGCTAAATGACTAATTATAAAGATTAGAGATTCTCGACAAGAGCCTTGAAGTCTTCAGCTTTCAAAGAAGCACCACCGACCAAAGCACCATCGATATCAGCTTGTCCCATAAGTTCGTGGACATTGCCAGGCTTTACAGATCCACCATAAAGGATCTTTACTTTGTTGGCAACACCCTTGCCGAACATATCTTTGAGTACATCACGGATGAATCCACAGACGTTCTCAGCAATTTCGGGAGTTGCAGTCTTTCCGGTTCCAATAGCCCAAATAGGCTCGTAAGCAATGACAACATTATCCATGTCTTCCTTGCTGAGTCCTTCGAGTCCTTCACGGATTTGTGTTCCTACCCATTCATCAGTCTTTCCTGCTTCATAAGTCTCTAAAGACTCACCGACACAGTAGACAGCAGTCATTTGGTTCTTTACAAGTGCCTTAATCTTGGCATTGCAACCTTGGTTTGTCTCACCATTGTATTCACGTCTCTCGGAGTGTCCAATGATTGACCAGGTTACTCCTAATTCCTTCAACATAGGAATGGAGACTTGTGCAGTGTATGCACCTTTCTCAAAAGCGGAGACATCCTGAGCACCGACGATGATACCCTTAGCTTTCTTTTTCAAAGTTTCCAAGCAAAGGTAGGAAGGGCAGACACCGATAAGGATTTTCTTCTCTTTTGCCAATTCCTTGGTCTCTTTGAGTGAATCACAGAAAACCTTAGCTTCGGCTATGGTGTGATTCATCTTCCAGTTACCGAGCAATAGTTTCTTTCTCTCTGGCATATTATTACCTCAATTCAAAAGCTATTTGATTACTTGTCTTCAATGATGTCGATTCCAGGCAAGTGTCCATCGTTTTGGATGAGCTCCAATGAAGCTCCACCACCGGTGGAAACATGGCTGAACTTGCTGGCAAATCCGAGCTTCTTAGCAGCGGCTGCGGAGTCACCACCACCGATTACGGTGAAGGCACCTTCGTTTTCAGCGGCAGCCTTGCAGACAGCGATGGTTCCATTAGCAAATGCAGGAATTTCGCTGACTCCCATAGGTCCATTCCAGAAGACAGTCTTTGCAGAAGCAATGATCTTTGCATAATTTTCGGAAGTCTTAGGACCGATATCCAATCCCATCATTCCTTCAGGAATTTCATCGGAATTGACGACTTCACCCTTGGCAGAATCATCTTCAGGATATGCAGCAGCGACTACGTTGTCGACAGGAAGAACAATCTTTCCAGAACCATAAATCTTCTTTGCATAATCGAGTTGATCATCTTCAACGAGTGAAGTTCCAATGTGATGTCCAAGAGCCTTGAGGAAAGTGTAAGCCATAGCTCCACCAATCAAAATCTTGTCACACTTCTTGAGCAAGGATTCAATGACAAGAATCTTGTCGGAAACCTTAGCACCACCGAGGATTGCGACATAAGGATGATCTTTTTCAGGACACTCTACACAACGTCCGAGAGAAACGATTTCTTTCTCGACTAAGAATCCTACTCCAGTAGGCTTTCCTTCACTTCTGAGAAGTTCAGGTACTCCATAAGTGGAGACGTGCTTTCTGTGGTCAGAGCCGAAAGCATCGTTGACATATGCATCAGCCAAAGAAGCCCATTCTTTTGCAAGCTCAGGATCATTCTTGGTCTCACCCTTTTCATAACGGGTGTTTTGCATGAGGACGATTTCGCCATTATTCAATCCTTTGACAGCATTGGCGAGCTCTTCTCCTCTAGTAGCAGGGCAGAAAGTAACCTTAACTTCATGTCCAACAGCCTTTTCAAGTTGAGCCTTGAGTTCGGGAACAATGATTGAAAGATCACCTTTCTTCTTCATGGCATCAATCTCTTCAGGTGTCTTCTTGAAATCAATCTTTCCAAGGTGAGAAGTCAAAAGGATCTTAGCACCCTTGTTGACTAATTCAGCGATGGTAGGAATAGCAGCGACGATTCTATTATTGTCGGTGATGGTAGCTCCCTTGTGAGGAACGTTGAAATCACAACGGACAAAGACAACTTTTCCAGAGACTTCCAAGTCTCTAACATCTTTCTTGGCCATTATTAATTACCTCTTTCTATAAGGACGTGCCCTTTGATAAAGGGTGGGCACAGGGTTCCCTTTTTTGAAAAAAGCACCATCCGCATACTGGGAGCGGATAGTGCTTTATTGCGTTAAGCCTTTAAAGTGTCTCCGCGTCGCTATTAGGCAACGAAGGAAGCAACCTTCTTGGCAAGACGGACAAACTGGCAGGTGTAAGAGAACTCGTTGTCATACCAGGCAAAGACCTTGACGAGCTCAGCACCATCCTCAGTCTTGATGACCTTGGTCTCGGTTGCATCGAAGATAGATCCCTCGGTGCGTCCAAGGATATCACGTGAAACGATAGGATCAGTGTTGTATCCGAGAACTCCCTTGAGTTCACCCTCGGAAGCTGCCTTCTCGAGAGCGTTGATTTCTTCGACAGTAGCTCCATGCTCCTTGAGCTCGAGTGTCAAATCACAGAGTGATCCATCGAGAACAGGAACACGAATTGCGATGCCATCCAAACGGCCAGCCATTGAAGGAATGACAAGCTTGACAGCCTTAGCGGCACCGGTGGAGGTAGGAACGATGTTCTCAGCAGCAGCACGGCCACGACGGAAGTCCTTAGCCTTGATCAAGTCCAAAGTGGTTTGGTCATTGGTGTAAGCGTGAACGGTGGTCATGAATCCAGCCTTGACTCCCCACTTCTTTTCGATGACGGAAAGCATAGGTGAGAGACAGTTGGTGGTGCAAGAAGCTCCAGATACGACGTGCATATCAGGAGTGAGCTTGTCGGTGTTGACACCATAAACGAAGGTAGGAGTGTCATCCTTGGCAGGAGCAGACATGATTACATATTCTGCACCAGCATCGATGTGGTCTTGAGCAAGTTCCTTCTTGAGGTAGAATCCAGTGGACTCAAGGACAACCTTGACTCCGAGTTCCTTCCAGGGGAAGAAAACATTCTTGGTTTGATCAGCATTAGCGAAGACTCTCTTGGAGAGAGGTGCTCCAGACTTAGCGATAGCATAAACAGGGATCTTCTTTCCATCGACGATAAGTCCACCGAGGGTTCCCTCAGCAGCATGAGACTCATCCTTGTAGAAAGAAACCTCATGGTTGAAGATTCCGTGAGCGGAATCATACTTGAGAAGGTAAGCAAGGTTTGCAGGATCAGAGAGATCGTTGATAGCAACGACTTCGAGCTTGGGTCCTACTTCGACTTGGTTCTCCTCATAAGCACGACGGAAGGCCATACGGCCGATACGTCCGAAACCATTAATGGCAACTTTGACAGAATTAGACATTCTTTTTTGTCCTCCTTTTGGACAACGATATTATATAAGCATGTTGTGAAATTTGTTATGAAAATTCAGCAAGTTAGCACTTACATAAGACAAAAAACTTGGTTTTAAGAAAAAAATTAAAAAATATTAGCAATTTAGCTGTTTGAGTGCTAGCTAAAATTTAGTCAAAAAAAGAGCACGTAAAAAATGATAGATTTTTTGAAAAATTATCAAAAAAAGTGTCATATTTTTTCACCTTAAAAACACTCGAAATCTGACTATCTTTTGTTCTAAAAAAAGAGATACTCTATGCATTTATAAAAGATAGGTTCTTTTTCGGAGTACTAAATACAAGATGAGGTATTACCAAATTTATGACTTTTTCAATATCGAAGTTGATTTCATAGTTCAAGTATTGCTTGAAGTAATCGTTCACTGCCTTTTGAACTAAAGTAGGCAAAGAAAATTGGGTTTGAGATTAGTTGGAACGAGAAAGGATTGTTGAATTATCATTCATATATTTGTTATTTACTTCAAATTGGTTTGTAGCAGCGACAAACTTGGCAGAAATGTCTTTCTCTGCGGCGGGGAAGTCCTCAGTTTTTCTGTCATCTTTTAAAGCTGATTGAGCTTCTATATCTGTTTTACGGATGTGATTGTCATCACTTCCGTCATAGAAGATAGTATCTTTGATATCGAATGTTCTTTCTTCTATTGTTTCATGTGAATTCTTCTTTAATGCAACTGTATAAGTTCCACCTTCTAAGATATAACAGCTGTTGGTTCCATCAGTATTCTTATGATCATAGAAATAATTGGTAATATCATCTTTGGTAAATGATAATTCGATTTTTTGTGTTTCACCAGGGTGACTTATACGAAGGATAGTGTCAGCTTCATATTCACCACTCATCAAAGGTCCTAATTCCATAGTAGCACTGGTGACTAATACAATTACGACTTTTCCATATTTTTGCTTAGCAGTCTTAATAGCTTCTATTTCATATAAGTTTAAAGCTAGATAGTGAGGTTATGGCTACTAATGGAAAAATAAAAGCATAGTAAAACAATTCTATCTCATTCAGAACATTATTATGAGATAGAACTGATTTCGATAGGTGAAGAAAAAAAGAATCTATCTTTTGATAATAGCTATCTTTTATTTGCTAATAGTAATTGATTATTTCTCCATCAAGAATAAAGCTAAACTATAGTCTTTAATAACATAGCAATCATATGATTTTGCTGAATCATATTCGACAAAGTTGAAATTAGAATCTACTATCATCCCATTTGATTTATTTCTATGATCTATGCAGCTGTAATACTCTTTTCCATTAGAGTCTTTGAATATTTTGTAGTTTGAAGCAGTGTTAGGGAAATCTTCTTGCATCATCTGTCCGGAAACTTTTTCAATTTTATTAGTAGTCATATTATTTAAACGATTGTTTTTCCAAACATCTGTCACGACAGTGTTTAGGAATGAATCGTTGCCTTTATTTGTGTCCCACCAAAAGAAAATTGAGTCATTATTAAAAAATTTATCAATAGGTAAAATTCTTTCATACCCTTTTATTGAGACAGCCAGTGGCTCATCAGTTTCATCATAAAAATTAGTTTCGATTTGATTAGTTTCTTTGTTTCTTTTTAATTCATGTCTCTTATTAAATTGATCTAGAACATATATATCAGAACCTTCTACCATAAATTTTCCACTAGCGTATCCACGATTGTAATTGTAATGTATATCAATTATTTCGATTGGAATTTTTACTGTTGAATCACTATTTTTGCAACTGAATAATGCCATAGGAATTAAACATAAAAGAAGTATTTTTTTTGTTGGTTTCATATTAGTTATAGCTCCTTATTATATTAATCATATAATTGTTGATTTTGACGGCATAGGCGTGGGAATCTATTGTATTTTTCTCGATTATAATTCCCGCTACTCCTTGTACATCTTTGAAGGTGTTTCTGTCTTCGTAATAAAAGAATAATGGATCACCACTCATTCCCTCAGTTGCATAATTACATAAGTTATATAAATCATTTTCTTTTGAGAAAGTATCAGGTTCACGTATTTCGCAAGCTGGTGAATAAGAAAGGTCCATATACTTTTCAGTTCCTTTTAAATCACCTCCTGGGTACCCACAGCCATAGTCAAATTAATAATATCAACCATAAACACATTCCTCCTTTTACTTTTGCATCTTCATTATAGTGATTTTAATTAATAGTGTAAATGTATTTTTTACTATTTTTGAAAGTAGTTAATTGTATATATTATAATTGAATGAGTAAATAAAAACTCGTCCTAACATAAGTTAAGACGAGCTTTTTATTATTAAACTTTGTATTGTTCTGTGTTGCTTATAACTTTATCTTTCTTGAATGTTCTTCTTAAAGCCATAAACATCCAGAATGCAATCAATAATCCACTCAATACATCGATTGAAATCAACACAGGTATCCACCATGCATATACCTCTTTGCTTTGACCTATCAAAGATCCTTTATCCAAGCCTTGAGCAGTTTCAGCATAGTATTTAGTTGCTACATATGAATATAAGACATCTTTTGCGCTCTTATGAATGTATTTCTTTGCAGTTGCACTGGTGTAGTCATCAAACAATGTATGACTCATATCCGGATGCAAGACTTGACTGTTTCCAGCTCTAATTCCTTCATCGAAGTCATTGATGGTTCCACCACAATAGTAATCAGTAATTACTGTTCCATCAAATCCCCATTCGTTACGAACGACAGCAGTTAATAATGCGTAACTTCCAGTACTTCTCATTCCACCGGTTCTTGTGGCAGCACCCATAAGTCCATTTGCGCCGCCAACCTTAATTGCCATTTCAAATGGCTTTAGATAATTCTCACGGAATGACTGCTCAGTCAACCATTTGAATGCACCGGTTCCTTCGGTTCTTCCTTTATCGTCTTCGTTTGCTCCAATATGTTTTATATAAGCTAATACACCTTTTTCTTTAGCTCCTAAAACATGATATGCACATATGGTTCCAGCTAATAATCCATCTTCTGAATAATACTCAAAGTTTCTTCCACCTAATGCTGATCTGTGCAAGTTTGCACCAGGTCCGTACCATCCGTCTATTCCTAATGCATTTCCTTCGATTCCTATGGCACAGCCTACTTGATAAGCTATATACCAATCCCAGGTTTGAGCAATCACTGTATCAGAAGGATAGTTCACGGCTTTTAAATTATTTGTACCAGTTACGTTATTGTTGAATCCGCTAGGACCATCTGCATCGACTGTCTTTGGCTTAGCAATAGAATCTATTGCCATGGTTCCAAATCCAGCTCTTGTAATCAAGTCTGCTGCTTGATCCAATGATAATTGAGAGACTAATTCATCCCACATAGGATCATCATAATTGATACCGAATAATTCTTGGATAGACCAAGAAGTAGCTTTAGAATCGAATGTAGGTGCAACTGCTCCTTCTTCTTCGACAGGGGCAGAAACTCCTAACATATCATCTTTTAGATTTCCAGCCTTTTTATCTTCACCTTTTTCGGTGGGGAACGTAGAAATGAAATCGTTTCTGGTCATGTATTGAATAGGGCCACCTTCATTCTCGGATCCATCCATAGAATGAGCTTTTGGATTGAAAGGCTCATCGATTTTACTAGATGCACCAGAAGTGCTGTTGGTGTAAGTAGTAAATCTATTCTCTACTTTTTCACCTGTCACACTATCTGTCTCATATCTAATATCATCAGCCACTTTAAATGTGAGCCTATTAGTTCCATCCAATGTTTCTTTTAAGGTGTGAGCATCAGTTCTTAGGGTTAATTCATAATCACCTTTTTCTAATTCATAGCCCATGAATCCGTTGTTGTTAGCGTCATAACAATCATAGGATTTCATCTCTTCTACATCCATAGTCAATTTGACGTTTTCGAATTGTCCAGGTTTTAATTCGGCAGTCTTTGCAAAGGCTCCTAGTTTGATTGCTGGTTTTTCAATTCCACCTTTGGTGTATGGTGCTGAATAATAAAGCTCTACTACATCTCTTCCAGGTAAATCTCCAGTGTTTGTTACAGTGACTTCAAGTGCAATCTTTCCGTCTTTTGTAATCGTAGCACCATCATTTAAATTACATTTATTTATCTTCCAATCAAATTTTGTATATGACAATCCATATCCGAAGGGATATTGAACAACATCTTTGTATCCGTTCTTGATACCCCATCTTTCTTTAGCAAAATTAGAATCCCAGAATCCTTCTTTATCTGCTGTTTCGTACCAATAGTAACCAGTATAGATATTCTCTCTATATTCAGTGTAAGAGGCTGCAGCGTCTGTATATCTTCCTACACCTTCTAATCCGGATGTTGCGTATGCAGCGGCAGTAGATAAATCATATGCCCAGGTATCAGCTAATCTTCCTGATGGATTTACTTTTCCAGCGATTATTTCTCCAATTGCTATAGTTCCACGGGTACCGGGCATTCCCATATCGATTACAGCATCGATATTATCGTTGTCTGCAAATCCTAATTCTAATGGATTACCGTTGTTAGTCACTACGATGACGTTTTCGAAATTCTCAGTAACCTTTTGAATCATGTATTCTTCACGTTCGGAAAGTTGCTGAGTCTTTCTTGTAGGATCTTCGCCATCCTCTCCAGGTAATTGTTTGCTGTTTTCGGAAATGTATTGAACTTTAGAGAAATCGTTTCCTTCACCCATCATACGTCCTATTACAACAATAGCAGTATTTGAATAATTAACTGCATCGGTCATAAGAGAATCTGTATAGAAACTTTCAGGTGCTTCTGCAACTCCATAGAAATCTTTATATTTTTGCCCATGAGCTTCGATGACGTATGAGCCGCCGGAGACTCTATTCCAACCTAAATCATTGTAAGCTTTAGCTAAATTCTCATTGTATTCAACACCAGCTTCTTTTAATCCACCCAAGAAAGTTACTAGATCATTTCTTGAACCTGTTCCTGATCCTGTGCCTTGTGGCATGAAACCAGCATCGCTTCCAGACCAACCGAAGACATTTACTTTTTTATTGGCTAATGGAAGTACTTTATTATTGTTCTTTAATAATACAGCACCACTAGCTTCGACATCTTTAGCTAATTCGTTTCCACTTTCTCTTGCTTCTTTGGAATTTTGACCATCGTCATCAAATCCATATCCACACAAATATGAAGTAATTAAATTTTTGTTAGCGAAACAAGCTATGTTTCCTGCAATTAAACCTCCGATGATGCCAAGGCTTATCACGCCTGCAACAATCGGGTATATATATTTTTTCTTAAAAGCCATTTTTACCTCCTTTATTAAATTGTTAAATAAATAGAATTATTTAGAAACAGTAGTATTTAGGATAAAGCAGTCTATATTTGCATTTGAATCAGTCAATGTTTTTAAAGTTAATGTATATGTTCCTGCACTCAAGGATTGAACACTACCAAATTTAACATCGATCCAATTGTGCCAATCGTTAGAACCATCTTCTGCTCTTCCTAAATTCTTCTCTTCTACTGCCAATGTGGTGTCATTTAATTTGACTTCCAACTTGTCTTTTGTTGAGAAGCTAGACTCATATTTAGCCATCAATGCTGATATTTGAACATTTGCATCTATATCAAGCTTGAATGTGAAGCTCAATACACTATTCACATTCATACCACAAACACAATAATTGCTTGGATTTTTAGAATCTACTTCAGTATTTGATGACATTCCTGTTTGAAGAGTTAATTTGGATAAGTCGAGATTCTCGGCTTCAATTCTAGTTTCACCGGCTTTTGTAATTGTTGTGTCGGGCTCGGGTTCAGGCTCGGGCTCGGGATTAGCCAAATTGGAGAAACTAAAGTAATCGAGATTGAATCCACCATTAGTAGTCATGCTGAATGTGTATGTTCCAACTTCAAGATCTACCTTTCCTAATGAAACATCAACCCATTTCCAATAATCGCTACCATCTCTATGGCCGAAAGTTCCTGCAGGAACAGGTGTTAATGTTTGTCCAGCAAAAGTGATTGCTGTATTTGAGAAATCATATGTCTCACTGTCATAATAAGACATTCTCATTCCTACTCTTAAATCTTTAATAGCTTTTTTGACTTCGATAGTAGCGGTGATGACGCTTCCATTAGTCAATCCTCTAACGCTGGTTCCTGATCCAAAATCGTTGCTCCAAGATTCAGTGAATCCCATTCCGGCATCAGCTAAGTCTTTCCTTAATACCCAATTTGTTTTATCGAGATTCTCGGCTTCTATCTTATATTCTCCATCAGCGCTTATTTCTAAATCGGCTTTAGAAGGTTCTGGTTTCTTTTGATTATCTAAGGCTGAACCTGATTCATCATAAGAGCCACTAGATACTACTGTGAATTGCACTCCATCGATGTTGCAATCGGATCCAGTGTTCTTTATCAAGAAGAAGTGATCTCCTTCAGTTAAGTTATATGATCCTAAATCAGTTGCAATCCAATCCCAATATTCACCAGCAGCTGCATTACCACCTTTGATATTTCTATCTTCGACTAATTCAAGCTTGAATCCATCGATATAGAATTCCCAGTTTTCTTTAACTTTGTAATCATCTACTTTAGCAGCTATAAATTCCAATTTTATTGTTGAATCTTTAGCTAATCTCATTGTGGTTGAAAGTTGAGATCCTCTATTTAAAGCAGCTACTGATTTTCCACCACTTGTAGTCTTTCCCTCGGATTCCTTAGTTACTGTCTCAAGTCCTAAACCATTCACTATTTTATCTGGGTTAGCATTTGCCCAATCTTCTCTTGTAGATGCATATTCAGTATCGAAGGTTTCTAAGTCTTTCATCAATGTTCCTTCTGTCAACTCTGCTACTGAACTGATGTAACGCATTCCTACATAGAAGTCGATATAATCGATATCAGGAATATCGTTGGATAAGGCATCGAATGTAAGAGTATTTGTTCCTTCTTTCAAAGTGACATTTCTAATTACTATATCTTTCCAAGTACATTCACCCTTGTCTAAAGATCCGACTAACGATAATTGACCTTTTTCTTCTCCATCTACTACTTCTCTGTTCATATAAGCTTTTAAATTATCTTGTACATCGATTGAGTTTTTAGATCCGCTATAAGCCATTCTAAAGACTAATGTTATTCCTGTATATTCTTTGTCGGAATTGAAGGTGAATCCGAAATAATTATATTTAGCACCATAGCTGGTGAGATACTTTCCACCACCTGTGATTTCAGCACCTTCAGGTGCATCTTTAACGAAGCTAGTAACACCCTCGCCTTTTTTGACATTGGTCATATCGATGTTTTCTGCTTCGACTCTATATGCAACTGATTCGTTTTCACCGGTGATATTTAACAATGAAGTCTCTGAGATGGTAGGATAGACTCTCTCCTTTACAGTTATTTGATATCTAGCAGTTTGTCCGGAATAAGAAATAAGTACTACTCTTCTTCCTGGTAACTCCATATTAGGCTCTGTGATTTTGCAATCGGATAAGCTGACATCTTTAGTTGTTCCATCACTCATTTCAGCAGTGACTTTTAATCCGTCATAAGAGAAAGCTTCATTGAAATCAAATTCTGTTTTGACTTTAGAAGTGTCGAGATTCAACTTGCTAACTTTGACTTCACTCTGGGTTGAATTTTGAGTTGAATTATTGTTGGTTCCACAACTAGCCAATAAAACTCCACTGGACATGACTAATCCCATAATCATCAACAACGAACAAATTTTCTTGCTTTTCATTTTAAGCTCCTTGTGTTTTGATTAATAACTTTCAGCTTTCTAGATAGGATCCAATGTCTTAGAAAGAAGGAAAATTATTTCCTGTATTGTGATTTCAAAGCGCTTTCTAAGCAATTTTAGAGCCCTTAATTTGTCGTTTGCTAAACCTAGATTGTTATTTGATGGTTAAAGAAATGGTCATTTTGCTAGTTTTTTGTCGATTATTATTTTTTTCTGTTAGGTTGAGTATTTTTAAAAAGAATATTCACATTGAAAAAATTATTCTCAGGACAAATGTCTAGAGTACCGTCGTATTTTTCACAAATGCGTTTAACTGATTTGAGTCCAAAGCCATGAATATCTTCATGCTTCTTAGTCGTTTTTGGTAATCCATTAGAAAATACAAATTCTGAATCTATGCAATAGTTATATACAGTGATAGACACATATTGATCTAGTTTATTTTCTATTCTGATTCCCATAGTTCTTTTCTCTATTGGACATTTAGTTACAGCTTCAATAGCGTTATCTAATAAGTTACTGAATAAACTATATATATCCTCTTCGTCTATAAAAGAGATGAGACTTCCATCAGCCATATAACTAGCTCTGATTTTATTTTTCATACAAATTTTATTTGTTTCATTTAAAACTACATCTAATGCTGAATTTCCAGTCGAAGCTATAGATAATTTGCTAGATAACGAATCGATCATTTCATCTGCTAAATCAGGTGGAATTGTAGATGTTTCTTTCAGCCTATTAATTTCATGTTTTAAGTCATGACATTTTATATTGACTATATCCATAGCTTCTTTGACTGCTTCATATTTATCTTTTTCATATCTTCTTATCAGTTTGCTCATTCTTAATTGTGAAAACAAATCCCATCTCAATAAGACTTCAAATTGCAGGAACAATCCTAAAATACAGCAAACGATGTTATATACACCGGTTAGAATTAATCCTTGATAAGTTTGTATTATATAAACTGCTGCAGCATTTAAAACTACATCGACTAATAATAGAGTCGATGTAAGTATAAATCCAAATAAAGGAGGCATTTGGAATTTCTGATTCAATAGTTTTCTTCCAAATATATAGAATCCAAAAAAATAGATATATACGAAGAAAAAGAAATATACGACAGTAAAGAATGGATTTGAAAAAGTAGGCATAAAGCTTTGACCATACATTCCAGATATAGTTGATTTACCTTTAGTCATAGCTAAGACGGCAATGTTATTCATTTGATAAGCTAAATGTTGAATTGTGTATCCAGCTACACAACAAAAAGATAATTTCAATAAGCTTTCTTTGAATAGAAACTTCGATAAAGCTATTGTTGTGACGAATAAGAATATAAACATAAATGATCTATATAGGAAATTATCGGATGCTATTGGAAAGAAATAAGAAATGGTAAATATTGCACACAATCCAACAACTAACCTAATAATAAAATACTTCCTTCTCTTCATCGAAATTAGAAACAAAGATTCGCCTACCATCAGTTCTATCATGAATTGAAATGATTTATAGAACTGTAATTGAGTCATTTCTATCATAATTATTTGCCTAAGAATCTATTCAATGCAGAAAGAAATCCTTTCCTTCTAGGACGTGAGATATTTAGTTTGGTCGTATTTACATATATATCTAATCCTTCTACATTCTTTACGTACCTAAGATTTACTAAATAACAGTTATTGCATCTATAGAAATTGTTTCTTTCTAGTTTAGATTCATATTCTTTTAAGGATCCACTTCCTTTGTAATCTCCATTGGTAGTATGGAATAACAAGCTATGACTTATAGCTTCGATATAGTAGATATCATTTATAGAAATGATCTTTATATTATTTCCAAATTTTATTTCTACTGTATTGTTGTTTATATCTTTATTTATATGCTTTAAAGCTCTGGTGAATCTCAAAGAGAAATCCTCATATATAATAGGTTTTATGATGAAGTCAAAAGCCATGACTTCATATCCTTTGACTGCAAATTGCTCATAAGATGTTACGAAAATCAGTGTTGTTGATGAATCTTTTAATCTAAGTCTTCTAGCAGTTTCCATTCCATCGATATCATTTTTAATTTTGATATCCATGAATATGATGTCGTATCCACTATAGTTGGTTAGAAAATCAGTAGAAGATTGGAATATATCCATATTAATATCTATATTCTTTTCTTTAGCGTATTTATTTACATAATTGGATAGAATGGAAGACATTTCTTTCTCATCATCTATTATTGCAATTTTTATCATTTTTATAATCCTAGGTATAAGTCTTAATAATATGATTTGTGTATGCGCTTTAAGACACATGCCTTTTAAGTATAGACTAAAAAAGATCAATTGCAATGTTTAAAGATTAGGGTTATTTAAGAGAAATTTAACACTTATATATATTCATTTAACATACAATATAAAAAGTTAAATTATTGGATTTGCTAGCTTTATTCACTAGATTTTTCTTTCAAAGTCACATTTAAAATAAAAATGTTGTCTTCGATGTATAGATACGGAACCATTATATTTGTTGGCAATCATATTTATGGATTTTAGGCCATAGCTATGATTTATCTTGTTTGGTTTTTAGCTATTAATTTTCCATCTACATTCTTAGGAGCTATCTTAAAGTTGTTTTATTTTCGGCCAAGTAGAGGCTTTCTCTACAACCATAAATAAGCCTGTAGAAACTGTTCAATTAAGATTTAGTAAATACAGAAAATAAAAAAGACTTGGATATTATAAAATCCAAGCCTTTTTATTTTTGATATCGGATTAAGCTACTTTAAAAGCATAATCAGAGTATGTTCTAATGTAGAAAGATTCTGATCCTTCAAATGCCACTTGTGATTTTGGGGTTAAAGTATTCGTGGTTGAATCATAAACAAAGACCACAGTGTGACCATTTAAAGTTACGGTGATTTCCTTTGAGGTTTCATCATAAGTATATTCCATATTTTTGTTATTTAAATATTCACCATCTTCAACATTTGAAGCTGAAGCTCCATCACCGGCTGAGAATGATAAAGTTTTTTCTGAAGAAGAGAACTTTATATAAGCATCATAAGGCACTGTATCATATCCCTCTTCGTATTCTTCGATATAGTCAATTTTGCCTTTGAATGTTTGACCTGCAAAAGCTGGAAGGACTAATGCTTCAGTGTTTGTAATTGTGTATGTGCTATTTGCTAACGAAATTGTGTATGTCGTATTGCCTTCTTTGACGGTGATTACATCTTTGGAAGTCACTTCATAAGTTATAGCTACATTGTTTAAAGTTCCAGTACCATCGTTTGATAAAATTAGTTCGCCATGATTATTTTCAGTGTCTGTATCAGTATAAGTTCCAGATACATCTATAGCTATTTCTAATGCACCATTGTTATTTTTCATACTGATTTCATGGTTGTCTTCAGTGACAAATATAAACGATGTTCCCTTAGTATCGATGGTTGTGTTGTTCTTGATACTTCCAAATACATAATTGGTTCCATCGAAGTATACAGCTTTTTTAACAAGAGAACTTGAGCTAGTATTAGCGTCGTATATATCAGCAACAAACTTTTCACCTGTCTTTAGAGCTCCGTTAGTTAGACCGACTATTTCCATACCTACGCTGTCGGAACTATATTCTGTTATATCCTTTGATAATAAGTATGTGTTATTACTATCTCTTACCAATGCTAAGTCTTTATTATCTGATAGCAAAACTTTATATGAACTAAAAGTAAATGTTTGATCATCGTTGAATGTAATTGCTGAGTTACTTGCAGATTCCCATTTTCCTTTAAAATCAGTAGTTAATTGCATCTTATAGTAAGAATGAGAGGAAGAAACTTTTCCACCGATATATAAACCAGCAGAGAATTTTAATTCTTGATATGTGTTAGTGGCTGTATCGACTTTTAAAGTATGCTCCTTTCCGTCAATAATTATTGTTAAAGATTCTCCATCCATTGAATAAGTTGTATCTATAGTATTGCCGCCTTTTGTTACGGTTGCATTGCAAATGCCATCGGTAGTAATTGTTCCTAAAGATCCAGTTAGGGTCAAAGGATTTGTTGTTGAATAATCCGTTAATAGGCCATTTCTATTAATAAAGTATTTATCTTCACCTTTTATTGTAGCTTTAAAGATTGCACCTTCATCAGTAAAGCTGGTCAATCCATTTGCAACTTGGATAGAAGTAATCTCAGATATAGTTGCTTTTTTACTACCTGTTTTTTCAGCATATACATAAATGTCTTTAGTATCATTTTTAAGTCTGGCTATATATTTTGTAGGTGTGCTATCTTTTGAATCTGCTAAATACTCAGTTTCAAGATTGCTTGAGGTAGAGCCTTGCAAGAATACAAGATCATTTGCGAGGTTGCTATATGTTGAAGTGGATAAGATATATATAAGTCCATTGTCAGTCCATCCACCTTCATAATCTGAACTTTCCATCTTAAATGTTTTTGTAGTGTCATCTACTGAGGTAATCTTAGTAGTAGTTGCAGAATAACTAGATGATGGGAAAGAAATATTTCCAAATCTATCAGCAACTAAATTAGATTTTGTCTTAGTTAATGAAACTCCTGATGAATATGAATAATTGATATAAGCACCTGCATGTGATCCAACTATTACATGGTTCGCATCAAATATAGCTTCGACTTCAGTTAAGGTGAATTGTAATCCATATGTCATATCGCTTACTACTGCGGAAGGATTGTAGTAATATCCATCTGAATTGGTGTATAAAGCACGGGTGTCATTCTCACCAAGTTTTACTTCTACCTTGTCGATGCCGTAATCTCCTTCATTTACTCCAGCCTTGGGTGTGACTTTGATATATAACTTTTCACCCCATCTAACCTGGGTCACAGGAGTATATGTGTTAGCTTCTTCATCGTGTGTATAGGCAGTCATCATCAAATGTTTAGAGTTGTTCAATGTGATAGGAGCAAATCTCTCTTTTTCAGTTACGACTAGACTTACAGCTCTATCTTTCATGGTGAATGAATACTTTCCTTCTTCATCTGCAACCAATTCAACATTATCTAGTGTTACTTTATCAACTTCATATTCATTGGTGGAAGGAACAACAAATTCCACTTTAGAATTATATGCTGCATAATCAGGAACATCGACTTCCAAATGCTCATCGATAGTAGCATTGATCTTATATATTGATGCTGCTGTTTCTTGGCTGATGGTTACGCTTGAAGCAGGCATTACAAATGAGTAAGTTCCATCATCATTTGTCATGACTTCAACTTCATTAGCACCGGCGGTAACTTTAACTTCACCAGCAAATTCAAATCCAGAGTCTAAAGCCATTGAAAAAGTAACTTTATCTCCAGCTTTAGCTGTTTTAGGTACATTTACTACGACTGCACCATCACCAGCTTTATCAAGAATTGCATATTCTGCAGGTGCATCCGATAGTGTCACTAATAAAGATACATCACTTCCGGGTTCAACGAATGATCCTTCAAATGTTTTAGTTTCATTTTCTACTAAAGTCATTGGGACATCGATATCTCCAGCTTTTACCACTGGTGATTCTTTGGTTGAATCGGTGATTGCTATTCTAACTTTTATAGTCTCACCTTTCTTTGCTAAGGTGGAAGATACTGCAATTGTAGCTCCAGCAATTTGTTCCACATTTACTGCATATCTCATATCTTGAGTTACAGCTTTTACGGTTACAGCGTGAGCTGGCATTACGAATTTATAGACACCATTCTCTGGTGTTATTATATTTTCTCCATCTATAGTGACATAAGAAATCTCTTTTTCTTCTTTCAATTCGACTTGGAATTCGACTTCATCGCCTTCACTTGCTTTTTTTGGAAGACCGGAGATTGTGGCTCCATCATCAACATCAGTCGTGATGTTGAATTCTTCTTTTGTTACAGTAGAACTGGGTGTGGGTTTTGGTGTTGTTGGAGAGATGGTTGAATTTGGTGTTGCTGGAGATGCAGTACTGCCAGGCAAATTACCATTGCATGAAGCTAAAGAACTTAGAATGACTAACAGCGATAAGATTGAAACTTTTTTAGAACTTTTCATAGATACTATTCCTTTCTAGCTAAACCTTATGATACACCAAGTAAGCACATACAATCAAATAAAATCTTAAAATTGACATATATTTTTCAAAATTTAGCTAAGAATAAGGAAGACTTAAAAGTTATAAAACACGATAATTGAACGAAAAAAAGTGTAAATAGTAAACAATAGCTTTAATATTGACTACCAAACAAATTAGATAACTAATGTAAATTTAAAGCATAGAAATGTTTTTGATATGAAAAGACTATTAGCTTTAGCGTTAGTGTTTCTTTCGATGGTTGGAATAAAAGTAAGAGATAGTGTTTTATCTGAGACTATCAAGGCTTAATGATTATGATCGAGTAAAGAATATTCCAGTTTCTTTTTCAAATAAAGAAGATGTAAATATTGAATTTAATTCTGAATATGGATATTTATCGAATTTAATTGTATCGAATTATTATCATTTGGCATTGGTCATAATTACACTTGGTGTTTTGGAATTTATCGTTTCTATTTTGCTGGGATTATTGTTTTCTTTTATGTTTACATTGATTCCTATTATTCTTTTAACTAAGAAAAGACCTATAGATATTATTAAATTCAATCAATAACCTTATTCCTTACTATTTATATAAGATAAAATAAATAGCATTGAGGAGCATTATATTATGAGTGAAGAAAAGAAGGAAAAGTTGTCGTTTAATGAATATCAAAAACATGCATATAACCTAATATCTGAAGATGGTAAGAAGGATATGCTTACTAATGGTGTTTTGGGATTGGCTGGTGAATGTGGTGAATGCTGTGATATAGTTAAGAAGTATAAATATCAAAAACATGATCTTGATAAAGAGCATCTAAAAGATGAATTAGGTGATGTGCTTTGGTACTTAGCAGAAACTGCATCTGCTTTAGGCATTACTTTAGAGGAAGTTGCTCAATTTAATTTGGATAAACTACATGCTCGTTATCACGGTGAAACATGGTCTAAAAATGATGATGTTAATAGGAAGGATAAACTTTAATCATAAAAAATTAGAATTGATCTATTAGAGTTATCTAGGAGCAAAGAAAAATAAATCAAAAAAACCAGCCGATAGGCTGGTCATTTTGGTGCTAGCAAATGATTAGTATCCGAGCATTGTCAACAATGTGACAAAGAAGAAGACGATTCCGGTAGCAAAAGTGATAATAGACAATATTTTATCAACACCTCTTTCCTTAGTCCTAGAAAAGATGTTCATGGTGTTACCACCAGTAATAGCTGAGGAGGCACCTTCGGATTTTCCTGATTGCATTAAGCAAATGATAATAAGGAATATTGAAACGATGAATAAGACAATTTCTGCAGCTGACATATAGATAACCTCCACTACAAAATGAGATTATAAATCTATATTTACTAAAAATGTAGTATTACTTTGTATTAAACCAATTATTTATAAGAGATGATCTTTGACTTCACCTTTGTCATCCCATACAGCATAATTCTCATTTATAGAATCATTGTAGAATATTTCTATCAAATCACTGAATTCAGGAGTCAGTTTATAATTTTTTAGATTTTTCTTTTCAACCCAAAAGACTTTTCCTTCTTCTGATGATTTCAATTCACCAGAAAAGGTCTTGGTCTTAAATAAGAAAACTAAATATCTATTGAAATTCGGACTCACATTGTTGTTTACACCAACAAGCTTTAAATCTTTTATGTTTAATCCTGTTTCTTCTTTTACTTCTCTGATTGCTGAATGGACGATGGATTCATTGTGGAGCAAATGACCACCTGGAAAGGAAATTCCTTTCCAATGTGGATCGACTTTGTCCTCTACTAATATTTTTCCATTCTCATCTTCGACCATGACCATGTTGGTCAATGTAACTGTTTCTTGTCTAGACATATATCAAGTCCTCGTTTTTCTTATATATGAAAAAGGATAAGGCTCGCTAGGCATGGCTTAACCCTATCCGTACTTTATTTTACTCAATGCCTATATGTGAGTAAGTACACATTTTTACTCATTTATGAATTGCTACTGGGTTTGTTTAGCAAATCCATTCTTTTTTGCAATGCTTTCTTTACTTCTTCTACAAAATAAGATGGTGCAACTGGTATGAAATCTTCTCCATATTGCATAGACCAGTATATTAAAGAATCTTTATCTATCTTTACATCAAAGTAACAATTCCCATCCTTTTCATAAATCATAGCCTTATCGCCGAACCAATCTTTCACTACATCGACTTTGGATCTTTTTGGATTGGTTGATTTGAATTTGGCATTAATTAATTCAGTATCGTCTCCAAATATGTACATATGAGTAGCTAAATAGTTATTAATATCGAATTTAACATCGTTTTCATCTTTAATTGCATTGACTTCATCAATTGTTCTATATCTTCCATCCTCATCATTTTCTAGAATTGAGACATTTTTCATATAGTCGATTCTAAAGGCGCTGACATATTTGCTTTCATCAGCTGTTTTGAATCTTTTATAATTGCAAAGAAGGTAGTATCTACCATTATTATTTACCAAATAATAAGGAGATACAGCATATTTTCTATATTTGCTTGGATCTTTGGTAGCTCTTCTCAGCATCTTATTACCGCTGTTATCGAATCCTATATAGTTAAATATTACTCTTTTCTTTTCATTGATAGCTTCTGTAATGATTTTAACATTTAAGAGGGTTTCTTTTAACAATTGATTTTTATCGCTTTTTCTTTCTTCGTGGTGGATAGATAATGATGGTAATGATTTCTGTTGGTTAAAACTAAAAGTACTATTGATCTTTTTAATCAATTCAGAAGCTTCATGTCTGTTGATGAGTTTAGATGAATAAATAGAATCATCTAAAAGACGTGCTTCTTCTAATTCAAAAGTTCTTTTAGTTATAGCGTATCCTATTCTATTGTCGGGTTGGCTGATCTCAAAATTAAAATCTTCAGGATATTTGTTTGATAATCTTTGTAATAAGAGTATAGAATTAGAAACACTCTTTCTATCTAGTTTTACTCCGTATTCATTTTCAAGAATATCTATTATTTGTGCTTGTGTTAAGTAGCAATCGCTATTTTTATCATCCTTGCTAGGCTCGTTAGAGTACTTCTCTAGGATTTTTAGTATCAATAAAAGCGAAGCTTTCTTTTTGGCTTTAATCTCTCCTTCATCGGCATTTTCATCTTTTCTTTTGTTAGCCATATTAATATCCCCATCCTCCTAATGTTAGCATATCAAAGAAATAATAATGTGTCAATTATTTCCCATTCTAGCAACATTAGTTCTGCTCATTTATATTTTGTTTGCTAGCTAATGGATATTTATAAAGCGATGAGCCATTAAGATCCACTTTATTCATATTTATTGAGTTTATTTGATTATTATCATATGTAGTGTAGTAGTAAATTCCTTTTTGAGTATTCATACAAGAAGAATATATAGTTATCTCGTATTCATTTGGTTTAACTTCGCAACACCCTTTTTGCTGCTCTACACTATGTAAAATATGGAAGAATTGAGTTACTGATGATTCCTCATCTTCCTTGCAAATAGAATGATTTCTTGTAAAAGCAACTTTAACAAATCTAGACATAGATGATAAGTCTCCAGGAAGACCTATAGCTCCCATTCCTCTACTATAAGTTCCAAGATTTATATTGGAGAAAGCAGTGTTTTTCGGATCTTTCTCAGATAGAGACATGTAGTTGTTTAAATTGAATAATTGCTTATCAAAGGGGGGATTATTTGTTAAAACTCCAACAGGATTGTTATAGACTTTAATTCCATCCTTCATAGATTCAACTACTATAGTTTCATCTTTATCTCCAATAATATAATGTAGTTGGGATGGTGGGAATTGTTCATTAAATGGAGTGTTTGTTATGACCAGATTCTTTAAAGCTTCTCTCACTTCTTCTACCGACGAATAATTTCTTAAAATGTATGGAATGAATTCAAACTGAGCTATATTTGTTTTACCACTAGTCGCTTTTTTATAAACAGCGTTTCCGACAAAGTTTAGTCCAGCTATAGCTAAACCTTTTTCATTCATTCCATCATAGAATAAAGGATAATCTTCTATAACACATGCCATTCCTATAATTGCATAGTTATTTCTTGCATTTCCTTCATGTCTAAAAGAAAGAGGATAATTACGTGGAAGAATAACTACTTGTTCACCATAGGAAAAATCATAATCTAGATTTCTACCAAAATAGAAGTCTCTTGTCTTTAATGTTGCAGCTGTACACATTGTGTTTACCTCCTATTGATAATATAGTTCAAAATGAAGAAAAATATTTAAAAATTATTATTTCTGGTGCATGGAATTTGCTTGGAAAAGAGCTTGAAGGCCAAACTCGCTATAAAAAGGTGCAGGGCATGCTTAAAACTCGCTATAAAAAGGTGCAAGTTATACTTGAAACTCGCTATAAAAAGGTGCAAAATATACTTGAAACTCGCTATAAAAAGGTGCAGGTCTTTATTTTGAGGAGCATTAAAATGTTTAAAAGAAAAATTTTAGATGAAATAAACAAGTGGAAGAATTCACTTAATATAAAGAAAAGAGCTCTCGTGATTAAAGGCTTGAGGCAAATAGGAAAGACTACAGTTGTTCTTAATTATTGTAAAAAGAATTATGAAAACCTTGTTTATATAAATTTTATGGAGAATAAGTCGATAAAAAAAATATTTGATAATGATTTAGTAGTGGATGATTTGATTCGTGATATATCAGCAGCGATTCCAACTGCAAGATTCATTCCTCAAAAAACAGTTATCTTTTTTGATGAGATTCAAGAATGTGCAAGTGCAAGAACATCTATCAAATCTTTTATGATTGATGGGAGATTTGACATTATTGCCACAGGATCTTTATTAGGGTTAAGAGGTTATAATCAAAAAGAGCAAAAATCAATTCCTACTGGCTTTGAATATGTAGTTTCTATGTTTCCTATGGATTTTGAAGAATATCTATGGGCTAGAGGAATTGATGATAGTCTTATTGAATACATAAATAACTGTTTTGTTAAAAAAGAAATAGTAAGTGATGTAGTTAATGATAGTTTCTTGAACTATTTTAAAGAGTATTTGTGTGTTGGTGGTATGCCAGATGCAGTAGATACTTTTTTAAAAACTAGAGATATGAATCAAGTAAGAGATGTTCAAAGAAACATATTGGAAGAATATAAAGATGATTTTGGAAAGCATCTAGATAAATATGAAAATGAAAAGATTGATAAATTGGAGTTGACTAGGATTATCGATGTTTATAATTCTATTCCTTATCAATTGGCTAAAGAGAATAACAAATTTCAATTTAGTGATATTAGAAAAGGTGCTAAAGGAAGAGAATATAAGAATGCAATAACATGGTTGGAGGAATTCGGCTTAGTTAAGAGAAGTTATAATTTAAATAATCTTGAATTGCCATTGGAAGGAAACAAAAATCCGGATGAATTTAAATTGTTTTTATCTGACACAGGATTATTTGTTGCGATGCTAGATGAAGGAACCACAAATGATATTATTAATGGAAATCTAAAAATTTTTAAAGGAGCAATTTTTGAAAATATAGTTGCAGATGCTTTTATAAAGAATGGAAATAACTTGTATTATTTCAGTAAGAATTCAGGTCTTGAGATTGATTTTATTACGAAGTTCGATGGTAAATTAACACCCGTCGAAGTAAAGGCTACTAATGGAAACGCAAAATCATTGAAAGAAGTAATTAATAATAAGAACAAATACGGGGTGGATTCAGCATTGAAACTGATTGATGGCAATATCGGATATAGCAATGGAATATATACAATTCCATTGTATATGGCCTTTCTAATCGACTAGATTTAATCTTCCAATAATTTCTTTTGAAACAATACAAAACTATCGAATCTAGGCAAGGCAAATTTTGACTTACCTCTCGTTTCAATATCGATAATTCCTTACTTTGCTAATTGCTCATCTAAAATCAACATTATGTTTATTGCAAAAGAGGACTATAGAATTTGGGTTTCTTATTGTCTTAAAAAGAAATGAACCATCTAAAATTGATTTCTCGAAAATCTACTTTTAGGAAGTGATTTCTAAAAATAGTTATCCTAAATCGAGTTTTATTATGGCTGAAAGTCAAACAGATAAAGGCGATGTGGCACCAATCTGGACCACACGCGATTTCAAAGCCTTGCCTTGAAGTGGGATACCCACCTAACATTAACCTAAAGTCTAGTTATACTTGTCTTGGTCATCAGCGAAATAATAGCTAATCATAGAAAGGAAAAACTCTAAATGATATAATAAACACGTATGAAGCATGATTACGAATATAAGCAATTATACATTTCAAATCATAGAATTTATGATTATTTGTTAAATCATTAATTTAGTGAGGAATAAACATGAGGACATATATTAGCCTATTTAGCAGTGCGGGTGTTGGGTGTTATGGCTTTAAAATGGCCGGATATGAATGCGTTGCCACTAATGAATTGATAGAAAGACGACTTGAAATTCAAAAATTTAACAATAAATGTAAATATCCAAGTGGATATATATGTGGTGATATTACAAAATCAAGCACACAAAAGTTACTTTTTTCTGAATTGAAAATGTGGGAAAAGAAAGAGAATTTAAAACAATTAGATGTACTTATTGCCACTCCACCATGTCAAGGAATGTCTGTTGCTAATCATAAAAAGACTGACCATGAAATCATTCGAAACTCTTTGGTTGTTGAATCTATTAAAATTATCAACACTATTAAACCTAAATTCTTTATTTTTGAAAATGTCCCTGCTTTTATGAAAACGGTTTGTACCGATATTGATGGGATAGATAAACCAATTAGTGAAGCTATAAAACATAATTTAGGCGATTCCTATTTGTATTTTTCAAAAGTAATTAATTTTAAAAACTATGGTGCTTGTTCTAGTAGACTTAGAACTTTAGTTATTGGTGTGAATAAAGAATTGACGGATTTCGTCTCTCCGTTTGAATTATTTCCAAATTTTAGTGAAGAAAAAACGCTAAGACAAACGATTGGAGATTTAAAGCCACTTAAAATAATGGGGGAGATTGATCCTAAAGATATATATCATTTCTTTAGGCCTTATCCTGAATACATGCGCAATTGGATAAAAGATTTAAAAGAGGGTCAAAGTGCATTCGATAATAAGGATATAGAGAAAAGACCTCATCAGATAATTAATGGGGAACTAGTCCAAAATAAGAGAAAAAATGCGGATAAATATACAAGGCAATTTTGGGATAAGGTTGGTCCTTGTGTTCACACAAGAAATGATCAATTAGCAAGTCAAAATACTATTCACCCATCTGATGATCGTGTGTTTAGTATACGTGAATTAATGCGCATGATGACTGTTCCTAATTCTTTTAAGTGGTCAAAATATGGCGATAATGAATTAAATCAGCTAAATATTGAAGATAAGAAAAAATATTTAAAAAAAGAAGAAATAAAAATTAGACAATCACTTGGAGAAGCTGTTCCAACTAATATTTTTTATGAGATTGCTTTAAATATTAAAAATTATGGATTATATAATTTCAAGGAAGAGCAAAAAAAAATAAATAAAATCAAATTTTCATCACAAGATTCATTAATTCAATTTATTAAAAATAATCCGCTAAAACTTTCTCCTTATGCTTTAATGAGCATCGCCGAATTAAATAATACTAAAAGGACTGATAATTCTGCTTACTATACAAACAAATCATTAATGGCAGAAATGCTTTTGAGAATAAGTTTACCTGAGAAAGAGAAGCAAGTTATAAATGTTTTAGAACCATCTGTTGGGATTGGAAGCTTTATTTTCTTATTAGTAAAAAAATACGAGAATCTTAATTTAAATATAGACACTTTAGATATCGACAAAAATAGTTTAGAGCTTTTTAAGCTTTTCTTAAAAACTAGGAAATTCCCAAAAAACATAAAAATAACAACTATAAATGATGATTTTTTGCTTCATAAATTTAAAAAGAAATATGATCTTATAATAGGTAATCCCCCATTTAACAAATTAAAGAAATCATCTAAATTAATACAATATAAAAAAGAAGCTATAAACAAAGAAACTAATAATATTGCTTCATATTTCTTAGATAAGTCTTTTTCTTTAAGTTCTAATATAGCTTTAGTTTTTCCAAAGTTTCTTTTAAATACACCTGAATTTAAACAAACACGTGATTATTTGTCTAAGAATAGAATTAATTTTATATTAGATTTTGGTGAGCAAGGATTTAAAGGCGTTCTTATTGAAACGATTGCTATATCTATAACTCCTAACGAGAAGCCTGGTAAAACTTTAATATATTCATTTACAAAGAATGTGGAAAGTTATGTTTTACAATCCTATATTACAGATAATAAATATCCATATTGGCTTATTTATAGAAATGAAAAATTTGATAAAATAGCAAATAAATTAGATTTTGATGTTTTTACAGTATTTAGAGATAGACAAATTACTAATAAATTCTTAAAAAAAGAAGGCGACATTTGGGTTGTTAAATCTAGGAATATATCTAATGATGAAAAATTAATTCATATTTCTGGATATGATTCTTATATAAATATGGGCGATGCAATCAATTTGGCTGTATATAAATTCTACAAAGATAATAATATTTACTTGGCGCCTAATTTGACTTATTATCCTCGTGTTTTAAAGAAAAAAGATGAATTTATTGTTAATGGTTCTGTAGCAATCCTTCAGCCTAAAAAAGAAGTTAAAATCACTCAAGGGCAATTAAAATATTTTTGCAGTGATGAATATAGATACTTTTATCAAATTGCTAGAAATTATCAAACTAGATCTTTAAATATAGACAAATGCTCAGTTTTCTTTTTTGGGTTATTAAAGGAGGATTAAATGGCAATAGTAAATGATGATGAATTAAATGAATTTTTATCCAAGCGCAATTATGATGTTAGGAAAAGTGGTAATGCTCGATGGATTGATCAAAAATGCACTCCTGATGTTGTTTCAATCATAGCAGATTGCATTTCTTCCTTTAGTGAAGAAACTAAAAGCTTAGAATTTACTTCACGTGATATATGGTATTCAAAATACGCTCAGGAAAATGTTCAAGGAATATTCAAAAAGCCTGCTACTAATAATTCTAAGGCTAAAAATGAATACGATAAGTTTTTTCAGCAACCAATGGAATTGTTATCATATTCTGGCGTTTTATCAAAAATAAAAAAGGGTAGGGAAAATTTTTATTCAATCATAGATACCAAAATTCTTTATTTTATTTCTTTAAGCGAAAAAAATGCGTTGAAGTTCTTACAATGCTATATAGAAAAAGTTTTAAAGGACACGGGTATATTTAGTACTTTTAAAAACTTTTTTGATGAACCAAGCGAAGTAAATTTTAGTAGCGTAAAAAGTACTTTTACAAATATGACGATTACATATACTAAAATAAATCATAATACAGAAACATGGAGAATATTTACAAAGGTTCTTAACCCTCTTTCTTTTAAATATAACACTTATGGAACAGAGCGTGGTGTTCTTTCTAGGGACTTAATTACATATGATATGCTGATGTATAATCGCGATAATTTTAGGGATATTTATTCTTTGAAACCTAAGAATGTAACAAGGAAAGCACATTTGTCGAATAGGAAGAATTCTTTAAATAAAGCATATGTAAAATATGAATCCCAAAAATCAAAGAGATTTGTTAAAGCGTTTAATGATAAATATAGAAATGAGAAAAGTGAAATTGACCCATTTACAACTACTGATGTTGCCACAACCATTCATCATATTTTCCCTGAATCAAAATTTCCGCAAATATGTGGCTATTATGAAAACCTCATAGCTTTAACTCCAACACAGCATTACAATTATGCTCATTCGAATTTTAATACGCAAACAATTAATATTGATTTTCAATATAAATGTCTTGTTGTAAAAATGCAAAATATTTTTAAAAATCTTAAATCAAATAATGAAGAGCATATATATAGTAAGGAAAGACTTTTAAAGGTACTTGATGTAGGCTTAAGGACTAATGAGTTTGAAAAAAATAATAATGTAACTTATGATGGCTTATTAGAACTAATAAATAAATACTACCCCAATGTTAAAAACAAAATTCTTCCTAATAAGACTAATTTAGCACCAGCAAATAACAACATTTGTTAAAAACTATTGTATGTATCCAATAAATTATATAAAAAAAGGTCGCATCTTTCGATGCAACCTGTTTTCTTTATATTACTTAAGACTTAGCTTAAGTATTAAGGATAACTCCCCATTTCTGCATATTAGTCGGGTTTTATCCACGCTTTCCAATGGCGGAGAAATAGAGATTCGAACTCTAGCGGGGATTGCTCCCCCTGACGGTTTTCAAGACCGTTCCCTTGAACCGCTTGGGTATTTCTCCATCTGTCTTTATATGGACAGCACATTATTTTAGCAAATTATTAATAAAAGTGAATAGTGTTTTTTATTAATATAGTTATTAGAAATGGTTTTCAAGACACGATTATCCAAAAGAACGTGCTTTTTTTATTGGCAAGTGTTTTAGAAGTGTTTTAAAATTGCATAGGGCTTGTATATCTACAAAAAAAGCGACACTTTCGTGTCGTTGATTTTTTCTTAATGGTGGGTCCTATAGGGTTCGAACCTATGACCTTCCGCACGTCAAGCGGATGCTCTCCCAGCTGAGCTAAAGACCCAAGTGCTTAATAACTATAAACACATTACTTTGATTTTGCAAGAGGAAATTTATAAAATCCTCATAACCTAATAGTATTTTGCTCTTTTTATATATAATTATTCTTGTTTGTAGAGAGGTGTTTATTATGAGCAATTTACCTAAAGTAATAGTTAAAGATAAGGAAGATATAAGAACAAATCATATAAATTGGGATGAATATTTTATGTCCATCGCAATTTTGTCTTCTCTTAGATCCAAAGATACTTCTACCAAAGTTGGAGCAGCAATTGTTTCTGACGAACATAAAGTTTTATCTTTGGGATACAACGGAATGCCTATCGGTATCGATGACTCTAAAATACCTTGGGCTAGAGAAGGTGCAAGTGAATTAGATACAAAGTATCCATATGTCTGTCATGCTGAATTAAATGCTATCTTGAACACTGAAAGAAGACTCAAAGGATCGACTTTATATGTAACTTTGTTTCCTTGCAACGAATGTGCTAAAGCGGTTATTCAAGCTGGAATTAAAAAAGTTATTTTTTTAGATGATAAGTATCACGATAAAACTTATTCGATAGCTTCTAGAAAGCTGTTTGAAATGGCTGGTGTTGAAACTTCTCAATATCTAGGAAGAGTACCGCAAATAGATTTTGGAGATATGAAATATGAGTTATAGAGACGAAGGAAAGCCAGTACAGCCAACACCTTATTGGAAGTATTTCTTGAAATCTTTAATTGTCCTTTTGATTTTAGCTTTGCTCATAAGCATGCTCTGGGGAGTTTTAACTAGTAAGGATGAAAATTTACTTCGTGGTGTCCTAATTGGTGTTGGTGTTGTATCATTTCTAGTGTATGGTGGCTATTGGATTTATATAATTGTTCATGAAACCAGAATAAGAAAAGGACTTTCTTATGGAACTGATGAACAAAACACACTTAAAAAGAAGAGACTTGCTATACTAAAAGCTCATAAGATCCAAGCAAAAGCTAGAGGTGAGAAGTTGAGTAAAGAAGAGATAGAAGATATTAACAGTGGAAAATATGATAACGAGGTCTCAAATGGATAAGAGAGAAGAAAACGAAGCTATAGGAACAAAGAAGTTGTCTTTCTTCTATACAAAAGAAGAGGGAATGGTTTTGGATTCTTTATCTATATCCATTCCTAAGAATTCGTATTGTTGTATTGTAGGAAGAAATGGAACTGGGAAATCAACTCTCCTTAAAATTATTGCAGGATTAGTTATTCCTACATCTGGTCTTTTGTTTATTAACGGAACACAAGTTACTGACGATAACGTTGATGAATTGATAGGAAAGCAAGTTGGAATAGTATTCCAAAATCCAGATTCTCAATTTGTAGGTGCTACGGTTGAAGAAGATATCGCTTTTGGATTGGAAAACAATAGAGTGTCTTATAAAGAGATGCTGGAAGAAGTGAAGACTATAGCAGAAAAGTTAAATTTGACTGATTTGCTTAAAAGAGAGCCTACAAAACTATCTGGCGGTCAAATGCAACGTGTCGCATTAGCTTCGATTTTAGTTAGAAATCCATCTATATTGCTTTTGGACGAATCTACTTCGATGCTCGATCCTTTGAGCAAGATTGAGATGATAAGCATGCTCAAAGATTTAAAAAAGAAGTTTCCTAACTTAACGATTTTATCAGTGACACATGAAACGGCTGAGATTGAGAAAGCGGATTATGTAATAGCTTTGGATCACGAGAAACTTGGATTTACCGGTTCACCTAATGAATTGTTCTCTAATCCTAAACTTGTCGAAGAATTAGGTCTTACTCTTCCCTTTGATTATCAGCTTAGAAATGATTTATCAGAATTAGGAATTGAGACTTCTAAGTTTGATAACCCTGAAGAATTAGGGAGGCAATTATGTCAGCACTCCAAGTAAAGAATCTTTGTTATTTTTATGATAGAAAGACATCTAATGAGAAAGAAGCTCTCATCGATGTTTCGATGGATATCGAACAAGGTGAAATCATTGCTTTGGTCGGAAAGACAGGGTCTGGCAAGTCGACTCTCGTTCAAAACATCGACGCTCTTTTAACTCCGACAACAGGTGTTATAACTTATCCCAATGGAATAGTTGTAGATCAAACTCCTGTGGTTAAGAAGAATGGAAAGATAAAGTATAAAAAGCCTAAGAAATTGAAGGATTGGAAGAGTTTAAGAAAGATGATTGGACTCATGTTTCAATTCTCTGAGATGCAGTTGTTTGAGACTAGTGTATTAAAAGATGTTATGGTCGGACCTGAAAATTTCGGGATGGATAAAGGAACAGCTCAAACAAATGCTCAAAATGCATTACTTTCAGTTGGAATTCCAACTTCTTATTTTTCTAGATCGCCATTTGAATTATCTGGCGGTGAGAAGAGAAGAGTAGCAATAGCGGGCATTTTGGCTTTTAACCCGGAGATTTTAATATTGGATGAGCCTACAGTTGGATTGGATCCTGAAGGTGCAAAAGAAATAATGGATAGTATCATGGCTAAAAATGCTGAAGGTATGACCATTGTATTCATTACTCATGATATGGAATTTGCGTTGAAGAATGCACATCGTATGGCGGTAATAAGCGATGGAAAACTCATCGCTTATAAAAAGCCTTATGAAGTCTTCCAAGATCAGGAAGTTATGGATAAAGCTTCTTTGGTTCCACCTAAAGCGTTTGAATATGCTTTGAAGCTTAAAGAAGGTGGGTTAGATATAGACTTAGAAAAAGTTAAAGATTCAAAATCTTTGGCTGAAGAGATAAAGAGGTGTAGGGTATGAACGGATTTGGATCTTTTGGACAGTATGTCCCATTCAACACACCTATTCATAGAATGGATACAAGAGTAAAGTTATTCTTGCTTGTTGTTTTTATGGTTGCAATTTTCCTGCCTTATGGAAATAGAGTGGATGTCGTATATCCATACGCAATGTCTTTAGTTGTATTGGGCGGAATATTTGTTCTATTGATGATTGGATTATTGATAAGTAGGATTTCATTTGGCAGCCTGATGAAATCTATGTCATTTCTTTGGGTCTTATTGTTGGTTGTTGTCATATTGAATTTCTTCTTTTGGAAAGCACCTGATTGGACTAGTAATAGTCAAAAGCTATTTGTGATAGGTAAGAAAGAGATAACTTCTGCGACATTTTTATTTATCGGATATATCATAGCTAGAATCTTCCTAATGGTTATTCTATCGTTGATGTTTGCTTCCACTACTAAACCTATGGATATGACTTTTGCCTTGGAATGGTACTTAACTCCACTTCGCTGGCTTCATGTTCCTACTGCTGCCTTTTCTATGACTATGTCTTTGGCACTGAGATTTATCCCAGTATTAGCTAGTGAAGCTAAAACTATATTTAAAGCTCAAGCAGCCAGGGGTTTGGATTATTCAAATGGTAAAGCTAAAGATAGAATAAAAGCTATTGTTTCACTATTAATTCCTTTAATAACAACTTCTTTTCATCATGCATCGGAGTTGGCCTATGCACTCGAGGCTAGAGGATATGATCCATTAGGGAAAAGAACTCGTTATCGTCAATATCCTTTCAGATTTGTCGATGCTCTATGGCTGATATTCGGGTGTGTTGCATTAGCATCTTCTCTATTCTTTGTTTATTTCCAAGTCGATGGATCTGTTATCGATATATTTAAAATCTATTGCTAATTTTCTATGAAATATGTAATGCATATTGGGTTTGATGGTCTTTGCTTTAAAGGAACACAAAAGCAAAAAGGATGTAAGACCGTCCAAGGTGAATTAGAAAAAGTTCTATCTAGAATCTATGATAGGCCTATAGATTTGGAGTGCTGCTCTAGATTGGATAGCGATGTTTCAGCAATGGATTTCGTCTGTGCTTTTACTCCTTGTGATGATAGGGTAAAAATGAATAAACTGCCTTCAGTTTTATCCTTGCCTTTTAATGGAATATTAAAAGTAAAATCAATAGAAGAAAGAAATGATTCTTTTAGCCCTAGATTCTCAGCTCATTCTAAAACATATATTTATTTGATTGATTTGGAAGGAGAGCCGTTTCTTCAATCTCATTTGTATCACCCAAACAAAGAAATAGATATAGAAAAATATAAAGAGACATTAAATATATTTCTTGGGATTCATGACTTTAAATTGTTTTCTTCTAAAGATGATAGAAAGGATGAAAATGAGACTTATATAAGTGCAATAGAATCTATAGAAGTTATACAGAAAGATGGAATTTTATTCACTTATATAAAAGGCCCTTGTTTTCATAGATATCAGGTTAGATTTATGGTCGGAGCAGCTGTTGAGGTGGCGACTGGTAGATCTTCGTTGGAATCTATCAAAGACAAACTCTCTGGAATAGGTGTTACGGGTACACCTAGGTTGAAAGTCCCTGGTAAAGGACTTGTTCTTTATAAGGTGACTTATTAAAGATATAATATTAAATGGAGGCTTTGGCATGACTGGAAATTATCATACACATACTTATAGATGCGGTCATGCTGATGGCATCGATGAAGATTATGTGAAAGAAGCATTGGGCATGGGATTGTCTGAATTAGGATTCTCTGATCATGTCATGTATCCTGGATTCAATGAGCCTGGAATTAGAGGCACCTATAATCAAGCTCAAGGGTATTTTGATTCGATTAGATCTCTAGCTAAGAAGTATGAAGGTAGAATCAAAATATATCTGGGATATGAAGCCGAAGCTTTTGATTATTATATGCCTTACTTAAAAGTGCTTCTTCAAACCGGAACATTGGATTACCTATTGTTAGGAAATCACGGAGCTATGAATTCATTGAGACAAGTCTATGCTCACTTTGGGAAAGGAACTACAGCAAATACTTTGTATATTTATAAAGAAGTTGCCTGCAAAGCCTTGCGTTCTGGTTTATACTCTTGTTTTGTTCATCCTGATCTTTTTTTGAGTGAAGTGGAGACCTTTGACTCCGATTGTCGTAAAATCTCTACCGAGATAATCGAAACAGCTATGGAATGTGATGTTCCTCTCGAAATTAATGTCGGTGGGATAAGATCAGGAAAGAAGAAAATTGGAGAAGAATATAGATGGTCTTATCCGACTACATCATTCTTCTCAATAGCTAGTGAGATGGGGGCAAAGTGCATCATAGGAATCGATGCACATTCGCCTAAGCAGTTGTCGGATGAAGCAGCAAATAGTAAAGCAACTCTGTTTGCTCAGCAGTTAGGTCTATGGGTAATAAATCGACTTGAAATGAAAAAAGTGAGGTAAAAGATATGATAGACGAAGAAATCGAAAAAGAAGCTGAAGTTGAAGAAGAAAACAAAGAAGCTCAGTTAGAACAACCTGAGGACGAAATAAAGCATGAAGAGGATGAATCCAACGATGTATCTGCTGATGGATTAGTTCGTCTTCAAAAAATTATAGCTGATAGAGGATTCTGCTCTCGTCGTAAAGCTGAGGATTATATAACAGCAGGTAAAGTCAAAGTAAATCATAAGGTTGTCGATAAATTAGGAAGTTCTTTTGATCCTAACTGCTATATTGAAGTTGATGGATATCCTTTGGCTAGAGTAGGTCAAAAAGTATATTTGGCAGTCAATAAACCTTTGGGATTTATTTGCACTGCTTCTGATCCAAGAGATAGAAAGCTCGTAACTCAATTGGTTCCTCCTCAGTATGGAAGAGTTTTCCCTATCGGACGTTTGGACATCAATTCAGAAGGCCTTATTCTTTTGACCAACGATGGTGATTTTGCAAACTTGGTCATGCATCCTTCATCAAGTCCTGACAAAGTGTATGAAGTCAAAATCAATAAGAGACTTACAAAACCTGAAATCGAACAACTAAGAAATGGAATTCCTCTAGAAGATGGAATGACTTCTCCTGCTCAAGTAAGGGAAGCTGGAATCTCAATTTATAACTGTACTTATGAAATAACTATTCATGAAGGTAGAAACCGTGAGATTCGTAGAATGATGGAATATCTTGGAAAGAGAGTTTATAGTTTGAAGAGAATCTCTATTGGAAATATCGGACTCAAAGATATGCCCAGAGGATCTTATAGAGAAGTCCCTCTCAAAGTGGTTGAACAAATGAGAGCTGACTGTATGACTCGTAAGAAGAACAATGACTTGCAGAAAGTTATGGAAGAGAAGAGAAAAGCTGCATTGAATGCTAAGTAATATAGCTATCAATGTAATTAAGCTTTATTGATGCACGTTAGAATTGGAATTTAGTTTTCATAAAACAAAAATGCTGTATCGGTAGTCGATACAGCATTTTTTATTAAGATGTCTTAATAACTTGTTATATTAGATAGATCGTTTATATAAGCCAAAATAACAAGCTTAATAGAAGTGTTAAAGCTTTTATTAATTAAAATGATAGCTCAATCTATTTCTCTTCTATTTCAATAGCTCCGCTAGGGCATGCGTCTTTAGCTTGCTCAGCGACGTCTTCATCATCGGCATTTGTCAATTCTCCATTAGGAATCTTGACTGAAGCTAGTCCGTCATCGGAAAGCTCGAATACTGCATCAGCAATTGCTGTGCACATTCCACAGCCTATACATATATCTCTATTGATAGATACTATTTTCATATATTTAACCTCACCAATAGATATTATATAAATAAAAGGCTTAGTTTGTTCTATGTATTTGATTTTGAATTGTATTTGTTTTAGATGAGATTATATTTATCTTCTAAATCTTTTTATATGATTTAAAACTATAGGTCTTTCCTTTAAACTAACATCTTCTTTCTTTTCTTCTGGTATATCGATTTCTTGTGTATCTTTCCAATCGGATGAAATGGCGTTTGAGAATCTAGCATGGTATGCCGCTCTATTGATGGATTCAAAAGCATATCTTTGTCCGACTTTAGTGGCTTTGATGTTCATTGCCATATCTCTTTCTATTCCAAATTTATTAGCTTCTCCAATAGCGTCAATATTTGCTCCCAAGAATATGAAGTCCCAACCAAGCTTCTTCTTCTCTTCAATCAAGTATTTGATTGAAGAATAAGAATATTCATTGGATGAATTCTCTAATCCATCTGTTGTGATAGCAACTAAAACTTTGTTTGGCTTTTCTTCTTCTTTCATCGATGAAATTTTGCTGTTAGTTTCATTTATTGTTATTCCTATAGCGTCCAATAAAGCAGTCGACCCTCTAGCAAAATATTCTTTAGAAGTTAATGTCGGGACTTCTTTTATATTTTTCCCTTGATAGAGAATTTCTACTTTGTTGTCGAATAAGACTGTAGTCACTGTGCATTTACCTTCTAGCTTTCTTTGATTTTCAATCAAAGAATTAAATCCTCCAATAGTATCTTCAGCTAATCTCTGCATCGAACCTGATCTATCTAGTATCACTACTAACTCTGTTGAATTGTTCATATTTCTTTTCTCCTTTTTACGTTGATACTATATAAATAATTCGATGTAAAAAGGTCGCTTTGAAAGCGACAAATAATCAATCTAAAGTTTTTTGATTAAAAGAGAATAAATAGTTATTAATTTTCATCAAATCAAATATTTTATTAGTGATACAGTATTGAATGATTAAATCCCTTTCTATGCTTTGACTCAATGCATATCCAGCCTTACCCAATAAGTCTTTAGTATCATCTGTGTTTAGATTTAAAGCTATACATAGTTTTAAAGCTGTGTCTTTGCTAGGCTGATAATCAGTTCGTCTTATTTTAGAGAATAACTTTCTATCTATTCCAGCTTTCTTATAGACATCGGAATCTTTTAGATTTCTCTCATCTATAAGTTTCAATAAATAATCTGAGAAAGATTTCTCTAAATTATCCTGTATTTCTTTTTTGAAAGATTCGTTAGTTGGAAATGCTGCTAAACGAGGTGCTAGATTTCTTTCTTTGATTGAGAGGAAACATCTATCACCATGACCAACTCCAATTAAATTGCTAGAGATGTATTCTTTTAATTTACTTCTTTCTTCTATAGATATTAAGAAACTATTATCTAGAATACATAGATATACTTTCAAATCGTAATCCTCTTTTGCTAAATAATTTGAAATAGCTTTATAAGCAATTTCATATGCCTCTTTTTTAGGATACCCATAGATTCCTGAGGATATTAGAGGAAAAGCTATGGAATGAATATTATTTTGTTTTGCTAAATCTAGTGAATTTAAATAACATGATTCTAGTAATTTAGATTCATTATGATTTCCATCTCTATAGACAGGTCCTACTGTATGTATTATGTATTTAGAAGGTAGATTGAATCCAGGAGTTATTACTGATTCTCCAGTATTACAATGTCCTATTTCTAAGCAAGACTTATATAATTCATCATATCCAGCTTTAGAATATATAGCCCCACAAACTCCTCCCCCAGGAAGTAAATCATTATTTGCTGCATTTACGATAGCATCTACATTTAATGTTGTTATATCAGCGTTTATTAAATGAAATTCCATAGCCATTTCCTTCTTTTAATTTATTTTATAACAAATGAGTTTGTTTTATTAATAGCATCTATGATTAATAAAGCTTAAAGATAGATAATAAAAAATGATATTTATTCTTTAGTGTATTTCTTATAATTAGAGCATAGGAGAATATTATGGATTTAAAAGAAAAAATAATAGATGTAAATAGAATATATGAAGGAAAGAAGATTAATGTAGATGTGTTAAAGGTAAAGATGCCTAACAATAAAGAAGCCATAAGAGAAATAGTAGATAGAAAGAATGGAGTAGTCATTTTAGCTATAGATGATGAGAATAATGTTATAGTTGAGGAACAATATAGAAATACTTTTAAAAGAGGAATAGTAGGTTTACCTGCAGGCAAAAGAGATGGTGCTGAAGATTTATTAGATACAGCTAAAAGAGAATTGGAAGAAGAGACTGGTTATAAAGCTGAATCATGGGTTAGTCTAGGTGAATTTTATCCAGCACCAGCTTATTCTAATGAAATCGTATATCCTTTCTTAGCAACTGGATTATATTTAGGAAATATTAAAAGGGATCCAGATGAATTTCTTAATATCATTAGAATGCCAATTAAAGAATTTGAAATTAAATGTATGGATGGAACTATAAAGGACGGAAGAACATTAATGACTTGGATGAAATACAGTAGCATCAAATAGAATTGAAATGTAATAGATATATAATTTGTTAGTTTTGAATTGAAAGAAGTATTTATTATTTGTATTAAATAAAACCCAAAATATAAGTATTTACAATCTTCTTATATCTTTAATCTTTGAAAAACAATAAAATATATACATGAGTAATGATTGTTTTGGGAGGGAGTATTATGGCTAATAACAAGAGTAAAAAGATTAATGATGTTATCGAATTGAATGATTCCAACTATGTCGTTAGAGATGTATCTTGGATGTACTTCAACAATAGAGTACTTAAAGAAGCAGCTAATGAAGATGTTCCTTTATATGAAAGATTGAGCTTCCTTGGAATTTATTCAAATAATTTGGATGAGTTCTATAAAGTTAGAGTAGCTTCAGCTAAGAGAATAGCTGAAACTAAAGGAAAAGAATTTAAAGATGAAAGAGAAGAAGCTTTGAATACATTGAAGCAGATCACTAGTCTTACTGCTTTGTATTCAAAAGAATACGATGTTATTAAATCACATATATTTGATGAATTGGAGAAGAAGGGAATTCATCTTATAGATGAGAAGCATTTGAACAAATCTCAGCAAAAATTCGTCCATGATTATTATGTTAAAAATGTTGCTGGATATATAAATCCAATAATCATCTCTCAAAAAGCAAATCTTTCTGATGTCAATGATGCTCATATTTACTTAGCTGTTAAGATGTCTAAGAAAGGTACCAAGAAGTTAGGGTACGCATTGATTCCTCTCCCGGTTGGAATTACTGGTAGATTTATTAAACTTCCGGATATAGGAAATAATCATTATGTAATTTATCTAGACGATATTGTAAGATACCATCTTTCATATATATTTGAAGGTTTGGGATATGATACATTCGATGCGTATGCATTTAAGTTCTCTAAGGATGCTGAGATGGAAGTTGAGTCTGATCCAGAGGAAGGTGTTCTTCAATCCATTGCTCAAGCTGTAAAGACCCGTGTCAAGGGAATCCCTATTCGTGCAATATTTGGGGCGGGAATTCCAGATGATTTGAAGAATAAATTGATTAGATCTTTGGATATTGATGACTCAGATATGATTTCAGTTGGAGGACGTTATCACAATAATAAAGATTTGATGAAATTCCCATTCTTTGGCGATGCCTCACTAAAGAACGAGCCTTGGCCAACACATGAAATAGACTTGGTCGCTCAAGGAAAGAATATGATAGATTCTATTAGAGCAAAAGACTTATTGGTTCATGTTCCTTATGAATCTTTCGATGCCTTTATTAGATTCTTACAAGTTTGTGCAGTTTCCCCTAGAGTAGTTTCTATTAAAACTTCTATTTATAGAGCAGCCAAGAATTCTGAGGTAGTCAGAGCTTTGACTCAAGCTGCTAGAAACGGCAAGAAAGTCACTTGTATGGTTGAGCTTATGGCTAGATTTGATGAATCGTCAAATATTTCAATCTCACAAACTTTGAGAGATGCAGGATGTGAAGTTTTGACTGGTGTTGAAGGCTTTAAGGTTCACGGAAAGATTGTTTCAGTGAAAGTCAAGGATGGACCTGATATCGCAGTCATATCGACAGGCAACTTCCATGAAGGAAATGCCAGAACATATACTGATTGCCTCTTATTCACTGCTGATAAGAAGATTGTAAATGATATTAATTCGATATTTGAAATGATTGCTAAGCCTTATAAACAGCCTACATTCCAAAGATTATTAGTTTCGCCTAACAAAATGCAGAAGAAATTTAGTGATTTGATAGACAATGAAATAAAGAATCACTTGGCAGGCAAGCCTTCTGGAATTCAAATCAAGATCAACCATATCACTGATAAAGCTATGGTCGAAAAATTATATGAAGCTAGTAGAGCAGGAGTAAAGATAGATTTATTAATACGTGGTAACTGTTCTATGATAACTGGAATTCCAGGATTGTCAGAGAATATACATATTCATGCAATCATAGATAGATATTTGGAACACTCTAGAATATTTATTTTCCAAAATGGTGGTAAACCTCTTTACTTTATGGGTTCGGCTGATTGGATGCCTCGTAATTTATATAATCGTATTGAAGTTGTAACTCCAGTCTTAGATAAAGACTGCCAAAAAGAATTGCAATTTATATTTGATAGTGGATTCAACGATAATATGAAATCGTTTGTTGTAGATGGTAAAGGTCAGAATATAAGATATACTGACGGGGCCGGAAAGATTCGTAGTCAAGAAATCCTTTATAAGCATTATAAGAACAAGTAAGGATTGCTAGAGTTAAAAATAGGGATAAAAAATCCCTATTTTTGATTGATACAGATATTTAGTATTCTATATTGATTTGAAATGCTTCGAAAATATCTCATATTTCGAAGCAAAAACAATTTATAAATCCACATATATAAATGTGGTTTATTTCTTATAATCTCCTTTTCATGTCTAATTACTTGAAAAAAGTATAAAAAATAGATGATTTTGTTGTAATCTAATTATTATAATTAATCTAATTACTATAACGAAGGAAGGCTTTAGGCTCATGAAAAATGGATATTACGCTGGCATTGATGTCGGAACAAATGCGGGTAGACTTGTTATAAAAGATGTTTATCAGAATCAGAAAGGCCAGATAGTATCTGCTAGAATTCAAGAGATAAGAATTCCTTTAAGACTTGGTGCCGATGTCTTCTCTACTGGATCCATTAGCTTTAGAAAAGAAGAGCAGTTGGTAGATACTATGAGAGCTTTTAGATCTTTGATGAATATATATGGTGTTATAGACTATAGAGCTTATGCAACTTCAGCTATGCGTGAAGCCAAGAATGGATCAGATATCATTTGGAGAATTCGTAAGGAAACCGGAATTGATATGCAGATAGTATCTGGAGAAAAAGAAGCTCAGACAATCACTTCTATAATATCCGATATCCATTGTGATGAAGGTGTTTATTTGTCTGTCGATGTCGGTGGAGGATCCACTGAGATTTCTTTGATCAAGGACGGAAAGCCTATCGAATCGACATCCTTTGCTATAGGAACTTTGAGAATATTAGCTAAGAAAGATAAACTCGAAACATGGGGCAGGCTTAAGGATTTGCTCAATGAATATCATGATAAATATGGTGAGTTAAACATTATCGGAACCGGTGGAAATATCAACCGTTATTGGAAGATGTCTGAACACGAGACTAAGAAAGGTGTCAACATTCTTCGTGCTGATGAATTGAAGGCTTTATATAACGAGCTCTCCGGCATGACTGTCGATGAAAGAAGACAAAAATATAAGCTAAAACCCGATCGTGCAGATGTCATTGTCCCGGCAGGAAAAATTTATTTGACCGCAGCCAAAATTATGGGAGCAAAATATTTCATAGTTCCTTTGATTGGATTGGGGGATGGAATCGTTGACGAATTGATTGAAAACTCAAGGAATGTAATTTAACAAATCTATATAATAAATATAAATTGTTAAGCTGACTTACTCCTCTCTAAAGCTCTGCTTTTAAAGAGGTTTTTTAATATAAACTTATAAATTATTGATAGTATGAGTATGGCGGTGGCCATCAATACAATAGTTCCACCAGTGTTGATACTTAAAGGATATGAAATACATAATCCACTAACACCGCATATCAAAGATATTATTATTGAACTCAACATAGTAAATTTATAGCTTTTGCATAGTTGCAAAGAACTCGCAACAGGAATTACTAATAGACTTGATACGAGCAAAGATCCTATTATCGAAGATGCAACAGCGACTACACACGCTACGAGAATCGTGTTAATTAAATTCATAGCTTTTACTGGCACACCAGAAATTCTAGCTTCGCTTTCGCTATATGATGTATACATAATAGTTCTATAGAAGATCAAATTGAATAATATTGTTATTATTGATACACCTATTATTATCCATATAGAATCCCACTGGACTGTTATTAATGATCCAAACAAATATGATTCTATTTTATTTCCACTAGCCCATTTTGAAGTTAGAATTCCTGCAACTCCAACAGCAGTGGACATCACTATAGATAATGTCAATTCGGAATATTTTTTGAAATGGTTTCTAACTATTTCTATTATGATTCCTGCGACTATACTCACTCCTATCGCCCAAACAGTAGGCATTGTACCTGCAGCTAATCCTAGAGCTATACCACATAAGGAAGTGTGGGATAAGGTGTCGCCTATCATAGATAGTCTTTTTGTGGTCATATTCAATCCGATGATAGGAAGTATTATTCCAAGAAGAATTATAGCTATTAAAGCTCTTTGCATGAATGAATAAGCAAACATATGTATTTCCTCTTTAGAGCTTGTAACCTAAAGCTTTTTTCAACTGATCCAGATTGTTTTTCATTATCGAAATATAATTATCAGTAGAAGACCAATTATTTATAGATACACCTTCAAATGCATTTAATTGAACAGTATCTATTTTGTATGTCGGATTAATTTTATGGATTTCATTAATTACTGTAGTTACATGACCAGGCTCATCTAATTCTTCTAGACAAATATAATGAATATCATTTGTCATTATATAATCGACAATTTTTGATATTTGAGATGAATTAGGTTCGTTATCGGCTATGTCGGCAATCCCGTATTGGATTAGGCCATAATCTCTAGCTAGATAAGCGAAAGCTTCATGGGAAGTTACAAAGATATTAGTGGTGATTTTATCATTGATTAGAGCATTTGTATATTCATCATCTAGAGCGTTAAATTCATCTAAAGCTTCTTTTAAGTTTTCTTCATAGTAGCTTTTGTTGTCTGGATCTATTTCAACAATTTTGTCTGCAATAGATTTCAACATTATTTTAGAATCTTTAATCGATAACCATGCGTGTGGATCTTTAACCTTTGTTTCGACTCCATCGGAATCTTTTGTATTAAAGAATTCAACGTTTGTCGTGGCGCAAAAATATTTATCCTTAGATGTCATATTTTTTGCATAGTCATCGATTCCTTGACCATATGCTACTAATAACTTTGCTCTTTCAGTTTTAGCGGCTATTTGAGGATCATTTGGTTCAAATCCATGTGGTTCATTCTCACCGACTATAGTTATTACATCTAATTTATCTTTGACTATTCTTTTTGTGAAGTCATACATAGGTCCAAATGTAGTAGATATTCCATTGAATGGCTCCATGTTACAAGAAAATAGTAATGAAGAACTAATTATATTTAGCATTATAAAACTATATATTTTTATCTTATTCATATTTTAAGCACCTCTAATATTAAATTGAAATTCATTTTCATATTCAATATACAGCGTGTTAAAAATGTTGTCAACATAAATTGCAAATAATTTTCAAATTCAATCTACAAGCTTATTTACGTTTTATTTCATTTAGCTTTTTCGATAAATCCTTAGGGCTTAAGAAACATGCTAAAACAATGTAAAAAATAATTATCGATATTAAACAAATGATTGGAGATATTATTGGGATAAGATAGTATGCATTGAAAATTGATATGCATGGATTAAATGATTCTTTTAATATCAATGCTATTAGCTGACCTAATCCTTCTCCTATTCCTATTCCCAATACTGTATCTATTATTGATAATAAGGAGAAACATATAAAGCTATTCTTTATTTGTCTTTTTCTCGACATTCCAGAGACTCTAAGCAATATGAATAATCTTTTATTTGAATTATAAAAGGATATTATCATTATTATTGCAAATATGGCAGTAAGCCCTATTGTTCCGTACATTAAGATTAACCAACTATTGTATTTATCGATTATAGAGTACGGATATTTACCATCAGCATCTAATTCAATCCTAGATTCAGAATCTGGAGTGCTTGAGCTTGAAATGCTATCCCAATATAATAGGGGTTCAATTATTTGATCTGCTTTAATTTTGTGCCTATTATCATAATTATTCTTAATTATCATATCGTATCTAGTACTTTTGTCTGTTATTGTGAAACCGTTGTTCAGCATAAAGTTATAAGAAAGAGCAGCTGTATTTAATGTGGCTGTATAATGCAATTCATAGTTATTATAAAACTCAGGCTCATATACACCGACAATGGAATAACCTAAATCTGTTAAATTAAAGAATTGGTTGGAAGCTTCATCATTTGTCAAATTATCATTTTCTTTAACAAATGATACATATGAATCATATGCATTTTTAGAAACTATTATTTCGTTTTTATTCTTCGGATAATTTCCTTTAACTAGATTTATCCCAAAGTCGGAAAAATTCTTGCCATATTGAATGGCTAGGACTCCAACAATTTTAGAATTTGGATCTGTTTTGTTTGTGATCCATATAGAATTGTTGTTGATCACTGAAAAAATGTTAGTTGAATCGATTTGATTTAAATCGATATCAGAATCTCTCTTTACATATATTCCAGGAGCTGAATTAATATAATTTTGGAATGTTATGTTAATTTTATTATTTGCTTCGTAAGTGTTATAAAAGCCGCCGAAAATAAAAGATAAGCAAGTAAATAAGGTGATAAATATCGAATAGACTGCATAAGATAATTTATTTAGCTTTATAGAACTTATTAATTCATTAAAGAATGAAGGATTATTCTTCAATAAAATAGATTCATTGTTTGCTTCTTCTCTATCTGATAAATGTTCATTTACTATTAATTGTCCGTCCTTTAAATTTACAAAGATACAATTATCAGTTGTAAGTTCAGGAATTTCATCATGGGCAACCATGATAACAATATGATTCTTTGAAAGTTCAACCAATTTTTTGATGATTAAATTTCTACTTTTATCATCAAGGTTGGATGTAATTTCATCCAATAAAATAATAGGCTTTATTGAATATAAGCTTCTCGCAAATGCTAATCTTTGTCTTTCACCATAAGATAAATTTGATGCATTCTCATCAATGCAATTTTCTAATTCAAATTCTTTTAATAAAAGAATTGCTTTTTCTTTATTTTTGCTGCTATAAGGAAGAAGGATATTATTCAAACAAGATATATCATCAAATACAATGCTATCTTGTGTTAGATAACTGATATAAGTTTCGGAATAAGAGATTATATTTTTTGATGTGATAACTTGATTATCGATGGATAATTCTCCACTGTATTTGGAATCAATTCCACTTAAAATATTTAAAAGAGTGCTTTTACCAGCACCATTTTTACCTTTGATTATGTATATATGTCCAATCTCAAAATTGAATGATAAGTTCCTTAAGATTTCTAAACTTGAGAAAGATTTATTTATATTATTTAATGATAATTCCATATTTCAATCTCCTTTTACCTACGCTCATAATATACTAGCATAATTTTATCAATTCAGGATACATTTATGTTAGAATGTAATACCTGCTCAAAAATAAAAAAGGTATTTATAATAAAAATATGGATTACTCGTATAACATAAAAGATTTATGTGTTAAATTCGATGATAGGCAAATTTTAAAGGATTTATCTTTTTCTCTTAGCAAAGGATTATGTGTTATTAAAGGAAAAAGCGGGTGTGGGAAAAGCACTTTAATTGATATTTTACTAGGTTTAAGAAGACCCGATAAAGGAAAAGTTTTTTTGTTTAATAAAGATATATATGCAATGCCTTCTTCAAAAAGAAGAGAATATGTATTTAGTTTTTGCTCTTATGCTGGTCAAAAATCATCTCTTATTTATGAATATTCATTAAAAGAAAATTTTAATATTCTAAATAAGTCTAAAGAAGAATTGAAGATGGCCGATGAATTAATTAAAGATTTTAAATTTGATGGATTGGAAGATAAAAAGATATTGGAATTAAGTGGTGGTGAAAGACAAAAAGCAGAAATAATATCTTGCTTATCAGCAAAACAATTCATCTACATTTTAGATGAACCATTCAGCTCTATAGAAAAAGAAAGTAGACTTATTTTAAAGAAAAAGCTTTTGCAATTATCTAAAAACAATCTAGTTATTATTGTTGATCATTCCGATACATTAAATGATATCACGCCTGATACTAGTATTAATTTTATTGATGATAGAGTTGAAATTAATTCTAATAGAAATGAAAAAATATCAATTCCTATCGTTTATAAAAATAAAGGAAAAATTAGTTCTTTTAGTCTTTTAAAATCTTATTTACTAAATTTTAAATTGGATTTTGTGATTAAATCATTACTAATACTATGTATTTTTATCTTCTTCGGATTAACTATTAGTTTTACAAGTACTAATACAGAGAGCAAAATATATTCAGGTGATACTTTGATGCAAGATCCATTCGTATATCATCGTATTAATTCAGCAGATGCATATCCTTTTGATGAGAAAATAATTGATATGATCGATGATGACTATTTATCCGAATGTATAACATTAAAGGTGTCAGAAACCATTGAGGAAGATAATGTAGGATATACTAAATTGCATGACATTATTTTAATGTCGATTAATGATGATAGGATTGAGAATAATTGTATTTATTATAAAGACGGCAGTCATAACATACTGTCGAACAATGAATTCTATTTTGATGGTAATATGATGAAGAAAGAAGAATTATCTGATTATAATTGTCCGAATTTTTATATAGCTAAGTCAATCTTTGAAGGATATGAATCAGAAAAGTCTTTAATAGTAGTTTCTAATGATATCTTTAAGAATTTTTTAAATGATGGATTTTCATCTTTGTCTTTACAACGGGGCAATCTATATTTACCTGTTAATTTTACAATTAAAGACTCAAAGATTTATTATTCTGATAATGGATATGGTAATCCATTCATAGTAGATCCTAGTAAAAGAAATTATTTAGCATTAAAAGGTTTAAAAGAAGACACTGAAGTTGAATTGCTTTCTGAGGAAAAAATTATTTATAAAATTAAAACAACAGATTCAAGTTCAAATGATAATGTTATTTCTCCTGATGTATTTAGAAATTTACTTTCTCAAGTGACAAGAAATGAAATATCATTTTTTAATAAATTTAATTATTCATTAGTTGCGGACAAAAAGACAATGAAAACATTGGTGGATAATGGATTAGGCAATCATTTATCATTCAAAGCAGATTTAATAAAGTTTTCATCATCTGTAGAATCAAATAAATTCTTATTGTTTTTATATTTATTTGTAGGATTTGTTATTGTTTTTATCATCTATTTATTTTTCAGTCTTAAAGGATTAAAGAAATGGTCTATCAGCATTTTTGAGTTTTATAAATACAACGGACTATCCACGAAGAAATATATATACAATTACTTAATGATTTACATGATTCCACTCGTTATTTCTTTGTTGCTTTCTATCATTCTTTATTATTCATGTTTTGTTAATCTTTCAAATTATATATTGATGATCGATATGTATGAATCGACAAGACCTGATGGATTTTATTATTATTCAAAGGAACCTCAAATTCCATTTTATGATTATATTAATTCTCCATTAGCTGTATATACATATGAGAATGTATTTTTTATCATTCTTATATTAGCTTTATTTGTATTCTTTATTATTCTTTTATCTATATTATTAGTTAAAAGAAAGAAGAAATAGATTATTACCGAAATAAAATGATTTAATTTGTTTTATTCTATATGGAGTTATTAGGAGAATAAAATGGATATTATTGAAAGATTTAAGAAGTATGTCAGTTTTGATACAACTTCATCTGAGACGATTAGACCAGGAAAAGCCTCTACTGATAGACAATATGCTTTTGGTAAAGAAGTAATTTATAAAGAATTGAAGACTTTTAAGCCTGATGAATTGGATATTAATGGCTATGGTGTTGTTCGTGCTGTGTTTAAACCTTCAGAGGAAGAAACTCTTCCTAGAGTAGCTTTGTTTTGTCATATGGATACTTCACCTGCTGCTAAGGGAAGTGATATAAAGCCTAGAGTTATCAAGTATGAAGGTGGCGATATCGACTTTGGACATGGTGTTGTCCTTCATGCCAAAGATTATCCTTACTTGAAGAAGTCTATCGGACATCAATTGATTATTCCTGATGGAACAACTTTATTAGGCGGTGATGATAAGGCTGGTTGCTCAGCTGTCATGGATTTTCTTGAAAAACTCCCTAATCATCGTTGCAAGCATAGAACTTTGGAAATTCATTTCACCACTGATGAAGAGACAGGTGAGGATGCTAAACATGTATCAATGGATAAAGTCAAAGCCAAGTTTGGAATCACAGTCGACGGTGAAGATTTAGAAGAAATAAACATAGAAACATTCAACGCCTTAGCTATGCATGTAGATATCAAAGGATTCAATATTCATCCAGGTGCTAGTAAGAATAGAATGATAAATGCCAATATGCTAGCTATTGAATTCGACAGATCTTTACCTTGGTTCCAAAGACCTGAATTTACTGAAGAGAGAGAAGGATTCTATCATCTTTGCAATATGACTTGCTCAGAAGAGCATGCAACAATGGAATATATTATTCGTGATCATGATCTTTCTAAGGCTATGCATATGGCTGAGATTGCTAAGCATGCCGGTGATATTCTCAATGAAAAGTATGGTGAAGGAAGAGTTACTGTGACTGTAGTCGATACATATCATAATATGATTGAAAAGATTAATGAATGCCCTGAATCTATCGAGCTTATAACAAATGCATTCAAGGCTTTGAATGTTCCTTATTCATTTGTTGCCGTTCGTGGTGGAACTACAGGATCCCAGCTTTCTTTCATGGGACTTCCTACTCCTAATATCGGAGACGGAGACTTCAATCCTCATGGAAGAATGGAATATGTCGATGCCGATCAGATGGCTATGACTTCTAAGATCTTAGCTCAAATGTTCAAGGACTAATCTATATAAACATTAATTGCTCACTATCGAAAGATGGTGAGTTTTTTTGTTGGTTAAAACAAATTGCTTTTTTGTTTTTAGCTAATGATAAAACGTGCAACATAAAAAAATAGCATTAAGGCTAATGCTATTTTTTAATGTCTTATTTATTCTTTTTTTGTTGCTTTTCCACTTCTTCATTTTTGAAAATGGATAAATAACTACCGTGATCCTTGAATGTATAATCTTGTTCATCCAAGAAATCTTCCATAGGAAGTGCCATCTCTTCGGGGTCGGCACCTTCAGCCATGCTCTTTTGGAAAACTACTCCAACAGTTCTAAATATGATTATTAAATCATATATAGTGCTTTGATTTTGGATGTAATATAAGTCGTATTTAAGTTTGTCTTCAAATGATGTATGGTAAGTTGCAGAGACTTGTTGAAGTCCAGTGAGTCCAGCTTTGACATTATATCTATATCTGTATAATGGATTAGTTCTAATAAAGCCATAAACAAATTCAGGTCTCTCAGGACGAGGTCCTACCCAAGACATATCGCCTTTAAGAATGTTTATTATTTGAGGAAGCTCGTCGATTCTTGTAGCACGTATTATTCTTCCAATCTTAGTTATTCTTGGATCGTTTTCGCTAGCTAATTGTGCGCCACCAATCTTTTCAGCATCTACTCTCATCGATCTAAATTTATATATCTCAAATGGTTTTAATCCTTTTGTTAATCTGGTCTGCTTATAAAAGACAGGACCCCCATCTTGACATTTTACAAGCAAAGCCGTCAACAACATAATAGGAGACAAACAAATGAGAGCTATCAAGGAAACAATTATATCGAAAGCACGTTTAACAAAAGCTTCTACAGAATCGATATATAAAGGTCTTTGTTCAAATGCCATCTTTTCATTTACGTGTGTGAGTGTTCCATCTAAGAAGACTATGTCAAAGTATGAAGAACATACGAAGATATCTTTGTTCTTGCAAGAAGAAAAATAAAGAAGCAAGGCTTGTTTATTCTTGGCCGTAAGACTATCTAATAAAATAATCGTATTCACTTTTTTAACTTTAGTATATATATCCTCGGATATTTGACCATCTACTTCATAGAAAACATATCTGATAGTACATTGCTTTTTGTTTTCTTTAATCATCTTCTTGCTCAATATTTGAGCATCTTCTTTAGGTCCGACTATGATCACTCTTTTCTTGTTTGATTTGTTTATTACTTTTAAAATTATCCTTATGATTAATAGTATGAATGTATAGACACATCCATCTATAGCACCCATTGCAATATATGCATAATATAGATTTGATTCAGAATTGATTATTGCTTGTCTAAACGCAGTACACAAAGTAAATGTGGTGACGTTTATTAGGACTGATAATATTAACGAATAGCATGTCGTTTTTAGAACACCTTTTGTGAGTGAGATGTTTTTGAAGAAGAATTCACATGCTATCAAAATGATGAATGATAAGATGTATGGTAATATTGTTATCGACCACAATTCTTTCGAGAAAGGATTGAATCTTAATGGTGCTGCCACCATTCCTCCTTGAGCAATATCAATCCATGAAGCTATATATGCTGATAAAGGAATTGCGATGATAGCCATGAATATAGTCAAAACTTTTTCAACAATTTTCAATCTTCTCTTCCAAGAAATAGACTTTGAGAAAAAGTTATCATCATCTATGTAAGTTTCAGGAATTTCCAATTCTATTGTTGTTAATCCTATATCTTTTTTTGGCTTTGGCTCTTGTGATTCCATATAAAAACCTTCTTGTGAATATGTTCAATTATATACTAACGTGAAATAACTAGCAAATAACTATAACTTATAGGCACTTTTTAGATTTTCTTATACTATAAGTATTCTAAATAAAGTTACTCAAAGCTTGGGTGCTTTAAGTTTTAAGTTATTTTAATTATTTTTTTGTTGTTAGTTTGAATTGTGTTATACTCATTCATGACCCGTGAATTAGCGAAAGGAGCTTTTATATTATGAAATTTAAGAGAAGTACTTTGTTTTCAATTCTTTTACTTCCTTTGATGTTGACTAGCTGTGGCGGAAATACGCCTACTACTACACCATCAAATCCAGGAAGTGGTTCTACTACTGAAAAGCCTACACCAGATTCTACTAAGCCTACAGACAAGGGTTCGACTACATCGTCACCTACTGGAACCACCGAAGATAGTGGAGATGTGGATCCTAGTGAGACTCAATGGAATGAAGAAATCATTCAATTGATGCAAGAACATTTAGGTGGAAATGTCATTCCTGACGTCTATATTGGTAAAAGCAATCAAATTGAAGGAAAATATGTTGAAGATGATAAAGAGGACGACTATTTATCCAGTGTTGTATTGACGGGTGATACATTTGTTGCATCTAACTTAAAAGATGCTATTGAAACATATAAGAAATATGGATATGAAGTCGTATTTGCTCATAATGTCTTCACAGCAGTTAATGAAAAGAATCATTTGACTGTTATCATTTCTCCTACTGATGATAATTTGTTTGAATTGCGCGCTTATTATGATGAACCATTTGATTCTTCATCTGTCACAGAGTGGAATGATGATGTCAAGGAAGCTATGCTTGAGCATTTCGGACAATTTAGCACAGCTGTTCCCTTTACATATTTAGGAACTCAAAATTATAAATGGGAATTTTTGGATACCGGAGTAAAGATTGGTGAGAGATCTACGGTTGAAACCACAGCAGATGAAGATTTTGTTGTTACTGGTGGAGTTTGGAACGATGAAGTTGTATCAATCTTCGAAAGCACATTTGCATCTTGGACAGATGCAACTAAGGAAGATGATCCTGTCACAACTAAGAGAGCATCTTATACAACAGCTAATGCTAGTACATTTACAGCCACTTTGGAAGAAAAGAACAACAAAGCTCAGTTGAGTGTTGAATTCAATGAAAAGTTTGATGCTGAGAATCAAACAGCTTGGCCAGAAGCAGTTAAGACTAAATTCAAAGCATCATTTGGCGATTTAGAAATTCCTTATGTATATTTGGGAGCTACTTATCCTAGAGTTGATGCTACCAACACAAACAGTGCTAGAGTTACAGTTTTAGGAAAACATTGGGATGATTCAATCTTGACTAGCGCCAAGGTTTCTTTTGAAGCAGATGGTTGGACTAGCGAGGCTGTTGAAGAAGGCTCTAATTCTGCTAAATTCTCTAAATCTGTCAACGGACAAACAATCACGGTATCTATTACAAAGATGCAAGATGCAAATGGAACTCCACGTTTGTCTATCATGAAGAGTGAAGAATACAACGCTGATACATTTACAGCTTGGCCAGAAGCAATTAAGACTAAATTTGAAGATATGTTTGAAGATACTTTGGATGATACACTTCCTAAGGTCTATATTGGAACAGCTAATCCCTCTATCAATGGTGATATGACAACATCAAATGAAATGGATGGATCTAAAGTAACTTCTTACGGACAGTTAATTATCGGTGGTGGTCATTTCGATCAAAGACTTTTGTCTGAATTCGATACAAAGTTCAACGAAGAATCTGGATGGATAGTCGCAAACGAAGACTATGACTCATATGGAAGCGGCTATAACGATGATAAGAGTGCCGTCTATAGAGTTGCTCTTAAGAAAGTAGGAAATGAAGTATATAAGGTATCTTTGTTCTCTTTGTATGAAGATACTTCTGTGTCTTTAGACAAGACAGCATTCCTTGAAATTACTAAATCAGTTGATTCTAATGTTTCTACTAAATGGAGTGATGAAGCTAAGAAGACGTTTGAGAATGTTTTAGGAACTGATTTTGAGATGCCTTTCTTCGACGTTGGATCAAATAGTGGAGAAGCTTCAATTACTGGCTATAATGGAGAGCTCAAAATCAACTTCTCTTATACTCGTGGAACATCGAGTACAGGAATTTGGAAAGTTTATCAAGCTTTGAAGGCTGATGGTTGGACTTTCGCCAAGCTCGGTCATAATATGTATCGTACTCAGTACAATGCTAACTGTGATTTTGATTATATCTCTGCTTCTAAGAAGGTTGATGATGATAAGACAGTTGTAATCGAGGTCGAATCAAATTCCAATGGCTATTTGTATGGAACAGTTGCAACTCAAGAAAAATACAACAAGTCTAAAGCTGCTTCTGGTTGGACTAGCAATATTACAAGTGAGATTTCTACTAAATACGGACTCACATTGCCTTATGTCTATTTAGGAACCACATCCCCTTATATCACTTATGATGAAGGCCGTGGCGGCAGTGAAATCATGTGCATTTGGGGTAATGCAAAGAATGATCAAATTTTAGCTGATGCTAGAACTGCATTTACTGCTGCCGGATTTACTATCGATGAAAGTTCATCTAGCAGTGAAGAACTGGTTGCTAAGTATACAAAGGCTAATAACGATGCTTTGACTGCTGATTTGGATTTGTCCGAGGATAGACCTGTTCTCAAACTTTCATATGTAGAAGGATTTGATCCCACAGCAGGAACTGAATGGACAGCCCCTATTAAGACTGCATTCAGCTCTTATTTGACAGGTGAGAATGCTGTTCCTTACATCTATTTAGGAACTATTGCACCTACAGTAAGTGCCTCCAATAACCAATATAAGGTCACTGATTCAACTACCGGTGCTGAGACTTTGATGAATTCCGACACGAAGTCAGTCAGTGTTGTCGGTGGAAATTGGAAGGATGAAGTATTAGACTTGGCTAAACAAAAGTTAGATGCTGATACAACTGATGGTGGATGGCATGCTGAATCTACACAAATAGAAAGTGGCTGGAATACAAGCTCTGCAGTCACTGCTTATAAAGATTTAGGCAATAATAAATACTTGCGTTTGAAAATTTATAGGAATGGCAATGATAAGATTGAAATGGATGTATTCTTTGATACAGAAAACACTCATTCTTATAACGAGAATCCTACTAACTGGACCTCAATTAAGTATGGTGGACACACTGCTACCGATTATTTAGAGGATAGATTTGGAACTACTGGTGCTGCTGATATTCCTAGCTTCTTGTATTTTACTAAGAATGATTCAAGTGTGTCTAGCACTTCTGTAAGTGAATCTGGTCTTTCTAATAGAAGAGTCTCATTCAATAATTATTATTCTGAATTGACTTCATATTCAATTTACAAGTCTATGGAAATGTTGACTTCCAAAGGATTTACAGCTACTTTGAATCCTTTTGCTCAAGGTTCCTTGCCTGGATTTACAGCTACTAAGACTACTGATAACGGAGATTTCGTGATTGATTTCAAACCTGGTGATGGTGATATGAGCTTAGATGATGATGGATATCTTAAATATGGAATCAATCATGGATTCAAAGTATATATCTATAATTATGAGAAGTTTGATGACAGCAAGACTGATTGGGATAGTGATATTAAGAATGCCATGAGCTCTAATTTGAATGGCTATGTATTACCTTACTTTGATTTGGGTGCGACTTGGAATGATACTCTTAAGTCCAGCTTCTCATCTAATAAATTGACCATTACTGCTTATAACTATTCTGAAGCTGAGTTTGACAAGGCATATACAGCTTTGAAGAATGGTGGATGGGATATCTCTTACTCTTATTTAGTTAAGGATGGCACAATATACAAGGGATTGAATGGAAAATATGAACACGAAGGCAAAACATTCGTGTTAGATATGACTCCTAATATCTCTGGATTTGTTAAAAACGTGACTTTGACTATTCAAATCATATAATAATAAAGTCTAATCTTATATTTGGAATAAAACTAGATTTCTAAACGAAATCTAGTTTTTTTGCTGCTAAAAAATTATATTAATGCTTATAAGTTGTTTGATGTTTATACAATATACGAAACCGCTTTCAATAAAAAATATAAGAAAAAATAAGGCTTTAGTTCTTTTCGTTATGATAAACTATTTTTGCTCTAAAAAGCAAAAGGAGCATATGTATTATGAAACACAAAAAATCATTAACATTTTCTATTTTTTTATTACCGTTGTTGTTGACTAGTTGTGGAAATCCGACTAGTTCAACTCTTTCTTCTCCGACTTCTATTCAGCCTGGTTCTACTGTTAAAACTACACCTACTTCAAAGCAAACTGATACTGGTGTAAAAGCGACAACTTCTTCCACACCTGATGAGCCTGAAGATGATCCTGACATCATCAAACCAGAGGATTCTCCTTGGAGTGAAGAAGTCACTAAAGCTATGATCAAGTATTTAGGAGGTAACATTTTGCCTTATATCGATATTGGAAAAGATATCGACATTAAATGGAATGAGAACGACTCCAAAGATAACTATAGATCGAGTCTCGTATTGACTGGCGAGAAATTTGTCGAAGCAAGTTTGACAGATGCTGAAAACTTATACGATGGGTACAGCTGGTCTACTATGGTCTATGACACTAGTTTTTATGCTAAGTCAGAGAAACAACATCTTCAAATTTCAGTTACTAGTAATAAAGATTTGTTTGAATTGAAGGCTTATTATACAGAGCCATTTGATCCTGAAGCTGTCACTGATTGGAAGGATGAAGAGAAGACTAAGCTAAAAGATTATTTTGGAAAGTATTACAACATTCCTTTCGTATATTTGGGAACCACTAATTATTCAGTGGAATTTAACGATGACACTTCTAAAGTGATGGTTGTGACTGGCGGAACTTGGAACGATCAAGTCGATCAAGTTTTTGAAGATGCTTTTGCTGGAACTACTTGGGTAGTTGAAGTAGATACTGAAGATGCATCTAAAGAAATTGCTACCTATACAGATGAATTGAGTGGAACCACAGTGGTTGCTACTTTAGCAAAAGGAACAGGTAATAAAGCTACTATGACAGTAGCTTTGAATGAAAAGTTCAGCAAAGAGAATCAAACTGACTGGCCATCAGATGTCAAGACTGAAATATCTAATATCTGCAATGGTAAGACGCTTCCTTATGTCTATTTAGGCGCTGTTCATCCTACAATTGATTCTACTAATTCAAATTCAAGGAAATTAACTTTATCAGGTGGCTTGTGGGACAATTCTATTTTTGATGATGCTAGAGAAGCTTTTGTAACCAATGGTGGATGGACTGAAGTCAAAGAGACTGAGACTGATAAAGTAGAAGCTGATCAAGCAGATGACACAACTGGCGATGATACTGATACACCATTAGGTGAAACTAAAGTCGAGTTTTCATTAGGTGGAGAACATGATAGTTATAAAGCTACTTTAACAAAAGAAGCAGCAAAGACTGAAGGCGAATATTATCCTAAGCTTGTTGTGACTAAGACAGAGAACTATGATCCATCTACAATAACTGCGTGGACTCAAGCTATTAAAGATGGGTTTGCAGATAAATTCACCGATGGAATTGACGAAATTCTTCCTTTTATGTATTTAGGAACAGCTTCTCCTTATATTGATACGACTACATATATAGATGATAGTGAAATGGTCATTTATGGTGGGGCGTATAATTAATGAAAAAGTCGTAACTTTATTCGATCAAGTATTTGAAGAAGACGGATGGTATGTAGCAAGTGAAATGAATACTTATTCCAGGGATTCATCACGTGGCACTTATGTTTATAGAGCAGCGGTGAAAAAATTTGACAATTTAGATGCTACATATAAAGTTGGATTATTCACAACTGGAAAAGATGAAAACAAAACTACATCGTTTGAAATTAGAAAATTTGTTAATAGTTCTTTAACAGCTAATACTGATTGGACGGCTGAATCAAAAGAAGTCGTTTCTAGTATTTTGGGAAGTGATGTTGAAATTCCATTCTTCGATACAGGAAAAGATGCTGATGAAATTAAATTTGGTAGTGGAGTTTTGACTATCAATAATGCATATGCTCATGATGACGCTGTATCTCACTTAGTAGGCATCTATGATACATTTAAAGCAGCTGGATGGGATGTCACACTAACTTATCGTGGTGATTTCTTCTTCACTTCTTCTTATAATTCTGAGTGCTATATTGATAAAGTTTATGCGACTAAGACATTTGGTGATGAAGAAGTATTTGTAAAAGCTGAATTAGGAAGAAATGGAAAAAAATCTGGTCAAAAGACAACTATAACTGCCGGCTTTGAAGCTACATACGATAAGGAAAACGCACCTACTGACTGGAGTGATAGCTTGAAAGAAGCTATGCAGACAAATTTTGGATCAGTGTTACCTTATATTTATTTAGGTACAAACCGTCCTATTTATACTTACAATAAAACTAGTAAAACAATGCAAATTTGGGGTGGAGACTGGGGAAATACTCAGACTAACCCTGTTATTGCAGAAGCAAAACAAGTTCTTATAGATAATGGTTTTACTATTAATAATGTAACTACAAACGCAACCAATTTGAATGCGACTAAGACATCATCTGATGGAAAATCTTTAACCGTAAAGTTATCTAAATCTAATTCAAGACCTTTGATTACTTTGACTGATGTTGAAGCTTACTACGATGGAACAGTTACTGATTGGTCTACTGATGTAAAGACTATTTTAAAGGATGATTTGAAAGGTGAAACTTGCATTCCTTTCATATACTTAGGAACAGCTACTCCTTATATTACTAAGAATGAGAAAGTAACTGATGAATTATATGTTCAACTTGCTGGTTCTACTTGGAATAGTGAAGTTATAGATTTGGCTAAAGAAAAGTTAGATGCTGATACAACGGATGGTGGATGGCATACTAAAATAGTTAAAGGAACTACTCAATCTATTCAAGCTTATAAAATCTACAGTGATCATTCTGCTTTGCGCTTGGAATTGAAGAAAAATTCTGCGACTATTAATAATGTTAAAACTCCTATCGTATTAAACATTTATTATGATAAAGTGGACTCGACTGCTACAGTTAAAACCTGGAATGATTTAACTGATGCTACTGCGACCAAAGATTCTAATAAGTTGAGTACTGTTATGGCATCAGTATTTGACAATAAAACTATTCCAGAATTCTTACCCTTAAAAGATGGATTAAAGTTACCTAATGTGTCATCGACAACAACGGAAAGTTCAAATAAGTGTGTTCGTTTCGATTTATATAATGCTGAATTTGCACCATCAAATTTGTATAGAATAGCTGATACCCTTGAAAATGCTGGATATGAAATTGATTTGGATGCTTTTGGTCATGGAGCTTACCCATCAATAGTTGCTCATATCAAAAATACAGATGGATCTCATTTCTATATTCATATTTCTACATATTCATCATCATATCCTAGTGCAACTGCCACCAATCCGACTCAACCTGGATATGATGTGAAAATTATTTATTTGCCTTCATATTCAAAATATTCTTCTATAACTGAATGGAATGATAAGACTAAAGGATATATGGAAACAAAGTTTGGATTTGTTCTTCCTTATTTCAATATAGGAGTTAGTAAAACTGGATACGTGACTTTATATTCTTCGCCATCGGCAACTACTGCTACCTCTGATAGAATTTATTTTACTGGATATAATTATGATGCAGATGAGTTTAGCAAAATTACTACAGTTTTGGATGCGGATGGTTGGTTGACATCTATGTCATATGAGGCTCCAAGCTCTAAATCATATGCTTTAGCAAAAGTAATTACAGCAACAAAAACAATAGGTGATGATGCGTTTCTTTTTACAGCTAAGCCTAATTTGTATTGCAAATATTCTTCAAGTGCTATTTATAGTGTTACTTATTCAATACAAAGATTTGATTCTAAATTTATTATTTAATAGACAGAAAATAAAAAAGATAATTAACTGCTGATTCCTATAAGGATTCAGCAGTTTTTTATCTTAACAACTTTAAATATTTATTGGTCTATATCAATGTGATGAACTACGACGAGAATCAAATGGATGATATTACTTAAGTCTTGACTGATGCAGGATGGACTGTCAAGGAAGGGCATAATAACCTGGGATATTATGATAGTTTGATTGAAGATAGTTCTTACGACAATGCTATGTATAAATTAGCTAAATCGATACAAGCTATTTATAAGGATTCCAAGACTGGTTACTACTATGAAATAAATGTTGTTTCTGAAATATATTGGACTTATTCTATTTTCCGGTATTTCAAAACTAGAATTACATTTGTAAAGAATGTGCATCCATCCTTTGGATTTAATGATTAGGTAAATAAATAGCAATTATTTATTTTCTATATAAATTTATATAAACTATTGAGCTTCTAAAGCTCAGTAGCTTATTTTTGTATATCACTTGACAAAATTAAAGTAGATAACTCAAATAGAAAATAAAACTTAACACTTTTAGGTTTGTATACTTAATTATAAATTAAATTGATAAAGGTATTAACATTTAAAAATGTTGTGTTATCATATTTTCAGCTCAAAAGAGCGAAAGGAAATGTGTTATATGAAATATAGGAAAATTTTAAGTTTTTCAGTATTATTGTTACCTATTCTTTTGACTAGTTGTAATCCTACTAATCCAACTAGTGTAGTGTCGACTCCTAAGGCTACTGATACTGGTAAGCCTTCTACTGCTACACCTAAGCCTGATGTCCCTAAATCTGATACAGGTGCGGGTGGCGGAAGCGGAACTACAATTACCTCTTCTACCCCTAATGAAGAAGATGATCCTGATATCATCAAACCAGAGGATTCACCTTGGACTGAGGAAGTTACTGCTAGCATGGTTCAGTATTTAGGAGGTAATATTCTTCCTTATATCGATATTGGTAAAAGCATAGATATATCTTATGTAAGTGATGATGCTAATGATGGATATAAGTCCTATCTTCTTTTGGTCGGAAATAAGTTTGTCTCATCCAATCTTCAAGATGCTAAGGATACTTATATCAGCTATGACTGGGGTTGTATGGTTGTCAATAGCATTTTTGTCGCAAATAGCGACAAGATTGACATCGATGTTATAGTCGAAGCGAACAAAGATGGTTTGTTTGAATTACGTGCATATTGGTCTGAAAAATTTGATGATACTTCCGTAAGTGATTGGACAGATGAAAAAAAGGAAGATATGAGTGACTATTTAGGTGCCTTTGATATCATACCTTTTATCTATTTAGGAACTAAGAATTATAAAATCGATTTCTCAGCTGATGCTACAAAGGTCATGACTATCACTGGTGGTACTTGGAACGACCAAGTATGTGATATCTTCCAAGAAACTTTTGCTGATCCTATCTGGACTGTAGCACAAGATCCAAAGGATATGAGCAAGTATACTGCCACTTATACTGCTGATAATGGAAGTGTATTAGTAGCTACTTTAGGTACATATCATAATAAAGCACAGGTGGTCGTATCTTTGGATGAAAAGTTCGACAACACTAACCAGGATCATTGGTCTAAGATTGTCAAAGATAACATAGCTAAGTCTTTGGGTGGACTTACTTTACCTTATATTTATTTAGGAACAGTCAGCCCTGAAGTTGATTCTTACAATACAAATTCAAGAAAATTATATTTGAAAGGAAAACTTTGGGATGCTTCTCTCTTGACTAAGGCCAAAGAGACACTTGAGGGTGATGGTTGGACTGAGCAAGTTGCTGAAGCAGAGGCTGATGATACAGCTGAAGAGACAAGCAAGACGTTCAGTAAAACAGTTGGAATCAATGATTATAAGGCTGTCATCAGGAAGAACATCGATGGAGATCCTATTTTTGTAGTTTCCAAGACTGAAATATTCACACCTTCTTCACTGACTGCATGGCCGGACGATCTCAAGACTCAATTCACAGCTAAGTACACGGATGGAATGGATGAAATTCCATTTGTATATATAGGAACTACAACTCCTTATGTGGATGGCAGTGTGGATAAATATGATCCTAACTTCATCATTTGTGGTGGAAAGTATGATGCAAAGATTATCGAGTTATTCGATACTGCATATGATTCTGATAGTGGATGGACTTTGATAAAAGATTTCGATTCATCTAAGGATTACTCGGATAGATGCTTGGTTCAAAGAATAGCTCTCAAGGAAATCAACGGAAATGTTTATAAGGTTGCTTTATTCAAGGATGGAAAAGAAGATGACGAAACTGCATATATCGAAATAGCTAAGTCTGCTGTTATGCCTGCAACTACTGCTACTGATTGGTCTGAAGGAGCTAAGGCTGTCATAAAGACTTTAGGTGAAAATGTATCTATTCCTTTCTTTGATACAGGCAGTACAGAAGATGAAATCAAGTTTGCTGATGGTAGTTTGGAATTCAATCTAAAATTTAGTTACGACAATATTGAAAGCTTCATGTTGAATACAAAGGCTGCTTTCGATGCTGCTGGATGGGATACCCAGTTGACGATGTGTACTTCTTTGTATTCTCATGATGAAGCATATATCAAAGGTTTGTATGCTACTAAGGCCTTTGATGATGGTAGAACGTTGAAGATTTCCTTCAAGTATTCTAATAGTTCTTATAGTCCTTCTATTTCAAATACAATTTCATTTGATGAAACATACGATGAGGACAATGCTCCTACCGCTTGGACTAGTGAAATCACTAATGCTTTGCATACAGCATATGGTGAGGATTTTGATCTTCCATACTTATATTTGGGAACAAAACATCCTATGTATACATATGATGCAAAGACTAGGAAATTCGATATCTATGGAAGTGCATATGATAGAAAGATATTCACTAATGCTAAAGTAGCATTCTCTTCAGAGAAAGGATTCGTTTATGATTCGAATAGATCCTTTACCACATCCCTTTACTTCACGTATAAACTAGCTAATAAAGATATTTTAACTCTTTACATAACTCAGGACTATTCAACTAAGATTCCTTATATCGAGATTACTTATCAGGAAGGATTCATTCCTGAAAATGGTAAGGAGTGGACCGCTGAAATAAAGACTGCTTTCTCACAGGAATTTGGAAGCGAATCTGCTATTCCATATGTCTATTTAGGAACAGTCTTACCTTCTGTGGCAACGAAGACCATAGGTACAACTGTCAATGTTATCACTATCACTGGAAGTGATTGGAACAATGATGTATTGGAATTGGCTAAGGCTAAACTGGATGCTGATACTGCTGATGGAGGTTGGCACGCTGATTATTGTTCTGTATCCTCTTCCTATACTACATCTAAGGATTGTATGGGCGGATATAAGATGTTGAGTGATGGAAGTCAGATTAGAGTCTTGGTGAGGAAGGTTTCTAACAAAATAACAATGAGTGTTTATCATGATTTGGTCGTATCTAATCTCTCTACTACACCTTCAACTTGGGCATCATTGACTAAGGCTAACGCTTCTAATAATGAAGATATCGTTTATCAGATGAATTATTTGTTCCAAAATCATGCAGTCGATCCGTTCATCTATCTTCCTACAACAGGATTAGGTGAAGATATGGGTATTTCTACTCCTTCAGATTTAATCAATTGGAATAGAAAACTTAGACTATATACAAGAAATACAGTCTTCTCACCTCTTTATGTAAATAAAGCGGTAGAAGCCTTAGAGGCAGCTGGATTTGAGACTACTTATAGTCCATTCGGATACTACACATATCCTTCAGTCGTCGCTACTAAGACAAATCCAGATGGATCTTATTTCAAGATTACTTACCAAAGCAATTACTCATCTGAAAGCAGTGATGACAATGGAATCGAAGCTACCATCTTCTACTTACCAGGTTTCTCTTCCGTCACAAGAACAGATTGGCACACAAATGTGAAGCAAAGAATGACGAATGATTTGAATTTCGATGTTCCTTACTTTAATATGGGTGTAGATGAACCATACACAAGTTATTCTAGCTATAGCAATCAATTGGTTGTTACTGGATATAACTATGGTGGTGATTCTGAGATTGCAGCTGCTAAGACTGCATTCGATGCTGCTGGTTGGAATACATTTGAAACTTACATAGTCAGTAACGATGTCGTTTATAAGTCTTTAACTGGCTATTGTGAGAAGAATGGAAGAATATGTACTGTAGATATCAAGCCTAACATCGGAACTGAAATCAAAGTCGCTATGACTTTGACTGCATTCGACAAGGCTTAAACAGTATCTCGATAAATACTCTATTTCAACTTTTTAGATACTTTTAGTCGATATCCAGCCCCTTGAGGGACTGGATATTTTATTTGAGATTTGGCACTTAAAAATGTAGTGATATTTTACCTTCAGGAAGGATGTATCTAGCATAAAATATAGAAAATCATTACTTTTCTACGTTGTTGTTATCTATTCTTTTGCCTGGTTATAATCCTACAAATCCAACTTATTTGTAGTGTTGATTCGACTCCTAAGCTTGAAGTTTGATGTTTCTTATTTCAACATGGGTGTAGATGAATCTAGCACTTACTTTGATAGCATTGAAAATCAATTGACTTTAACTGCATTCGAAAAGGCCTAAATATTGCTAAGAAAATGGTATGAAAGTACTTTCAGTAAGAATACAAAGTATATTCAACCTATTTATTTGATTAATTCTATATTTAGTGTTAATATTTAGTAGCTCAAAGAGCGAGGAAATGTGGAGAGAAGTTAAAATTAAGTTGATATAAATATTAAAAAAAGTTGATATAAATATTTAAAAATTGATTTAGCTTTTGTCCATTATGTGGAAAGGAGTTAGCTTATGTTAAAACAATATAAAAGAAAACTTGTTTTAGAGAACATTATTAAAGGTTCTTTGTGGGGATTGGCTTTGGGATTGGCCGTATCTGCAATCCTGGTAATGTCCTTTTTGTTGGCTAAATTGACCACCTGGCCTTATATCACAATTGAGGTCTTTGGTGGAGTGTTAGCTATGTTGGTAACTGCAGTTATTTACTGCGTTGTTAAGAATCCTAAGGAAGGCGATGTTGCAAAGAGAATCGACTCCACTTACGATCTCAAAGAGAAATGTGCAACAATGGTGGAGTTCCAAGGAAAGAGCTCGTTCTTGATCGATAGGCAAAGAGAAGATGCTAAAGTCGAAGTCAAGAAGCAAAATCCTAAGAAGATGACTGTAAAGCTTGCTGTTTGGACTTTACCTGCAATAGTCTTAGGAGCTTCCTTACTCACTACTTCTTTATTTACAAATCAAATTAAAGAAGGATTTAATACGATTGTAAATCCTGGAAATAATGACAAAGACTTCAATGGTCCTACTGAGGATATCATCAAAGACATCGAGGACTACATTTCTAAATCGGATGCTTCTGAGGAATTCAAACAAGAATTGTTTGCAATTTTAGAAAAACTACAAGCTGATTTGGAAAATGATACTGATATCGCTTCTAGAACTGAGAAAGTTAAAGATGCTCAAGGTCAAGTCGATGATGCTTTGAATAGAGTAAACGTCAAAGAGGAAATCGGTCTTGCACTTCAAACACACGGCGATACATTCTTTATTAAGGTCGGAATCGGAATGTTCAATGGTGACACTGGAATATCCGATAACCAAATCATCACTGATGGATTCCACTGGTTGGAAGACAATACTGAAATAAAGAAGTCAGCCACTAACAAAGATAAAGATGGATATCTCACTATGTATCCAGATGGAAACGAATATTTGAAGCCTTATTCATTGAGCGATATTCGTTCTGATGGAGCAAAATTAGGTAGCTATTTGGATACTTGGGCAGCTCATATCGATGATTCTTTGAAAGCTTCTAAGGTTGAATCTACCGATGAAATCTATGGAATCTTCAATATATTGAGCACAAAGCTCAAAGCTTACTCTCCAGAGGCCAAGGCATGTGGTAGCTCTAACGGTGCAAAAATCACTACTTTGAAACAGGGTATTTATACTGCTTTCGAACAAGCTTTATCTGACTTAATTACTGATGTTCAAATCGAAAATAGCAACACTGCCTTAGCTGAAGAAGTAAAGAAAAAGATGGAAGAACTTATCGATCCTACTCAGAATGGCGGTGGCGGTAGTGGTGATCCTAGTGATGGTAAGCCTGGCGACAGTGGTGATCAAGATGGTAACCAAGGTAACAAAGGTGACCAAGGCAACGATGGTGACAGCGGAAGCAATGGTGACAGTGGCGATCAAGACGGTGACCAAGGTAACCAGGGCAATCAAGGTGAACAAGGTAATCAAGGAAACCAAGGTAATAATCAAGGAAACAAAGGCGATGGCCAAAACGGTTCTCAAAGCAATGGCCAAGGTCAAGGAAGTGGCGGACAGCAAGGTGAAGGAAAAGGTGAAGGCAAAGGAGATGGAGCTGGTGGTGGAGAAGGAAACACCAACTATAGAGGAAACGATAAGGTTTACACCGGAGATGAGGGATCCAAGAGTTATGGTGAAGTTATCAAAGATTACCAAGGTCAAGCCGCTAACGATGCTAAAGACTCTGGCGATAGCGATGTAGATTCTTCTGTCTCTGATTACTTCAAGTATTTGTATGGTGGCGATAATTCCGGAGATAACTCCGGAAGTGGAAACAATTCCGGAACCGGCACTGGAACCGGCGACAACTCTGGCACTGGCGATAATGCTGGACAGGGTGGTAATTAGACTTAGATTGTATATTTAATATTAAAGAGGGGAAACTCAAACATGGAAAACGAAGAAATGCTTAAAGAATTTAGTGAATCTATTGCTAAGATTAAAGAAGAGGTTCACAAAGATATCGTAGGTCAGGATGATGTTATAGACAATGTTATTACCGCTATTATCGCTGGTGGTAACGTCTTGCTCGAAGGTGTTCCTGGAACTGGAAAAACAAGATTAGTTCGTTCATTGGGACAAACATTGTCCTTGCCGTTCTCCAGAATTCAGTTTACTCCTGATTTAATGCCTAACGACGTCACTGGTACTAATGTTATCAGAAAAGGTGCAGATGGTAATTTGACTACTTCCTTCCAAAAAGGACCTATCTTTGCTCAAATTGTCTTGGCTGATGAAATCAACCGTACTACTCCTAAGACTCAAGCAGCTATGTTGGAGGTCATGCAGGAGCATAAGGTTACAGTCAGTGGTGTCAACTATCCTATGGTAGAGCCTTTCTTCGTCTTGGCTACTCAGAACCCTATCGAACAAGATGGTACTTATCCTTTGCCTGAAGCTCAGATGGACCGTTTTATGTTTAAGTTGACTATGGATTATCCTTCAGTTCAAGAATTGGGTGACATCGTCACGATGACACAAGCTGATCAATCTGAAAAGGCTACACCTGTCGTCGATGGAAACACCATCTTGGAAATGAGAAAGTTTGCTGTCGGAGTTCCTGTGATTCAAGATGTCTTGGACTATGCTATGAGACTCGTCCACAAAACTCACCCTGAAGTTGATGAGACTTCTGAAGTCGCTAGAAAATATGTTAAGTTCGGTGCTTCACCTAGAGCCTGTCAGGCTCTTATCACTGGTGGTAAGATCAAGGCTTTGATGGAAGGAAACTACAATGTTTCTTATGATGATATCGATGCTTTGGCTTTCCCTGTCTTGAGACACAGAATCAAAGTCAATTACAACGCAATTAATGATAATTTGTCTGTCGATGATGTAATAGGATTACTTATCAAAGAGAATAGAAAGGCTAAGTAGCCTATGAAACAAATTATTGATGAGCAATTTTTGCAACAAGTCGAGCTATTCTCGATGGCTGTCAAAGACAATGTAGCCGGCTTGTTCGGTGGATCGCATAAATCCAAGAAATATGGCTCTTCATGTGAATTTGCGGATTATAGGAAGTATATCGAAGGAGATGATATTACTAAGATAGATTGGAATATTTATGGTAGATTTGAAGAGTTATACATCAAGCTTTATTTGGATGAAAAGCAGATGAATACTAGAATCTACATAGATACTTCTAGATCTATGTCTTTCTATAACAAAAGTAATTTTGCATTACGCTTAGCTACTACGCTTGCGTACTTGTCTGTTTCTGAGATGGATAGAGTTTCTATTTATACTATCAACGGACATAGAGTCGAACCATTGTTTGAAAAAATAGTCGGTAAAGAGAGATTCCTTCAAAGTGTATCGAGTCTCAACAAGATAAAGTTCGGTGGTGATAGCTTCATCAGCGATGCTATCATTAAGAGCCAAGTTGGATATGGTGATGGAAAAAGTATCATCATTTCTGACTTCTTAACCGATAACAATTATTTTGATGCCATCGACTATTTGAGACAAAAGAGAAGAGATGTTCTTTGTATTCAATTATTGGCAAACGAAGAGATAAATCCTACTGCTCGTGGTAAGAGTCTTCTCTACGATTGTGAGGATTCAGATAAATTTTATAAAGGAAACATAAGTAGAGATATTTTGAAGGCTTACACAGCTGCTTTGGAATATATCAAAGATAACTTATCTCACTTCTGTGCTTCTCGTGAAGCTGATTATATCTTCTATCCGACTTCAATGCCTATGAGAGAATTGTTCTTAGATAAGATGATCAGCAAGGGGGTGATAAAATGAGCTTTCAATATCCTTGGGGACTTTTATTGCTCCTCGCTATTCCTGTACTTATCGTCATCTATATCTTGCTGAATAAGTATAAGGAAGATACTGTTTCTTCCAGCTACGTCTGGGAACTCAGTAAGAAGTTTATCAAGAAGAAAAATCCTATCAATACTTTTTCTAAATTGTTAGCATTGATTCTTCAATGCTGTGCAATAGTATTCTTGGCTTTCTCCTTGGCTCAGCCTATATTCTCTTTTAAGAATGGTGCTGATAACATAGTCTTCATCTTGGATTCTTCAGCTAGTATGAAGATGAAGAGTGCTGATGACGATACTAAGACTAAATTCGATGTCGCTAAGGAAAAGATTAAAGATGTCGTTGCTAATAGCACCAACGGATGTACCTTTTCATTGATTTTAGCTGATTCTAGCACCAAAGCTGTTTGTCAAAACATTTCAGATGTCGATATATTTAATTCGTTTATCGATAATGCTGAGATTGATGATAACAATTCAAATTTGGATAATGCTTTGAGTATAGCTCAATCCATGGTCTCAGAGAATAAAGGAAGTCTTTGTTACATCGCTACTGATGAAACTATCGATTTGGGTGAGAATCCTGGTGATAATCTCAAAGTATTGGATGTTAGCTCTAAAGATAACAATTACGCTATCAAAGACCTTGAATATTCATATGATTCAAGGAAGAAAGTTATGACTTTGAAAGCTAAGGTCATATCATATGCTGAAGATACTGAGATTAAAGTTGAGTTCCTTGTCAATAATAAATCATTGGGCCAAAAGAGACTAAATGTAGAAAAAGGTAAATTGAGCGATATCAGTGTCGATATTGCTGATTTGGCTGGAAACTATAAGACTTATGAGTCTATCAAAGCTAGTGTCCTAAATGAAGACAAGCTTCTTGAAGATAACGATTATTATTTGTATCGTAGTGAAGGTGATATCACTAAGATATTGTTGGTAAGTTCTAATCCTTTGTATTACGAGGCAGCATTCTCTGCTTTGAATTCAAACAATTGTAGGATTTACTATGATGTCATGAAATCTTCTCAATATGCTTTGTATTCATCGGTTACAGGATATGATATTTATGTTTTCGATGGATATTCGCCTAAGCAACTTCCTGCCGATGGTGCTGTTTGGCTATTCAATGTCGACAGTGTTAAAGGTTGTGGATTCGTGTGTCAGGAAGAGGTAAAGCCTGTCGATCCTGGTGCTCTTGCTAAATATACAAGCAATTCTAGTGACCTTATTTTCCAACAATTGACAAAGAATTTGTCAATGAAAAATTCTATTAAGGTCGGTCAGTATAAACGTTATACCTTGAACAACAAATTCACAGTTCTTCTCTCTTGTGACAATGTTCCTTTCGTCTTTGCTGGAAAGAACGATAACAATCAGAGACAAATCGTATGTAACTTCGACTTGCAAAACTCAGATCTTCCTATGTTGGCCGATTACATTATCTTGATGAGAAACTTCATTTCTTATTCGAATCCTAAGGTGTTGGATGTTTTCAAATACGAGGCTGGAGATACAGTTACATTCTCCTTGCCTGACAGTGCTAAGACTATTGTAGTTACTACTCCATCAGGCAAAGAAGAACCTATCAGCAAGACTGATTTGACAACATATAAGCTTGAAGAAGCTGGAACTTATTCAGTCAAAGTCACTAATTACTATGGAAGAGAGAAAGTTGTCAACTTCTACTCTGCATATCCTAGTGATGAGAGTGATCCTTTGAAAGCTGATGGCAAGCAGAGGTCGATTGTTAAGAATAGCCAAGAGCAAAAGGCTAATGCAATCTATGACGATATTCTTCCTTTCGTCATTGTTGCTGTGGTCTTCTTCTTGACGGATTGGATACTGTACGGACATGAGCAATTTTAAATTTTGGAATCCGTGGTTATTATTTATAATGATCCCTTTGGTGGCTGGTGTTATCGTCGGATTCTTCATGATGAAGAAAGAGAAGAGATACAACAAGAGGAACATAATTTCTTTGGTTCTTCATTTGTTGTTGTGTGTCTCTCTATCCTTTGCATTTGCAAATCCACAGATACTCGTCACTAATAGCAACACTGATGTTTATATTCTCGCTGATGCTTCTGCCAGTTCTAAGGAATCACAAACTAAGATTGACAAAGCCATCAATAAAGCTAAGGAAGAAGCTGAGAAAGTACCAGGCACTAAAGTCGGTGTTATAGCCTTTGGAAAAAATGCAGTTGTTTTATCCAAACCTGGTGAAAGATTCAATTCGATCAAAGATGCTTATAGCAATAATAGTTTTGACTATACTGCTACAGATATAAAGAGTGCATTGGATTTCACTGTAACTCAGTTTGATGAAAATGTCATCAAGAGAATCACATTGATATCTGATGGTGTTGAAACTGATAACTCTGCCGTCGATGCAATGTCGACAATCATGAGTAAAGGTATTCATTTGGATGCTGTAGATATCGATGCCGATTATACTCATGAAGTTTCTTTGACTTCATTAGCTTATAACGATAGCACCTTCTTAAATAGAGATGAGCAAGTCGATGTGACGATCAATGCTACCGATGATACTAATGCTACAGTTAGTTTGTATTTGAATGATAAAGTGAGCCAATCTAAAGATACTCATTTATCTAATGGTGTGAATATCGTCAACTTTACTCTAGATACATCTATTGCTGGAACATATAACTATAAAGTTGTTGTATCAGCAACAAAAGATGGCGGATTCTTGGATACTTTTAAAGAGAACAATTCAAGATTATTTACTCAAGATGTAAGTGATAAGTTCAACTTACTCTTTATCGGTAATACTACGGATGAGTTGACTCAATTTAAAGTTTTGGGTGGATTTAGTTCCAATACTAAAGTCGATGCTCAAATTAAAGGAAGCAGCACTAGATTTACTAAAGTTCCTACTGAATTAACCGAACTTATCAAATACGATGAAATCGTATTGTCGAATGTCGATTTGAAGACTATTAAAAACTACGATAAATTCATCTCTAACTTAAATATTGCTGTTAGAGAGTATGGAAAGAGTGTACTTACTTTAGGAAATACTCATTTGATGGATTATAAGGATGATACCAAGGATGTATCGCTTAGCACTTATAACGATATGCTCCCTGTTCAATCACAGCCTAGTGATTCTAGAGCTGTCGTCCTTCTTATCGATAGCTCTGGTTCAATGTCCGGTGCAAGTTTAAGCAATGCTAAAGAGGGTGCTAAGGAAGTTGCTAAATTGTTGAATAAGGGTGATCAGCTTTCAGTTGTCACATTTGAATCTAACGTCACTATTGTTCAGCCTATGACTTCTATTACTTCTGAAGATGGTAGAAATGAAATCATCAAGAACATAGAAAACAAAATTACTTCTGGTGGTGGAACAGAAATGCTCAAAGGTTTGGAAGCTGCTTATGGTCAAATCAAGGGTATTGCTGCTGAATACAAGAGCATCATTACTTTGACCGATGGTCAATCTTCTGATACTGATGAATCTTTGAGAGATAAAGTTATCAATATCAGCAATGAGAACATTTCTTGTTCATTCATCGATATCGGTTATCAGAATGGTGTTGCTTTATTAAAGAGATTGGCAAAGTTAGGAAATGGACGTTTCCAATACTTGGATAGCAGCTCAATTCTTAATCTATCCAACATCATGAAGAGCTTTGTCACTAATGAGACGATAGATGAAGTAGAAATTAATGAAAACGCTGAGATCCAATACTTGTTGAAGAAGGATAAAACTTTGCAAGGTGTCGTGAATAAGTTAGGTTCTATCGGTGGATATTATTATTCTAGAAGTAAAGATGGTGCTTCAACTGTTCTTTCTGTTCAGTACGTAAAGATGGATAGTACTTATTCAGCAAGTGTTATCGCTGTTCCTTTGTATGCTTATTGGAATTACGGACTTGGTAAAGTCTCTACCTTCAGCTCATCGATAGGTGGAACGAATAAGAGTTGGACTAATACATTGCGTGGAACTTTAGCTGGAAAGACCTTCTTCAAGAATATGATTTCTCAAAGCTTGCCAGACAAGCATACAGATTCAATCTTGAGCGTGTCTTATACTCCCAATGGTTCATCAGTCAATTTGTCTGTTTCTCCTAATGTCAGTAAGAGTGATGCTACATTGACGGCTAAGATTACTGATTCTAATACTAATACATCTACTGACTATACTTTGACTTTCGATGGTGAAACTTATAGTGCAGTCATCTCTACACCTACAACAGGTCAATATAAAGCTGAATTGACTTATACAGGAACTGATGATAGTGGAAAAACGGAATCTGTTACTTCTAAAACATTTATCAATTTCGATTATTCAAAAGAATTCAATTTCTTCGATGACAACTCAAATGATTTACTCTATAGTCTCACAAAACAAGCCGGTGGAGATTTATATGATGTAGATAATATTCAGTATAAGATGTCTGATGATGAAAAAGTACATGCAAGTTATTTGTCTACTAATGTCTATATCTTGCTATTGTCTGTCATTATCTACTTAGCTGATATCGCAGTAAGAAAGATGACTTTCAGAAGAAGAAAGAAGGGTGGAAAAGAGCCTGAGTCTAATACTCAAGTCACTTTCTAACTTTATTCGATTAAAAAATGCGGGGATTTGGATCCTCGCTTTTTTAATATTAAAAACGTAGTATGAATTAAGTACTGCAACATTTTTTGCTGTATCATGTTGACGAATAAGGGACCTCGAAAAGCTTTAGCTTTAGATTCATATCCATGGTGTAGGTGCATCACATAAGATATTTCCTAGATATTTCTTTGTGCCTCATCATGAACCACTTGAGGCCGGTGCACCTGAAGCTATCCTGCTCTAGGACCTCAGACTTTTTTTGTATGACGGATAGACTTCATGGCTTTGTTGTAGATGACATCGATTGCGTTCATTATGTTTCTAAGATACAAAAATTTTCCTCTAGACGAAGGAGAGGTCTACTTTTTCCTAGTATGCTTAAAGATAAGCTAGATGTTCCTCCACACGTTGGGGATCTTGCAGGTCACGGGCGTGGAAGTATCGCTAAATATCTTTCTATTCTCTTTGCTCCCTAAGATGAGGTGTCTTGATTTGAGAAGATTATTTGGAATCAGTACTTTTATATTTTTATCAATTGCTGACTTGAAAATTTCTGATACTTTTTTATCATCGGAACAGATACTGTAGATAACGATTGTATGTAACTTAGCGAGCTTATCTAAGGATATTAGTATATTAATTGTGTATACTGATTAGTAAACTAACAGTTAGCAATTCTAAATTGCTTACTTGAATTTTTAAAGCCCTAAAGACCAAAATAAAAAGCTAGCTTTTTATAGCTAGCCTTTTATGTGTTATTGCAATTCAGCTTTACCAGTCCAAAGCTTATAGTAGTATCCTTTTTGTGCTATAAGCTGATCATGAGTTCCTCTTTCGATAATCTTTCCGTGATCCATGACCATGATACAATCGGCATAGCGAATAGTAGATAGACGATGTGCAATGACGAATGTTGTTTTTCCATGCATCAAGTTATCCATACCTTTGGAAATCAAGCTTTCCGTTCTTGTATCGATTGAAGATGTGGCTTCATCGAGAATTAGAATAGGAGGATTACCGACGGCACATCTTGCAATTGAAAGCAATTGTTTTTGACCTTGAGATAATGATGCGTTAGCACCACTAATTACAGTGTTATAACCATCAGGAAGCTTTTCTATGAAGGAATCAGCACAAGCAATTTTAGCCGCTTTTTCGCATTCTTGATCAGATGCTTTTAATCTTCCATATCTGATGTTGTCATAGATAGTTCCAGTGAATAAGTGTGTATCTTGCAAGACTAGAGTCATGCTTCTTCTCATAGATACTCTATCGATTTCTTTTATATCGATTCCATCAATAGTAATAGTTCCAGAATCTATATCGTAGAATCTAGTCAACATATTAGTGATGGTTGTCTTACCAGCTCCAGTGCTACCGACTAAAGCGATCTTTTGACCAGGTTTAGCATACATGGTTATGTCTTTTAAGACTTGTTGACCTTTGATGTAGGAGAAGTAAACATTCTTCATATCGACTTCACCACGAACATGTTTGACGTCTTTTCCATTGGTCCAGTAATATTGACCATCCTCAGCCTTGAATGAACGCCATAAAGATTTGTTATGAGCAGGTTCGGGTTCCTGGTCAATCATTTGGAAGATACGTTCTGCACCAGCCAAAGAAGCTTGAAGCATAGTCATCATATTTGATATTGAATTGAATGGACGTGAGAACATTCTTAGGAATGCAATGTAAGAGATGAGGATTCCTACTGATATAACAGTTCCAGGAATGTTAGAACCTACAGCTATCAATATTGCACCTAACATAGCTATTATTCCCGTGGCCATGTTGTTTATATTGTTGACGATAGGAATATTAACCGATGACAAGAATACTGAACGTCTATTGTGAAGAGTGTGGCGATAATCTATAGATTTAAATATCTTGTTCATATCCTCTTCTTTAGAAAAACATTTAACTACTTTTAATCCAGACAAAACCTCCTCAGCAAATCCGTTGAATTCACCCATTGAAATCTGTGTCTCGGAGAAAGCAGATACTGATCTATGAACATTTATTACTACGATTAATACACCTACTAATTCTATGAAGATAGTGACTAGAGCTAATAACCAGTTGAGATAGAAAATGAAAAATAAGATTCCTAACCCAAAGATGATTGAAGTGAATATTTCTAGCATTCCATTGATGAATAGTTGGGAGATATTATCTACATCGTTTGTGAATCTAGACATTATGTCTCCATGAGGTGTTCTATCGAAATAGGAAAGAGGTAAATCCTGCATCTTGGAGAACATATCATTTCTCATTCTTTTTAAAGAATCGGTTCCTATCTTTGTCATGGATACAGCCTGGTAGATGGATAGGAAGAAAGCAAGAATATAAAGTCCGAGCATTATTCCAAACATTCCACCTGCAACACCCATGGCTTGGAATTGTGCATTTGACTTAGTCCAATCGACCATATTGAAGACAATCTTACTCAATGATGATAGTGAATTACCATAAGTCTCAGGATCTATGGAAGCCCATCCTGTAGCAGCATAGGAAGCTGGAGTTAAAACGCCATCGACCAAAGGGGCTGAAATAAAAGCACCTAATAAAGATATTAGAACTGATAAGAAGGTGACGAACATCACAAAAGTGAATTTCCATTTATCAGGTCCGACATAATGGAAGACACGCATCAATGATGACCAAGAGTGTTGAGGTTTTCCATACCCTTTCTTTCTTTGACTATACTTGTTTTGTTGTTCTTCATACCCTTCTTCACCACAAGAGTATTGAATAGTTACGTTGTTGATCGTAGGACCAGTACCAGTGATAAATGAATCTTTTCTTTCCTTCATAATTAATCACCAACTCCTTTCTTTTGAATGGCATCGATTTCTTGATAGATTTGGCATGTATTTAACAACTCCTCATGTGTTCCTCTACCTACTTCTTTACCATTGTCTAAGACTATGATTTCATCTGCATCTTTGACTGAAGAAATACGTTGAGCGATGATGAATATCGTCGTACCTTTTAACTTAGTGAACAAACCTTCTTTAATCTTTCTTTCGGTTTCCATATCACAAGCTGAAGTCGAATCATCCAAGATTAGAATCTTTGGATTTTTGATTATTGCTCTTGCGATACACAATCTCTGTTTTTGTCCACCGGATACGGATTTTCCGCCTTGAACTACAGGTGTATCCAATCCTTCTTTAAATCCTCTTACGAAGTCTGCAGCTTGAGCTATTTCCAAAGCTCTCCATATTTCTTCATCGGTCGCATCAGGCTTTCCCCAAAGGATATTGGATCTAATAGTTCCAGTGAATAACAAGTTCTGTTGTAAGACCACACCGATATCGTTTCTTAAAGCTTGAACTGAATAATCCTTAATATTGTGACCTGCAATTATGACTTCACCTTTTGAAGCATCGTAAAGACGTGGGATGAGATTTACAAAGCTAGATTTTCCAGAACCTGTTCCTCCGACTATTCCTATAACTTTTCCTGATGGAATATCGATAGATATGGGATCTAAGGCTAACTTTGATAAATCATCGACATATGTTAAACAGGCGTTTTTGAATGAGACATCGCCGTTTGCAAGATGATCAGGATCAAAATCCTCAGTCTTTGCTTTAGGTGAGTAAGAGATATCGATAGGCTCGACTAATACTCTGTCGATACGTTCCTTACTAGCCTCTGCACGACCATAAAATTGAAGCAACATTGAAAGGAATGAGAAAGCCATTGTCATAGCTGCTGTAAAGTTGGAAAGCATAGAGAGCTCGCCTGCATTGAATGGATTTCCATTATTGAATATCAACCATAAAGGAGTATTTGTAGCAGTGTACATCCAATCCCAACCACCGAAATATTGAATCAATCCAATAGTTATACTGATTGCTAATTGAGTGATGGCTGAGACTATTGCCATTCTAGAGAAGGCTGTGAATGATACATCGGTTAAATCTTGGTTAGCTTTAGCAAACTTATCATCCATATGTTTTTCTCTACAGAACGCTTTAACTTCTCTAATTCCCTCTGTATCTTCCTCAACATTGTTGTTGACATTGTCGATTGCTGTTTGAGTTTTGATAAAGAATGGATGTGTTTTTTTGATGATTATTGCGATGATTATGAATGATAGAATCGACAATGGAATTGTTATAAGTCCTATCAACCAGCTCTGTGAGAATATAAACACAAAGGATATGAGAATCATCAATGGTGATTTAAATCCAGCTCTAGTTAGCATCAACACGAAGAAACGAATATTGTTACAATCGTTAGATAGCATTGTAGTCAATTTTGAAACAGGGAAATGGCCTATATTTGAGAAGGAGAATTGCTCAGCTTTCCAAAATATAGTATTTCTTAGTCTTTCTACAAAGTCGCTAGAAATCTTTGCATCTATGTTCATAGCAGATGCTTGTGCACATATAGCAAATAACGACAATCCTATTATCAATCCGCTATAAAGCCAGATGTAATAGAAGTTTGGTTGACTCAATCCTGCACCGAATCTCAACTCACTAACTCCTTGAGTGATGAGCAAACCGGAAAGATAAGGAATCAATAACTCGAAGACAGCGTCCATGGTTGTTAATATCAAAGATGCTATCAACATTTTCCAAGAAGGTTTAAGACAAGCCCAGTAAATCTTTAATGTTTCTTTACTGGCTTTCTTATCTTTAATCTCGTCTTCTTTTGTGTAAGTAAGATTACTTGAAGAATCCATATGCACCTCTCTAATAATTTAAAGAATGTGGTTTTCACATTTTTTTAGCCTTATATATATATTATGTTTATATAATAACTAATGTAAGGTGCTTTACAAATTTTGCATAAAAGTGCTTACTTAAGGGAGATGAATTTTATGTACAAAGATATATACAAATTTATGCTTAAATATCCATCTAATGTGGAACATTTTTCCAAGGAACAAATTGTCTTTACTGATAGATCCCTTTTAAGAAAAGATTTTATTGTTTTGTCAGGAGAAATGATTGAAGTTTTTTCTAATGAAGGAGATGAAAGAGAATCTTCAACACTTTTATATCGAGCTGGTGATGTTTTTGGTATTATGGGTCAGAATCCTGATCTTGTTTTTAAAACTACAGGAATAGCTAAATCAGATTTAGAAATTTTATCTTTTTCAGAAGATAAATTCTTTAAATTATTAAAGACTGATTCGGAATTGAATTCATTGGTCATGAAATCTATGTTTCAATTATTTAACAGAATGGAAAATAAGTTCTGTGCTTTGGCTGTTTGGACACCATCACAAAGAGTGGTTGAATTCATGTGTCGTATTCAAACTGAATCTTTAAATAATGTTGTTCATATGTCTACGGAAAGTATTGCTTTAGCTTTATCTACTACAAGACAAACGGTTTCTAAAACAATCAATGATTTAAAGAAGAGAGGACTTCTTAAAAGTGAATATAAAGCAATAAAGCTATTAGATATTCCAACGATAAGAAATATTTATGGGATATCTAATGTAAAAGAATTAAAAGCCTAAATATAGTATAAAATCATTTAATGAATGGAGGAACATAGATATGAGAGGAATATTAAAAATATTGTCGCAGCTTCTAGCTTTTGTTTCTATGATATTGTTCGTCGTTTCAATCCTATTGCCTTTATACGCTTTACCTTCTGGTAAATCACCTATTTATTACAACCAAATAGTAAATCCATTAATTCCATTTTTCTTAATAGTAGCAGTATTATGTGGATTATCATTAGCTATTTTTTGTAGAAGAAGAGAAGCTAGATTGTTCGGATACGCTTTAACTATTGCTAGTGCAATTTATTATTTATCTACATTGTCTATTGTCTTCAACTACTATACTGGAGCTTCATTAGTAGAAACACCATATGGAATACCATGCCTAGTTGCTTCAGGCGCTATGTTGTTAATCTTTGCTTTTATAGGGGTCCTATATGAATATCTAGACTTTAGAAGTGAGGTTAAATAAGTATGAACTTTTATAAGAAAACGCCTCAAATAAAAGTAGAGAAGATAGAAGATATAAAACAAAATGATGATATTTTGAATTCATCTAATTTTGATATAGATGAATTGATAAAGACTAATGAAAAGAATAATCAGAGAAAAGAAAAGACTGACGAAAAAGAAATTATAACTGCTAAATTTGATGATAATATAGATTCAGCAATGATGGTGAAATCTAACAATTTTAAGCTCATAAATGAAATTGGTAAAATAGCAGTCATTATTCTACTAATATCATTATTAAGTTTGTTTGGAATGATTTCACCGATTGATTCAAATAGTATGATCAATCTAGGGTCTTATTCCTTCTGCTTAGATTTGATAACTTGGGGAACAGTAATATTTTTAGGGATCACTTTAGCTTCTCAATTATGTTTCTTTTTATTCAATCCTTCGAAAGAAACTCCAAAATTTAAAAAGACTTCATCTTTAGTTTATTATGTGATTTTAATAGTGTGCGGAATTGCAGGATTTGATTTATTGCTTTGCTTGTTCAATCAATCAAACTATGCTAACCTACCTGTGTGGATTTCCTTCTATTTAGCGAGTGTAATAGCTTTGTTCTATGATTACATAATAACGAAGCTATTTGCATACGATAAGATTTCAGACAAGAATATGTTTTGGGAGATAGTTAGATTTGCTTTAGTTGGAATCATAGCTTCTGTATTTGATTTTGCTACTACATATGGAATGAGATTATTATTAGCATCTTCCAGTTTATCTGAAACAATTATTACTATTATTGCTGTTACTATGGGCTTTATAGTCGGTGTGATAGTTAATTATTTGTGCTCGGTCTATATGGTATATAAAGCCAGTACAAAATCTAATGCTAAAACTTGGTACGGAATGTTGCTGTTTGTAGTGCTATCTGCATTTGGATTAATTATCGGAATAGGATTAGAAGCTTTGTTCTACGACTATTTAAAATGGACTTATATCCTTGTCTTTATTATCAGAACTTTAGTCGTTATGATTTGGAACTATATTTCTAGAAAGTTATTTATTTTTAAATAACATTTCATTGAATTTAGATTCTCTTACATGAACAAAGCATTAAATTGAAAGAGATAAGTAAGCTGATAAAAACATACTTTTCATATTCTTTATGAAAACAATTTATAAAGATTGGCTTCTTTTTAATCCAATACAATAAGCCTTAAGGCATTGGATTACACCATGGAGATAGGCATACTCGGCGGGCCTCATAAATGAGAGCATGTTCGCCAAGGTTATATAGAACGTATCGAAAAGATTTGGCACCCATCATAGTTTTTTTGAATAAAAGACATGAAAAAATAATGGCTTTCTCAAAAAGCGGTAGTGAAATTATGAGCAAACTAATGAATTGTGAGAAAAAAAGGCACTTGCTGTGATTGTAAGTGCCATAAGTTGATAATCAAACTATGTGGTAGAAAGTCGCCTTTCCGACGCCTTCCTTCTTTATCTTGCCTTCATCGCAAAGCTTTTTAAGAGTCTGCTCGACGGAACCTTTGCTGATTTCCGGACATAGCTCAGCGATGTCGTTTTTGGTAAATTTTCCAATTTTGAAATTCACCGCCTTCTCAACCATTTCCCTGGCGGACATCTTTTTTCCAACGATGTTGACCCTGTCCTCGAAATCGCGATACGCAGCCAGTATGGTTCCGAGGAGGTATTTAATGAAAGGAGAGTCATCGTTGTTATCGTCTATCCAGCCACGAGAGCTTTCCTGCAAGGCGTCGTAATAATCGCTTTTGGTGACCTGTATCTTCTTTTCTAGTGAAATGTATTTTCCAACCTCGTATCCGTTCTTATAGAGGAGGAGTGTCGTGAGAAGTCTGGACATCCTTCCGTTTCCATCGTTGAATGGGTGGATGCAGAGGAAATCATGGATGAACACCGAAATGACGATGAGCGGATCGATGCAATATTTGTTTATCGCCTTGTCATATTCCTCGCAGAGCCGTTCGACCGCCTCTGGTGTTTCAAAAGGCTCTAGCGGCCGGAATAGAACTATCTTCGTTCCATCTTTCGTTATGGCGTCGATTTCGTTGGGGGAATCCTTGAACTTACCGCCGAAACGCTCTTCTGAGAATTTGTAGAGTTCCCTATGAAGCTGAAGGATCATGCTGGGGGTGATAGTAATGTAGTCGAAATTCTCGTGAATGATGTCAAGGACGTTGCGGTAACCTTTGATTTCCTTCTCGTTGCAGTTCTTCGGCGTCGTCTTATCATTCATCAGCTGGGCGAATCTCCGGTTGGTCGTGACGATTCCTTCGATTTCGTTGCTGGATTCCGTGCTTTGGATTTTGGAAAGCTCAACGAGCTTATCGAGTCCCTTTGGCTTCTGCTCCAGATAAAGCTCTTGCCTTCCCTTGTATTCATGTATCAGGCCGATGTAATTGACGGTTTCCCTGTCGAAGGCTCTATCAGCAAGTTTGGAGTAATCAAATTCTTTGCGCATCTTTCTTACAATCCTTTCTTGTTGCTTATAAATTATGGCTTAAATTACGAGCAAACTCAATTTATATGCTAAGTTTAATATAAAAATTAATTTAAAATTCGACAAAAATTTAAATCTAAAATTTAGGAACATAGCTATTGTTTGGCATAATTGGGTTGGAGCATGTTTTCAAACTTCTATATCAGAACAAACAAGGAGGAAACAAGAATGTCTGATATAAAAGTTACCAAAGTGAATGCCACGTTAAACGGCAGAAACAAAAAGAAGAACACCGATTCAAAAAGGTCGAGGCTCTTTTTTCTTTGCCGAAAATCGGTTTGTATTCTCTTGAAAACGAAGAAAAACGGCTTTTACTAGTATGGGGAAACATATCTACACCCCCAATGTCTTGTACAGGTAACTCGTATGCACACTTGGCTTTGCGGGAACACATCATCCATTACAGGGTAGGTTATGGAAGGAACATATTAACACCCTGAATTCGTTGTCAACCTATCTGGTAATGTACCTTGGCAAAACGGGAATATATGGAAGCCTTTGATAGATGGTAGACAAACTAAAATAAGCAATTTCGTTTTATGGCTGATTAGAAATTTATGGGTTTGAGTTCTATTTAGAAGGCAAGGGGGTAGATAAGATTTTGAAAATTAGCTATTTGTCATCAGCTTTTTGCATTTATTCTTCACTTTATTCTTCACTTTATTCTTCACTTCCTGCTGAATTAGGGAACATTTCTAATTTTATTGTATTTTAAAAATTCCCTAAAAATCAACGGATCATTGCTTAGAAGGATTATGAAGAAGTTCGGAATGAAGGTCATGAAGAACCATGGTACATTAAATGGCACATTAAATGACACATTAAATGGCACATTAAAAAACGATAATCTGACGGACAATGAGCTTACTTTGCTCAGTATCCTTCTTTCCAATCCGAGCATATCCCTATCTGACGCCAGTGATAGGATGGGAATATCTAGAAGGACCGTTTCGAGAATCGTCGCATCGCTTCAGAATAAAGGTATCGTCGATAGAAAGGAATCTAAAAAGGAGGGGAGTTGGAAAATCGTCAAATAGTCATCTTGGATAAATCCTCGTTGGCGTAAGAGCCGCTTGGCCCTCATCCTTCCTTCGGCGAAAAAGAGCTCAAAAAACTCATAAAGAACAACGAAAGAATCACAAGGAAAGAAATCACCGAGTAGTTCGGCGTTTTGACCCATGGCTGCATTATGGACGATTTTTTTGCTTTTATTGCACTGACACGAAGTGATTTGAAATTCGCTTGTGACGCGGGTTAACATTCGGCGGCGCTAATCTTGATAAGAAGATAGTGCGAAAAATGAAAATACCTTTCTCTTCACTTCTAAGTTGGATGTGATGAAAAATCTTTGGTAGACGATAGTTTGAAATCCTTTTTTTAATATTGACGTTGGATAAATTGAATTTATTACCATAGGGTAATAAAGTTTGGCGGAGTGAGAAAACGGATTTTGAGGGCTGCTTGAGAAGCTTCATGGCTGATGGAATGACTTGACATTACTGTTCATTACGTCGAACAGTAATCAAGAGTAATGATATTGAAATGATGCGTATGACATTGCTTCTGAAGATAAAAAGCCCGTTGTTCTTTCTTATTCCGGTTTCCTTATCATACGGTTGTTCGATTTGCTTTGGGAAAAGCAAGGATTGGATTTTGATGATATTTTCGTTGATCCGATTAAAAAAGAACAAAGAGAAAGTGCAACAATAAAAGTCATCATTGTTGTAATAAGATACAAAGTTTAAACAATCCCCCATAGGAGGTGAATTATATGAATTTTATTATCATCTATCCTAACAGTTTGAATGCGTTTATGATTTGCCAAGCCAAGTTGTAGTAGATTCCAGATAAAGTAATTGTACCTGATCCAAAGTTTGTCTGAGTTACCATCCATTCATTGAGACTAGGAACGGCATACGATATTCCAATCACCATAAGCATAATTGAGAGAATAGTAACCGATGCTTCTATTATTCTTAATGCCAATCCTGCGATTCTATCGATAATTCCAACCTTACCATCTTCTTTACCTTTAAGTAAGAGCCTAAGTAGTATTGTCACTAGTAAGGCTGATACGAAGTAAAGGATAACATAAGTGACCACATAAGCTATAGCAGCGCAAATTCCAGATCCTAACGCCATAGCTACAGTTCCACTTGTGAAATATATCTTAGTTATGAAATAAGAAGCAAAGAACTTAGGAATTCCAATAGAAGTCATTCCAGTTGCTAAATATGATTGTGCCCCATCTATTGCTATTACATCAGAATAGGATGAGTTCAAAATTGCTAATGTATTCGACTCGCTGACGTTAGCAATCATAATGTTTCCAAAATATGATGCCCCTGTCTCTCCTAGTGGTGTGTTACTCAAGATGACATTAGTCAGCATTGCATAGAACATTGTTGCTATTACAAATCCAACTAACCATCCCAGTTTTCTGGTGATTCTTTTTTTCGCCCCAAATATCAATCCTAAGATTCCAGCTATTACTAATATAGCGAGAATTATCCAGTCTAATAAAGTCATTAGATTTATCCTCCTTTGATTACTATTTTAAAGTATAATTCTTAAAAGAAAAAGAGGCTGTTTTTCACAGCCTCTCATATATTGTTTTTAGAATTACTTAGATTCGCCTTCTTGCATCAAACCATAGGTGAGGTAAGAAAGGACACGATCGAAGGTCAATTCATCTCTTGCAACGAAGATGATCTTGTCTCCGGCATGGAGAACGAATTTAGGTCCAGGAGAGCATTTGGCAATTCCATCAGCACCGACAACAGCAACAATAGTGGCGGTGGTGTAGTTTCCGAAACGAGTTTCGAGAAGGGTCTTACCATCAATCCATGAATCTTCAGGTACATCAGCCTCAGACAACTTAACTGCTTCATTAGATTGATAACGGAAGGAATCCTTCATATCATCGATAGCATCGTTAATCTTGGCATCCAAAGCCTTTTTCTCGTTGAGTAAAGCTTCGAGATTCTTATATTTGGCAGAGATTTGAGTCTCTGATTTCCAACGTGAAGCAAATTGCTGAGCGTGGAGAACAGACTCGACAAATACACCGACACCTCTCTTGGAAGAAACTACTTTCTCTTTCTCCAAAAGGTTTAAAGCCTTACGAACAGTCTCGGGTGAGACTCCATAAGCAGCACCTAATATAGAACGACCCTTTAACAAGGTTCCTTCAGGATATTCTCCGTTCATGATCTTTCCACAGATATCTTGAGCAATTTTCAAATAACGTGGAGTTCCTCTTTCTTTTGCCATTTAATTGGCCTCCTTTAATCACTTAAATAATCTAACACACCGATTAACAAATAACAAGTATTTTCGATAAACACTAATCTTTTTATTGGTTGCAACACTATAAAAAATATAAGTTGCTTTTTATAAAAATCCTATTGCATAATTAAAAAACAACTTAATTTAAAATTGGTGGTACCATTACTTTTTTATTTTTGTAATTCATTTTTGGTTTTTATGTTTGAGCCTAATTTATCAAACTTCAATAGATTGATTAAAGTCAAAAATGAATTTAGCAGTTCATTAATAATATGCATACCTTATATAATTAAGATATATATATTTAATAAAAGTGGAAAAAATTGTTTTCTCTCTTTATAATATGCAAGCATTATTAAGGAGTTTTTTACATGGGTACAGTAAAGTATTTATGGCAATGCTTATATAAGAATCAAGCGATTATCGATGGTAGAAAGAGAAAGTGGTGGTTAGCTGTCATCGTATTTATTCTCTCTATTGCATTGCTGATGATTCCTATTCTTTCTTCTGGATATATGACTTCTGGTGGAGCTGTATTGGAACCTAGCAATGAAAAAGGAATCTCAATAGCCTTGGATACATTGTCATCGTCATCCGATGCAAAGTATGCAGACTTCCAAAAGCTGAATTTCCAAGATACTTCTGATGGAATTCAATTGTTCTATGGAGATAATACTAGTTATGTCGATTCTCAGTTCTTCACTGATACGACTATAGATAATGGTGTGCGTAGTGAGACTAACAATTATAACTTTAAACACAGAGTCACAATCTATAACACCACTACCAATACTGATGGATCTACTTCTCATACTCCAGCTCAATCCGAGGAGTTTGTTTATTTCTCAGTTTATTCAACTAAGAATGATATAACTACAAAAGAAGGATCTACTGCAGTAAATGCCAGTATCGCTAGGATAAACTCTACTGATAATAAGACTGGAACTGCTTATCACTCTTTCATCTTATTTGCTCCTAAATCTTATATGGTTGTTCTTTATCCTAATGCACCTGTCGATTTAGATAAGATTGCTAACAAGTCTGCCAATGCTCCTAGTGGATCATCTATGAGTGGACTTTACAGCGGATTGTCTCCTTTATTAAAGGATAATAAATTCTCATTGAAGTATACAATGACTGATGCTGCTACATTGGAAAACACTGCTTCAAATGTTCTTTGGAAAGATTTGTTCGCTCAAGGATATCGTCCAATCCGTGATCAAAATACTTGGGTGATGGTTGGAATCGTAGCTGGCAGTGGAGTAGGATTGATTATCTTAGGTGGTATCATTCTTTGGTTGTTCACTTTAGGAAAGAGCAATCTCTTGCACAAGAACTGCAACGCTTGGGAAGGTATACAAATGTCTATCATGTCTAGCTTCACTGTGTGCTTGCTAGCTATGATATTCTTCTTCTTCAGTTCATCATATGGAATAATGATCGGTGTATTCGGCTATATCATGCGTTTGACATTCTTGATCAATAGAACATCAGGTAAGTTTAATTCTACTAAAGAGCAAAAGCCGTTATATCAGTCACGTTCATAATAATTTCAGCAATAAAAAGACAAGGCTTGAGGCCTTGTTTTTTTATTCTATAAGATTATCTACTTAAATATATATTGAACTTTTCCTTTTCCTTTTTCACTGGTTATCTTTGCATATGCACCATTTATCATAGGAATCGTAGGTCCTTTATGTCCTATATCGGCATCGAATATCATAGGAATATTTAAATCACTCAAAGTTTCAGTTACTATTTCTTGATATGTTTTATTCAGGTAAGATTTATAGAAAAGTGGTCTACCAAAAATGATTCCTTTACAATATTTAAACCATCCTGCTTCTTTCAATTGCCATAAGTGTAGATGAAGATTGGAATCATCACTACTGAATGTTTCAAAGAAGAATATTATTCCGTCTTTTTTATATTTCTCGCAGAATTCTAATGTCTTCTCGTATGGAGTTCCAATTAAAGAGAATAGGACTTCAGTACAACCACCCAACAATCTTCCTTCCATTTCTATTTTAGATTCTTTATTCCCGTTAATCCATTTTACTTTTTTATCTTTATAGAATGGCTCTAATCCGCTTATGGATTCACGAAACTCTTCTTCGTAGTAAGTTAATGATTCAACTGTATCAGACTCTCCCATTAAAAGTTTAATGTTTTGTGTTTGGCATTTCTCATATGGCTTTTTTCCAAAAGCACTGAAGTTTTGACCGTATATAGTTGCTACATCACAAATTGTTGTTAAAGCATAAAGAATTGATGTATTGTCTGAATATCCTTGAACCCAACAAGGTTTCCTTTTAAATTGCTTGTAATCGATGAATTTGAGCATTTCATTGAGATAATCTCCACCAGCTGCAGAGATGATCCAAGGTGTTTCGTATTTGACTAAATCATTGAATTCTTTTGCTCTTTGTTCTCCACTTGCGGATTTGCCTCCAATATCTGAAAATACATCCTCAGTAAATATAGGATTTAAGTCGTATTTCTTTTTTAATGTTTTTTGACCATTGATAAAATTGTTTTGACCCGGTTGATCTGTAATTCCACAGCTGAAGGCTGATACTCCTACTAAATCACCTTTCTTTAATAATCTAGGATATTTCATATTGATGACCTCTTTTATAATAAGATAACAAAAATTGATATCAAAATATAAGAAAAAAACAGATTTCAATATACAACTTTAATTTATGAATTAAAAATCGCCTCAATTTAAATGAGGCGATTATTAGTCTATAAATTAGTATTTAAGTTTTCTAGGCTTCTTAGAATTCTTCTTTATGACAAGACGATACTTGAACATTAACTTTCTATCCTTCAAATCTCGTGTATTTATTTTCCATGAGTTATCTTGAAGAGGTTCAAGGACTACAGGATCATCGTCACAGCTGCACTCACAGCACTTTTCTTCAGGTTTATTCTCTTCGACCTTAGGCTGCTCTTCAACTTTTTTCTCTTCCTTCTTAGGTTCTTCTTTGGCTTCTTCTTTTTTCTCTCCTACTAAGCCGACTTCCTCTTCTTCAGCAGTTTTATCTACTTTACGACGAAGTGTTGGGAAGAGAATTACCTCACGAATTGAATCCTCGCTTGTCAAGAACATGACCAAACGATCGATTCCGATTCCGATTCCACCAGTAGGAGCGAGACCATATTCCAAAGCGTTGATGTAGTCATAATCGACTTCACAAGCCTCTGCGTCACCTTTGTTCTTGTCTTCTAATTGTTTTTCAAAACGGCTCAATTGGTCATCAGGATCGTTTAACTCAGTAAAGGCGTTAGCAAGTTCATGACCACCTATATAGATTTCAAATCTTTGTGTGAATCTAGGATCGTCTTTGCACTTCATTGCGAGAGGTGAGACATCCAAAGGATGACGGCAAACAAAGATAGGCTGAATCAATTCAGATTCACAGAATTGGTCAAAGAATGCATTGATTACATGTCCATAACGGAAGTGTGGTTCGGTAGGAACATTGAATTTCTTCGCCAATTCCAAAGCTTCTTCATCGGAATGAACCTCATTGAAATCGACACCAGTTTTTTCTTTGATGAGATCGGTCATGTTGGCTCTTCTAAATTCAGGACCGACATCGATATCAGCACCGTTGAAATGAATTTTTGTAGTTCCTCTAACTTTCAAAGCTAAAGTTCTAATCAAGTCTTCGGTTAAATTCATCATATCGGATAAATCACCGAAAGCTTGGTAAGCTTCTACAGTTGTGAACTCAGGATTATGGAATAAGTCTATACCTTCATTTCTAAAGATTCTTCCAACTTCATAAACTCTTTCCATTCCACCGACAATCAATCTTTTCAATTCGAGCTCTGTTGCTATGCGAAGATAGAAATCTTCATCCAAAGCGTTGTGATGTGTCACGAACGGACGTGCGTTGGCACCACCTAATGTAGGTTGGAGAATTGGAGTCTCGACTTCAAGGTAGCCATGGTCATCGAACCAATGACGAAGCTCTCTTACGATGAGAGGACGCATGATAGCCGTTCTTCTGGCATCGTCGTTGACTATTGTATCTACATAACGCTTACGGTAGCGCTCTTCCTTATCGACCAATCCGTGGTGCTTGTCAGGCAAAGGTTTAAGAGATTTTGAAAGGTGAACATATTCTTTGACTCTGACTGTTATTTCACCAGTTTTAGTCTTCATCACAACACCTTTAACACCACAAATATCACCGAGATCGGCTAATTTGAATATTTGATAGTTCTTTAATCCAACTTCATCTTGACGGATGTAGCATTGAATCTTTCCACTTCTATCGAGAAGGTGGAAGAATGAAGCCTTTCCCATCTTACGAAGAAGAACGATTCTTCCTGCAAGGAAGACAGGTCTTGAAGCTACTTCTTCGGGCTGTAATCCTTGATTTAATTTCAAGACATCTTCAGCGTGACAATTGACTTCAAAACGATGTCCGTATGGATCCACGCCTAACTCACGATACTTGTCCAATTTTGCTCTTCTAGCTAATTCTTGATCAGTAAATTTTCTTTCTTCTGCCATATATAGCTCCTCACTAAATAATAAAGCTTGTATATTTTAAACCAAAAGAGGCAATTATTGTTGATTTATACTTACAAAACAAACAAAAAATGCATTAAATGATAGTTGAAAACAATGAAATTTAATTGCTAACAAGGAAAAATAAATTAACTAAAAGTATTAAAGGAATTGAGTTTGATAAAAAGATAATTGAATTAATTACTATTTAATGAAACTATTGATTATTTAATTATTCAATTTATATCCTAATTTATTGGTTTAACAACTTTATTGTTTAATATAAAGAATAAAAGGTGATTAAAAAAATATATGTTTAGTGTTAAACTACTTTATGAAAGTGAGGTTTTATATGGCGAAGAAACCTGTGATTGTTTTGATGTATGACTTTGATAATACATTGTCACCAAGCGATATGCAAACATATACATTTATGCCCATGGTTGGAACTAATCCTGCTGAATTTTGGTCTAAAGCTGATGAGTTGTGCAAAAGCGAAAAGATGGATCCAAATTTAGCTTATATGTATTTGATGCTCGAAAAAGCAAAAGAGAAAGGAATCAGGCCAACTCGCAAATGGATGGTTGGATTAGGTCAAGGCGTTCAATTATATCCTGGGTTGACTAAGTGGTTTGAGAGATTAGGTGAATATGCATCCAAGTTAAACTGCAATATAGAGCATTATGTCATATCATCTGGAATTAAAGAGATGATAGAAGGAACTAATATTTATAAGTATTTTACTAGAGTATATGCTTGTGAGTATTTCTATGGTGAAGATGGAACTGCTGTTTGGCCTAAGAATGTAGTGAATTACACTACTAAGACTCAATTCTTATTTAGAATTTCAAAAGGTGCTTTTGAATTGGATGATTCGAATGTCGTCAACCAACATATGCCCGAAATTCAAAAACATGCTCCATTTAGAAATATGATTTATATTGGTGATGGAAGTACTGATATTCCTTGCATGCAATTAGTTAGAGATAGAGGTGGAGAATCAATTGCAGTTTATCCTGACGCCAAAAATAAAGCTATCGCCGAAAACTTATTAGCTGAAAACAGAGTTTCATTTATTGAAAAAGCCGATTATTCAGCAAATTCATCCTTGGATAAAATAGTAAAAGAAATCATCGACAAGATGGTTAAGAAGGATTTGTTGGAGCAAAAGAGAAACAATCAGACAAATCAATTGCCTGATGATGCTTAGTCCTTATCTGTTGTGTATTTCAACATTGTGAGTAGATCGCTAGATCTATCATCAATATCAATATCGAATGAGAGATTGTCAGAGCTAAAAGACTTGACAATCTCTTTTATTTTATCTGCTGTTTCCTTTCCATCTTTAACTAAGTCAAAAGGAACTACCAAATCAAATACTAGTTTCTTAGATGAAGCATCTTCCAAATTTTTAACAAGTCGGAAATCATTAATATATATAGACTGGTCAACTTCTTTGCAAGCTTGGACTACATAAGCTTTGTATCTATCAGTCTCAGGATCACCTATTACTATAGGATCGATATGAATGGTAGTTCTTATTCCTAAGGTTTGTTCTATATCCTTTTCTACTGTATCGATTTCATCTCTTAAGACCATGGACGGAGTTGAAGAATCTACTTCTGCATGAACATAGGCTCTGATGTCATTTTGACCATATGTGTGCATTTCTAAATCGTGGACACCTAATACGACTTGATACGACATAATGGTGTCATAGAAGTTTTTGATGATATCTATATCTGGTGTAGAACCCATTAAAGCATCTACTGATTCTTTGATGATTCCAATACCAGATATTGCGATTATCAAAGATACACAAGCAGTTAGTATCGGGTCGACGTTGTATCCAACAGCAGGAGATATCAAATAAGATAATCCGATGAGGAAAGCTACCATTGCATCATTTCTAGCATCTTTCCCAGTAGCTACCAAAGTCATGGATCCTATTTTCTTTCCTAAAGAAATCAATAGAATGACTTGTGTTAGCTTTATAAACCCAGCACCTATCATAATTCCAAAAGGAAGCCATAGTTCTATTTGATTCCAATTATTAATACCTTGACCAGGAACTACTGCTATTGCTTCTCCTATAGCTGAGACCATTTGTGATATAGCTAAGTAAATAACTATTATCGCTATTACGAATGAACCTAAATACTCAAACCTAGCAGATCCATATGGATGCTTAGAAGTTGCGGGTCTTGAAACTATATATACGGAAATCAAAGCCAAAGCACACATTCCTATATCGGATGCGTTGTTTAAAGCATCAGCTTGCATTGAAGAAATTCTATAAATATTTGCAAAGACTATCTTCAATGTAAACATGATTATGTTTGTTATAAGACCATATGTCGAACCTAAAAATCCATAATTTCTTCTCACTCTTGGATTGCTTATGTCATCTGAATTTCTTATGAATAATTTGACCATGAAATTGACAAATGGATTGGTCTTATTCGAATTCTTTTTTACTTTATTGTTCGTAATAGTATTCCTCTTAACTATATTATTATATCAAATAAACAATATTGATTGATTTCATCGATATGATAAACAAAAGCAGTTATTTTAAACCAATTGAGTTTCTCATTATTGATGTTTATAATTTATATGCCATTGCGATATTAGGAAACCGAACCAGGTCAGGACCGGAAGGTAGCAGCCTTAAGGATTTCTAATATGTGCGATGGTTTTTTGTTTTCTTTGTTGATTTATCATATGTATAATGAATGGTATGAAATATTTAACTGAAAAAGATATATCTTTATTATTTGATTCTGCTAGAAAAGAAGCTAATCAAGCTTTAATGGAAAATGAAGTTCCTATTGGATCAGTAATATTTAATAAAGATATTAATGAAATAATAGGATCATCTCATAATAGAGTTCAATTAAATAACAATCCTTTTGATCATGCTGAAATAATAGCTTTAAGAGAAGCTATGATAAAAACTAATAGAATTCATTTAGATAATTCTATTTTAATAGTTACTTTAGAGCCTTGTTTAATGTGCTTTGGTGCATTATTAAATGCAGGAATAAAAGAAGTGTACTATTCGGTTAGATCTATAGAAGATGGAGCTTTTACTAAATATCAATTGGATAATTGTATAGAGTCTCATTTTATTCCATCTGAAGAAGATTCAAATCTAATCAAATCTTTTTTTAAAAATATTAGATGAAATTTTGATCTAGTATTTGATTTACGAATAGAATTTAGTTATGTAAAAAATCCATAGGCTTTGATCCTATGGATTTTTACATATGAATTTTAAGTTAGTCTCTCAATGAATAGTAGATATAAACTAATCCTGAATTAATCTTTATAGAGCCACCATCCATTCCTTTGTTTGACATAGTTAAGGATGAACTCATTTCAATCTTTCCGGAATAGTCATATTCCATACCAGCGATAGTAACATCGCTATCTTTGATTGGAATTACAGATATTGTTTTTGATAAATCGATATGTTTTATATCATCTATACAAAACTCTTGACCTTGAGTCATCAATTCCAAAACTTGTTTTCCATCTTCGGAATAGACTCTAATTCTTCTATCTAAAGTTGCATATTTGGATAGAATCAACAAGTTGCTAAGCTCAAAATCAATTCTTTTTCCACCAAGTATTCCAAACACTGAAATTGTGGTAAATCCTCTATAGAAAGCTTCTTCTAACGCTTCTTCGAAATCAGTTTTATCTTTATTTTTATTCAATTCAATGACATCTTCTGAATTGTATCGAATCTCTTCGATGTCATATTCGGTGGAATCAAAATCACCGATAGTAAATACAGGTCTTAGGCCTGTTTTTGCTATGGTGTCATATCCGCCATCTACAGCTATGACTTGATAATTACTTCCGATAGCTAAATTTTGAATCTTCCTTAGACAATTTACTGGGCCGGCACAAACAATCACAACTTTTAAAGTCGGTGCCTTAGTTTGAAACGGACTACTTAACGGGTCTGGACTCATTTAAAATATGCCCTCCTTGGTGGCTAAGTCGAAACAAGCTAATATAGTATCATCCATGTCGAAGTATTTGTACATTCCTAATCTACCTCCGAATATCACGTTTTCTTTTTTGGCTAATTCTTCATATTGATGATATAAATCTAAATTTCTCTTATTTGTGATTGGGTAGTAAGGTTCATCTTTTGGACCAGTCCAGTTCATTGGATATTCATAAGTGACGAAAGTCTTATCGGATTTGCAAGCATTCATCATGAAATGTCTATGCTCAATAACTCTGGTGTATGGAACTTCTCTTTCGGTGTAGTTTATGACTGCATTTCCTTGGAAGTTAGGTGTATCGAGTTCTTTTGTTTCAAATCTCAAGGATCTATATTCGAGAAGACCTAACTTGTAGTTGAAGTATGCATCGATAGGTCCTGTATAAAGTACTTTATCAGCCAAATTGATCCATGAATTTCTATTTTTCAAGAAATCTGAATTCAATCTCACTTCGATTCCGTCCAACATATTGGATATCAAGCTTGTGTATCCATCTACTGGGATACCTTGATATTTATCGTTGAAGTAGTTGTTGTCGTAAGTCAATCTGATTGGAAGTCTTCCAACAATGTATGGAGGAAGTTCAGCTGCACTTCTACCCCATTGTTTTTCTGTATAACCTTTTATCAATGTTTCATAAACTGTTCTTCCGACTTTTAATAGAGCATGGGTTTCAGCTGAAACATCCTCAGATATTCCTTCTTTTGCAGCTTCTTCTTCAATTCTTTTCTTTGCTTCATCTGGAGTGATAGTTCCGAACAATTCATAGAATGTATTCATGTTGAAAGGAAGATGATATAGCTTGCCTTTATAATTTGCCAATGGTGAATTGGTGAATCTGTTGAATTCGTCGAATGAATTTACGAACTTCCAAACTCTTTCATCATCAGTATGGAAGATATGTGCTCCATAGACATGGATATCTATTCCATCTTTTCTTTCAGTATAGATATGACCTCCAATCACTGGATTCTTATCTATGACTAAAACTTTTTTACCTGCTTTTTTTGCAAGGTATGCAAAAGTTGCACCAAATAATCCTGCACCAACTATTAAATAGTCATAAGCCTTATCGCTCATATTTATTCCTCATTTCTTGGTTATATTCTATAACTTTTATTAAATTTCTCATAATCAAGTTGTATAACCTTCCTTGTTTATAGGCTGGGATTATGCATATTTGAATAAAAACCTTATAATCTTTTAGATAAAAAGATACTGAGGTCTAAATATGGCATTGAAGACATTTAATATTGCGGGAATAGAGCTTAAAGATAGATATGTACAAGCTCCTTTGGCTGGATTTTCAACAATAACGATGAGAAATTTTGCTCATCGTTATGGAGCGGGTCTTTCATATACTGAAATGATCTCAGCAAATGCTTTATTTTATGGATCACAAGATACTTTTGAAATGCTTCATGATACTCAAAGAGATGAAGGCCCTTTAGCGCTTCAATTGTTCGGATATGAGATAGACCACATTGAAAAAGCAATAGAAATAGTTGAAAAAGAAGCTAAATATACATTTCTAGATTTTAACTTAGGATGCCCAGTCCCAAAGGTTATGAAACAAAACGCGGGATCCCATCTCTTGACTGATCTTCCTTATCTTTATAAATTGATGAGTGCAATCGTAAAAAAATCAAATCATCCTGTAGTGGCAAAGACTAGACTTGGATTTAGTAATCCAGAAGACATAACTAAAATTGTAAAAGTATTGGAAGATGCTGGAGTTAAGGCGATAGCGATTCATGGGAGAACTAGAAGTCAGTTTTATACAGGTCATGCGGATTATAACTATATTGCAAAAGCTAAATCTATTGCTAACGTCCCAATAATAGCTAATGGTGATATCGATGAAAAGAATGCTAATGATGTCTTTGATTTAACTAAAGCTGATGCTTTAATGATTGGAAGAGCAGCTATAGGAAATCCATTGATATTTAAGGATTTAGTTGATTTAGAAGAAGGAAATCCATTGACTATAAGAACATATAAAGATAATTTAGAAATATTGAAAGAATATATAGATTATTCTTATGGATTTGAAAGAGATGCTCATAAAGTATCACTAGCACTTAGAACAATAGCACCGGCTTTTTTAACGGGATTACCATCCATTAAAAAAGTTAGAACTCTAATGGTTCATTGCAATTCAAAAGAAGAATATATTGAATTGATAGACAAGGCTTTGAACGGAGAAATTGAATGACAATTATAAATAGAACAATGCCTTTACCTTCTAATGTTGAATATGTCTTATCTAAGTTGAAGGAAAATGGATATCAAGCTTATGTAGTGGGTGGAGCTGTCAGAGATTTTTTGATGGGAAAGACACCTCACGATTATGATTTGACTAGCGATGCTCTACCTAGTCAAATCAGTGATGTCTTTAAAGACTTCTATCAAGAGCATTCTGGTGAGAAACACGGAACGATAAGAGTGATAGTCGATCATAAGCCTATTGAAATAACTACATTTAGATGTGATGAAGGTTATACTGACTATAGAAGACCTGACAATGTTGAGTTTGTAAAAGATGTCTATATAGATTCAAAGAGAAGGGATTTCTCAATCAATGCTTTTTATTATTCCGAAGGACATATATATGATTTCCATGAAGGTTTAGAAGATTTAAATAACAAAGTTATAAAAACTATAGGAAATCCATCTGCAAGATTTCATGAAGATGCTTTAAGAATATTGAGAGCTATTCGTTTTTCAGCTAAGCTAGGATATGAAATAGAATCTAAAACAAAGACTGCTTTATTGGATTGTAAAGAAGAATTAAATCTAATAGCTAAAGAAAGAATTTTAACTGAATTAAAAGAAATTTCTTCAACTTCCAACTTTTTTAGAAATATCAAAGAATACTTTCCTATTTTCAAACTTATAATTCCGTGTTTAGATAAGATAGGGAATAGTATCGATGATATATATAACTTTGATACTAAATCGTATGGTGATTATATAGCCTCTTTATCTGCTTTATTTTCTCTACGTGAAATCAATAATGATTTTATGCCTTGGAGATTATTTATAAAGATGGATAATGAATCTATAAATGCAATAAAGACTTTAATTAAATTGAAGGATATCAATTTTAACAATTCCTTTGATGATGATTACATTAATGGTCTTATTCTTTTATCTAAGCCTGTCGACATAAATGTATTTAAGAATTATCTAATCAATCTTTATAATTTAAAAAGATTTAAAAATGATGATATCGATTCTATTTTAAATAGAGTGGACATTTTGTCTGAAGGTAATACACCTTATTCTTTAAAAGATTTAGAGATTGATGGTAATGATCTTTTGAAATTAGGAATAGAAAAGAATCAATATTTTAAAGAAATATTAAATGAAGTTTTATTAAGATGTAATCAAGGGGATTTGAATAACAATAGAAATGAAGAAATAGAATTCGTAAAGAAATGGATCAGAACTAATACAAATTAATGTTTTCACTTTTATAAGGGTATTTATGATTTTTGTTTTCTTAATTCATATTTGTTAATATAATAAATAGGTTTTTGAAGGAGGATGTATTATGGGATTGGATAAAGATAATAATAAACAAACGATTATTATTAGTGATGCAGAGCAGGAGAAGAAACCATGGGCTGCGAGTTGGCCAGCTTTTGGACATTATCTAAACAAATATAAATATTGGATTTTAGGAACTTCAATCATATTGGGATTAGTCGGATTTGCAGGTGTTAAGTTTGTATATAATCCATCTAAAGAAACGTTTAAGATAGGATTTGCTTATAATAAATCCAATTTTATCAGTAAAGTTAATAGCAGAAATGAAGTTGCATATTATTATCCCAACGGTTCTTCTTTTGATTATCAGTATGTCATCTCATTAAACAACATGAAATCCGTAGTTGATGCTTCTAATAGAAAAGCTCAGGATGATTATTTAAAGAACAATCCTACTGCAACTAAAGAAGAAATAGAAAATGTCAAAGGTGAGTTTGCTTCTATCGATTATGAAGAAATTAATAAATCCAATCTTTTGACTATTACTGAAATTAATGATAACAGTTTTATTGATACTTCTTCTTATTTAGCTTTTGATATAAATGGTCATAACAAAGATTTCTCTTCTGATGGATTAGCTCAAAGATTTTGCATGGCTTTAGTAAAGAGTGCACAAATAGGTCAAAATTCCTCCGGTGATTTTAATGCTTCTACTAATTTAGATGGTTTCTATGAAATATCTTCTCCTTTTAATAGATTAGATACTCAAATAACTATGCTTCAAGACGAAGTGGATTTCCTGTTTTCTTCCTATCAGTCTTTGATAAACATATTTGGTGGTAATACGGAAGTAATTACGACAGGTTCATCTAATAAGACTAGCTTATCTAATGCATTTAGACAATTTAAAAATGCGTTGGACATTAGCATCAGTGCTGAAGATGCCAATATGTCTTCTATATCTTCGTTGAATAATTCTTTGACTTTTGATGTCGACAATACAACATATAAATATGTCTACGTCGATACTACATCATCTAAGGAATCGTATCTAAGTTATTACTCAAATAAAAAGAAATCTATTCAAACAAGCATAGAAGATTTGAAAAACAAGTTATCTTCTGAGCAAGAGAATTACAACGATTTGAGTGATAAACTTCAAAGTAGTGAAATCTCATCGGAAGAGAGAAATATGCTTAAAAGTGCTTTGAATAATAGTTTTAAGAACATAAATAACTACAATAACCAAATCTCAGAGTATACAATGGAATTATCAAGGATACCTTATCAGGAAAACTTTATAAATAGTATTACTGATTGGTCTAGTTGGAAATCATCTAATGCAGCTATAGCTGATACTGAAATATACAAGAATTATATGAAGGTGTTGGATTCTATTAATACTTTGTACAATACTTTGGAGAAACAAGCTGGAACATTTAAGAATGTTTATGAGAGTGCTTATCAAGAAATCAGCACAGCTTCTAACAACAATGTAAAGACTTTATATAGAAATGTCATGCAAACAAGTGGAAGTAAGAGTTGGGTCTTGGGAGCTGGTGGAGGAGTTGTATTAGGATTCCTTGCGTCCGCCTTGATAGCATTTGGAATCGGTCAATATGAAAGAAGAAAGGCCATTTTGTTAGGAGAACCAGATCCTATTATTCCTGTAAAGAAAGAAGAGATGGCAAAGGAAGAAAGTGTAGAAGAGGAAAAGCCTGAAGATAAAACTTCTGATGATAAGAAAGAAGAAGATAAGGCTGAATAATTTTAAAAGACATAGGCTTGGGCTTATGTCTTTTTTGTTCCGTTGATATTCACTCCTTTTTCTAGTTAATTTTATGGTTGGTATAGAGACTAATAAATCCAAACCAAATAGAAAAAAAGATTAATTTCAATAAGTGAAGAATAGAAAAAGTTTAGTATTTGTCGACACTTTTTGAATACAAATAAGAGATTTTATAAAATTAGCAGTCTAGGCTTGACTTTGCTAATTTCAGTGCTATATTTAAGGCGATAAACGAGGAAGCAAACCCCGTCAAAGGAGGCAACATAAATTATGATTAGACCTTTAAGAGATTATGTAGTATTACAAGCAGCTCCAGAGGAAAAGAGATATGGAGATATCATCGTCAAGAGCAAAGAAGACGATTCTGCTGTTGCTACTGTCGTAGCAGTTGGAACTGGTGTCAAGGATGAAAAGACTGGCACTATTGCTCCTTTGGATGTAGCTGTAGGAGACAAAGTACTTTTTAAGAAGTACTCCACTACTGATTACAAGGAAGGTGATAAACATTACCTCGTAATCAAGAATGACGATATTATTGGAGTTATCGACTAATTAGTTATCAAGAAAGGAGCTATTTAATTATGGCAAAAGAGATACGTTTTGGAAAAGATGCCCGTGATTCAATTTTGAAGGGTGTCGATACATTGGCTGATACAGTTAAGATTACTTTGGGACCCAAAGGACGTAATGTTGTTTTGGATCAAGGCTATGGATCACCTCTTATCTGCAATGATGGTGTCACCATTGCTCGTAACATCGAACTTAAAGATAAGTTCGAAAATATGGGTGCTAAGCTCGTATATGAAGTAGCAAACAATACTAATGATACAGCTGGTGATGGAACTACCACAGCTACAATCTTGGCTCAAGCTATCATTCATAAGGGTGTGGATGCAATCAATAGAGGTGCTAACCCTGTATTGGTTGGACAAGGAATAAATAAGGCCGGAAAGGCTGTCGCTAAGGAACTTTCTAGCTTGTCTCATCCTATTAACACCGATGCTGATATCGAGAATATCGCTACTATTTCTTCTGGTGATGAAGAAATCGGTAAAGTTATCTCCGATGCTATGCAGAAGGTTGGCCGTAGCGGTGTCATCACTGTCGACCAATCTAAGTCAACTGAGACAGAGCTCAAGGTTACTGAGGGTATGCAATATGACAAGGGATATATCTCTCCTTACATGGTTACCGATAGAGAAAAGATGACTGCCGAGTTGGAAGATCCTTACATCTTGGTCACTGATATCAAGGTCTCTAACATCAACGACATTCTTCCTTTGCTTCAAGCTGTTGTCGATGCTCATAAGCCTTTGCTCATCATCTCTGATGATATGGAGAACGAAGTCTCTTCAACCATAATCTTGAATAAACTTCGTGGAACATTCAATGTTGTCGCTACTAAACTTCCTGAGTTTGGTGATTTACAAAAGGCTACACTTGAAGACATCGCTGTTTTGACTGGTGCCAGATTCATTTCAAAGGATCTCAGTATGGAGTTGAAGGATGCTTCTATCGCTGATCTTGGACGTGCCAAGAAGGTTATCGTCACTGCCGATAATACTACTATCGTCGGTGGTGAAGGCGACAAGTCTAAGCTTCAAGAACATATCGATGAACTTGCAGCTCAAGCCGCTAACTCTAAGTCTGAATACGATCGTAAGAGAATTGAGAGAAGAGCTGCTAAGCTCTCTGGTGGAGTAGCAGTTATTAAAGTTGGAGCTACCACAGAGACTGAGCTTAAAGATAAGAAGCTTCACATCGAGGATGCTTTGAATGCTACTAAGGCTGCCGTTGCCGAAGGAATCGTAGTCGGTGGTGGAGCTGCACTTTGTGAAGTTTACCTCACTTTGAAGAAAACTTTGAAGGATGAGAATCCTGATGTCCAACGTGGAATTTCTTGTGTCTTGGAGAGCTTGAAAGCTCCTTTGGCACAAATCGCAGACAACGCTGGTTATTCTTCAATCGATGTTGTTGAGGCTCAACTCAATGAGAAGAAAGACTTCGGATTTGATGCCAAGAATGGTGTTTGGGTCGATATGTTCAAGGCAGGAATTGTAGATCCTTGCAAGGTTACAAGAAGTGCAATTCTTAATGCTTCTTCAATAGCTTCTGAACTTGTCACTACTGAAGCTGGAGTTGCAGATATCCCTGAACCCAAGGCTCCTGCAGCACCTGCAAACCCTGACATGGGATACTAATCGATAAGTAAATATATTTAGATGATAAAACCACAGCCGATTTGGCTGTGGCTTTTTTATTAAAACGATATTTTTAATTAGCAACTTCCTTGTTTACAAATAAAGCGTATAAATAAAATATTCCATCTGAGATTTCAAAATTGATGTTACCACCATATTTCTCTGCTATATTTTCCATAGACCTCATTCCAAAGCCGTGAAACAATGGATCTTCTTTGCTCGTTTTAATAACTGTATTTCCTTGATTATCCTTTATTGGAACTATTTTATTATCGGTGTAGTTTTGAATTACTAAGGAAACGAAATTTCCTTTCTCTGTCATCGTCAAAGAAATAGCTCTTTTATCTTCGGATAATTTGGAGACCGATTCTATAGCGTTGTCTAAGGCATTTCCGAAGAATGTATATAAATCTAATTCAGACATGAAATTCAATTTCTTTCCATCTAAAAGGCAGGTTATCTTTATGTTCTTCTGACTGCATTCCAATGATTTTTCTGTCATGATTGTATCCAAGACTTTGTTTCCTGTTTTAATTGATGAATCGTAAATCTTGATTGCTGAAGTCATTTCTTTAACCACTTCTTTTTTAACGTTTTCGTTGGAGATGATTGCTTCCATTTGATGCTTTAAATCGTGAACTCTTCTATTGATTAAATCGATATTATTTTTCGATAATTCATATTGCCTTTTCTCTTGTCTTATTATTTCATAAGCATCGTCTAGTTCAGTCTTCATCTGTCTTTGATCTAAAAGCTTAAACATGAAAGATAAAGACAAGAAGCAACAGAAAAATGATAGCAAATCAAAGAATCCCATAAATATATTTGGAATTTCATCATTAACTGAATATACGATATAAGAATTGATTCCTACTATGACGACTAATAGGAACCCGACGAATAAAATCATATATCCGGAGCTTATCATTATTTCTGAATTCTTCTTGATTTGATTTGCAAATAAGACAAAGCAGAAGAAGTAAATAGCAATATAAACAACAATATTGATTATTGTTGTAATGATAGAGAACTCATTAGTCGTAGGTAATTTTTGACCATATATTCCTATGGTAGATGAATTGTTTAGACCTGAGAAACAAAGAATAGAATTTAATCCTTGATATGCTATGTGCTGAACTAGATACGAAGCAACTGATAAGAAAGCAATAGTAGAAAAACTTTCAGCAAAACAAATCCAAGCAGCACACATGGTTAGTCCAAAGATAACGACAAACATCAATGAGGTGTACCACCAGTTATAAAAAGGAATAGGATAAAAAAGTGTAACTAATACTATGACTAATAATGATCCACTAAGTCTCCACCAAAAATGATTTTTCCTTTTTACTTTGAAAAAGAAAAGACCTTCAGATACCAGTAATTCAAAAAGAAATATAAGTCTATAGATAAAAAGACCTGATATCTCTGGCATATTAGAGCCCTCCTTTTCCTAAGAACTTATTAAAATCTTGCATAAATTTTGCTTTTCTAGGATGGCTGATATCTAGCATGTTATTACCAACTTTAATTTGGTAACCAAAAACGCCATTTATATAATTATAGTTAACTAAAGAATAGTTATTACATCTTCCAAAGAAATCTATTTTATTCTCTTCTAGCAATTCTTCCACGCTTTTAATCGTGCCATAACTGATTTTTTCTTCTTGAGTAGTATGTATTATCATCTTATGTCCAATGATTTCTATGTATTGAATAGTGCTAGCTTTTATAAATGATTTTTCATAGTTGACTATGAAAGGTAGCAATATTTCTTGCTTCTTAGCAATCTTTTTAAGAGCTCTTTTAAATTTCATCGAAAAGACATAATAAGTCATAGGCTTGACTATGAAATCCATAGCTTCTACTTCATAACCTTCCACAGCATACTGGGCTAAATTAGAAACGAATATTATTATTGTTTCATCATCTATTTCTCTAATCTTCTTAGAGATTTCCATTCCATTTGATTCGCCTAAGTTTATATCCATAAAAATGATATCGAACTTATTTTTGGTAAAAGTGGATAAAAATTGTTCAGAAGTTTTAAACCATGTGGTGTCGACTTCGACACCTTCATTTTCTTCTTTGTATTTGTTTAAACAAGCGATGTAATTTTCATAATCTTTTTCATCATCTTCTACTTCTGCTACTCTAATCATGATGTTATTCCTCCTTGTTTTTCTTTTCCTTTAATGGATGATAGAGGAAGTATGTCCATACTCCTAGCCCACCGATCCAAATTATATTACCGGCTATTAAACCATACACCCAAGGATTTGTTTTTGTGCTATTTAGAACAGGTTTTGTGAAGATTCCTTCACCATTGTTAAATTTGGTGGAATATTCAAAAGCATTAGCTATCATGTAAATCGTGTCTTTACTAGCTTTTTTTACGCAAGTCATATAGACTGGATCATCAGTATCTAACGGCTGATAATTTGTTTCAGCAGTCAGCCATAAATCATTTCCTGCAACTATTCCATGTTGGATATCCATGGGAGGATCTCCATATGTTGTGTAATCTGTTATAACAGCACCTCTAAATCCCCATTCATTTCTTAGAATGTTGTTTAGTAATGAGTTATTAGCTCCACTCCAAACCGCACCTATTCTTCCAAAGGAAGACATAACTCCAGTGCATTTATACTCTTTTACTGCTATCTCAAAAGGCCTTAAATATATTTCTCTTAAGGTTTGTTCGCTTATCCATGTATTTAAGCCTTGAGAGTTATCGCCTAATTCTGATAATGCGAAATGTTTTATATATGTATACATTCCACCTGCTCTAGCACCTTCTATGACATTGCCTCCGATTTTCCCGCTCAAAACAGGGTCTTCAGAATAATATTCATAATTCCTACCGGAGAAAGAAGATCTATGTAGATTTACTCCTGGTGCGTACCATCCACTAACACCTGTTTCTTTTCCTTCTTTTGCCACTATATATCCTAATTGTCTTGCAAGTTGTTTATTCCAAGTTTGACCGATGATTACTTCATTTGGAAATGCTGTCCATTTAGTGGCTTCAATTGATGTGGAAGTTGTATTTAATCCGGCAGGTCCATCGTATTCATTGTATTGGGGCTTACCGATACTTTCTACGGCAATAGTTTTATATCCAGCTTGCTTAGATAGTTCGCACATCTCTTCATAGGACATCTGATCAATCAAATCTAATAGCTCTTTTGAATTGTAATCAGATCCTATTTTCTTAATTAAATCTTCGTTGTATTTCAATTTTGTCTCTGAGTTTTCTAATTGAGTTCTAGTTAATTTACTTCCATTTTCATCAGTGGTTAATAATAAATTATTATTGTTTTTTTGAGTTGGTAATGTCGCTATGGTTTTATCTAGTTCTTCTTTATAAGAATAGTCATTAGCTGTTTTTATTTTGTCTTTGTCTATAGTCGAATAGTCTGTAGCTTTTGGATAAGATTTATTAAAATCATCTCTCGTCAAATAATTTTGATCTATGTTGACGGAACTACCATCTATCGGTGTTGAAGCATAGCTGCTTAAAGCTGTAAATCTATTTTCCACTGTATTTTCAGTAGTTGGGTCTTTGGAATAATTTATTGTTTCTTCTAAGTCAAAGCTGATTGAATTTCCTAGATAGTCATCCATGCTTTTGATTTCATGACAATTATTCATCAGTTTGAATGTATAAGTCCCTTTATCTAACTCATATCCTTTATGACCATTTTCATTCTTATCATATGCATCATAACTAGCTAGGTCATAAAGATTGAAAGATAGTTTTATGTCTTTTTGTGTTTCACCAGGATTTAATAAATCTGTTTTTTCAAATGCCACTAATTGAATTGATGATTTTTCTATTTGTCCCTTGAAGTATGGAGTGAAACCATATAGTTGAATCACATCCTTTCCAGCGTAGTCACCGGTATTTTTTACATCCAATGTCAAGGTTATAGTTGAATCTTTGTTTATTTTAGAATTTGGATCGATGTCGACTTTTTTTAAATTCCAGTCAAAAGTTGTATAGGATAATCCGTATCCGAAAGGATACTGGACTATATTCTTGTAATCTTGACTATAGTATTTCTCTTCGCACGCCGTTTCGTACCATCTATATCCGAAGTAAAGTCCTTCTTTATATGTGATTTGATACATATCTTCATTATCTTTGTTTGGAAAACGATTGCTATAGGATGGCTCGGTTGTTAAATCCACCGGATATGTATCAGTTAGCTTTCCTGATGGATTAACTTCACCTTTCAATATCTTAGCAACTCCTATCATTCCAGACTGACCAGGAAGACCGATGCTTAAAGCGGCATCGATCCTATCATCATTTAGAAATGATAATTCCATTGTGTTTGTTGAATTGATCAAGACTATTACATCATCGAATTCCTTTTCGACCATGTTTAATAAGTCTTTCTCTTCGTTACTCAATTCTAGATAATGCTTTGTGTAATCTAAGGATGAACCATTAGAATTAATCTTTTTTTGATAGTTAGGTGCTTCACCCATATTTTCACCTAGGATTCTACTTATCATCACTATGGCTGTAGATGAGAAGGATTTAGCTTTACTTATCATTTCTGATGAATATGAATCAATAGAAGGCTGAATCAATCTAAGTCTTTTATTCTTGTCATTAGAATCGTTTTCGTTGATGAAATTTCCATTATAGAAGGAATCATATTTAGATATGATTTCATTGTTTACTTCAAATCCTTCTAGTTCCAATGCATTTACTAGTGTTACTTTATTAGTATCGCTTATAGGTGATGCACCAGATCCTACACCATTTAAAACATTTCCTTGGTCACATGAATTCCAACCAAATACATTGATCGGTGTTTTATCTGAATTCATTTTTAAGGGAAGACAGTTGTCTTTGTTCTTTAATAGTACTGCCCCTTCTTCTTCTATCGATTGGACTAATTCGTTGGATTTAGTTGCTACATCTTTAAAATCCGATGAATCAAATCTACTCTCTTGGAAGTAATTGTTGATGGAATCTATATTTGTGCCTATGACACAATCTAATGTAATCAATGTTAGTGCCAAAGCACAAATTCCAACAAAGTTTAATTTGAATTTATTTAATTTCATAGTGATTTCTAATAATTAACATTAAACCACAAAGAACTAAAATTATCTAGAAAGCCTTTTCTTAAAAAAGTATAAAATTATTGATTAAAACAAAGTTAAGCTCTAATAATTAGGCTCAAATTATGAAAATAAGCTTAAAATTAAGCAAGATTAAGCTTTAAATCATTGAATTCGTGTTAAATATTCTTCTTTGTTTGATTAAAAAGTTAATCTATCATCAAAGGTAAGCCCTTACACATATTTCAAGCTTATCCTTGGAGGAAAAATAATTATGAAAGCTAAGTCTATTTATGCTGTATTAGCTAGTTTGATGCTTACTACAGGACTCGTAGCTTGTGGACCTGAAACCAACCCGACAGGTGGTAATACCGGAGGGAGTACTACATCTAGTCCTACGACACAAGCTCCTGAAGTAAAGAAAGGAACTGTTGTTTTATCATTTGATAACAATCAAGGAACTGTTACTGCTGATAAAACAAATGGCGATGTCGGCCAAACTGTAACACTCACTATCACTCCTAATGAAGGATATGAGATCGATTCAGTTAAGGCTAACGACAAAGTCCTCAGTGGTGCAACATATTCGTTTAAATTAGTTGAAGGTGAAAACAATGTTGAAGTAACTTTTAAGGCAAAGGCAGTAGAACCTGAAGTGGAATACAACATCACATATACTGCTTCGGAAGATTATGATGTTAAAGAATTAAGTGCTACTAAGGCTAAAAAAGGTCAAACAGTCACTTTCAAAGTCGAAGTAAAGAAAGAAAACAAAGAATTGGATGAAGTCAAAGTAAATGGAACTGCTTTGACTGCTAATGATGGTGTTTACTCATTCGTTATGGGTGAAGCTGATGCTGTCATTGAAGTAACATTAAAAGATAAGGCAGTAGAACCTGAAGTAGAATACAACATCACATATACCGCTTCGGAAGATTATACTGTCACTAATTTAGCTACCAAGGCTACTAAAGGAACTAAGGTAACTTTCAATATTGCTGTTAATGATGAAAATAAAGAACTATCTTCGATTAAAGCTAATGACGTAGATTGTACATTGGAAGAAGATGGCTCATATTCGTTTGTAATGCCCGAAGGTGATGTTGCTATTGCTATCACTCTTCAAACTAAAGTCAATTTGAATCTCTCTATAACTTCTGACAAACAATCTTATAAAGAGGGTGATGGAGCTGCAGTATTGCAAGCGACATTCGGAGACGATCAAGTTGAAGGTGCTACTTATGTATGGGATGGAACTGATGCCAAGGATATCGGTGTAGTAAATCCTTTCGCAGATGACGATTCTAAACAATACTTTACACCTACCAATGTTGGAAAAGGAACAGTCAAAGTCACCGCTACAGTCGACGGAAAAGAATACAAGGCTTCTTTGAATATTACAGTAGAAGCAGACTATACCAAATATACTGAAATTAAAACTGCTGATGCGATGGTTGAGTTATTGAATAAGAAAGATGCAATAAACGGAAAGTACTGTTTAGGCGCTAACATTGACTTGGGTGGAATGCAAGTCAATGGAAGAGCAAATAATTCTATTTTTGTCGGAACTATTGATGGAAGAGGATATACACTCTCTAACTTTGTGGTAAAGAATGATTCTTCTCTAGAGACTGATAAAGCTACTGGATTATTTTGGCAGTATCAAGGTGTATTGAGAAACATTCATATCAAAGGAACAATTGACTCAGCTGGATTTAGTGGACTACTTGCAAAGGAAGTCTGTGGACCTCAAGCTAAAATTACTGATTGTTTGTTTGAGGCTAAGAATGTTCAAACTGGGGTCGATTGGACTTGGGCAAGAAATGGTGTTATTGCCTCTACACTTCAAAATGAAGCAAAGGTTGAGAATGTAGTAACTAATCTCGATGCAACTGATGCTATGTGTATGCCATTCTTTGCTTATTCATGGACTGGAACACAGGTGATGAAGAATGCATATACAAACATAGCTCATGATACTGAACATGAGAACTATAAGCCATTTAATCCTAATGGAGGCGATATCTCAGCACAGGTTATGGAGAATATCAATCACACTCCCTTTGATTCTACTTTAGCCTCAGCCTATACAACGTTGGATTCATCTGTTTGGACTCTTGAAGATAACAAGATGCCTGTCTTGGCTCATGATAGCGAAGCACCTGAAAAGCTAGAAGCTATGCTTACTGCTAGTGCTGATACGACTTCTCTTTCAATGAAAGAAGATGGTACAAAGATTGCAACCATAACTACTTCGTTGAAATATTCGACTGAAACATTATCTGATTATTCTTATACTCTTGATCCTAGCGATGCTTCAGTGATTAGTGTAACCAACAATAATGATGGAACATTTGGAATTACAGCTGTGGCTGCTGGTGAAGCTACTGTCTCAGTGAGTGCAAAATTAGGAGATAAGACTTTAACTGCTGAAGCTATTACATTCACTGTTAAGTCTGCTGATGCTCCTAAATATGAAATTCCAGATGGTGCATTTGAAATTAAGGATGTAGCAACATTCAAAACTGTATTTGATAAGGGCGCTGCTTATACTACGAGGAATTTCTACTTGTCTAATGATATCGATTTGACAGGCGACGATTTGACTACCACACAGATGATGTGGATGGCTGGTGAGTTCTCTGGAATATTTGAAGGACAAGGACATACCATCACAGGTGATATCAGTTGGGATATGTTCAACATTATCGCTGCTAACGGTGTTGTGAGAAATGTAAATATAAAGACGAGCAATCCTGTCGAAGCTAATAGAGGTCCATTAGCTCATACAAATAAAGGAACTATATCAAATGTTCATATCGATATGACTGTAGTTGAAAAACGTGCAACAAATACATTTGCTGGAATGTTCTTTTCGAACGAAGGTAAGGTTGAAGATTCTTCTGTAGCTTTCCATGTGAATACTGCAAGCAATACTATTAAATCATTTAGTAATATTGGATCTGGAACTTACACCAATTGTACTTACACAGTCGATGGAACATGGGATGGTGCTCAGAATGCTGTAGTCGCTACTGATGGGACTACTAAAAAAGATGCTTAATAAAAAATGGAGGAATAAAATGAAATTAAATAAAATATTAGCAATTAGTTTATTGGGATTGTCTTGCTTTGGATTAGTGTCTTGTGGAAACGGAGACGGTGGAAATGGATCTCAGGCAGTACAAAAGCAAATTACTTTGACTGTTACTGGACCAACTAAGACTGTAGTAGGTCAATCAGTGAAATTGAAGATAACAGTCAAGAACGATTCGACTAAGAGTGGATATTCGGTGGAATCTAGTGATGAGACAGTTGCTACTATTTCAGAAACTGGTCTTATTAATGCCTTGAGTGCTGGAACAACGACTATTACAATCGCTTCTAAGGCTGATCCATCAGTTAAGAAAGAGTTTGAATTCACAGTTTTGTCTGCTGATGATGTTGGAGTAAAGATTGTAGCTGATAAAACTTCTGTTAAAGTTGGAGAAACAATCAATTTATCTGCTAATGTCACCAACAAGGATAATGATGAAGTGACTTATAAATGGAGCTGCGAAAATTATAGTGGTAGTTTTGATAAGACTAATGGTAAGACTGCTAAGTTCACAACTGATAGTGCAGGAAAAGAAGTTATCAAATTGACTGCTACTATTGGGAAAGTCGAAGTGACAGATCAAGTTGAGATTGAGATTACTGAATCTTTGGATAAATATGTTAAGATTTCCACAGCAGATGAATTCAAGTCTAAGATTCTTGCTAAGAACACCATTAAAGATGACTTTATCTTAACAGCTGATATCGATTTAGGTGGAATGGAAATCAATGGAAATGGTGATACTAGAAAGTTAGTTGGAACCTTAGATGGACGTGGTCATAAAGTATCTAATTTCTCTATCATATCTTCTGAGAGCAACGATGCTGGACATAATAACTCTGGAATGTTCCAAGAAGTCAGCGGAACAATTAAGAATCTTGAAGTCGATGGAACATTGACTAAAAACAGTTTAGGTTGGGGTACAGCTATTCTTACGAATATTCTTTCTGGAACTGTCGAAAATTGCTTATTCAATTCAGTTCAGTCATTCAATAACGGATCAGCTAGTTGGTTTGCTTTCGGTGCTTCTATCTGTGGTGTTTTGAAGGAGGGTGCAACTGTTAAGAATTCTGTTGTAAATGTCTCTGGTGAAGGTAAAGATGTCCACATGGCAATATGTGCATATCCAGCAGGTGGATCCGTTAGTGATGGAACAAATTCGCAATTTGCTCCTTCTAAACAGACCTTTACTGTAAGCGGAATATACACGAACCAAAACTCGGATTTGGCTTATGGAAGTACATGGGAGTTTGGTGGACCTATTGAAGATACATCCGGAATTCATACTGATGTTGATTTCTCTACGGCCAAAGCAACTACATATTCGGACTTATCTGCAAATTATTGGAATTTAGTAGATAATACTATGCCAACATTGAAGACTTTAGCAGTAGAATAATAGTCGCAAGTTCGATATTCTTAAATCACTAAATCTTATACTATTTTCGAACTTGAAAAAAGAGAGCTTATGTGCCAATGTCACTAACTTAAGGCGACATTGATTAAGGAATGACTTATGAGACCTGCCTTTAAATATAGGCCGGTCTTTTTTTTAGGCATGTTAAAAGGGTAATAATTATCTCTTCACACTACTTTTCGAAAAAAATCTAACGATTAGTAATTGCTTCTATACGACATTCGAGAATGATTCTTTGCTTTATGCTCTCTGCTGAAGCTCCTATTGGGCCTTATCGGCGTGAGATACCTGTCTATCTCTTTTATTATATTGTCAAAACTCTCTTTTCGAATTCTGCTGCTTGGATGCATCAATGCTTTTACCAGATTCCTTTTGACTGCGCCGATTGCCACGCTTCTGTTATGCTTCATCTGATGTTTCTTGCCTTGAATCAATGAACATTTTCTTTCCATGATAATGAACTGGACCATGTTGAAGACCCAAGCGCATGCGTAGATATCCTGCAGAATCAGTCTTTCTCTTCTTCCGCTGAACTCTTCAAGCTTCAAGTCTTTCTTCATGTCCCTAAATGCGGTTTCTATATCCCATCTGGCATGATAGAGCTCTTTTAATTCTTCGATCGAAGCTTCATCATCACTTAAATTCGTTATCAGAAATTCCTTCTCTTCTTTTCCGATGTCAATGATTGCCATGCGTATTACAAACGTTTTTGAAAGCACTTCTTGAACCAGCTCCGTTTCGTCTCTGAATCCATTGGTGTTCGCGTGGGTCAGCTGGACTTTGAATGTTTTGTCTACTTCATTATCGCTTTCCATTTCCCTCCTGCATTTTGATAGAACGTATGTGCTTATCCTGAAAATGTACTTCATCTTCGAATTGTCGAATAAATTGAGCAGCTTGAAACTGAAATAGCCTCGATCGAAAACAACCAACGTCTTGCTTTCTTCTTCTTTTTTGATGCTGCCCAGCAGTTCTATGGCATGGCCTCTTTCGTCATGACTGTATTCATCGATCGCAATCCTCTTTATCGTATGGTTGTACACATCGCTGAGGCCGGAAAGCTTGATCATATGCGGCATGTTGTCAGGGGCTGTCTTCGCCTTGGGCTGGATATCGGCAATTGTCTCGAATTCCGTGTCTGATGGCAATAGCAGACCAGATCCGTCTATCGCAAAGACATGGAATGACTTGAACTTCCTCATTTCGCTTTTGCGTATTCTCGTCTCATCATCGGTAAAGTCCTCGAACATTTCTTTTACGGCACCCGGAGAATATTTCATTCTCGCCTTATAGAAGCCGACATCGGAGATATCGATATCGCTCATGCCGGAATCTTCGAGCAATATTTTGACCTCCTGTCGTTGAGCCATGCCCCTTTGAGACAGCATCTGCAACAGCAGACTTTCCGGCGATACCTTTCTATGGCGAGTAAAGGCCGTACGGTTATTGCCACGTATGGTGTCAATCTTATTGAGATGATATCTTTGGATTGTCTTTCTCCATCTTCTGAAAACATCACGGCTCATAGGTTGTCCCATCCTTGTAAACAAGCTTCGGCTTATCTTTTGAAAAGGCTGCCTTTAGGTATGGTATGGCCTTGCTATCAACGGCTCCGATGTATTGGACCGTCTCTTGTATGACCTTGTCCCCGACCCTCCTGCTTCTCACTACAGATGCATAATTCTGATTTCCTTTTTTCCAAACTCTCACAAACATTTTGTTTGCCTCCTTTCACACTACATTATATGCAATTATAGACCAATATTGAATATTTATGTGCTATTTATTCACACTACATTATTGAATGACGGCAAGCTGAAAAAATGGCTACCATTTCGGTAGCCATTCAGCCAGATAATATCAATGTCGCCTTAAGTTAGTGACATTGGCTTATGTGCCCTCTTTTTTATTTACAATTGATTAATTATTATATAAGTTGCATTTCTTCTGATTCGTCTATAGCTTGACGTTCGTATTTCTTAATAATGTTTAAAATGAACGTATAATCCTTGGCATAGGAATTGGGAAGTCTAATCAAAGTAATGTTATTTGCTTTGCAAATGTTGTCTCTTTTTGCTTTGATTCCTGGGTTTGATTTTATTGATTGAAGTATTGCTAGGTCAAAATCTGTGTGTTTGCTATTTATTATTTTTACAGAGTCATTTATAGAGTCTGAATAAATCCGTTTTAATTATTTCTATTTTTTAAATATTCATCAGCTTTTCTCAACGTCTCTTTATCTGTTTCAAAGGTTACTGCATCTATAGCTTCTTTGATAGGAAGCCAAATACATGATTTGACTTCGTCATCGTGGTCATCGTGAGCGATGGTGTCTTCTTTGCATTCAGCGACAAAGAAATAGACATCTTTGTCTATTCCAGGAAATGGAGAATAATTTATATGGTGCTTAAATCCAGTATCTATAGTCACGTTTAAAGAAGTCTCTTCTTTTATTTCTCTCCTAGCTGTATCTTCATCATTTTTATCCGTAGGTTCTACATGGCCCTTTGGAATTGAAGTATGTCCTAAATTCATCTTCTCTACTAGATAGTATCTTTGATCATTTATTATTTTATATACTACAGCACCACAACTTTTTTCTTTCTTTATATTCTCGTTCATAGTTATAAACCGCCTTTCTAGCTAGGAATTTAGCTTGAAAATCGGTTATAATAATACCGCTTTCTAATGAATTTGTTATATTTACTTTTTATTTATATAAATGAAAGTCAACTGACATTAAAAGCGAAAAGGAGTGATAACTATGACAGACGAAGAAAAGAAGGTGTTGGATACTATTCTAAGTCTTTGCCAAAGAGAAGGAATATCCCCTTTTCAAATTGACTATAAAGTCCATAATGAAATTAAAGTATCAAATGTAAAAGGTGTTATAACGACTGACATAAAAGAAAATGTTGTCTCAGTTCGCTATAGAGGAATGTATGAAGAGAGATTAGGTACTTTTGAAGATGACAAATTGGATGAGAATAGAGTTGATGAAATCATTAAATCTATTAAGCAATCTGCTTTGAATAGCGATAGATTATGTAGACCTGAATTTTTTGGTGAACCTGGTCAAAGATATAAATCTAGTGGATTTAAATTATCCAACGTGAAGATAGATAATCTAAAGATTTTAAACAATAAGATTGTTCAATCTTTAAAAGGAATGAATTCTTTGTTCAACGATGATGCTATAAATGAAATTTCAACCACCTTGATAACTGGTAGAAGAATGATGGTCAATTCTAAAGGATTAAAAGTGGAGAAGAAGTTTGACCGTATAGTGATGAAAGCAGACTGTACTTTCACAAAGCCTGACGGCGAGAAGAGTTCTGCTATTGAGACATATATTGGATACAATTTGATGACTATTAAGCCTGAGTATTTGGCTAATAGAATAGATAAAGAAATAATGTCTTCCTTCAAGGTTGGTCTAGCTGAAAAGGGAAAATACAAAGTAGCTTTTTCTCCAAGAAGTGCTGCTACTATCCTTCATATTGCTGATCTTCATCTCTCTGGTGCGATGGTAGCTTCGGGAAAATCAGTATATAAAGATCAGTTTGGAAAGGATGCTTTCTCACCACTATTAACTGTCTTAAATGATCCTATTATCTCTTCAGTTCAATCCACTCCATTCGATACAGAAGGAAATGCAACAGAGAAGTTTATGGCCATAGATCATGGAAGACTTCGCTGTTTCTTCTTGGATACTGAATACGGTGAGATATTGAATATAAGATCTAATTCTTGTGCCACATACGGAATCCCCGAGTCTCAATACTTCGTCGTTGCACCTTCAGCAGATAATACATCTTTGGGATTGATAAGGTCTGTAGATAATGGATATATAGTAGAAGGATTTGATAAGGACTGTGTAGAAAAGATAAAGAGAGATGCTGAGATAAATCTTGAGATTCCTTTCTATGGTTATGAGATAAAAGAAGGAAAGATTGGAAAGCCTGTAAGAGGAACTATAAAAGGAAAAGCTGATGAATTCTTACGAGATGTAATCGGACTTTCTTCTGAGAGAGAGGATTGCTCTATAGAAGCCGCTCTTTGCCCTTGGTTCTTAATAGATAATGTAGAAGTTGAATAGCTGTGAAAACAGCTATTTTTTGTTCTTAAGAAATAAGTTAGTCGTGTTTTATATTATTTATAAGGAGAATGATGTAATCATGTTTAAAATGGATAGATTAGGTCAAGGAACTTGGCATTTTGGAGAAAATAGAAAATTGTATGAAGCTGAAATCGAAAGTATTAGATATGGAATTCAAAATGGAGTGACATTGATAGATACAGCTGAGATGTATGGGGATGGCAAATCTGAATCCTTGATAGGAGAAGCTATCAAGGATTTTGATAGGTCAAGATTATATATTGTTTCTAAGATATTGCCTTGGAATGCTGGATATGATGATTTCTTCATCAGTCTTTCTAATTCTTTAAAGAGATTGAATACATCTTATTTGGATATGTACTTATTGCATTGGAGAGGCGAGATTCCATTGGAAGAAACCATAAGATGTATGGAAGAAGCAAAGAGACAAGGTCTTATCAAAGATTGGGGTGTCTCTAACTTTGATATTGATGATATGCAAGAGTTATTAAGCCTTAAAGATGGTTACAATTGCAGAGTTGATCAATGCTTATATCATTTAGGATCAAGAGGTGTAGAGTATAGTCTTATTCCTTTCTTAAAGAATAATGACATTAGATTTATGTCTTATTGTCCTTTGGCAGAGGCTGGATCATTGAAAAGAGAGCTTTTATCTAATTCGACAGTAATAGAAATATCTAGAGAATATGGAATTACACCTATTCAACTTCTTTTAGTCTTTACTTTGAGAGATGAGGATATAACATCTATTCCTAAAGCTTCTCATGTAGAGCATCTAAAGATGAATATTGAAGCATCTAAGATTCAAATATCAGATGAATCTTGGAAGTTACTAGATTCTATTTATCCATCTCCAAAGAAGAAACTTCCTTTGGATATGGAATAAAAGACATAAAAAAACTCCGAACCTAATTTGCATTAGATCCGGAGCGAGCAAAAGGAATTTTATGTTGGAAATAATTAACTTAGTTATTTGCAATCTCTTGATTGCCTTGTAATTATAGTCCTTAGATTTATAAAAGCAAGCAAAAAAACAAAGTATTTTTGAAAGTGTTTTCAAATACCTGCTGCTTTCTAATAAATATATAGATATTTCCTAAAAAGGTAATGATTCATCGTATTCTGACTAAGCTTTTATTTTTAAGTGATAGTACTATAAAAAATAGCACTGGTAAGTTAGTCAAAATTGGATTTATCAAAAGTAAAGGATCTAAGAGAAATGTATGTTGGACTATCCAAGATGAACAATATCAATTTTAGATGTTTTATTTAGATGAATAATTTATACTTTATTAATAAGAGGTGTACTGATATGGATCAAGAAAAGAAATTAACAAAGTCATTGAGGGTAATTCATGAGACAGTGAAGATGATGCAGTTTTATAGTGATATGTCTGGAGTCATATCATGGGATTTGGAAACATGTGCTCCAAGAGATGGACGAGATAGAGAAAGTGAGCAACTCACTTACTTGTCAGGTAAATCTTTTGCTCTCAGCAAAAAGAAGAAATTCATAAGTTCAATTCTTTATGCTATGAAGAATTTCGAGTCTTTGGATAAATATGACAAAGTCTTAGTTAAATCTTTATATAGAGATTATTTGAGTTCAAAGAATGTAACTCCTGAATTTGAAAAGATTTATTCCAACAACTTTAGCAAAGCATTTAACGTATGGGTTAATGCTAAAGAAAAGAATGATTATTCTTTATTTGAAAGTCAGTTGAAGAAAAATGTCGAATATACTAGAAAATGGGTAAATCTTAGAGATGACGCAAAAGGAAAGAAAGTTTTGGATATTTTGACTGATGAAGTTCAGCCTGGATTTACTACTAAGGATTTAGATATCTATTTCAACAGTCTTAAAGATGGCATTATTCCTATCTTGAATAGAGTTTATGAATCCAAAGAAATCATTAGAGATGACTTCTTGTCTAGAGAAGTATCTATAGAAAAACAAAGAGAGTTCTCTCTTTGGTTGATGAAACTATTAGGATTTGATTTCGATAAAGGAACTTTAGGTCAGACAGAGCATCCTTTTACATCTGAATTGAGTGCATCTGATTGTAGAGTGGCTACTCACTATTATGAGAAGAACTTCATATCAAATTTCTATTCGATAATGCATGAAACGGGTCATGCTTTGTTCTCACAAAACACACCTGCTATAGTTAGAAAACATTTGCTCGGCGGGCATCAAACATTGGATATGGATGAATCTGTATCTAGATTCTATGAGAATGTTATAGGAAGAAGTTATTCTTTCTTGTCTTTTGTATTTCCTACCATGCAGAAATACTTCGCACCAGTATTAGATGATGTAACAGTCGAAGAATTCTATAGAGCAGCTAACAAAGTATTCCGTCAACCTTATAGAACAGAAGCTGATGAATTGACTTATTCGCTTCATATCGTCATAAGATATGAGATAGAGAAAGGTCTTTTTGATAAGACATTAAGTACTAAGGATTTAAATAAAGTTTGGAATCAAAAATATAAGGATTATTTAGGACTGGATGTCGAAGATGATAGAAGTGGAATATTGCAGGATGTTCATTGGTGTGATTCTTTCGCCTATTTTCCTGTATATGCAGTTGGAAATTCATACAACATCATGTATAGAAACGTAATGGATAAATCCTTTAAGAAGTACGGTGGATTAGATCAGGTGTTGAAAGAAGGTAGAATGGATTTGGTCAAAGACTGGATGACTAAGAGAGTGTTTAAGAATGCATGTCTGTTAGATCCTAAGGATTGGATTAAGTCTATAACTCACAAAGAATTTAGTTCTAAGGAATTCATAGATTATTTGGATAAGAAGTATAAGGGAATATATAAGTAAAGATTCTTTGATAAATATTTAGATTCGAAATAATATAGACTTAGTTAATTAAAAGGTAGATTTCTACCTTTTTTGTTTATGATTGCAAAATTGTTTTATTTATCCTCAATTGAAGTAAAAACAAAAAAGATAAATAGGTAAAAGACTCTCTAGTGCACGTGAGGGATAAATCAGCATCAAAATTGGTATAATATTGGCGCCACACTAAACTGTGGCGCAATTTTATTGAAAGAGC
>ENA-OPRN01000002-OPRN01000002.1-human-gut-metagenome-genome-assembly--contig:-NODE-2-length-169766-cov-28.991173_pt1 | contig 169766 bp, 131 predicted proteins | sample MGYA00241894_ERZ501882 | MGnify/ENA primary metagenome ERZ501882 (study PRJEB25962, sample SAMEA2042220) | human gut metagenome | biome: human gut; feature: human-associated habitat; material: faeces...
CAAAAAATTCAAGGAAGTTTAAAGTCGAGTTTTTGTGTACGGATTTTTTTGGTGGTATTCCATCAAAAAAGAGCTTGACAAAGGTTATCTAATTTTGTTCCTTATTTTGCTTTATTATAAAAATAAATAAAGCAATTACAAGAAAGCGCTTTTTCAACAAATAATAACAAAAATAATATTATGTGTAAAAAGAATTGCATTGAATAAGAATTTTCTTTTGTATGTTTGTTATTTAAAATAATTTATAAAAATTAAAATATATTTATTTTTAAACATTAAGATTTAAAGACTAATAATTATGCAACTATATAAAGATACAAAATTTGTATCACATGATTATTAAATGTAATTTTTTCAACAAAAATCAATACCGAGTTTTATAAGAAAAAAAAAGAAGATTTGAGTCCACTTTTTAGATGGAGGAAGAAATCCTACATATAGAAAGGAAATGATGATGAAAAAAGAAGAAATTATTACAGTAGTTATGAAACTACCTGATGAAAAGGTTGAAGTAAGAAAGATAAAAAACACATATAAAGAATTATCTGAATTTTGTGAAGGTCTGATAGATATTGCACCTAGTCCTATTGATGGGGTTGATATTATTTTTAATGATGAATTTCTAATGAATGGTATGAGACCTAATATAGTAACTCCAGAAAACTATGGAGTTATTTGTGGACCAATTATTTTTGCAGGTGTCGATTCTCAAACCGGTGATACTATAAGCTTAACTGAAGAGCAAGTTAAAAAGGTTATACAGTATTGTAATGACAATATGTTATTTAATATGGCATTGGAATCAGCATATGCCTATTCAAGATCTGTAGGATCTTTTAATAAATACATGCGAGAAATGATGGAAGGAAAAGAATAATATGCCAAATTGGTCTGAAGCATCTATGGCAGTGTTTTTACCGACAAAAAATGCCGATAAATTCCTAGATTTGTTTTTAGCTGGTGACGCTGAAATAGATAAGAATAAAAAAGAATTTTTTAGTAGGACGTTTATCATTAGTAAAGATAAAGAAATAAAAGATGATATGGCATTATTAAAAATTGAATTTGAAAGTGCTTGGAGTATTTATTCATGTATGATGAAAGAAGAAAATGATAAAAATAAAAATTGTTTAACATTAAAAGAAGCAATAGATAAATATGAGGTAGAAAGAATTGTAATTAAAGCAATAGAAACAGGAATTTCATTTGAAGAAAGCATTGTATATGATAGGAAATTTTATAATGACATCTCATATCAATCTAGAGAGTTGTATTTAGATCCGGCAAATGAATATTTGAATTAAATATTAGGAGAATTATGTATGCCAAATTGGATTAGAAATAAATTGATAGTATCTAATACATTCATAAGTGAATTACAGAAGTATCATTGCAAATATGATGAATTTAATAATATATATTTTGATTTTAATACTGTGATAAAACTTCCTAAAGAATTAGAGATTGAAATCAGTTCAAAAAGTTATGATGGATTGAAATTATATTTAGCTAAGATAAATCCATCATTTAAAGAATATGGAGAGAAGAAAGACAAATGGATTATAGATGAGTATTCATCGTTGATAGACAATTTGAAGAAAACTAGATGTTTTTTCGATAATTTTTTAATAGATCAAAATGAAATTAAAGCAATAATAACTAAATATAAAGATAATATAAATGAAGTAGAAGAACTAGGTAGAAAGATGATTCAAAATTATAAAGATTATCAATATATGAATTGGTACGATTGGTGTGTCGACAAGTGGGGAACTAAATGGAATTCATATAATACTAAAATAGGGTTTAATTATTTGATGTTCGATACAGCTTGGAATCCACCAATACCTTTGATAATTAAATTATCAAAGCTTCATCCAAATATAAAAATGGCCTTGCTATATTCAAATGAAAACATTGGTTATCAAACTGGTTTTATGTTGATCACCAATGGAACTGTCGATTTGGAAGGAACTTTCAAGGATGAATCTATAGATGCATATAAATTGGCTTTTGATTTATGGGACTGTGGAGATTCATATAGATACGATGAAGGAATAGGAACATATGTTCCTAAATAAATCTCATTAAAGCCTGTGATCGATGCTATGCGAACATAGGGCAATGAATTGAAAGAAAAAAATAAATATGCTAATTGAAAATACTGCTCGATTAAATAATAAAATCAGTGGAACTCAACGATATATTTAGTTTGCTCTTTTTGTTATTCGAAAAAATTTTGTTAACCATTTTGCTGGATTTATAGAATATGAAAAGCTGGCAACTGCCAGCTTTTTGTTATTTGTTTTTGTAGTTATAAAATGTTGGAATTAATGACAACAGATATGTCAGAAGACCTACGCCTAACATAGTTCCAACTTGTCTTATATTTGGCTTATAGAAACCGATAGTATGATCATAGCTATCAAACCATTCAGGAAATTGAGGAATTTTAAATATAAAGACAAAAGCAATGGAGATTATTATACTGATTAAGAGAATAGAGATAGTTCCACATAAAATAGGCTTAATTATTTCTTTTTTGCTATAACCTAATTCTTTCAACTTGATTGAGTCAGCAAATTGTTTCTTAGTCATTGAATAAAGAAGCCAGATAAACGATGCTATGGATAATATCAATAAAGGAATTGACCATTTTAGATAGAAATTCATTTTTTTATTTGCATCTTGTTTTGCTATAGATAGTAAGGCACTATATTCATTTGTTATTCTATATTTATAAAATGCTTCATTTCTCTTTTGCTTTGATAGATATTTAATGATGTTGTTAATTACTGTCTCATCTTTGGTGGCTGGTGCGATAACCCATCTACATTTCGAAGATTCATTGATTTTATTGAAATAGTTTGAAGATACGATACTTAAGCAGTAATAGGAATATTCTTTTCCTTCTAAAGTATCTAAAAACGCTTTACTATCGTAGTTATTAATTATTTCTTTAACTTTTTCAGAATCAAATCCTGTATTTAGTATCCCACATATTTTAAAGAAGCTGCTTTCGTGACTGGAATTTTCTCCACCATTGACATATTTTCCAATAAGGGAATTAGGAGTTATGTTTTCTGGCTCAATTTGATCAGTTATTTTAAAAGAGTTGTTTTCCTTTGTTACTCTTTGATAGCCACGATTTTTAAAAATATAATATTGGAGATCTGTAATCATAACATCATTGTCTTCTTTTGGAAAATCACCAGTCATTATTGAAAATGTACTTGGAAAATCACTTAGATTTGTTGAAGTGATTGAACCTATAACATCTAAATCATCTAGATATCCAGGTCCTAGATAATTAGTACCTAAATAATTGTGAGATAGAGTAGGAATATATGAACTATTTTCTAATACTCTCGTAAAATTAACACCAGTTTCCTTATTTATAAGATTGACATCTGAAGGATTTATGAAATTATATTTATCGAGGATGTATGGATATTTTATTGATAATGCATTTCCTGTAGAGTAATTCAACGTATAGCTTGTTAATTCCTTATTGTAATTAAAGCTTAAGAAAGTATCGCTCATTCCATATAAGGTTAATCCAGTTATAAATAATAGTAACGTAATAACAGCTTGAATAATATTTCTTTTTAAATAAGATAAAGTTAATTTTATCGTATTGATAAAATTGAGTTTGTTTGATTTCTTTTCTCTTTTAAATATTTTTCCTTCGTTGTTTTTAATAGAAGAATTAAACAGCTGTCCATTTTTAAATTCAATAAAAGAAATTGTTTCATCGTTAAATGTTGATTTATCTTCACTAAATATAAGCACAAGATGATTGTTGGAATAATCTTTTAATAAATTTAAATATCGGGTATTTTTTGTTATTGTAGGCTCTACTAATAATATATTTGGATTCTTTGAAATAGCTTGTGCTATGCATACACATTCTTTTTCTTCATCAGTTAGCTTAGATATCTTTTTATTTCTAATTAATGATAAGTTTAATTTCTCTAAGGTGGAATCAATCTCTTCTTTTAACAAAAATGAATTAAGTTTTATTGAATCGATAACAGTTAAGTCTGGGTTTAGGAGGCTATTTTCTGAGATGAATCCGATATTAGTATTGATATAACTAAGTTTAGCTTCTCCTTTTAACTTAGTGAAATCTTCACTATCAATAATTATCTTTGATTCTTTTGTTGCAGTATATAATCCAACTAATATCTTTATCAAAGATAAATATGATTTCTTATCATCAGAAGTAAAAATGACTAAGCCATATGAAGGTAAGTTTAAATTGATTTCTTTTAAATAATAAGCATCATTTAGAGTTCCATTTTCTTTATATGAAAGATTAACAATATTTACCATTTTTTGATTACCTCACAAGTTTTCTACAGATAAAGAAACACCACCAGTATTTGAGATAGGGACTGATATCCTTAGGATATATAGCTTATCTAGATCAAATGTGTAACCTGCTGCCCTTGATAATATGTCACCTCCATTAAATAATAATGACATATTAGCATCATAAATGTTCAACCAAATATTTTTTTGTACACCAGATGTGATATTCCCATAATTTGCAGTAAATCTAAGAGTTCTATTTGTTCTAAAAGAAATTAATATATCTTCTGAATAAACATTTGGACCAATTTCTTTAAAGAAGAACAAATTATTTTGCGATGTATCAGGAAGGTATGATTGCTTGAATATAGAAACATTATATTCGCTTGAATTGGATTCTATATATTTTCTACTGACAATATAATAACGTTGATTTCTTTTGAGATTAAACCTTGCTCCAGCAACTCTTCCTCCCCATCCATCATCGTCTTTAAAAACTGGTTTGAAATCTGAATTTAATAATTCAAAATATGTATCTGTTGTATACGCGTCTGTTGAAGATATTATATTTATTGTATATAGACCATCAGACTGTGGAACAAGTTCCGTATCCATAGCAAAACCAGGATTACTGATAGCTTTGCTTATGTAGTTTGTACCATAAATGTTCGTGCCGGTTTTTAGCGAAGAATTACTACTTTTAATCATCCTAAAGTGAGCAAATCCTGTAGTATCCTCAGAGCCTAGTATTTTAAAGATATACTTTTGATTCTTGTAAAAGTACTGATTTATTTTAATCACATTTATTGTTGGAAATGATCTATCGTTTAATAAAGGCTCATTTTTTTTCATATCACCTGAACATATTGATGTGCTTTCTAGTGATAATGTTGTTTTTGCCGGCATATCGTATAGTAGAGCATCATAAACACCATCATATTTTGGAGTGAATTCGATTTGCTGACCGTTTTTGCCAAAAAGTATATTTTGTTCTTGTCCGTTGGTTATTGTGATATCCCTATTTATGTCATATCCATATGCATAAGACCAGCTAAACTCAATTTGTTTAAGGAATTCCGGATTTTGATTAAATAACCACGTGTTGTCGTTAAAAATGTCTAATTTGAAATAATGATTTAGTAAAATAGTATATTTATCGCTTGAGTCTCCTTCTGACATCAAATTAAATGAATAATTAATCGAATCTTGATCATTTTTAAATAACATAGGATTGTTTCTGTTATTTTCTATTTCTGATTCGTTTTGATAAGGAGAACTTAACGAAAGAGTTTTATAAAACTGATTAGTTCTTTTCATTGTCCCCAAATTGGATCCAGGAAAAATTTTGTGATATTTTTTTACATGTTTTCCTTTTGCTTTGTAGTCATCAATTTCTGTTTGTTCAGCCGAATTGCTTTCAGTCGATTGCATAAAATAACTGACAGTCGACTTAGTAATCCAATCATAAGCCAATCCAGCAATTATTTGACCGGATAATGGCCAATTTTGTGTAGCAGCAGCTAAGGCTATACTTCCAGCTTTTATAAGGATATTTGATAAGGAATCAACATGACTTTGATTGAAATTCTTTCCAACACCTATAAGTGCAGCATCATATGCGCTAAAACAATATCCATGATCATTTTCAATGCTATTAGGGATGGTGAAATTGTTTTTGTTGCCATCTAAAGTGACATATTGAATAGAAGCCTTATATTGAGGGTTTCCAATGCAATAATTATTAGGGGAATCTTTGTATACAACATTTAAAGTGGCATCGTATTTAAAATTCATTGTATAAACGGTTTTGATACTAACGATGTCGAAATCTACTGTACTAAATTTTAAGTTGTTAATGTCATAAATAAGCAAACTGGAAATCATATTATTACCATAATCATTATAAGTTTTTAGAAAGAATCCCCATTCAGTTCCACTTCTTGTATAGGTACCAACACTGGTGAATTTGCTTTTTGGAATCAAATTAACTATTTGATGATCGACAACTTTTTTATACGTGTTTTGACTCGTCATAACAAGTTCAGGGGTATCTATACTTTGGGTACTTAAAAAATGGTCTAATATGTTTTGATTGTTAACATCCTCAGTGTACGATATTGTGTTGAGAGGAACTATAGATGGTAATGAAGATTTGTATGAGTTTTCAATATTAATGCTGGTAATTAAATTGCTGAAAACTGAATCATTGTTATTAATCCTTAGGGACTTTTCAATAATTTTATTCACTTCATTATCATTTGGTATATAAAATTCTTTAATAAGATTAGTTGATGAATCTGTTCTAATTATTTCGACAACATATTTTTCACTATATAACGAATTGAAATTCAAGTAGTCATAAAAAACATTATTTGAAATTAATTTAAATTCATAAATTCCATCTATATAATTATCTTTATTTAAAGCATCTGCAACAATTAAATTTGAAGCAATATCATTAGAAGTATAAAAGTTGTAAGTACTTATAAAATCATTAATGTTATCTCTTTTTGATATTTCCACTTTAAAGTTGTCAACTTGAGAAACATCTTTGACTTGTCTTTTGGATTGAATAGAATTTACAGGGGGATTAACATCAGGTAATTTAAAATTAAATTGAGTTGAGAGTAATATAAATCCCAAACAAATTTTGAAAAAATTTTTCATGAGGCCTCCTCTTGCTAAGCGCTTTCATATTTATTATACACTCCTTTTTTTTACTAATCAATGATTTGACTTAAAAAGTTCTTAACAATTTAATATGCTACAATTTCTTAGATAACTTTCTAAAAAAATCATCATGATGGTTTTTCTAAAAATTGTAATAATAAACAGAGGTTTATAAACAACTTATTGAAAATAATAATTGACCTTTTTAAAAAGAGAGATTGATAATTTTAATGTATCCAATTATATGGAGGATAATTATATGAATATTTTTGATCAAGTTGTCTATCAAGTATTTATTAGAGACTTTACCAAGGAAGGAACTTTTAAAGCAGCTGAAACTAAGCTTGAATATATTAAGAGTTTAGGTGTAACAATTATTCAATTGATGCCTTTTCATCCTATTGGAGTTAAAGGAAGAAAAGGAACTTATGGTTCGCCTTATGCTATTCAAGATTACGAGAAAGTAACACCAGATTATGGTACCTTAGGTGATTTGAAAGACTTCGTCTCTAAAGCTCATGCTTTAGGTCTTAAAGTTGTCATGGATGTTGTTTTTAATCATACTTCTAGAGATAGCAGATTATTAGAAGAACATCCTGAATGGTTCTATCACAATTCAAAAGGTGAGTTTGCTAACAAAGTTGGTGATTGGGCAGATGTATATGATTTGGATCATTATAAGTATGGTCTAGATGAGTATCTTGTATCCATATTGAAGAATTACGTCGTAAATTATGGAATAGATGGATTTAGATTTGATGTATGTTCTTTAATTCCTTTGTCTTTCTATAAAAAGCTTAGAAATGAATTGGATCCTATAAATAAAGATATTATTTATATAGGTGAAGCAATTGATTCTAGTTTTGTTCTTTATACTTGGAAAGTTGGATTTAATGCGGATACTCAACAGGAATTGATGGATGCTGGATTTAATATCCTTTATCCTTATGATATTTGGCAGTGGCTTAAAGGATATTTAGAAAACAGGGATACTGATAGAGAAAAGGCTATGATGAATTTAAGTCAATACAGAGCTTTATATAATTTATCCATTGCTTCGATAGGTGTAAATAAAGGTCATCTTTTAACGATTGAGAATCACGATCAAAGAAGAATAGCTTCTTATAGTAAAAATATAGAAGCTACTAAGTCGCTATTAGCTTATTCATTCTTTGGAAAAGGAACTGGATTCTTGATGTTCGGTGAAGAAGTTGGAAATGATAAACAGTTAAATTTCTTTGAGAAAGAAGATGTCTCATTAGAAATAAAAGATGAGGATTATTTTGAATTTGTCAAAAAGAACATAGCCTTGAAAAGAAGAGAAAAGAATAAGGATATCAGAACTACAGAAATGTTAGATGAACAAGGCTCATTGTTGGCTTTAGTAAATACTTATGATGAAAAGGATTATGAGATTGGATTATTCCCGTTGGAAGGAACTAAAGAAATAGCAATCCTTCCTGATGAATATAACGGAAAGTATCATGATTTGCTGAATGATGAAGAAGTTGAAGTTTTAAATGGAAAGATAGTCGTCGATAAAGCGATGATATTGAGCAAATCTAATTAGTTGATTTATATTTTACTTCTTGGAATCAATTGAATTATTAGATTGCAAATATGATCTATTGATTCTTTGAAGTTACTTTTAATCATAAAAAAGGGCGGATTCGCCCTTTTTGCATAATAAACTTACTTTGTCTCTTCTTCGGCAATAGTATCAGCATCGACGTCAGTGATTTCTTTGGCGAGTTTCATGATGTCAGCTGTATATTCCTTAGCGATAGATTCTGCATAAACTTTATCTGTGTTCATTTTATTCATTCTCTTTGAACGCCTATGATCATAGACTTCGATGAGGCTGAATTTAACAACTCTATTTTTAAAAAGTGTTGATTTAAAATTATGTTCGTTTATTGCTTAGGTAAATCAGTCTTTGTGGTGGTGTCTTTGTTTTGCTTATTTGCTTTCTCAATTATTTTATGTGCGTCTTTTCTTTGCTTCTCAGTTGTTTGAGATTCATCCATGTTCAAGACGATAGCAGCCATTCTAGTTTTTCTTTTATCGTTTAAGGATTTCTTTCTTAATTCTAAGACACCCCAAGTGATAAGACCGGCTAGTACTATGGAAAGGACAACCCAATAACCCCAAGCTGGGAATTGAAGTGCTTTTCCAGCTTCCCAAACTTCATTGACTGCTGTTGTTCTATCGCCGTAATCTTTCATGATGACTAGATGAGGAAGGATAGAAGCGTCAGGATACATAGCATCTAATTGTCTATCTTTAGATTCGACATCATAATATATATAAGCATCTTTATTATCTTCCAAGGTTCCTTCGAAGAAGTAAGACAAGTCTTTCTTCAAATAATCTTCGCCTTCTACACCTTCAGGTGCATCGATATATGGATTATCTTCATCATTTCCGGATGAACCATCGCTTGTTTCATCACCGATGATTTCCTCATTTTCTTCAGGTGTTCTCACGTCATAACTATCTCTGAGATAATTTAATATTTCATCTGATGCAATAAATGGAGTGTATCCGATGTAATCCATATTTGCGACGGCAGGACCCATTTCGTATTCGTCACTTTCGGGGAAAGGATTAGATAAAAAGTCTACATATTGTTGAGCTAATTCGGTCACACCATGGGTCAAGGCGTTTTTAGTCATACACCATCCGTCTAGCCAAAGGTTATCACAGCCTTCAGGCAAAACGTAATAAAGAGTTGGCTTAGAAGGATCAGTCTTTCTCAAATCATCAGCTCCGTTCATGGCGTATACAGCATCACCACTCCAAGCTAAATCAATTCCAACCATTGTTCCTTTTTGAATATCATCTTTACCGTTATCTACTTCATATCCATAGATATTTTTAGATAATGTAGATAATGAATTTGAAATTTGCTGATCTAAATAATGTTGTTCTGTTCTATTGAAAATCTCAGTGAGCTTTTCGTTGTATTCATCATCTGAAATAGTCTTTGCTTCAAACTGATCTTTTAAAGCATAGATTTCATCGTGGAAAGCATTCATATAAACAGCTGCCATAGTATCTCTGACAGAGTCTTTTGCATAAGCAGTGTTCTTATAGTCTTCGTCCCACATTATGTTCCAGTCTTTAATATCTTCGGTGATTTTTTCCGGTGTGATATTTCTATCTTGAAATTTATAGAAAGTAGGATTATAGAGAAGACCGACAGTACCCCACATATATCCACGCATATAATTTTGCATGATGTCAGTTTTTTCTTCACCACTTGTCCCACCGTTATAGCAATCCACTGCTTTAATGGATTTAACCTTTTCAATCAAATATGGTGAGGCGTATTGATCATAGTTTGGAGTAGATCCAGGATAATCATTGCTTTCAAAAGGTATGATTAAATCTTGAGCCATCAAACGTTGAATTGCATAATCAGAAGGACAAACAAGATCGAAATCAATCTTTCCTGTTCTCAATTGGTTAATCATATCTTCATTGGTAGAAAATGTCTCATATTGAACTCTTACATTTTTACCATATTCATTCTTCATATATTCTTCAAATCTAGTATTGATACCTTTAATAGGTTCTGGGTCATAACCATTGTTTTCAGCTTCTCTAGCATCCATATCAGGAAGAATATAGTCATCAGAGTTATAGACTTTCAATACTTGTACTTGGGAATTTTCAGCTCTCTTGATATTGTTTGATATGTCGATTGCCTTTGCAGCTTTTAATCCTAGGCTAGAAGCAGATCCACCGATTTCTAGTGCGATAAAAGCTAAAGAGATAAGTCCTAACGAAATTGATTGTTTTTTCATTTTTATCTCCTTTCTTTAGCAAGCTTTGCTCTTTTACGAGCGTGTATTGCTTGAATGTTTTTACTGTGATGATTTGTGTAGATAGTATTGATAATGACTACTAACACTACTGCCAAGAAAATGAAAGTTGTTAATGGACGCATTTCTGGTGGAACAGGTCCTTTTCTTATCTTTGATTGAATTAAAGTAGAAAGAGTGGTTATAGTGTTCTCACCAGAGAGCAATCCATTTCCTGCAGTGAAAGCAGTGACTATGTAGTCATCCAAAGACAATGAAATAGCGAGAAGGAATCCAGAAGATATTCCAGGTGCGATTTGCGGAATGATGACCTTTCTTAGTGCTTTGGCGGGCGTTGCATTTAAATCTAATGCAGCTTCATATAATTCTGGATTCATTTGTTGTAACTTTGGCTTTACGTTCAAATAAACGAAAGGCATAGATAAAACACAATGTCCTGCTAACAAAGTCCAGTATGAGAAGAGAGAATTTCTAAATATGATATTACCTGCAAAAACAAACATAACTGTCAATGATAAAGCCATGACGACTTCAGCATTTACAACAGGAATTTGAGTCATTCCTTCGATAATAGTTTGAGTTCTTCTCTTTGAATAGAATGATCCGATAGCACCTATTGTTCCAATTGCTGTTGAAACTAAAGCAGATGTAATAGCTAAAATTACAGTGTTACCTAAGGCGATTCCTATTTCTTGATTATGGAATAGATTTACATATAAATCACCTGATAAGCCTGTTCCTAACCATCCACCTCCGTTATTCCAAACACCAATAACGTTAGTGTCAGTGAAAGAAAAGGCAATTAAAACTAGAATAGGAAGATACATCAACAAAAGCATTATCCATAAGAAAGATGATGCTAGTACTTTCTTTAGAGTTACCATGCTCCACCTCCTCTAACATAATCGTTATTTTTGGAAAATTTCTTAGAAACTAGCATAGAAAGGAACACTAGAATCAACATGATTAATGCCATAAATGATCCGCTGTTCCAATTAGAGTTGTTGAAAGACAAAGCAATTGAGTTTCCAAATAGCATTATCTTTCCGTTACTCATTGTGTCTGATATGACATAAGACGACATAGTCGGCATGAAGACCATTTGAGCTCCAGCCATAATTCCAGGCATGGATTGAGGAATGATATTTTTTATGAATACTTGGAAAGGAGAACAACCTAAATCTGCTGCAGCTTCTATTTGTCCTTTGTCCAATCTCAACAATGTGGAATAAAGTGGTAATATAGTAAAAGGTAAGTAGTTATAGACCATACCTATCATTGTTGTAAAGATTGGATGTTCTCCAGAGTCTATTCCAATCCAAGATAGAATATCACGTGTTGCACCTGTTCTTAAAACGAAGTTAATCCACATTGGGAGAACGAACAACATGACCATCATCGCATTTTTATTATATTTAGGATTTGATAAAAAATATGCGATAGGATATCCGATCAACAAACATAATACTGTATTGAATAAACCGATTAATATTGAAACGAACAAGACTGATAGTTTTGTTGTAGAAGTAAAGAAGCTAACTAATGCTTGCCAAGAAAAATAACCATTTGAATCAGTGAATGCATAATAGATGATGATTAATATTGGCAAGATGACGAATAGAACAAGAAATACAATGTAAGGAACTGCTAGGAACCTTTGACCATTTTTCCTAGATTTCATATTCTGAAATATCTCCTTTCGCTCTTAAAGTAATCTTGTCTTTAGGAATTGATATACCAACTGTATCACCTACGTTGAAAGGATAAGGCGTGGAGATAATGAAGTCTTCTTCTTCATCATCAGTTCTGGCGATGATCAAATAATGATCTCCTTTATAGACTTGAGATATAACTGTAGCTCCGATTTGAGAAGAAGATATATCGTCTGTAATTTGAATATCTTCAGGCTTTACTGTAGCTGTCACTTTGAATCCAGTGAGATCGTATTTGCTGTTTCCAACGACGAGATATCCATCTTCATCGACATTGGAGTTTGCTAATAATTGAGTGATGTTGACTTCGAAGGGAACATCATCAATAACGACATTGTTATTTTTATCGATTTGAATATCGGTGAAAACATTAGTACTCAATTGTTTCTTCATAATATGCATTGAATCAGGAATTAATGTTAAGTAGATATTTGATTTCTCAGCAAAATCTTTTGTTGATTTAACAATGACTTCTTCTTTTCCGACCATGATTGAGTATTGGAAGAATATTCCTTTGAAAACCTTGCTGTCGATAAATCCTTCGAAACTATCTTCTTTTTGTGTTGTTGACAATTTGATGTCTTCAGGACGTATGACGACATCGACTCTATCGTGAATTGGGAAGTCATCCAAACATGTAAATTCTTTTCCTAATATCTTGACTCTCTTTTCACCTGTCATTACACCGTTGTAAATGTTGGAATCTCCGATAAAATCTGCGACAAAAGCATTCTTCGGCTCGTTATAAATATCGGTAGGACTTCCAATCTGCTGAATTACACCATCGCTCATGACCATGACTGTGTCGGACATTGTCAAGGCTTCTTCTTGGTCGTGGGTGACGTAAATAAAGGTGATTCCCAATTTTCTATGCATCTCTTTCAATTCGAGTTGCATATCTTTACGCATCTTTAAATCCAAAGCTCCCAAAGGTTCATCCAAAAGTAGAATCTTAGGTTGAAGTACAATAGCACGAGCGATAGCGACACGTTGTTGCTGACCACCAGATAATGTGTCGATAGAGCGGCCTTCCATTTCATCGAGATCGACGATTTGAAGAGCTCTCATAATTCTATCGTCCATTTCAGCATTAGAAAGGTGGCGGTATTTGTAAGCTTGTTCTGGAGTGTTCTTCAATTCTTCGATAATTCCCTCGAATTTCTTGATCCTCTCCTCTTTTTCGTTTTGATCCATGATATTATCTTTGGATAAACGAGCAATCTGCTTTTTTAAATATTTAATCTTAGTCTTGTTAATCTTCAAAACAGGAGTTCCGTCTTTCTTCTTGAGAGGAACAGGAACTTTGACTTGCTTTAATCCAAAAGCGACGTTTCCATAAACATCATAGTTTGGGAATAAAGCATAATGTTGGAAGACTGTGTTGATAGGTCTTTTGTAAGCAGGCATCGTAACGATGTCTTTTCCTTCTAAGAGAATATCTCCTGATGTAGGTGTCTCAAATCCAGCAATCATTCTTAATGTTGTGGATTTTCCACAACCAGAAGGTCCGAGAATTGTTAAGAATTCACCTTTCCTGACATAGAAGTTTTCATCTTCAATGACTGTGACGCCATCAAAGATTTTAGTCACGTGTTTGAACTCGATGATTTTCTCATCTGTCATTGGCGAACGTGGTCTGTCGAAGTTTCTTTCGACATGCTTTCCGTTCTTTCCTAACTCAATAGTGTTGGTGGTAGCCTTGTCATTGACTGGTTCAGTTTTGTTGTCGCCGACAGTTACTACGGGTTTTTGAAATAAGTTACTTTCCATTTAATAAATCCTTTTCTTAAAAAGACGCCAAAAAAGTTCGTTCATAGAATTTAAATATTTTTATCTTCTATAATTGAACAAAAACAAGCAGAGCCTTTTTTTGAATTTTCATTCAAAAAAAGATTGACGTATCGACTCAATAGAGCACGAGCACTAATTAAAACTACACCCCCAGGATCAAGATCCGAACCAGAAGATATGTGTTCCAATTTACCTATGTTCCCCCTAACCTATTTTCCGTATCTATATCTGTGTCAGAAAATCGTTGAGTAGTATGGGGCAAACCAATCAAAAAATCAATAAGAAATTTCAAAAAAAAACCTAACTTGGTTTTTAAAATGAAAAAACCTAATTTTTTGTTTTGAAATTAGCAAACTAAAATATATAAAAAAGTATCGATGTTTACTATGTTTTTATGACTGTTAGCACTTTATTTTTAACTATGAAAATAAGTAGTAAAAAAATAAGAAAAAACTAGTGAAAAATCACCTATTTTTTTCTAACTTATTTTTCTAATTTTTTCTATGACAAAAAGATTCTTAATTTAATAACATAAATATATTATTAATATTGATAAACAATATTGATTAAAGTAAAATCAAAGAGCAAAAGAAAGGAATCATGTGCATGAGAAAAAGAATAGCTACAACTAGCATGGTTATAGTGCTGCTGGTCTGCTGTGTCGGTGTATCCAACACAAAAGCTGATGACAATAATGAATACGCCACTTATGCCTATTTTGATTGTGTCAATGCATGTATATCTGCTTCATATAAGAGAAACAAAGTCTCGGGTTGTGAATTTGCTTTAGCTACAATGAATGCTATTCTTGTGAAGATTAACGCTAATTTGCCTTTCTAGGAGGATACATCTATGACCATATTGGAATATGTTCTTAAACTGGAGCGAGATTCAATAGACTTATACGAGAAATATTTGGCCTTGGATTATAAAAAGGAACTAAAGAATGTTAAGTATGACAGTGTTTTATATGAAAAAGAGAAAAAAAGTGTTAGTTTTAATCCGTGCTTTGGAAGATACTATGAATTGTATAATCCGATAAATAATTGGTTTAATGGAAGTACATATTATCCAGGAAGATTGAGTCCAAAGAAACCTGAGAAAGGAGAATATTGGAAGTATTATTACAAAGACGGAAAAGTAGTCTTGATTGAAAGCTATAATGAAAGATTTCAATATTCCACTTCATATCTAGCTTACGGAAATGTCTTTGTTGCTGTCAGCACACATGATGATAAAGCTTGTATGGGATGTTTATATACTTCACATAGAGAAAATGATGAAGCACATTTTTTGGAATTATTTGATTATAAAGATAAAAGGCTTAATAGATTAGAAGAAACAATTTTTAATTATTCGACTAAAAGATTAGATAAATATGAGCTTTTAGAATCATTTTTTTATTGTGAGCATTATATAATGACTAGCAAAAATTACTGGAATAAAATAAAACCTTTTGAAAAATATCAATATAATTTTGAGGATATTTATAGAGAAAACTTAGAAGATGCAAGTAAATTAATTTATCAAATTACTTATGGTGGAAATCGGGTAGATTTTAATATGGGGGATCCTAGTTTTGGAATGTTGATTCCGGATGAACTGAAAAAGAAATACAAAGTTGGAAAGTATAGATGGGAAGAAGATAACTGATCAATATAAGGAACTTATATAATGACTCATATAGAATACATGTTGAAAATGGAACGTAATGCCATTGATTTATTTAAGAAATATAAAAATATTGATTATAAAAAAGAATACGATAATTTAGTATATGACAAAGTTTTATATGAAGTGAATAAAAAAACAAACGAAGTATGTTCTGAATATGGAAGATACGATAAATATTATGATGAAAGAAATAAGATGTTTAATAGAACATCTCATTATAAGAAGGGAAAACTTTTAAAAGAAAAACCGGATGTTGATTCATATTGGATTTATTATTACAAAGGTAGAACTCCAGTGATGGTTGAACAATATGTTATGGGTGAAATCCGTCTTTTTACTTGTTTCCTATTTGATAATGTATGTATTTTAGTCGATAATCCTCCTTCTTATGGTAAATGTTACATGCAGCTTAATTGCTATGAAATTGAAGGTGATAAGGCTAAGTATTTAAAATGCCAATTGTTTAATGATAATAGATTGGGATCAATTGTAGAGTATGATGTCGATTATTCAAGCAACACATGGGAAGTATATGAATTGCAATCGAGGACATTTAAATATACTCACCATAAACTTGATGAAGAAGATAATATAATTATCGATTCATCAGAAATTTACCAATATAAACTTGATGATATATACAAGCCTGAAAATCATGTGATGGTTATTAGTTTTCCAGTTTATTTGTTTGATGGTGATCAAAATGGAAAAGATCTAGTGGTCACTAGAAACTTAAAAGATGTAAAAGAAATTCCAGATGAACTTCTTCAAAAATATAAGTTAGGTAGATATAGATGGAGAAGGAGAAAGAAAAACTAATTTTTATCAGCAATTAAACTTTAGAATATATCTTTCATAAACATCTCTACGCTATTGCTCCATACGCTGTAATCATGACCACCATTCATCTTGATGAATTCATGATCGATATTGTTCTTAGTCATCATTTTATCGTAAGTATCCGTATTATCATTAGTCATGAAATCAGATTTTCCTTTAGTCAGCAGTATCTTTTTGAATCCACCTTTTGTTTTATCGACTATAAAATCATCCATTGCTTTTTCACCTGAATTAGAAATGATATTCATATACATGGAAGCAGAAGAGAACGCTCCGATATAATCGAAATATTCTTGATAAGTGAAAGCTGTTAATAAAGCTTCTCTTCCACCCATAGAATATCCTGCTATCGCTCTATTTTCTTTATTCGCTTCGACTGAATAATTTGATTCTATATAAGGAATCAATGATGAAATCAAATCTTCTTTTGTTTTGTCATAGATGATAGCTGCATCAGCTAAACTTGGATTTGACTCATTATTGTTGCATAAAGAATTAGCACTTACGATGATCATTTCTTTTGCTGATCCACTATAGACTAAATTAGATAGGATTATGTCTGCTTTGCACGATTGAACCCAGCTCTTATGTGTTTGCATCAACCCATGAAGCAAATACAAGACTGGATACTTTTTATTTGAATCATAATTGTAGGGGAGTGTTAGATAGGCATGCTTGGTGTTAGATGTGACAGTCGAATAATACTCTATTTCATCAGTCACATAATAATTGACACCATCATATTTGTTTTGATAGTTGTCGATTTCAATCTTATTTGTTGTTGATTGACTGGAATTATTTGTTTGAAATGTATTTGGACTTGTCTTGCTTGTGGTACTGATAGACTTTTTACCACATCCTAATAAGAGCAGTGGTAACAACAAAAGAAATATTTTTGCCTTCATAGTAAATACTCATTTATTTCCAATTTTGTACAACAAATAGTAATGCTTAGCAACAACAAAGCTTATATCTCTTTAATTTTTTCCTTTTTACTATTATATTTATTAAATGTTTGGAGGAATAAATTATTTATTATGGCTTGTACAACTATATTGGTCGGTAAAGGTGTTAGTTATGATGGATCCACATTGATTTCACGTAACGACGATGCTCCTACAGGAGTATTTGAAGCAAAGAGATTGGAGGTTGTATCTCCTAGCAAGCAACCTAGAATTTATAAATCTAAGATTGCTCATTTAACTATTGAATTACCTGATAATCCCTTGCCTTATACAGCTATGCCTTCTGTCGATGACAGAAAAGGAATTTGGGCTGCTAGCGGAATCAACAGCGAAGATGTTGCAATGACAGCTACAGAGACAATCACATCTAATCCTTTGGTTTTAGGAGCTGATCCTATGGTCAATTATCAATCCGCTGAAGGCGATAAGCCTGAAGTTGCCGGTGGAATAGGTGAAGAGGATTTGGTCGCTATTGTACTTCCTTATATTCATTCTGCAAAGGAAGGTGTTTTGAGATTGGGTGCTTTGTTAGAAAAGTATGGAACTTATGAATCTAACGGAATTGCCTTTTCTGATAAAGACTCTATTTGGTGGTTGGAATCAATCGGTGGACATCATTGGATTGCAAGACGTGTCGATGATGATGAAGTCGTTATTATGCCTAACCAATTCGGTCTCGATAGATTTGATTTCAAAGATGCCTATGGTGAGGGAAAGAACAATCTTTGCTCAAAGGATTTAAAAGAATTCATAGAAGAGAATCATTTAGATTTAAACTTAGATGGTCAATTCAATCCTCGTCTTGTTTTTGGTAGTTATACTGATTCTGATCATGTATACAACACTCCTCGTGCATGGTATTTGTTATCCAAGTTGAATAAGAATTTGTTGATTGAAGGAAATTATCAACCTGAATCCGATGATATTCCTTGGGCTTTTAAACCAGCTCATAAAGTTTCCATTGAAGATGTTAAGTATCTTCAGGCTTCTCATTATCAAGGAACTAAATACGACTGCTACGCAAGATTCAACGATTCTGCTGAAAAAGGAAAGTATAGACCTATAGGAATTTCAAGAACTTGTTTTATGGCAGTCCTTCAAGTTCGTGGATATGCTCCTGAAGGAATGAAATCTATTGAATGGATTGGCTTTGCATCAAATGTGTTCAACACATTGATTCCTTTCTTTACCAATACCGATGTTGTTCCATCTTATTTAGGTAATACTACATTGAAAGTCGATACTAACAACTTATATTGGTCTTCTAGACTTGTTGCTGCTTTGGCCGATGCGCATTTCAACACTGCTATAGTTCATATTGAAAGATATCAAGAGAAGACTATGTCTTTAGGTCATCAATTGATTAACAAATATGACAAGTTAGCAATCGAAAATAAAGATGCTGTCAAAGAATTAATTGTCAAGGCTAATCAAGAAATATCAGATGTTTATCAAAAAGAGACTGATAAAGTGTTGGACAATGTTCTTTATAATGCAAGCTGCCTTATGAAGAATGGATATTCAAGATCTGATAATTAATGATGATTTGATTTGATGAGATGCACCGCTAAATGCGGTGCATTTTATTTGTATTGATTTTCTTTACCATGTACCTACTGCTATGAATCAACAAAAATTCTATTTTGAATTGAAAGAAGGCAAAATAAAAGCCAAACCAGGATTTGGCTTTTATACAAAGATAGATTTAGGAATAGCTAAATATAATTTTGAAATAGGAGCAGGTAGAGAAAATTTTAGTTGGTCTAATTAGCAACCTTTGTGGTCTAAAGAACAGACTTTAATATCTTCCTCTTTGAATTCTAGAACTTTGTGATTGTTTTCTTCTAAGAATTTCTCCCACGATAAGAAGACAGTCCCGTCTTCTTTGACTAAAGCTGGGAGTCCTATATCGCCTATTTCTTTGCAATGATCAAAGACTGGTAAAGTATCTCTTAGCTTTAGAAAAACTTTGAGATTTTTCAAAGTCTTATTTATGTCGATGAATTCGTATTCGATATGATAGAAATCAAAATTCTTTTTACAAGCCACACAATCAGGGCACATCTCACTTCCGTAAATTTTTAGCATATTTATCACCTCTCTCAATATCATAAGACAAATGAGAATAAATTATTTTTGGTAAACAAAAAAGTTTGATACTCAATAGTATCAAACTGTTAATTTCTAGTGGTCGAGGAGGAGAGATTTGAACTCACGATCTCTTGCTCCCAAAGCAAGCGCGTTAAACCAAGCTACGCTACTCCTCGAAAGCCATAGTATTTTACTCTTATTTTTCTTATTTTTCTACTTTTTTAGAAAAAAACTGAATTTTGTTTATTGTATTTTTAAATATATCGGTGAAGATAATTACCAGTTTGTGCCTATATGTTTAATATCTTGAATAAGTATAGAAATTGTTTCTGGTATTGATTTAAGATAATAAAGTTAATAAAAAGGAGAAAGAAAAATGGCTAGTAAAAGAAGGGTTAAAAGTAAAAAGAAGATTTCTTTATTGATGGTTCTATTTGTGCTTCTTGCGATTGTAGCTGGAGTTGGTGCTGTTGTTTGCATGATGATGCCATTCTATGATTGGTCATCTAGTTATACATTTGGAAACAACACTTATTCAGTTGGATATTCTATATCTGGATTCACATTAGCTTGGGGTGGGTCGATTATATTAAAAGGAAGTATTCCGGCTGTTAACGATTATTCCAAGGAAGTTGATTTAGAAAATCAAAACGGTGGATTGATTGCTATATTTTGCTTATTTGTAATAGGAATAGTTCTATTGGTTACATATTTAGTTCTTTCATTTATTCCTAAGGTTAACAGAAATGGATTGGTCAAATATGTTTTACCTCTATTATCATTCTTATGCTTATTAGCTGGTGGAATAATGTGTTTCTGCTTATTGCCTTTGATTAAAGACCAACTCGATATGAGCGGTGTTAACAAGACTATAAATACACTTGAAAAGATTGGTTTCAAAGCTACTGATAAACTAGGAAGTGGATCCATTCTTTCTGGAATCTGTGGGATAGTATCAGGAGTGATTGCTTTGCTTTTGATTCCTTTGAACAGTAAGAAATAAATCTGCTTTTTAAAGAAAAGATAAGGCCATGAATTAGTGTTCATGGCCTTTTTAGATAAAATGAAAGACATTTCATAAATATAATTCAATTCATTTGCTAGAATCTTATATAGATGAGGTCATACATTATGAGAAAAGAAATATTAGTCTTGGATTATGGAAGTCAATACAATCAGTTGGTTTGTAGAAGAGTTAGAGACGAGGGAGTATATTCTGAAATTTGTTCTTATAAAGATGCACCTGAAAAACTTAAGCAAGGAAATGTAATAGGAATCATCTTGACTGGTGGACCTCATAGTGTTTATGAATCTAACTCTTTTTCTCTTCCTAAAGAAGTATTGGAATCTAAGCTTCCGGTATTAGGAATATGCTATGGATTCCAACTTCTTTCATATTATTTAGGTGGAGAAGTTAAAGGCTTAAACAAGAGTGAATTCGGAAATGCCAAAGTAAATGTAATCAATAGCGATTCATTGCTCTTGAAGAATATCCCTTCTTCTTTTATATCTTTCATGTCTCATAATGACTCAGTCACAAAACTTCCAAATGGATTTATCAAAAATGCAGAAACTGATAGTTGTCCTAATGCAATAGCTAGTGATGAAACAAGAAAAATATATGGTGTTCAATTCCATCCGGAAGTAAACGATACTGAATTTGGACAACAAATAATTAGAAACTTTTTATTTGAAACAGTAAAAGCTGACAAGAATTGGACAATGGAGAACTTTATTGAAGATAAGGTTAAAGAAATAAAAGAAAAAGTAAAACCAGATGAAAGAGTTTTGTTGGGCTTATCTGGTGGAGTCGATAGTTCAGTTACAGCTGCATTACTTTCTAAGGCGATAGGTAAGAGACTTACCTGTGTGTTTGTAAATCATGGATTGCTGAGAAAAAATGAAGTTGAAGAAGTAATAGATACTTTTAAAAACTTTGATTTAGATTTTAAATATGTTGATGCATCTAATGATTTTTATAAAGCCTTAGCTGGTGTTACAGAACCAGAAGAAAAAAGAAAGATAATTGGAAAGTTATTCGTAGAGACATTTAGAAAGGAAGCTGATAAGCTAGGCAAAATTGACTATTTAGCCCAAGGAACAATTTATCCTGATGTGGTTGAATCGGGTTTAGGTGGAAACTCGGCTAAAATCAAATCCCACCATAACGTCGGTGGATTACCGAAAGATATTGGATTTAAGGGTCTTGTAGAACCTTTGAGATACTTGTTCAAAGACGAGGTTAGAAGGACTGGTTTGTCTTTAGGATTGCCTGAATCTTTAGTCTTTAGACAGCCTTTCCCAGGACCAGGGTTGGGAATAAGAATTATAGGAGAAGTAACAGCTGAAAAAGTAAAAATAGTTCAGGATGCTGATTATATTTTGAGAGAAGAGATTAAGAATGCGGGTTATGATAAACAAATCAGTCAGTATTATGCTGCTTTGACTAATATGAAAACTGTAGGTGTTCAAGGTGATGGCAGATCATATGATTATGCTGTTGTTATAAGAGCAGTCAAAACAATCGATTTTATGACTGCTAAGCCTTTTGATTTGCCTTATTCGATTTTGACTAGAATTGCAGATAGAATTGTAGATGAAGTGGACCATGTGAGTAGAGTCTTCTTCGATTACACATCTAAACCACCTGCAACAATTGAGATGGAATAGTTTGACTTCTCTCAATTAAAACTATAAAACGCATAAGGTTTGATTTAAAATATATATCGACTTTGGAGGCTAAACAGCATGTCTTTTAAAATATTGTCTGTTAACTCTGGATCTAGTTCTATTAAATGCAAATTATTTTTAATGCCTGAAAAAAAGCTATTAGCTTATTTTGTTGTTGAAAGATTAGGCACTAATTCGACATGCAAAGTGACTATCGAAGGTAAAGATGCTCAAGTGTATCCTATGAGTGGAAAGACACTTATAGATGCTGTGGATTGCATAATTGATTTGATGGTTACTACAGGTGTTGTTAATGATTTAAGTGAAATAAAAGGAATCGGGCATCGTGTGGTTCAAGGTGGAGATTATTTTGATGATGCTGTAGAATTCAATGCTGATGTAGAACAAAAAATATTAGATTTAGTTTCCTTGGCTCCATTGCACAACCCAGCAAACTTAGCTTGTTATAGAGAATTTAAAAAGAAGATTCCAAATGTTGGTGAAGTCGCTGTTTTTGATACGACTTTGTTTTGTCATTTGCCAGATGATGAAAGATATTATCCTATAGATTATGATTTGACTGAAAAATATCACATAAGAAGGTATGGTGCACACGGAATATCACACAAATATCTATATAATAGATGCGTAAAAGATTATTTTAATAATGATTTTTCTAATAAAAACATCATTACTATGCATGTAGGAAATGGTGCATCTTTATCCGCATTTAAAAATGGAGTTTGTATCGCTACTTCCATGGGTTTGACCCCTTTGGGTGGGGTTATGATGGGAACTAGATGTGGTGATTTAGATCCGTCTATTGTCACTTATATCGAGGATATTTCTGGGATGTCTTCGGGTCAAATAGAATATATTTTGACTAAGCATTCTGGATTATTAGGTGTATCTGGAATTAGCAACGATGTAAGAGACATTAAGAAAGCTATCGATGAAGACAATAATAAGAGAGCACTTCTAGCTAAGAATTTATTCTTACATTCGATAGCAAAACAAATAGGATCATATTATGTAGAATTAGGCAGAATCGATGCCTTAGTATTTTCCGGTGGAATCTTTGAAAACTGTGTTTCTTTTAGAAAAGGGTTAGTCGATATTTCTAAAGAAGCATTGGGATTGGATTTGAACGACAAAGCTAATGAAATCATGAAGAATGGAAAGGAAGGACTTATTTCTACTGATAAATCTAAAGTTTCCATGATTGTTATTCCTACTGATGAGGAATTGATGATTGCTATGGAAACAGCGAGGATCTTAAAATTACAATGAAAAATTACAATGTAAAAGGTCTTGTGGGAAGAGTATCTATTGATACTGATTGTTTTATTAAAGCTTTAAATGATAAAAAAGATATCATTCTTTTTGTCAGTGGAAACAACTGCCCCAGATGTACTTTATTAGAAAATGAAATAAAAGAACATCCGGGTGTATTAATCTTTGAAATAAAGTATGAGGATTATAAGAAAGCCTCGAATTTATTGAATGACTTGCCTTTTGTTTATTCGTTTCCGACTGGCTTATTGATAGAAAATGGAAAGGTGATTTTATCTGAGCCTATGTCTAGCAAACCAGTAGATGAATTTTATGAATTGCTAGTTTCAAGATTAGATACTAATATAATTGATATTCAAAATCCATTCGATCCTGTGTTTGCTAAAGATGGATCATTGAGAAGATATAAAACTAGTTTGACTTCTATAGATAAGTTTTAGAAAAACATTTAAAAAATAACCGATATCATTTGATATGACTAAGACAAATATTAATTAAATTAAATTAAATTAAATATTGACGCAAATAAAAAACAGGGTTCAGCATTGTTGAATCCTGTTTTTATTATTCTTAGATTAATTTACTTCATTCTTCTTTTAGTCATTTCTGAGAATTTTTGAAGGAATGAAGAATAATCACCATGCCAATCGAGGAATGTTCCATCCTTTGTAATGGCTATGATTCTAGTTGCGATAGTTTCGATAAATTCACGGTCATGAGATTGGAAAGCTAAACCACCACGGAATTTTATCAAGGCCTGGTTCAATGATTGAACGGATTCCAAATCCAAATGATTGGTGGGATCGTCGAAGATGTAGAAGTTAGATGGCTTCATCATCATTCTAGTCAGTCTCAATCTTACCTTTTCTCCTCCAGATAAAACATTGACAGGTTTTAATGCTTCATCACCAGAGAATAACATTCTTCCTAAGAATCCTCTGATATAAGAATCTAACTGCTCCTTTGAATAGGGTCTAAGATAATCTACTAAAGAACATGTAACATTTTCAAATTCGGAAAAGTCATTGGGGAAGTAGTCTTTAGTTACTGTGATACCCCATTTGAATCTTCCTTCATATTTCTCATTTCTTCCGGCAATGACATCAAATAAAGCAGATATTATTGAAGTGTCATCGCTGATAAATGCTACTTTTTCGTTGTGATTTAAAGTGAAAGAAATGTCTTTGAACTTTCCTTCAACTGATAAATGGTGTACTTCTAAACAATCGTTTCCAATTTCTCTCTCAGGTCTGAAGTCGATAAATGGATATTTTCTTGATGATGGCTTGATATCATCTAAGGTGATTCTATCGAGCATTTTCTTTCTAGAAGTGGCTTGTCTCGATTTAGCGGCATTAGCAGCAAATCTAGCGATGAAGTCTTTTAATTCTTTGATTCTCTCTTCTTTTTTAGCGTTGTCTTCTCTAGATTGTTTCAAAGCTAATTGAGAAGATTCGTACCAGAAATCATAGTTTCCGATGAATGGGGTAATCTTTCCATAATCGACATCCAACATTCTTGTACATACTTTATTTAAGAAATAACGATCGTGTGATACAACTAGAACTGTATTTTCATAGGTTGAAAGATATTCTTCTAACCAATCTGCTGCCATAGGATCAAGACCATTTGTAGGCTCATCCATCAAAAGGTAGTCAGGATTTCCAAACAAAGCCTGTGCCAATAATACTTTGACTTTAATCTTTTCATCCAAGCCTTTCATAGGAACGTCATAATCCTCTGAAGGGACACCCAATGATGAAAGTAATGTCTCGATTTGTGAATCTGCATCCCATCCACCTAAATCTGCAAATTCACCTTCTAATTCTCCTGCTTTAATTCCATCTTCTTCAGAGAAATCAGGTTTGGAATAAAGAGCATCTTTTTCTTCCATAACTTGAATCAGTCTAGGATTTCCTAACAAGACTGTTCTTCTAACAGTCTCTTCGTTGTAGGCATCGTGATTTTGCTTTAAGACTGAAAGTCTTTCGTTGTTATCTAAAACTACTGCTCCTTCGGTTGGCTCTAAATCCCCGGAGAGAATTCTTAAAAGTGTAGATTTTCCTGCTCCGTTGGCACCGATTATTCCGTAGCATTCGCCTTTTTGAAAAGTTAGAGTAAGTCCGCTGAATAATTTTCTTCCACCGAACTGCATTCCTAAATTGTTGACTGCAAACATTTCTAGTTGTTTTCCTTTACTGTGAGTGAGGCTTTATAGTCGATGACAGCTTTATCCAATGCTGCTATCAAAGCTGGAACTTCATCCAACGACTTCAAAGTAGCTCCACTTGCGTTAGCATGTCCACCACCTCTGAATTGAGTTGCAATTTTATCGATTGCAACAAATTTAGAGCGAATGGATACTCTAAATGTGTTGTCTTCCTTGTTCTCAGTTATGGATGCTGTGATGAAGAGACCATCTAAATCCCTAAATTCATTGACGAACATCTTTCCGTCGATTGGTGTAATTCCGAGATTATTCAAATCGGCATCAGTCAAAATGTAGTATCCGACTCCATGCTCGGTGAACTTTGTGTTGTTCAAAACAAACTTCAAATTTTCAAAATCCTTTTTTGTTTTCTTATACATCTTGTTATAGACATCGTTCATATCTATACCTAAATCGACTAAATCTCCAACAATTCTAAATGTTGCTGCATCTGTGGGGTCATATAAGAATCTCCCTGAATCTCCGACTATTCCAGAGAACAAAGCTTCAGCTGATTCCTTTGGAATGGTGTAGTGCTTAGAACGGGACAATTCGAATAAAGCAACGATTTCTGATGCGGCGATGATATCGGGGTAAACGATGTTCAAATCACCATATCTATCGACTTCAGGGTGATGATCAATCTTTATTTTGAAAGTTGATCTTCCCATGGTGTTATCACTTACTCTTTCAGTGTTTGCACAATCGGTTATGATTGCGAGAAATGGACCTTGGGCAAACCAAGATTCCTCTAGTTTCTCAGGAGTTGGATACAATGATGGACACCATTTCTCGCTTCCTTCTCCTACAAAATGAACCTCTTTCTTAGGAAAGTTTGCTTTGATCCAATAGACTAAACCCATTTGTGATCCAAAGGCATCAAAATCAGGTTTTACATGACGATAAACTACGATTCTGTCATATTCTTTTATTTTCTTCTCTAATTCTTTGAATTGCTTACGAATTTTTGCATAATCAAATTCCATAAAATAAGACCTCCAATTTAATACGATGAATTTCAAAGAGATTTTAACATATATTTATAGTTAGATAGCTTTGTTGGTGATTTGTATGAGGTTTCTTTTCCTATACTTTGTTTTAATAAAATGGTAAATAGCTAGCAAAATAAACATATTTTTATTTGGTAGTGAATGGAAAACTAATAAAATTATTTCTTGATAGTTGAATTGATTGAGAAAATCGAGTATATTCTTTTAGCTTGATAAATGGTCCAGTAGCTCAGTTGGATCAGAGCAGCTGCCCTCTAAGCAGCGGGCCGGCAGTTCGAGTCTGCCCTGGATCACCATTATAGAAACAACAACTTCGATACAAAAGTATCGAAGTTTTTTCTTTTAAGTTGATTTATAAAAATCGAAGATAAATTAGAAAAATACTATTGTGAGAGACAATCTTTTAAAATGGAGAGCTGAGAAATAATTAAAAAGATTCTGTATGCCTAGACTTAATAAAGTCATAATTATTAAGCAATCATAAAACTAGTTTGAAATATGATGAACCGATCATTAATTTTATTTTTTTTGCTATCCTTTGTATTTTCAACTCATCTTATAATCTAATTCATATTTAGTATTTTAATAAAGTGTTTTCTTTACTAGTAGATTTTACAAACATAAATAACTTTTGCATATATAATGTATTTGCTTGAAGCTTTTTGCGTGCTTTTAAGGAGGAAACAATGGCTGACAAAGAAGTAAAGACAGTAGAAGACTTGACTGACCTTTTGATTCGTGTACGTAAAGCTCAAAAGGAATATAGTGAGTATTCTCAAGAACAAGTAGACAAGATTTTTAAGGCTGTAGCCTTAGCTAGTGATAAGGTTGCCTTGAAATTGGCTCAAGATGCAGTGACTGAGACTGGCATAGGTAATGTAGAGGACAAGGTTATCAAGAATAAATACGCTTCTGAGTTTATTTATTCCGAATATAAGAATGTAAAGACTGCAGGAATTATTGAAAAGACTGATTCTTATCTCAAGGTTGCAGAGCCTTTGGGAGTCTTGGCTGCTGTTATTCCAACAACCAATCCTACTTCAACTGCTATATTTAAGATCCTTTTAGCTTTGAAGACAAGAAATGGATTGATTTTCTCTCCTCACCCTCGTGCTAAGAAATGCACAATCGAAGCCATTAAGGTGTGTTATGAAGCAGCTTTGAAGGCTGGTGCTCCTAAGGATATCATCGGTTGGATAGATGAACCTTCAATCGATACATCTAAGTTGTTGATGAAGGAATGTGATTGTACTTTGGCAACAGGTGGACCTGGAATGGTAATATCAGCTTACTCTTCTGGAAAACCTGCTATTGGTGTCGGACCTGGAAATGCCCCTGTGGTGATTGATTCAACTGCTGATTTAGATGCTGCAGCCGCTTCTATTATTCATTCTAAATCATTTGATAATGGAACTATTTGTGCTTCTGAGCAGAATTGTATCGTAGTTAAAAGTGTCTATGATGAATTCAAGAAGTCTTTAGCATATCATGGTGCTTATTTCATTCCTGCTGAGGATATGGACAAAGTTAGAAAGGTTATCATGGTTCCTTCTAGAAACAATCCTAATGTTTGTTCAGTCAATCCTTCTATCGTCGGTAAGACAGCATATGAAATTGCTAAGATAAGCGGAATTGAGTGCCCTGAAACCACACGTATTTTGGTAGGAGAGATTCCTGCTTTCGATTACGCAGAAGGATTTGCTCACGAAAAGCTTTCACCTGTTCTTTCTTTGATTCCTGCAGAATCATTCGAGAAGGCTGTTGAGATAGCGGAAGATGTCGTGGAACATGGTGGACATGGTCACACAGCTGATCTTTACGTCAATCCTAATCAAACAAAGAAAATTGATTATTTTGCTGAGAAGATTGAAACTTGCAGAATTCTTATAAATATGCCTTCTGCACAAGGCGGAATAGGTGGCATTTACACAGATGCTATCCCTGCTTCTTTGACTTTGGGATGTGGAAGCTGGGGTGGAAACTCTACATGGCAAAATGTCGGAGTGTCTAATCTCTTAAATATTAAAACTGTCGCTATTAGAACAGATTCTCCTGCAATTTTAGTGACACCTAAGGTTCAAGTTGGCGATAATGCTTTAAAAACATGTGTTCGCTTAGCTACAAAGAATCATAAGATTAAGAAGATTGCTGTCGTATTCAACGAAGCTTCTAAAGTCGAAGCAAACAAGGTCAAGAATAGATTTGTTAAAGCTGGATTCAAAGCTATTGATTGCTTCCTTGGAGAAGAATTGTCTCGTGCTGCTGCCGCTAAATGTGCTAAAGCAGTAAATGCACAAGGTGGAAATTTAATAGTAGCTGTTGGTGGAAATAAGGTTATCAGCTTTGCTAAATTGATAAGAGTATTAGCTAATAATCCTAAAGCTGATTTTGAAGATCTTTCAATGAGTGCCATAGCTTCATCAAAACGTATAGTTGAGTTCCCTGAAAATAACTATCATTTGATGGTTATCCCCACTTCAATATATGCTGATTTAGCTTTCAAAAATGTTGCTATTTATGAAGAGAAAAAGAACATCAACACTTTAAATGACGCCACATTAATTCCTACTGTTGTATGTCTTGATAAGAAGTTGTTAGGTCATGATGATGAAGAAAAAATCAAGACTTTCTATTCATTAGGGAATGCTATTTCATCTTATATTTCAATAAATGCTAATTCGATGACTGATGATCTTTCTATGAAAGCTATCAAGGCTGCTAAATCCTTATTTGGAAAGAAATTCACCTCTTCTAAAGCTTTGGAATTGACTATGTATGCCTCTGAAGCTGTTGCAAATACAAATGGTGGATTGTTTGAGAGTTTGTCTTCTGCTATCTCAGAAACATATCATGTCGATATCAAGGCTGCAGGAAACCTCGTTTTGGGACATGTTCTCCAGTTGTTTGATACAGATTCAATCATTTCTAAGATGGGAACAAATAACAATTACGTAAAACCTGTTGGAAAGAAGAAGCTAGCAGATATTGCTATTAAGCTCGGACTTGAAATAGAAGATGAATCTGATTCTGTTAAGGCTTTAAAAGATTGGTTGGATACTTTGAGAGTTCAATTGCATCTGCCTTCAACATTCGCAGATCTTGGAGTCACTCCAGTACGTGTTAAGAAATTAGCTAATTCAGCTGCTGTCTTAGCTTTTGAAAAGAGTGGTACTTCTGCATCTCCTATCTATCCTAGAATAGATGGATTAGAGAAGTTTATACTCGGGCTTTAATTGATACAGCCATGGTTAAATGCCATGGCTTTTTTGATATACTAATAACGTTTGTGGGAGGTGCATTATGGATTTAATATTAGCCAAAAAAAATAAGAAAATATATAAGAATGGTGATTATTTAACCAAAGTTTTCAATCATGATGAAATATCAAAATCTACAGTTTTTAAAGAAGCTTTATATTCTTCTGTAGCTGAGAGTACATGTCTTCCTATTCCACATGTTTTAAAAGTATATTCTCTTGGAGATGACTGGGCTATAGATTCGGAATATATTGAAGGTGAGACTTTGGAAGAGATGATACTAAAGAATCCTACCGATTATAAGAAATACATTGATATTCTTATCGATTGGCAGTTAAAGATTCTATCTATCACTGTCGATGGATTGCCTAATATGAAAGATAAATTCAACTCTAGAATTTCTAGATTAGGGAAAAGAACAGATGTTCATATCGATGCCACTATTAGATATGAATTACATATAGCGATGAATAGATTATCAGCTGATAAAGTTCTTTGCCATGGTGATTTTGTTCCTGATAATTTGATGGTCACACCAGAAGGAAAGTTTTATATATTGGATTGGGCACATTCAACTGTTGGAAATAAAGAGCCAGATATAGCTAGAACATATTTGAATATGCTTTTGGATGGACATAAAGATTGGGCTGAATATTATTTAAAGTCTTATACAAACAGAACTGATACAGCCATTCAACAAATAGAATCGTGGTATCCGGAAGTGGCAGCTACGATGATGAATCAATTTGATGGCGAAAAAGAAAGAGAATTCCTTCTTTCAGTTATCAATGGAATCGAGTTTGCCTGATGACTGAATTATTTGTTTTTGATGTCGATGGAACTTTGTCCGTCGATAATTCTCCTCTTACCGATTTAGATAAAAGAGAAATTAACAAGCTTTTAAGCCATGGATACTCAGTCGCTATTGCAAGTGGAAGACCTTTGTGTGGTATTAAAGTCGTATTAAACCAATTGATGGATTCACCCAATAAATTTGCTATATGTGCAAATGGTGCAGAAGTCTTCGATGGTAATGGAAAACAAATATCTAAACATTGCTTAAAGTTTAAAGATTATCTGCATATTTATAATAGATATAAATCAAAAGATAGAACGATTTATCTATATAAAGGTAATGTCTTAGCTAGTTTTGACAAAGGTAAATTTATAAACATGGAATATAATTGGAATTTCATGGAAAAATTTATTGACTTGAATAAAGTTAAGATGGACGATGATGAATTTATAACAAAGATGGAAATAGGATCTGAACCAGAGGATTCAGCAAAGCTAGAAAAAGAAATTTTACCTGATGATTGGATGACTTATAACGTTGTTAGAAGTGGTGATACATTTATAGAGATGGTCCATAAGTCAGTTGATAAAAAGACTGGTGTAACTAATGTTATGAGCTATATTGGAACTACCAGAGAGCATGTCCATGTCTTTGGCGACTCCATGAATGATCTCTTGATGATTAAGGAATTTGATGGAATTGCGATGGGTAACGCTTTGCCTATAGTAAAAAAATACGCTAAAAAAATAACCAAATCCGTATCTGAAGACGGAGTTGGTTATGCTTTGAGTACTTGGTTTAAAGAATATTAATCTTATTCGCCTAAGGCTTTCTTTGAATCTTCTTCTAATATTCCGTTTAGCTTTTCAATATCAGGCTTTGTCAAAAGGAATACACCGAAGATATTTCTCAACAAATTGTTGTAATCCAATCCGTAACCGATAAGATAATCTTCACCTTCATATCTTAGTCCGTAGTAATCCACGGGTACATCGAATTTTCTCTTTGCTGGTTTGTCGACTAAGAATACTGTAGTGATGGATTTCACACCTCTTTTTTCCTTTAGATACTTAACTAAGTAATAGGTGGTCAATCCTGTATCGACTACATCGTCGACTAAAATTACATCTCTACCCTTGATATCTGTAGAGATGTCCATTTTCATTTTCAATTCACCGGTGGATTGAGTTCCTGAATAAGAGGATACAGACATAAAATCGATTGAGACTATAGTCTTCATTTTTCTTACGATATCGCACATGAAAGGTGCGCCACCTTTCAATATTCCAACTACGACAGGAAGTGTCTCTGAATTTTCGAATTTAGCATCTAATTTTTTTGCGATGGTAGTGCAAATAGATTCAATGTCATCTCGATCTAATAATCTTTTGCCAACTAAAATTTTCTTATCCATAGTTTTTCTCCGTTTAAAAAAAGAAATCCCTATTAACATAATACAAAAATTAGTTAGATTTTGTGTGTCATCGCTTACAACAAAAGGGTCTTCTCCTTTTTTTCTATAAATCTATGCGTTATATCTATATAACCAGCGTCTGTTAGTTTATAAAGTCTTTGATTTGTCGTAGGAGAATCCAAAGGACCTTTAGATTTGATCCAAGGTCCGATTTTATAATAATCTAAGACCTTGCTTTCCCATAATATCTTCCAAGCTTTTGGAGCACCGGAATACATGGCGGTTTTTAATTCTGGATATGTTTTATGAATATGTTCTGCTAGTCTTTTTATTTCTTCAGGATTGCAATCCCCACCACTTAAAAGAACACAGGAAATACCTGTATTCTTTTTTATTAATTCATCAATCTTATCGGTTGTCAAATCAGATCCGATATTTTGTTGGAGATATGCTGAATGACATCCTGGGCATCTATAAGGACAATTTGTTATATTTATATCTAAACTTATTTCATCGGGGATTTCAGAGAATACTACGGCTGTTTCAATGTATTTCAGCATTATTGAATATTGTCGGCGTAGTAACGTCTCTTAGCTTCTCTTTGACGAGCTTCGGAGAAGTTGGATACACGCTTGAGATAACCGATGACTCTGGTTAGATAATCGAGATTGGTAGAGCCACATTTAGGACATGCTTTTAAGTTTTGCTTTGAAATGTGTCCACAATCATTGCAGACAGTGTTTGGAATGTTGAATGTGAAGTAGTTGCATCCATCCTTGACTGCCACTTTCATCAGCATTTCATATTGAGCCTTGGAAAGATGCTCATCCAAGTTCATATGCAAAGCTGATCCACCATCCAAGCATCCTGTGAAATCTTTGCCCATCAATTCAAATTTTTCGAGAGGTGTGGTATGTGTATCTTCGACGATGTAGAAGTATGAATTATATACATCACGAGGTACCCAATATCCATCTTCTTTGTCCCATTTTGCATTCTTTACACCCAATGATTCGGCAGGAACAAATTCAGTGTTGAATTTGCAGTGAGGCTGACGGTCTCTCTTGTTCAAATCTTTAATTGTGGTAAGAATATCAATTGCGTACTGCTTGTAATTCTCATCGTCAGGACTAATTCTATAGCCTAAGAATTCAGCTCCTTCTACAAATCCATTTATTCCGATGGTGAGGAATTGTTTATCCAAATTGATAAATCCTTCATTGTAGATTTGAAGCATTCCATTGTTATAGTAATCCCAAACTATATCGTTGAATGCAGACAAATACTTGTGAACTCTCTCAGTGATTTCAGTTATTCTTTCTTTGAGAGTTACTTTGCATCCCTCATTTTTCCAGTCTTGAACGATTCTGTTCAAATTCAGAGTGATAACACCTTTAGAACCGGTTTCGATTCCACCAGCACCTAAAGTATAGGAGAACTCGTTGTTCTCTAAAGCATTACGCAAACGGCAGCATGATGCTAAGGCATCAGGTGAATCGGATTGATAGATGAAGAAAGAATGTCCTTCAGCTAACATTTCAGCACAGAATTCAGCATTTTCTTTATCTTTGTAATCACCATTTCCGTCGTTCAAAAGATTGAATGTCTCGACAGGGAATGTCATAACTTCATGAGTTCTCTCTTTGTTGAACCACTTCATAAAGAGCTTTTGTAAAACGTTGACTGATTCCCAACATGGTTTGTCACCATCGGGGAAGAAGAAACCTTTGAAGATGGCTTCAAAGTAATACTTATCAAAATATGCGATGTTCCAGAAGACTGATTGATTTCCACGAGCTGCGGCAGGTTGATTTACGGTGTATACGACTTGTTGGAACATGTTCTCAATCTTTCCTTTGAGAGTTAAATCTCCAGAGACTCTAAATTCGATGACTTTATCTAAACGCTTGTAATAGTCTTGGCCGTAGTCGATACGAAGGAAATGATCCAAATAGGTTAAGAATTCTGGTGTAGCTGTAGCTCCTGCAAATTGAGCAGCTACACAAAAAACGAGGTTGATAAATGATCCACAGAATGAATCTGCGTGCTTAGGAGCTCCAGAAGTACCGGAGAGTTTTGTCAATCCGTTTAAAACAAACGGATACAAAGAAATTGAGCAGCAATAAGGGAATATTGATGTTTCATCATGCTTATAAATGATATGACTCTTTAAGTCCTTAATGTATTGATCTGCAAGTTCGGGTCCGAATTCTTCAGTCAATTTTTGACGCATCAATTCACGATTGAGGTCGATCATATCCTTCTTTGGAAGTTCAGTAGCCATTGTAGCGATGTTCTTTGTGGTAACATTTGCATTTGGATCATATTTAGATCCTGTAGCAGCATTTGATGCTCTTTCATATGATTGGATGAAATCTATTTTTTGTTCTGTACTCATTTTATTATCTCCTCTTATAACCCATTATCTAAACTAGTTTAACGCCTAGTCTTTTTCAGGTAAGAGAAACATACACTAATTTATTAACTACTTAAAGACCATTTTTTAAGTACTTTATTACTAGTAATACAACCATTAAACAATTAGTAGGTTGCTTCTTTTAAAGAATGGCTTACTTTATTGTAGAGTGGACAACCTATTCAATTATAAACAAATGTGTAAACCTCTTTACTGAAAATTACATTTATAAAAAACCATAATATTTAATTGCTTTTGATTTTGAAATTTCTTCTTCCAAGGAAATGAATAGAATTGTAGTTATATAATTCTTCCATAAGAGAGAGGAGAGAATATGAAATACACTAAAGATGGGATTATTGAAAAAGCTAAAGAATTCATAAAAGGAATCTTTAAAGAAGATTGCACAGGGCATGATGTGTATCATACTTTGAGGGTTTATAGGACAGCATTAAAGATTCAAGAAAAGGAAGGTGGAGATTTGTTCTTAGTAAGCATCGCTTCCTTGCTACATGATGTCGATGACTATAAATTGGTCAAAGATAGAAAAGAAACAGATGATCCTTACTTGAATGCTAAGGAATTCATGAATTCTGTAGAATTGGATGAAGAATTCCAAAAGCAAGTGATAGAAATCATTTCCTCAGTATCTTTCAAAGCTAATGAAACCGTCACACCGAAGACAATTGAAGGAAAAATAGTCCAAGATGCAGATAGGTTGGACGCTATTGGAGCCATAGGAATAGCGAGAGCTTTTGCTTATGGTGGGCATAAGAATTCACCATTATATAATCCTGATGAAAAGCCGATGGAAAACATGGATTTTGAAATGTATAAGAAACATCGTGGATCTACTATAAATCACTTCTATGAAAAATTGCTGAAATTAAAGGATATGATAAATACTGAGACTGGGAGAAAAATTGCACTTGTTAGAGATGCTTTTATGAAAGAGTTTTTAGCTGAATTTTACAAGGAATGGTCAGAATAGAAATCTTGTTTTAAGTATATAAGTTGTTGTTATATGACAAATAAAAAATCCACCGGTTTGGTGGATTTTCAAGCTCGATTACTTAATCTTCTCAACTTTGATTTGAGGTACTAACTCATTGAATAACTCTAATGAGCCAAAGCCGTGTGAGAAGGCAGTAGCACCGCCAGCAGCGGCCATCCACTTCATACAAGTAACGATGTCTTGCTTTTCGACGATACCCTTTATGAATCCAGCAATTGAAGAATCACCAGTTCCGACAGGGTTGATGAACTTGTAGCCTTTAGCAGCAGAGATGAAGTAGACGGATTTGTCTTGTGCAAAGAAGAAAGAGCCACGTCCTCCCATTGAAACTACGACGTTCTGAGGTCCTTGATCTAATAGCTCAAGACCTCCAGCGATAATCTCTTCATCGGTTGTCACTTTATGTCCGATAAGATCCCCGAGTTCTTGATCGTTAGGCTTGATAAAGAGAGGATGGTTCTTGAAAGTAGCTTTTAAAGCATTTCCTACTGAATCGACAATTGTGGTGCAGCCTATGGAGCTGATGTGATCCATCAAATCTGCATACAAAGTTTCCTTCTCTTGTCCGAGTGATCCGGATAATACTAGGATGTCATCTTTCTTTAAGTTCTTTTGAAGGTAATCATAGATTCTATTTAATTCAGAATCTTTGATCTTAGGAGCTTTAGGATCTAAACGAGTATCAGTATCAGCTAAGATGATGATATTCATTCTGGATTCAGCTTCAGTTTCTAGATAGATAGCCTTGTTAGGTCCATAGGTGTCTTCGACAATCTTTTTGATTTCTTCACCGATAGGTCCACCTACAGCGACCATAGGAATGTTATCGACTTTGAGGTTGGTGAGCATTGAACCGACGGATATTCCCTTTCCTCCGATTCTTTTCTCCCAACTGATAGGACGATTGACATCACCTATGACAAGTGGCTTTCCATCCAAATTTAACCTGTAATCGATACAGGGTGCGACAGTCAACGTGTAAACCATAATTCTATTTTCCCCCAACAGTATTGTGAATACGATTTGAATTATAGGATTGTTTTATCTATTTTTCTAGGATTTTATAAATGTATATAAAGGTTTGTATATCTTAAACAATAAAAGTAAGTGATTAAGTATAGCTATAACGTTTTTGTAGAGTTTATATCGTATTGTAATTTATCTCACAAGATAGGATTAGTAAGCATTCATAATCAGTATCTTTGCTTTGGATATATAAAGTATATTTTTTGAATTCCCCAAAGATAAAGTTTCCAATAGCAGAACAGTATTTATCCCATCCATCTTCCATAGCTGCTTCTTGTGAATCGTTTATAAATTTAGAATCTGCTTCATGTCTAGCTCTTATTTCATTGGCTTTCTTATTTCCAAAGTAACTTGTTATCGTTCCACCATACATTTCATCTACTTTAGCTCTAGCATATGTTCTTTTACGAGCATTGAGCACTTCTTCATTATATGTATAGTAAGTTTTGTCGCTATATTCTTTAAAATCAATTTCTTTAGATATATTTACTCTTATTGTAACTTTATAAGTACCCTTATATTCATTGGATTCAACAATATCATCGACATACATATCGAATTTGTCTCTTTCGCTTTGACTCATATCTAGAGTATTAGATATTGAAGCAGAGCCTGTTTTAATACTATTTAATGTCTTATAACACCAAGAATAGATGCTCGCTACTGGTTCTTTAAATCCGGCACGTTTTACTATACTTTTGAATTCATCAAGATTTTCTTGCACGATTGCTTGTTTTTTCTCTTCTTCTATTTTTCTTTCAGATTCATAATAATCTCTTTCTTCATTCTTATTAGCAACATATATTTTTAAATTCTTGGTGGTGAAAATTAAATCGGGAATAAAATATGCAATTGGCAATAAAGGGAAAATTATGTAAGAAGCCATTAGAGAGAAAGGAATTAATGGTTCTTTACCATATTTATCTATATAATCGTAATAATAATCAGCTGAAGGAAAGTAGAAAGTTCCTTCTAATCCAATCAATAATGCAAAGAACAAGAGAAAGTAGATAACACCATTGAAATTATGAAGAATATCTATCACAGTAAATAATCTTCTGAATTTTGAATCATGATTTTTACTATAGTTTTTATCTGTTGCAATCACCCAGGATTCTTCTAATCTATTGCCTGTTATGACGAAGTCTAAAGCAAAAATAGATGCATCTGAAATAGTATATAAGACAAAATTACTAGGTTTTCCATAAATAGCGTCTTTCGAAAAAGCAAATACAGAAAGAAAGAAGATAGCAACGAAAATAACTATATTCCATACAATTTTTTTGGTACGGTTATTTTCGTTTGGACCGAGTGATGTCATTGTATTAAAACATACCCACAAGGATAATAAGAATAAAGGAATCATTCCAATTAATCCCATCAAATTACTATTGTTCATAACTCTACCTACGATATACAAGACTAAAAAAGCTATGCAGTAGGAAAATTGGATAAATCCCTTTGAATAATCTTTAATAATACTCATTTAAAGTTCTCCTTTTTTAAATTTATTTTATGCATTATATGAATAAAGTTGCTTACAGCTCAAAGTCGACAATTAATGAGAATAAATCCTCAAATTCTTCATTTGGTTTATTATTATTCCATTCATCGAAAATCAACGATCTACCTATTTCGAAATCTATCTGTTTTTGCCCCATTTCTTTTCTAATCATTTTGGCAGATTTAATGTTCATTATCGAAGTTACTATTATGATGAGTAAAGAAATAAAAGTAATTCCCGGAATCAGTCCCACTAAAGGAGGAATCCAAGTTGTTTTTCTAATATAGTTGTGTTCTCGCTTATCTCCTATTGCAGAAAAAGGTAAGGAGAGAATAGGAGCCACGACAAGTATGAGTGCTATCTTCCATAAGAAAGAGTCATTTTCGTTAAGTCCAAAGAAAAGAATAGTGAAAAAAGGATAAGAATATGCTGCCAAGCCGATGAGGGCAATTATTAATCCGATTATATAAGGAACAAATCCAGATTTTCTACATTCAGTAGATTCTTTTGAATCTATCTTATTTAATAAACATTCCTTTCTTTGATCATTGAACTCTGATACTTTATTGATATTGCTTTTAATAAAGTCAGTTTCTTTTGATAATATTGTATTCATTTTATCGATGAGATCGATACAATGTTTTTTGATTTCCATCAATTTCTTATAATTCTCCATATCTATATCATATTTTATTTTTGAATAAGGTTTTGTCGATTCAAATTTTTTGATATTGATGACAATTTTAGATAAATCGTCAATCCTTGATTGAAGTAAAGTATTAAATTTATTTCCATTTTTGTCATAGAGATAACTTCTTTGTTCTTCATTTAAAACTATTTTATTTTCTTCAAACAAGGAATAACCGATAATAGCTAGATCATCATACATTTCATCAGATAGAAGTCCATCTTTATCAGGACTTATATATTTATCTAATTCATCATCTACGAAGCTCAAATCGACATCGAATGGATTTACTATGATATGAGGTATACCTTCTTTGATGAATGCTGTGTATATAGAATACAAATATGAAAATGGAAATCTTTTTCTCAAGTCATTTTCTAATTCATAGAATGAATCCTCATCATCTTGTTTTAGATAAGTTATAGCTTTATTAAATATGCTGTTATATATATATTCATCATCATTCTCTGCGCTGCTCTTTGAGGATTGCTGATAAATCGTATTGTTGTTAGTGATTATATTGATGTTATGCTTCACTTTTTCAGTGTATCCACATTCACAATAGAAGATATCTTTATCAGCATTATAAAGCAGGGGAGATTGACATCTCGGACATTGTCCGTTAATTCTATTTTGGTCAGTCATTGTTGTTTTTCCATGAACTTCCTTTAAATGTGTTGTCATTATTTTCGTATCTATTTGTATCTACCGGTTTTTTATAATTACTTTCATGACTTTTAATGTCGTGATTTATTTTCTTTTCGACTTGGGAGTATATGATAGTGATTACGGAGAATATGACTCCTAATAACAATTCGATGATTAGTGTTGTAACCATCTGCCAAGTGGAATTCATTGGAATCACATACATAACGAATGCGAGCACAGGCATTAATATAACTGTATAGCTAAATACAATTTGACCTGATGCTATAGAATCGCTTTGATAGTATCCACGTTTAATCACCAAGTAAACACTTAGCCAATGTAGTATTGGAACTAGGCAATATGAAATATAAAATAATATTGCTGTTCCATTTCCTTGTGGCCAATATGGAATACAACCTAATATAATCAACGGAGCAGCGATTAAGAACATAGTTATTATTCCGTCGATGATAAGAAGTCTTTTTCTGGATATCATTTTAACCTCCTATTCTTTTACCGCATTCATTGCAATAATTAGATTCCGGATTGTTCTTAGCCTTGCAATACGGGCAAATAATAGTCAAACTCATTCCACATACCGGACAGAATTTTGATTCTTGTGGAATGCTGTTTTTACACTTGGGGCAAATCTTTGCACTTGAGCTATCTATAGTTTCCCTTTTTGTTTCACTTTTTCCTAAGACAGCATTTTGCCCTAAATTAATCCCTAACGCATTAAGTCCTATTCCTAGTCCCATCATTCCTACCGCACTACTACCAGCAGTACCTTCATTCTTAGACCATGATTCAGAGATATCCAATTGTCTTTCGGTGATATGATTTGTACCTAAGACATCATATTCCTTCCTCTTTTTCATAGCGGTTAAGTCTTCGTCTGAAACATTTATAGATGTCGTATTGAAATCTATAATTTCAAATCCATATTTAGCGAAGAATTCAAGTATTTCTTTTTTTACTTCGTTTGATAAAGATTTAGTATGAGCTGATAAGCTCAATACTGGGATTTGATCGGTCACTACAAGCTTTGATAACGAAGTTTGAACAGCTTCTTGAATTTCATCATCGAATTGATCCTTAAAATAAGAGAAAGGAATCACCTCATCTGCACTGAATTCACCTAATATTACTTGAAGCATGAATTGCGGATCTTTCAATCTAAAAATATAGGATCCTCTTGCTCCGATGTGGACTAACAAACCGGTGTCTGAATCTCTTAAATAAGCAGATCTACTAGTAAACCAGGGGGATTTAGTGTGAATAGTTGTATTGATAAAGTAGACTTCGAGAGGGAAACAATCCGCACCGTTTCTTTGGATTACTCTTCCCAAAAATGGATAATTGGCATTATCTAGAATCGAAATTCCGGGGTTGAAAACACCTTCTATCTTTCCCATGTAAACACAGATAGCGCATTGACCTGGTGATACGATCAATTGACTTCTCAATGGAATAAATTCACATGGATATTTGTAGGCAATCCAATCGTTTTCTTTTGGTGCAAAACGAATGATATTGTTCATAATTTCCTCCAGTATGGCTCTACCTGAAAGAAAGGTTGTTTACGTTATCGTAGAACCACGGCTAAATCATAAAAATATGTGTGCTTTAAAAGTGCTAAAGTGTTGAAAAGGCTTTTATCTTTAATTTTTATTGAAACAAAATTATATTTGCTATCAAAAACCTTAGGAGGAAATATATGGCTAAGATTTTAGAAAAAGATGCTTTAACTTTCGATGATGTGTTGTTGGTACCACAATATTCGGAAATCACACCTGATATGGCAGATGTTTCTACTAAGTTGACTAACACTTTTAAAATGAATGTTCCATTTTTATCTGCTGCAATGGATACAGTCAGTGAGCACAAGCTTGTCACTGCTTTAGCATTGGCTGGAGGACTTGGAGTAATTCATAAAAACATGTCTATAGCTGATCAAGCCAAAGAAGTTGAGATGGTCAAGAATTATGAGTTTGATAATGAGAAGAATAAAAGAGCATTAATAGATAAAAAAGGAAGACTTTGTGTAGGTGCTGCTATCGGTGTGACAGCTGATATGATGGATAGAGTTCATGCCTTGATGGATGCTGGAGTGGATGTGTTTGTCTTAGATTCAGCTCATGGTGATTCTAAGAATATAATAAATGCTATCAAGAATTTGAGATTGGAATATCCTAGCATGGAACTGATTGCTGGAAATGTTGCCACCTACGAAGGTGCTCTGGATTTGATGAAAGCCGGAGCGTCAGCAGTTAAAGTTGGAATGGGTCCAGGTTCTATATGTACTACAAGAATTATTGCTGGAATTGGTGTTCCACAACTTCAAGCTGTAATGGATTGTGCTAGAGCATCAAAAGAGATGAATGTCCCTATCATTGCAGATGGTGGAATTAAATATTCTGGAGATGTCGTAAAAGCTTTGGCTGCCGGTGCAAATACAGTGATGTTGGGTGGATTGTTTGCAACTTGTGAAGAAGCACCTGGCGATATATATGAATCTAATGGAAAAAAATATAGAACTTATCGTGGAATGGGTTCTATAGAAGCAATGGCTAAAGGATCTACTGATAGATACTTCCAAACAGGTCATAAGAAGTTTGTAGCCGAGGGAGTTCAGGGAATTGTCGAAGTAAAAACCACAGTTGAAGAATTAGTCTTCCAATTAATAGGAGGATTGAAAGCTGGAATGGGTTATTGTGGATCAAAGGATATTCCTACTCTTCAAGAAAAAGGAACATTTATAAAGATAACTAATAATGCATTATTAGAATCTCATCCTCATGATATCTCGATAGATAAAGGAGAGCCTAACTATTCAGTTAAGCTTAAATAAAAGCTGATTCAATATTAGTTTTCAGCATTTAACAATTTTTGCTAGTCCGCCTAGACTTGTTTCTTTGAAGTCTGTTGGAATCGCTTGACCTGTCTCACGCATAACAGCGATGACGTCATCGAAAGAAACTCTATTCTTTCTAGATGGGGCTATATCTTTAGCATATATATAAGATGTGTATGAATGAACTGCAGCCATGCCGTTTCTTTCAATACACGGAATTTGAACATATCCTCCTACAGGATCACAGGTAAGACCTAAGAAATGCTCCAAAGCTACTTCAGCTCCATATTCGATGTTGTACATAGAAAGCGAATCGGCATAACACATAGAAGCAGCAGCGAATGCACTGGCGGATCCGATTTCGGCTTGGCATCCTAGCATAGCTCCGGATATGCCGGCCATCTCTTTTATGAAGTTACAAAACAATGCTCCTACTAAGTATGATTTAACTAGTAAAGACCAATCGTAGTGCTTGTTTTTATAGAGATAATAGAGACATGCGGGTACGACACCAGCAGCACCGCATGTCGGAGCTGTAACAATAATTTCACCTCTGGCATTGGCTTCACTTACAGCATAAGCATATGCAGTAAGGTAAAGCAGAGTGTTGTTTTCTTTTTCGGATTCCCTCTGTGCTGATTCGTATATATCTTTAGCGACTGCTTTTAAATGAAGTTTTCCGGGAAGATAACCAGTCGTATTCAATGATAATTCGAGGGTGTTGAAAGAATCTTTTAATAGTTTTTCACCATAGCTAAAGATTTCTTTTCCTTCATACTCCTCTATGACTTGATAAGGGTTTGAAAGTCCTCTTTGAGCCATATAGATATTTAATTCACTAGCTTTGTTAAACGGATAGACATCTCTAGGGGAATACTCCTTATCGACTTCTTTTATAGCTCCTCCACCTATACTTTCATATGAATTCCAAAGTATTGGTCTTCCTTTATAAAAAGCATCAAATCTTAAAGTGTTAGGATGTTTAGTCCTTGTGGTGGTGTCAAATATTATCTTTGTCGGATAACCAAGCAATGCTCTAGCTATTATATGATCAGTTCCATGCCCTTTTCCTGTTAAGGCTAAAGATCTATATAGAGTGACATCTATTTCGTCGCAAGGTTTATCGCCTAATAGAGAAAGAAAAGCTTTTGCAGCTCTGTATGGACCTATGGTGTGGGATGAACTAGGTCCGTTTCCCTCAATCAATAATTCACGTAACGATTTCATAACATTAATATTATAAGACTTTGATCATGATTATAATCTTTAACAATTAAAGATAAACCTTAATAGTGCAACTTGGTTAGACTCTTTCTTTGTTCAAAAATAGTTATAACAAGAGTAAAATAAAAACAAGGTGGTTTATTAAATAATGAAACTTATATCTTTTGTTGTTTGCTGTTATAACTCTCAAGAATATATGAGAGATGCAGTAGACAGCCTTTTAAAAGGTGGAGAAGAAGTAGAAATCATCATAGTCGATGATGGATCTAAGGATGATACTCCTAAGATTGCTGATGAGTATGGTGAGAAATATCCTTCTATCGTTAAAGTTGTGCATCAACCTAACGGTGGTCATGGAGCAGGAGTCATGGCTGGTGTAAGATTGGCTACTGGTACTTACTTTAAGATTGTAGATTCAGATGATTGGGTGGATGATGAAGGATATCAAGAAGTGTTGAATACAGTTAGAAAGTTGGACGGCAAAGCTGATCTTATTGTCACTGACTTCCAATATTATCATGGAAAGAAACCAGTGCAACAAAACCGTTACGATAAGAAGTTCCCTCAAAACAGAATTTTCAAGTGGAAGGAAGCTAAGAAACTTAGTTTGACTGAAAACATGTTGATTCAATCTCTTATGTATAGAACTGATATCTTAAAGACGGATGGATTGGATCTTCCTAACAAAGTCTTCTATGAAGATACGCTCTATATCTATCACAATTTGTTCTATGTAGATAACATCTATTATTTGCACAAGAATTTCTATTGTTACAATGTCGGAAGACCTGGACAATCAGTAGAGATGGATACATCTATTCGCCGTTACAAGGACTTCTTAAAGGTTGGAGAGCTTTGCTTCAAATGCAATGATCCTTATAAGTACAAAGCCGATAAAGCAAAGTTCTTTGCTTTATATCATCAAATTAGAATTTCATTCTATATGTGTATGTGTTATGCAAAGCTTAGGCGTACAAAAGAATCTAAAGCCGATTTGAAAGCTTGGCTCAAGACTTGCAAGGCAACAAATAAGAGATTGTATAGAAGACTCAGATATTTCTCAGTTGGATTCCCAATTAGTTTTCCTGGAATCTTTGGATACTTGAATGCTAAGATTGCTTATAATACAGCTCAAAAGTTAGTATCATTTAACTAAAATAAAATAAAAACATCGACCTATCAATCGAGGTCGATGTTTTCTTTTTGAATCATATTCTTTGGAAGAAGGATATTAAGAACATATATATTGTTATCCTTTATTGATATTTCACAGTCTCCAGAATAACTATCGACGATTCCTTTGATGGATTTAGTACCAAAGCCGTGATACATGGAATCTCTTTTGGTGGTTTGTGGAAGTCCATCTTTAAAGTTTAATGTTCCTTTGAATGGATTGACTTCATGAATTAATATCATTCCCATACTTTCTCTCACAGCTAAAGAAATCTCACGTTGATCTTTAGGAAGTTCTTTTACAGCATCGATTGCGTTATCCATGATATTCATGAATAGAGAGTAGCAATCCGATTGTTTCATATTTGATAAGACTGAACCATCGGCTATTATAGATAGGTTTATGTTTTCTTTTTGAACTATTAAAGTTCTTTCAGCTATGACTAAATCTAAGATATCGTTTCCAGTTTTTATGCTATTACCAAATGCTGCGATTCTATGATTCAATTCATCTACCTTGTCTTTAGAAATCAATAAAGTGCTTTCGTTTAATTCATGCTTTAAATCATGAGCTAATATTTTCATATAGTCCATGTTCTCCTTAGAGATTTCTAATTGTTTCTTTTCTGATTCCCATATAGTTTTCATTTGAATATATGCTTCTGATATTTCTTTGCTCTTAAGCATTTCAAATTCGATGAACAACGTTAAGAAACAACATACCATATCGAACAAACAACCTACAATAAATAAAGTTAGGTTGCTAACTTTTACAAAGCTTTCATAAATCAAATTTAATATAACAGTGCAAATAATCAAGATTATAGAGATAATCAATAATCTTGAATCTTCTATTATGAGTGTTTCATTATTATGAATCTTCTTACCAAACATATTGTAAAAGATAGGAAGAGAAATAATCACAAATGAAGCGTATATTCCATATATTCCATAATTGTTATCTACAAAGCTCGGGATTCCTTTTTCTATACTGCCGATGACGATTTGAATTAACTTATAGGTGAAATGCTGCATTGCGTATCCAGCTGTTCCTAAAAACATTGCGGCCTGGATATTGACTTTGAAGCAAGCCATCAAAGATCCTATCAATCCAAAGAAAGCGATGAAGAAGAATAAGATAGAGAAGATTATAGAAGTGACTGAATTGATATAAGGAATGAGGCTCCAAGAATAGGCAAATCCAATAAAACAACTTAAACATAAAACCAACCACAGCCAAAAATGATTTCTTCTCCTTAGTTTGAAAACATAGACAGAAGTAGCTAATAATAATTCTCCGACAAAGACAATTAGGGACCAAGCACCTTTGTTTGGAATTATTTCATCTGCTCCTTGAGTAAATAAGATTTGAGTAAATTCAATCATTTTCCGCTGAAACCTGCCCAATGAGCCAAGCTAGTCATAAATGATTTTCTTCTAGGATGGCTTATTTGTAATGAATCTCCATTTGTCATCAATATATCCATTCCTTGGACATTCTTTATCTTTGCAAAATTGACTAAAGCTGAATTAGAGCAACGAATGAATCCATAAGGAGCGAGTTTCTCTTCATATTCGCTAAGTACTCCCCACACATAGATAGTGCCTTTCTCTGTATGAAATCCTAAAGAGTGACCGAAAACATCTATGTATAAGATATCTTTTGGATTTAACATCTCTAATCCATTCTTTGTTTTGACCATAAAGAGTGGACTTCTCTCATCTAATACTCTCATAGCTCTATCTAGTCTAAAAGACAATGAATCATAGTTATAGGGCTTTATTATGAAATCCAAAGCATTGACTTGATATCCTTTGACTGCAAACTGAGCCATTTTAGTAGTGAATATTATTATTACATCTTGATCCAACGATCTTAACTTTTGAGCTGTTTCCATACCATTGGAGTCTTTTAATTCGATATCCATCAAGACGATATCTGTGTCAGTTTTATAATTGCTTATAAAATCATTTCCATTGACGAATCTAGTGATATGAAATTCTCTATCTTTTTTAGAAAAATAGGTGGAGAGCATAGGAACTAATGAATTGTATTCGTAGTCTTCATCTTCTACAGCTACGATATTAATTTGTTCTTTTTCTATTTTCTTTTCATCCATTTTATAGCTAGCCTCCCATTATGTTTAAAATTGCCTTTATTTTAATGTTTAAAGAAAAATGAAACAACCTAATAAAAAGAAACCCAAATGAATAGGATTAAGAAACCAAAATAAAAACAATCTAATTTATAAATAAAAACAATATTCATGTTTATAATAAACTTCTGTTGTATTTACAAAAGGAGATCTTAAATGAATAAAGAATTAACATTAGAAGATGTCAAAGGATTTGAGAAAGATTTTGACAAGAATGGTAGTTTGAAGATTAGCAAGAATGCTGTTATGAGAAATGGAGTGTTCAACGCTGCATTCGATAGTGAAGAGACAAGAAACGTACCTTTCACTTTCTCAAATGAAGTAAAAGATATCGGTTCTATTACTAACCAAAAGCAATCTGGACGTTGCTGGATGTTCTCTGGATTGAATGTTCTTAGAATCCAAGCTATGAAGAAACTTCATGTAAAGGATTTGGAATTGTCCGAATCATACTTGATGTTCTGGGACAAGTTGGAGAAGTCTAACTATCAATTGGAATGTGTCCTAGATACTTTGGATGAGCCTGATAATTCAAGAGTCTTCGATACAGTCATCGTATCCGGTGGACAACAAGATGGCGGATTCTGGGCATTCTTCACCGCTTTGGTAAAGAAGTATGGTGTATGTCCTAAGAGTGTAATGCCCGAGACAATTCCTTCATCTGCCTCAAATGAAATGGATGTCGTGTTGAACTATAAGCTCGCTCAATTCTCATCCAAGCTTCGCGCCGATCATAGGGCTGGAGTTTCATTGGATGATCTTCGTAAAGAAAAGGAAGCAATGCTTTCTGAAATCTACAAAGTACTCACAATCTGCTTAGGAAAGCCTGTAGATACTTTCACATATGAGTGGAAAGCAACTCCCGAGCCTAAGAAGGATGAGGAGAAGAAAGATGTTGAGAAGAAGGAAGAACCCAAGGAAAAATGGGAATCCTTCACTGGAACTCCTAAGGAATTCTATGACAAGTTCATCGGATTAGATTTGGATGAATACATCGTTTTAACCCATGCACCTGCTCGTGGATTTGAAGAAGGAAAGAACTATGCTGTGGAATATGCATTGAATGTAGTAGGAACTCCTCTCCACAGCTTTGTCACAGTTTCATTGGAAACATTGAAGAAGGCAGCTATCGATTCTATTAAGGATGATCAAGCTATGTGGTTTGATTGTGATGTCACCGCCTTATCTATGCGTAAGGAAGGATTGTTGGATGACAAGGTTCTCGATCTCACTGATTTGTTCCAATCTGACTTTGAGTTTGATAAGGGAGAGTCTTTGATTTTCAGAAACACTGCTGCTAACCACGCTATGACTTTGGTCGGTGTCAACCTCGTAGATGGCAAGCCTAACCGTTGGAAGGTTGAAAACTCTTGGGGTAAGGATGTCGGTGATGGTGGAATCTTCGTCATGTCTGATTCTTGGTTCGACAAATTCGTCTATGGATTGGTCGTCAACAAGAAGTATTTACCTGAAGAAGTCGTCGAAGCTTCTAAGCAAGAACCTATTAAGCTTCCTGCATGGTCTGTTGTTTCTAAGATTAAGTAATCTATCTAGAATAAATAATCCTGTCACTTGATAGTGACAGGATTTTTAATTTTATGAATTTTGAAATTAGAACAAAGGAACGTATTTTTGCATTTCTTCTTCAAATTTCTTGTCGGCTTCTTTTTGCTTATTAGTATTTCGTCTTTTCAGCATGTTGTCTGGAATACAAATTTGAATTCCTTTCTTTTTAGCATAGTTGAATAATTTCTTTGTTTCCTCATCATCGCTATTGGTGGTGAAAGCATAGATTATCTTTAAATTCTTAAGATGGTCTACAGCATATTTTAAAGCTTTGTTGAACAGTCTTAAAGTTTGAATAGAATTCATAACTCCGACTATGCTCATGGCTATTGATTTTGTATTTTCTATTCCGTTAAGCATAAATGGAAAATAAGATTCATCGACATAAGTCAAATTAGGAATAACTGTTATTCCACATTCATATTTCAACCATAATCCTACTATTCTAGATTTATACATTCTATATATATTCTCAGCTTTAGGAAAGTTTTGACCGATGCTATAGTCGGGATCTATTGCAATTTTTATATCTTTGAATCTCTTTTTATATTGTTTTAATAATGACTTTTTGTTGTAGAAAATAGCATTGTAAATTCCGTTTAATCCATCGTATGTTTTATCGTATTGATAGAAACAAAGAGCAGAGTTTTCATGCTTTGAATACTCACTTGGTCTTGAATACATGGCTAGGTAATCGATGTTAGGAGTTGAATCACAAAAGAGGTTTGGAAAATCATATTCACCGCTATATCCCTCGATATTGGTCAAGGTCATAGTATTCATATTGAGGAGATTTACCATATTTTTTTCAGCCATTTTATTTACCTCCTCAAAGATTTAAATCGATATATTTTGTTTTCTATACTTATTATAAGCTTAGTTTTTAAAATGTTAGATAAAAAATGATAAAAACTAAGACATAAGAAAAGCTGAGCTAGATAGCTCAGCTAAGATCTTATTCAATATATCCTTTAGATTTCATATCTTCGTAGACGAATTTTACTACTCTTCTAGCTTCTGGATGTGCATCCAAAGCTAATCTTTGGAAGAAGATATGTTTCCATTCTGCTAAGTTTGCCGTAATTGTTATTTCGGCTTTTAAGTTTGTCGGGAGAACTGCTCTTGCCTGCTCGGGCTTTGCTCCTTCATGTAACAATTCAAAGTAAGCTTCTGCGGCATTGTTGAATGCTATGTCATACATGGCTTGATGATCGACATAATCTATAGGCTTGATTATATGAATCTTGTCTCCGAATTTTTGCTTTGAATAATTGCAGTAACGAGTTGATTCCTGAGCAAAAGAACATAATCTATGTCTTACTAATTCATGAGTGACGCCTCTATCAGTAGTCAATCTATAGACCAAGATTTTCTGTGAATTTCTTATAGATTCATCCAATGAATCTATTTCATTTTCTTCGACAGTTATTACAGATACATCAGTTTTGTTATTATCGATGAATTCATCAATATTATCTTCAGGTTTGAAATGAGTTAAGACAATAGATTTAGACTCACCATCTAAATTTGAGATGATGGTGCAAATCAATTTCTTAAATGAGCTTCCTTCATCCTTATTTATGTGATTAATAGAATCGGATTTGTTTCCTTTATAAATTCCATCGATAGCATTTGTGATAGAGCGTAAGGATAGTGTTAAGTATACAAAATTATCGTCTGTGGCAAAGTTGAAGAATTTAGCATAGTCCCATGGAATCATCTCTAGCTTTTGATGATCATCTAAGTTATTTATGAATTCTTCTTTCTTAAACTTAAAGTGCATGAATCCATGATCTAGCATTGCCATGTGATACACTGAGCAAAGTGTCTTTACAAAGTTGACGTTAGCTTCATGTTCTTTTGGTGCTACCTGATAGCAAGAATGTGCAATATTTGCAATTCTATCTATTGGATTAGAAATAGTTAATTCTATAGCCTTAGGCTCTTCATAATCGTAATGAATCATATTGAATCTCCCTTAATAGTTTAGATTTTAATTATAAAGTATTTATCTGAATGAAAACTTTTCATTTTATCTTTATAAAACAACATATATACAATTATATAAATCGGCTCATATTAAATATTCAATTAACTAATAAAGAATATAAAAAATAAAAGAACAGGAATTGAATCCTGTTCTTTTATTAGGTATGAATAATTGCTTATTTAACTATGATAGGAGTCTTGGAATCTTTGTAGGTAACTTCAATTTTAGATTTTCCACCTAAATTCCCCAAGCCCTTTTTAGTTCTTTTTTGTATGCATGTTTCTAATTCATAGTAATCGTTGTCTTTACCACCATTAGAAACATATTGATTCCAAGTATTTGAATAGTTTGCCCAATAGTAGTCTGTTGCTGCTACTTGGTCTACTTGAAAATCAATATTGATTGAAATAATTCCTGCTAACTTAGCAACTTTGCCTTTTATACTTGCATGCTTTAATTCATTTTTACCAGTCTTTTCATTAATTCCATGAGATACGCTAATATTTATGTCACTTCCTAATTTGACAAGTGTTGTTCCTAAATCTATAGAAGATAAATCTAGATTTAAGTTAAATGTTCCGCTTGAATCTCCAGCATCCTTCGAAGGTGCATATGTCATGCCTTTGATTAGTTTCTCTAAGTAGAGACCAGTTCCCATAAATCCAGTCTTTTCTTTTTCTTCAGTATCAGTGGAAGAATCGCTTGAAGATGATGAAGACATCGCTCTCTCAATTTGATCGACAACGTATGTGTGCAATGCAAGTTCTCCACCATTAGATTCTTCATCTTCAAAGTTCATTCCGAGTCCTATTAAATAGTATCCGATATGAGCAGTGAGTTCTTCTGAAGTCACTAATAACATTCTTTGTTGATTAGACTCATGTTTTACTATCAAGCAATCTTCATTTTCAGGTCTGACATAATACTCAGTGTATTCACCTTTTTTATAATCTGGATCAATTCTAATATAAGCAGATACAGATACTGGGTCACCTTTGTTGTAAGCTCCGATATGGACTGATACTAATACATCATCCTTAACTTTTGTAATTGAAGCATCTAAATCCAATGATCCACTCAACGTATAAGTTTTAGATAAGTTTCCGTTGATATCTCTATCGCCTTCAGTGGTGTTGAGGCCCAACTCTAGCATCAAAGGAAGATTATTGAAATCGATATATGATGATTCATTGAGATGAGAAGTGAAACTGATGAGATTGGCAGAAGCTGAATCATAATCAATCAAATCTATATCCATATTTAAGATATTATTACCTAATTCAGCATTTTCAATCTTTAATCCAGTGATCTTAGTTCCGCTGTAGTAGGCTTTAACAGTTATAGATTCAGCAGCATTTATATCATCGCTTAATCCAATGTAGTAAGGATTGATTTGAACTGATACTTCAGTATCAGTCAAGACAATCTTTCTAATGAAGTCATTCAACAATTGAGTATAGTTTTTATTCTTGATGATATCTTGTAAAGGAATGGAAGACATTCCGGTACTTATCTTTTGGAAGTACTCATATAACAAGTTGTTTTCATCCATTCCAGTTATTGTACTGATTACATCATCTAACTTGGAATTATCCATTCCGATGTATAAAGTCTCTGGATTTTTATCGTCATTTTTAGGAGTATAAGCTTCGTTTTCGTCGAATGATGTTAATTTATGTCCGTAGGAAGCGAACAACTTACCTTCGTTGTTAGTTCCTTTCAAAGCTTCATCGTTATATGAGAATTCAATATAGGGATCATAAGTTGAATCATCCATATCATAGATAAGATTTCCCTTATATGAACCATTGGTGAAGTTGAGGTACTCATTTCCGATGAGGTGTGATTTATATCCGTTTTCAGCAGTTGAAGCCAAGGTGGCATTCAAAGAAACACCATACTTTTGTTCCTTGGATGTAACCATATCGAATAATCCGTTGATGAAGTTATGGAATTCATTTACTTGAATATAGGAATCGGGATTAAATTCTGAATCTAACGATTCTGATGGATCGATATAATCGATAGTCTTGAGGTTCAAACTGATAGTTGTATCGTTGAACGTGAGACCAGTGACAGCTACATCGATATCATCGTTTGCTACATCTACTGTGACTTTGATATTTCCGATATCGTAACCTAGCTTAGATGTATCGAAAGAAATATTTATCTTTGTATCTGATGTATCGACACTATCGATAGCAAAGATTTCTGTGATCTTGTCTAAGTCTAATCCATTATCGAAGGAGAATATTCCTTTGATTGTATTGGATACAGTATCCATTACTTTTTCGACTTTTTCATTCAATCCGTCAGTGACATTCTTATTGGGCTGTATCTTGTTCATGTTATCCATGACAGCTTTGTAGATGTTTACTGCAGATTCATCTGTGGCTTTTTCTTGGAAAATGTTGTCGAAGCTTACATATGATACATTATTGAGTCTTCTTGCTTCGATAGAATGTTTCTTTCCGTTTATAGAAGCATTGGCAGTTAAAGCTATAGGAGTGTTGACTAAGTCATCAGTAGAATTGAAGTTAGTCAAATCTCCACTCAATTTTCCTGAGAGATAAAAAGGATTATTCAAAGATTTGTCAGAGACTGATAAGTCATATTCGAATGTAGCCTTCTTATTACCAATCAAAGAATACATTTGGTTGACGATAGGAAGTACACCATTGTAATTTCCATACTTAGACTCTTCTACAGGAATCATATTCTCAGCAGTGGTTGTGTCTAATTTGATATCGGCATCCAATATATAACCCATTACAGGGAATTCTTTGACTGACAAAGACTCGATTCCAGTCATATCTTCATTGAGATTAAGAATTAAGGTAAAAGATGAGTCATTAGAATCTAATCCTAAAGCTTTGTTTGAAATCTTTAAGACATACTGTCTTCCATTATTCAAGACATTGAATGATTTGAGGAAGTTCTTATATACGGAGTAATCTCCGTTGATGATTTTTTCCAAATCAGTTCCTTGAATGAATCCACCCAAACTATCTAATCCATCGACCAATTGTTGAGTATCAGTTTCCTTCTTGAAAACATTCATCAAACCATCGATTGTAGTGTTGTCGATGTATCCTTTGATTTTATCGTTGACAGAGACATAAGTTCTACCGTTTGAATAAGTGACCAAAGCCTTTCCTTTGAGCATATTTGAGGAAATTGTCTCAACTTGTGCGGTGTAAGGATCAGCGCTGAAATTACCGGATAGTCTGATGGAAGCATCGATATCCTTGGATAAATCTCCACCGCTAAGCTTAGCCGTTATCGTAGAATCGAAACTCTTTGAATTGTATATATCTTTGACAGTTTTAAGAATTCCTGTCAATCCATTTAAATCGTTTATATCCTTGTTTGGAACATTCTCAGTTTGCGAATTTTTCAAATCTTGTTCAGCATCAGCTGATACACCGATATGAATGATCTTATCATTGATTGGAAGATTTAAAGTGGAAGGTGTATTGATTCCTTTTAAAGTTAGAGTGTCCTTGTCGGCAATAAACTGAATCTTTCCGAAAGGATCTAAATCCATGGTGTAGACGTAGGTGTTGTTTGAACCTTCTTCTTCAGTGATTCCACCTAAGGCATTTTGACCCCACTCAGATATTTCATCCATAGATGGAAGAGTTAAAGAGGATCCATCGACTGTAGGGATAGGAAACTCTTTTAATATAGATATAGCATCGGTCAATGTCTTGTAATCGATAGAATAGAGATTATTTGCGTAATTGACAGTAGCTTTATCACCAGAAACATATAATCCAAAAGATTCATCGATTCCTTTGTAGGAAACATCGAAGTTTCCAGACATCATGTTCTTGGATCCTTCATACTCAGAGTCAGATTCCAACAAGTTCAAAGCTAAATCATTGGATTTGATAGTTAGAGTTCCATCATCCAATCCGGAGATGTTGACATTAGCTTTCTTTAATTTGATAGAAGAAGATCCTAATAAGTTGTTTACGAACTTGTCCTTGGATGTTAATTCGACAGGTTTTGGGGGCTCATGACTGCTACTTGATGTTTTATTGTTTCCTTGAAATGCGGCAGTAGCGAAATAACCTATTCCTGAACCAGCTGCTACGAAAGATACACTAGCAGTGCAAAGAATGAATGTGCTCCATAATTTTGTCATATCACTTAACCTCCTTGGATTTCTCTCTGGAATATTTGATCAACTTTGTTTCGTCATCGGATTTAGGCTCACCTGTCTGCTCATGTGGGTTTGGTTCTTTGAGCTCTGCTCCACTACTATCTTTGAAAGGCTCATCTTGAGTGAAATAGTAAACTGTACTCTCAGATGAACATTGAGCATTGATTCCACCGATCAACGCATTGTAAGAAGCAGTGGAGTAGTTCTTTATCATGTTCAAGTTTTTGTCGATAGTCATTTTAATTTCTACCGAGGAAAAGTTTGGAAGTCCTGATAATCCACCAGTCATTTGCATTTGAAGACCCATCTCTCTAAATCCAGTCGGTGTAGTGTAATCCATTTCGATTGTTATTAAATAATTACTTCCACTGTTTTGAATTGTTGCACTAGTTATTGATTTAGGACCGATATCGTATCCGATCACTGCCTGTTCTTGGTAAGTGGTGCTAGTAACTTGGCTTTCATCATCTGTTAAATACTCTCTATGTTCGGATGATGAATCTACATTTAAGAAATATAATCTCTTCAATAGTTTTCCTCTGGATTGAATGAATTGATCATAGGTATAGCTCTTACTTTCAGAGTTCTTCCATTTATCAGGGGTACTTTCTCTATAAGAATCTATTGAGTTTCCATAATCGTAGAATCTATCAGCTGTGTGAACAAATGAAGAAGAAGATATGTTTTGGTTGAATGTGACTTCTGGTGAAGCATAAGTTACAGCTTCAATATCTTGGGTTGTCTTTATTCCGACTGTAGCTATGACAGCTTGCTTTTCATAAGTCAAGAAGTACTTAGCCTTAGCTAACTTGTATAAGGACGTATTAGCAGCAGCTATAGCTTGACTAGTAGGATCATCAGCTAATTCTTTGTCGGATAAGATACTATTCAAATTTGAATACTTAGCGCATTCTAGATAATTGTATCCTTCAAACAAATCACCATAATCAATTGAAGGTCCTTTTTTTCCAAACATTGCATATCCTAGATATCCCATTCCAATACCGACAATCAATGAGATGGAGCAAATTACTGTAGGAAATATCCATTTCTTTTTCTTTGCTTTTTTCTTATTCTCATCTTTTTTATCTTCAGGTTTGTTTGTGTTTTCATCAATTGTAGGATTAGTTTCTTCAGCCTTTGCTTTTTCTATGGTAGAAGCTTCTTTTGCTGAATCAGCTTCTTCATTAGGGACATCATTAGAAGAAGTTTCTATTTCATTAGACTCAGCCTTGGCTCCTTGGCTATTTTCATCTTTCACTTCATCTAAAAATTTCTCATCTTTATTTATATTCATGTATATATAAAATCTCTCTTAATATAACAATAGCGCATTAAATGCAGTACTAATATATATGAAAATCAATATCAATATAAAATTAATTATTCAAATTGTTAAACCTTTTAACTAAAAAATGGAATATGCTCTTTTTTTCTGGAAATTCAATTTGAGCACAAATGAGATTTATTAGAATTACTTAGTAATTTTTTAAAATGGAAAAGCAAAAAAGCCAGACCTTTCAGTCTGACTTTTAAACTTAAATTTTAGATTTCTATTTGTAGTCTAAGAAAGTGACTATTAGAATTGAACCTTAGCGCAGTTCTCTCTCAAAGTCTCAGCTGACTTGAGGACAGCTTCGGTGTCTTCCTTGGAATACTCAGGAGCGACGATAGCCTCGACTCCGTTAGCACCTAAGATTGAAGGTACGGAGAGGTAGACTCCTTCAGCCTTTCCACCGAGTACGTGCTTGTCGCAAAGTACGGAGACAGGAAGGATGACCTTCTCATCAGTCAAGATAGCCTTGCAGATTCTGGTGATAGAAAGTGCAATAGCATAGTTGGTAGCTCTCTTGAGGTTGATGACATCGTAAGCAGAGTGCCAGACGTTGTAGTGAATCTTCTCGAGGTGAGCATCCAATTCAGCACCGCTGATTCCCTTGTACTCTTCATAGTATTGACGGATAGGAGTGGTTCCGATGGAAGCTGCAGAGTAAGCAGCAACTTCGGAGTCTCCGTGCTCACCGATGATGGTGGCATTGACTGAACGATAGTCGATTCCAAGATCATCTCCGATTTCTTGCTTCAAACGAGAAGAATCGAGGACGCATCCAGAACCGATGACTCTCTTGGAGTCGATTCCCAATGTCTTGTAAGCAACCCAAGCGAGGACATCGCAAGGATTGGAAACAACGATAACGACACAGTGATCGTTGAGGTGGGATTTCAATTGCTTGCAAACTCCAGCGACGATGGAAGCATTAGCTCCGAGAAGCTCAAGACGAGTTTGTCCAGGCTTTTGAGGAGCTCCAGAAGTGATGACGACTGCATCAGCATCATCACAAATGGAGTAATCACATCCTTCCTTACCAGGCTCATCAGACCAGTTAGCAGCGACGACACGTCCATTTCCTTCGAGGAATGAAGCACCATCGTTCATATCGAGGGCATCACCTTCGACGTTGTGCATGGCGTTGAATCCCTTGACCCACTCGCCATTCTCATCCTTGTGTCCAGGAAGAACGACATCGATTACACCGACTTCGTTGATCCAAGATTGTTGGAAGAGAGCAAATACTGCTGAAGATCCAACACGTCCGTCACCGACAACTACAACCTTTTTCTTTCCAAAAACTTTTGCCATTTTTTCGGCTCCTTTTAAACCGAGCTTATTATAATCAACTAAAAAAAAGAGTTAAGAGTATTTCTTTTCCAAATTCAAAAAAATATTGGTTTTTAGACTTTTTATGAAATAAATGGACTGAATACAGCTTTTCTCTTAGGATTAACTTTAGGTAGATTAGTGGTATTTTTCGGTAGTTAATCCTTTTTCTTGAAAGAAAAACCGCTCATATATATACTAAATGCCGATTTTACCCATGCTCTTTTTATAATCTTTTTATTTTGCATGGAATTATGGAGGCTTAGTAAACATGGATAACGACAACATGAAGTTCAATGGTGTTGATCAAACACCTGGAAGCAATGGAGGAAACAAGAAACAAAGAAAACACTCCAACAAAGATAATCCAGTGAAGGATTTCTTCTTGAATATTTGGATTTGGTTCAAGGAAACTGCATGGGTTCAAGTTGTCTTGGTAGTCGTATTGGTTTTTGCTATCGTCATATCTATTCCTTTGATTGTTCGTGCTGCTACAGCCGTTAAACCTGATGAGGATGTTGCTTTATCTTATTGGAAAGGCAAACGTAAGAATGTGAATGAAGTCAATTCTTATGGAAAGAACAAGGATAATGAATACACCACAGTCTTCTATTACTCTGAAGATTCTGGAAACCAGGCTTTGTCTGTGAATAAAGCTTTCTCTGACTATATCTTCTCTGGAGAAAACAAATTCCTCAATGTAGAAAAGAGCTTCTATGCAATCGATTTGACCCGTAACGATGAGAATTCTGATAATGATATCGCAAAGAATCCTGATATCACCAAGGACCAAGATCAAGCTATTGCTTTGATTTTGGCTAAGTTCTATAGCCAAGCTTTGAAGGATCAAAAGGAAGATTTGTTGAATATCGAAACTGGAAGCAAGAATGTATCTCGTACTTCTGGAAAGAGTTTTGAAGGAAAGACTAGCATGCCTACCGATGCTGCTGTCATCGCTGTCTACAAGAATTCCGATAATTTCGACATCACCAAGGATTATCCTGTCTCTGTACGTTATGGTTTCTCTGCTACTGATGCTTCTACTGTTCGTAAGGAATTCTTTGCAACAATCTCTGCTAACTTCACCACCACTAACGGTAACGTTTCACCTGTTGTAACTTACTTGAATTACGATATCAACAACCCTGATGGAGAAGGAACTTCTGAGTTCATTCGTTACAAGAAGTAAAAATAGTTCTAATCGTAAATCCTCAGCACAAGCTGAGGATTTTTTAAATGTAAAATTAATTTTACAAACTGGTCATATCAAATTGGTTGATTAGTCATATATCAATCTCTTATACTTTCTTTAAGGAGATAAGGCTATGGTTGATGAAAATATAAATCAAATAGATTCTTTTGATACAAATACTATTCTCGATGTCAAGGATTTAGATAAATCATTCGGTGACGTTCATGCTGTGAATAATATTTCTTTTAAAGTAAAAAAAGGAGAGTTGTTTGCCTTTTTAGGTGTTAATGGTGCTGGTAAGTCCACTACCATTTCTATTATTTGTGGTCTTTTAAAGAAGGATAAAGGAACAGTTTTGGTCGATGGATCGGATATAGATCATGGTTTAGATAAAGTTTCAAAAACTTTAGGTGTTGTTTTTCAAAACAGTGCGTTGGATAAGCCGATGTCGGTAAAAGACAATTTGAGAAGTAGAGCAGCGTTATATGGAATCTATGGGAAAGAATTCAAAAAAAGATTGGATGAATTGGCGACAATGCTCGACTTCAAAAAACTGTTGAATAGAAAAGTTGGGAAATTATCCGGTGGTCAAAGAAGAAAGATAGATATAGCTAGGGCTTTGATCCATAAGCCTAAGATTTTAATATTAGATGAACCTACTACTGGATTAGATCCTCAAACTAGAAAAATCATTTGGAATGTTATGGATGACTTGAGAGAGAAAGAGAACATGACGATCTTTTTGACTACTCATTATATGGAAGAAGCTAGCGATGCTGATTATGTAGTCATATTGGATAGAGGTCAAATAGTAGCTAGAGGAACACCGGTTGAATTAAAGAATGAATATACAGGTGACTTTATAACTTTATATGGAGTTGATGAAGAAGAAGTAAAGAAATTGAATCTACCATATGAGAAAATTCAAAATTCTTATAGGATTGAAGTTGAGGATACATCAAAGGCTACAGAACTAATTTTGAATAATCCATCTTTATTCAAGGATTATGAAATTCAAAAAGGAAAGATGGATGATGTCTTCTTGTCTGTGACGGGAAAGAAATTGATTGGAGGGGATGAAAAATGAGAAGGATGTGTGAATTAGTGCTCAGAAATACTAAGATGTATTTCAAGGATATGGGAATGTTTTTAACTTCTCTTATCACTCCAGCAATTCTACTTATTTTGTTCATGACTTTTTTAGGATCTATTTATAAGGATTCATTCGTCAGTGCTATTCCAAAAGGATTAGAAGTGTCTGATAAATTAATAAGTGGATTGGTTGCTGGCCAATTGAGTTCGGCTATGCTAGCAACATCATGTGTTACAGTAGCATTTTGTTCTAATTTGTTGATGGTACAAGATAGAGCTAACGGAACTAGGAAGGATTTGATTGTATCCCCCATAAAGAAAACAACTTTAGGATTATCATATTTCTTAGCTTCTATATTATCTACATTGATTGTCAACCTTGCTGCTACTGTGATTTGCTTCATCTATATTGGATGTATGGGTTGGTTCTTGAGCGTTGGAGAAGCATTATTAGCTATATTGGATGTAATTTTACTTACATTATTTGGTGTATCCCTAGCATCGTGTATCAACTATTTCTTAAATACTCAAGGTCAGGCTAGTGCAGTAGGAACAATAGTTAGTTCCTGCTATGGATTTGTTTGCGGAGCATATATGCCTATATCCAGTTATGGAAAAGGTCTTCAAAATTTTATGGCTTTCTTACCTGGAACTTATGGGACTAGTTTGATTAGAAACCATATGATGAATGGTGCGCTTGATTCTTTGTCAGAACAATTACCGTCAGAGGCTATCAAAGCCATGAAAGATAGTGTTGATGTCAATTTATATTTCTTCGATAATAGTGTGGAAGTTTGGCAGATGTATTTGATCTTATTGTCATTCATCGTTTTGTTCATAGCCTTGTATTTAGTCTTTGTCAAATTCATTAAGAGAAGAGAAAACTAAAAATAATTTTAATTTTTTGTATGATAATCCATATAGATATGTATTCATCAAATGAATCATTTAAGGGAATGATTTGATTATATAGATAAGGTTTATCAGCTAGTAAACACTTTCGTTATTATGAATATAAGTTGCTTGATTTAGATACGTACATAATAAAAGCCTCCTTCCAACATGTACAACAATGAAGGAGGCTTTTTACTTGAGCTTTATTAAATCCTATCTTTTACTTTCTCTAATGCATTTAATACAGGTTTTGGGACATAATCTGATATATCTTCTCCTGCCTTAAACATTAATTTTAAGTTTGTTGAAGATATGAATATTTTAGCTGGGCTAGCCATGACATAGAATGTTTCTATGTCTTTATCTAAAGCTTGATTGACTATATAAAGTCTCTGCTCCATTTCAAAATCTTGAACATCTCTAAGACCTCTAATCATGACATCGATGTTTAAAGATTTAGCTTTTCTAACTGTAATTCCAGATGTGGATTCAACTTCTACTTTAGAATTATCTTTGAAGCATTCTTTTATGATAGCTACTCTTTCATCTAGTGAAAAAGTGTATTTTTTAGCATTGTTATTAGCTACTAGAATTACAATTTTATCGAATATTTTTAAAGCTTTTTCAACGACTTCTAAATGACCATTGGTGAATGGGTCGAATGAACCGGCATATAATGCAGTTTTCATTATTTGTCTTCCTCTTCTTGTCCTAGTTTATATGTACCGAGAATTTTTCTACCATATTTATGAATTTTCAAAGTGAATCCATCGATAGGCTCGGGATTTATAGTTTGCTCAGCTATTACAATAGCAGTTGGAGATAGTAATCCGCTATCACGCATCATTTCTATGGCCTGTTTGTTTACCGCTTCAGCCATTTGATAAGGAGGATCTAAGTAGACTATATCGAATACTTCTCCTCTTCCAGATAATCCTATTAATGCTTGCTGCCAATCTTTCTTTAAAATGACACAAGTTTCAAAATGAGGATCATATGTCGAAACATTTTTTCTTAAAGTTCTCAATGTGGATGGGTCTATTTCATTAAAAACAACTTTTTTAGCTCCTCTAGATAGTGCTTCTATTCCTATAGCACCAGATCCTGAGAATAAATCTAGGAATGTACAGTTAGGAACATCGTTAGATATAGATGAAAATACGGCTTCTCTAATTTTATCCATAGTAGGTCTGCAGTTCTCACTTTGAGGGACTTCCAACAATCTATGACGGAATTTTCCAGATATTATCCTTAGCATTTAATTGATCCTCCTTAGAAATTATCATATATATTCTTTGTATTGTCGATAAGGCCATTTTCTATTATAGAAAGAACACTTTTTATCTCTTTATATAATTCAAATCTTCTCTTAACTTTTTCATTGGAATAATAATTTTTCTTAGCTGAAGCTAATGATTTCATCGCACTTATATCATTTTTATTCTTGAGATAAGAACCTAATGATATTTGGCCTTCTTTGATAAGCTTTGATAAATCTTTATCGTTTTCTATTTCTTTATCCAATTCATCCTCTTCTTTTTTTATATTGGATTTATTATAGAAATCTATGAAATCATCGATAGCTTTTCTCAAGTTTTCTTCCATAAAATAATAGATAATCCTCACAACTTTTTAATTATATCATTTAGGAAAGAATGATTATTTTATATTTAAAAAGAAGATAGGTTTTAACCTATCCTCTAGTTATTAGCAATTAGTTATTATTTTTCTTTCTTGATTCTTGATTTAATTCCTAATATCAATTGCATTGTTAGTTTGGCAACTAACAATAGCAATGCTAATACATCACATATGAATTGGGTGAAATGTATGTAGAATAAGTTTCCTAATAAGAATTCTAAAGTCTTGATATTGTCTCTATAGAAAAGACTTTATATATAACAAACTAGTTCTATTATTGCCTAATACAGCAGTGCTTTATCCTTTGATTAAAAGCATTAAAACATAAGGTTTTTAATATTTATAAAATAATTAATAAGTTCTATTTATTTCAAATGTTTATAATAATTGGGAAATACATGGAGTAATTAATAATGTCAGAAAAAGTTTATAAGATGTTTTATGACACTGAGAAAGTGATTAGAAGTGTAGCTAAACCTGTTGAGAATCCTTCTTCTCCAGAGATGAAGAAGTTATTGGAAGAGATGGTCCAATATTTGAAGGATAGTCAGGATGATGAGTGGGCAAAAAGACATAAAGTTAGAGCTGGAGTAGGACTAGCAGCTCCTCAGATTGGAATTGGAGAAAGATTCTTTGCTGTATATGTAGATATTCCTGGAAAAGGAATAATTCAATATGGATTGATCAATCCTGAGGTTTTAAGCACTTCTATGAGAAAATGTTGTTTGAAGTATGGGGAGGGTTGTTTGTCGGTTGCAGAAGACAAGGAAGGTTACGTTCCTCGTTACTACAAAATAAAGATTAAGGCCTTTGATGCACTTCAAGGAAAAGAAGTTATAGTTACTCAAACAGGATATCCAGCTATTATTCTTCAACATGAATTCGATCATTTGAATGGAATTCTTTATTACGATCACATCGATAAAATTGATCCTTGGAAGGATGATCCTACTGTTCAAAAGATAGCCTAGTTTTTCAGTATTTTGTGTTTACGCTTTCTTTTTATATTATTAATTGAATTAATTTGTTTGTAAGTTTATAATTCTCTTTGAAAAAGAAGACTTGTTTTTTAATGAGTCGAATTCAGTTATAGACTGTTAGACATAATTTTTAAACAAAGGAGATATATCAAATATGGCTGATACTATTTTGAAGAATAATTCAATGAGCAGCTCTAAATTTCCTGGTGCCGATTCACCTGTTCGTATCTATGCGTTAGGTGGATTAGGAGAAGTCGGAAAGAACTGTTATTGTGTTGAAAACGATGCTGATTTAGTTATTTTGGACTCTGGTGTTAAATTCCCAGACTACACCACTCCTGGTGTGAATTATATAATTCCTGATTTTACACATTTGAAGGAAGTCTCACAAAAGATTCGTGCTTTGGTCATCACTCATGGACATGAAGATCACATCGGATCTATTCCTTTCTTACTTCAAATGGTCAAAGTTCCTTTGATTTATGCATCAAAGTTGGCTTGTTCATTGATTCGTCATAAATTGACCGAATATCATTTAACTGATGCCACCAAACTTATTGAAATCGATGATGATTCTGATTTCTATGCTGGATCGTTCCGTATTCGCTTCTATCGTGTAACACACTCAATTCCTGATGCTTATGGAGTTTTGGTTAACACACCTCAAGGATCAGTTGCTACTACTGGTGATTTCAAAATCGACTTGACTCCTGTAGATCATGACTTCAACTTGTCTAGACTTACTAGATATGGTGATGAGGGAATCGACTTGATGATGGCTGATTCTACCAACGCTGAAAGAGAAGGATATACTGAAAGTGAAAAGAATGTTCAACGTGCTATCAATGAAACATTCCGTACTGCTCCTGGACGTTTGATAATTTCAACATTTGCCTCAAATATTTCTAGAATCACTCAAATTGCTACTTGTGCTATTGCTCATGGAAGAAAGATTTGTGTTATGGGAAGATCCATGGAAGGAAATTTGGAAATCGCTCGTGAATTAGGATTTATCAAGATTCCAGATTCTTCTATTGTCGGACCCGAGACTTTGAAGAGATTGCCTGCTTCTCAAGTATGTATTATTTGTACTGGTTCTCAAGGAGAGCCTATGGCTGCTCTTTCTAGAATGGCAGCCGGTCAACATAAGTACATTAGAATTGAACCTGGTGACACCATCGTCTTCTCTTCCAATCCTATTCCAGGAAACACTGCTTCCGTCAATAAGGTTGTCGATGATTTGTGTCGTGCTGGTGCTAATGTCTTGACCAACTCTCCTATGTTTGCTCTTCACTCATCCGGACATGCTTCTCGTCAAGAATTGAGATTGTTGCAAAAGTTGGCAAGGCCTAGATATTTCATGCCTATTCATGGTGAATATCGTATGCTGTTATTAAATGCTGCTGTCGGTGTTCAATGCGGGCTTCCTGAAGATCATACATTTGTAATGAATAATGGTGATACCATCATCATGTATAACCATGAATGCAAGATGGGAACTCATATTCCTTGTGATGCTTTGTATGTCGATGGAAAGAGCCCTGTCGGTGTAGCTTCTTCTGTAATTCGTGATAGAAATCTCTTGATAAATGAAGGTGTTGTTGGAGTATTCGTATCTATCGATCCTAAGACTAATAGATTGTTGTTCCGTCCTACTATTGAAACTAGGGGACTTATTGCTCCTAATAAGCAATCTTTGACAAACAAAGCTGAGGAAATTGTTGAGATGGAGCTTGAATCCTTGCTTAAAGGACCTCAAAAAGTCACTTATTCAGCAATAAAGGATACAATTCGTCAATCTTGTTCACACTTCATATTCAGAGAGACCCATAGAAATCCTATGATCGTTCCTGTCGTTTCTTCTTTAGGAAGTACAGTTCTTCCTACTTCAACTCCTAAGACTCCTGGATTCACTGCATTTGCAAGACCTGCACCTGTTCAACCTAAGAATCCTGAAGATCCTGGAAGAGAAGGAAGATAATATTTAAAAGCTTCTCAATATTACTTGAATTATAAATATTAAAAGACAATAGATATGGTATGACCCATAATCTATTGTTTTTTTGTTATAAAAGAATTCTTTTGGATATAAACAATTGATTCTTTTGATCAATAAATATCTAAGACTAATTATTTAAGCATATGGATTGAAAATGCTTTCTTTAAAAATGCTGTAGTTTTTTCTTCTCTTTGAAAGTATTATCGTTATGTAGTTGAAGCGACTATTCGTATAATTACCCAAATTGGTGGGAAGTCTCTACGCTGTGGCCCGTAAAGCCAGCACTACGAATAAATCTTAACTTCTTTTTTAGTTCTAAAGATTTATTTTTAGTTCTCGTATTGATTATTCTCCTTTCTAGGTAGTTAAAGGTCTTTGCTACAAACCTTAAAAGGAGAATTATTAAAATGAAAAAAGGTATTTTGTACTTTGGTGTCTCTTGTTTGATGCTTGCTTCTTTAGTTTCTTGTGGTGGTTCCTCTGATGCTCATGATACTCAGATGAAAGCCGGACTTGTCGCTCTTCATACTTCTGATTCTACTTATGATAAGAATTTTATCGATGCATTTAATGCTGCTTGCAAGGCTGAAGGTGTGACTCCAGTAATAAAGACTAATATTCCAGAGACAACAGCTGCTTATGATGCTGCTGCTGAATTGGCTGATGGAGGATGCAAGTTCGTCTTTGCTGATTCTTTCGGTCATGAAGCTCATATTTTAAAGGCTGCAAGAGAATTCCCTGATGTTCAATTTTCACATGCCACTGGTACTACTGCTCATTATTCTAATGTTAGCAACTTCCATAATGCTTTTGCTTCTATTTACGAAGGTAGATATCTCGCTGGTGTTGCAGCTGGCCTCAAACTTCAGTCTATGATCGATGCCGACTCTAAAACTTCTCATAAAATCGGCTACGTCGGTGCATATACTTTTGCTGAAGTTATTTCTGGTTATACTTCCTTCTATCTCGGTGTCAAATCCATTGTCAGCGATGTAACCATGGATGTTAAATTCACTGGTTCCTGGTATGACGAGGCTGCTGAAAAGACTACTGCCGAACAATTGATTGCAGGCGGTTGTTCTCTTATTTCGCAACATGCTGATTCTTGGGGTGCTCCAACAGCCTGTGAGACAGCCAATGTTCCTAATGTTTCCTATAATGGCTCTACCGAGAGCAAATGTCCAAACACTTATGTTGCTTCTTCCAGAGTCAACTGGGAACCTTATTTCAGATATGCTATTCAAAAGGTCAAAGCTGGTGAGTCCATTGATTCCGATTGGACTGGTGAACTTGGAAGCAATATTTGGGATAGTGCCACTGCTTCTGCCGATGGCTCTGTTGCTTTAGCTCCTCTCGGTGCCAAAGCTTCTACTAGTGATGCTAAGACCAAACTTGAGAATGTTGCAACTCAAATCAAAAATGGTACTTTGAAGATTTTTGATACTTCTACATTCACTGTTAATGGTAGTGCTCTTACTACCTATAAAGTTGATATGGATGGCGATGATGTTAAAGAGAAGGAAGCTATCGTTACTGAAGGTGGTATTACTTACTTTGCTGAAAGTGAGTTCCGCTCAGCTCCTTATTTCGATGTTCAAATCGACGGCATCAATTTGCTCAACAGCAAGTTCTAAATAATTCGCTTTTTTTTGAAAAACCAGGAGCTAAAAAACTCTTGGTTTTTAATGTTTATAGGAGAGTGGAATGGACCAAACAATGCAAGAAATGATTCGCTTTGAAAACATCGGCAAGGTCTTTGGCTCTGTCGTTGCTAACAAAGACATCAATTTGAGTGTCTATCGTGGAGAGATTCTTTCTCTCCTTGGAGAAAACGGAAGTGGTAAGACCACATTGATGAATATGCTTTCTGGAATTTATTATCCAGATTGTGGAACAATCTATGTCGATGGGAAACCAGCAGTTATCCGCTCTCCAAAGGATGCTTACAATTATAAAATCGGAATGGTACATCAGCATTTTAAACTGATTGATGTCTTTACCGCTTTAGAAAATATTGTTCTCGGCATAAAGCCTGAACAAAATTTCTTCCAAAGAATATTCACAAAGAAAGACAAGAGACTCATTAACAAGGCTTCTAAGAAATATGCTAGGAAGGCAGTTAAAGAAATTTGTGAAAAATATGGATTTAAGCTTGACTTAGATAAGAAAGTCTTTGATATGTCTGTTTCCGAGAAGCAAACTCTTGAAATTATCAAAGTCCTTTATCGTGGTGCGGATGTTTTGATTTTGGATGAACCGACTGCCGTTTTAACACCTATTGAGACTGATCATCTATTTTCTGTTATGAGAAATATGAAAAAAGATGGTAAGTCTATTATTATCATTACTCATAAGCTCAATGAGGTTATGGAAATCTCTGATCGTGTTGCTGTTCTTATGAAGGGTAAATGCATTGGTTCTGTCAATACAAAAGAGACTAATGAAGACCAGCTTACTGAGATGATGGTCGGCAAGAAGGTAGAACTAAACATCGAAAGATCTGATGTAGTCAATCCTAAAGACAGACTTATTGTCTCCGGACTCAATTGCAAAAATGAGGAAGGTGTTCAGGTTCTTCATGATGTTTCTTTCATTGCTAGAAGTGGTGAGATTTTAGGCATTGCAGGTATTTCTGGTTCGGGTCAAAAGGAGATTCTAGAGTCGATAGCAGGTCTTATAAAAGATGATAATGGTACTATCACTTATATAAATCCTAAGAATGATGAGGTTGTGAATTTGAAAGACAAAACACCTGCTCAGATTCGTGAACTCGGTGTACGTTTATCTTTTGTCCCTGAAGATAGACTTGGCATGGGTTTGGTCGAAAATATGGATCTTGTCGATAATATGATGCTTCGCTCTTATCAAAAAGGTAAGAATCATTTCTTTTTAAATCGTGAAAAGCCCAAAGCACTTGCTGATGATGTTGTCCGCGAACTAGAAGTCAGCACTCCTAGTGTTTACACTTCTGTCAGGACACTTTCTGGTGGAAATGTTCAGAAAGTGCTTGTCGGAAGAGAAATTGCTGCTTCTCCTAAGGTCCTTATGGTTGCTTATCCGGTTAGAGGATTGGATATCAATTCTTCATATATCATCTACAACTTGTTAAATGAACAAAAGAAGAAGGGAGTTTCAGTTATCTATGTTGGTGAAGACTTAGATGTGTTACTCGCTCTCTGCGATAGAATCGTCGTTTTAAGTAGTGGAAAAGTTTCGGGTATTGTAGATGCAAGAACGACTACAAAATCAGAGGTCGGAATGTTGATGGTCAAAGAAACGGAGGTTGGTAAGGATGAATAAAGAACAACATAAGAAGCAGCCGTTGTTTCACCTAGTCAAGAGAACAAATTTTGTTTGGTGGCAGAGATTGCTTATTCGTGGTGGATCTATTCTTTTAGGACTTTTAGTCTCTATGATGATTTTATTTATCTTTGCCAAAGCCAATCCTGGTGTTGTTTTTGTCGAGCTTTTCAAAGGCGTGTTTGGAACTCAGAGAAGAATATTGAATTCTGTTCGTGACTTCTCTTTACTCCTTTGTGTCGGTCTTGCTTTGATTCCGGCCTTTAAGATGAAGTTTTGGAATCTTGGCGGTAATGGACAAATATTGATAAGTGCTTTGATGTGCATTGTATGTATGTTCTTCCTTGGCAAGGCAAAACTCCCAGATTATGCCATCATCTTAATTATGATTCCTGTCAGTATTCTCTCTGGTGTTATCTGGGCGCTTATTCCTGGCATCTTTAAAGCTTTCTTCAATACAAATGAATCTTTGTTTACTTTAATGATGAATTATATTGCTACAGGTCTTGTAGCTGTGTTCATCAGTGCTGTCGTTACGACTGGATCTGGTGTTCTCAATCCTTTAGATAAAGGGAATATTCCTGGTGATTCTTGGCTTATTTGTCTTATAGTTGCTATCGTCATGGTTGCCTTTATCTTTGTTTACCTTCGTTTCAGTAAACATGGATATGAACTAGAAGTAGTCGGAGAGTCTAAAAATACGGCCAGATATATTGGAATTAATGTTAAGAAAGTAATCTTAAGAACTGTCTGCCTTAGCGGTGCCTTATGCGGTGTTGTTGGACTACTTCTTGCGGGAAGTATTGATCATACCGTTACAGCCGATACAGCTAAGAATATGGGATTTACAGCAATAATGGTCGCTTGGCTTGCCAAATTTAATCCGTTCGTCATGATTGGGACTTCTTTTCTTATTACTTTTTTAAATAAGGGTATGGCTCAGGTTCAGACCGCCTGTGGAATTACTAATGATTCAATAACTAATATCGTTATAGGAATAATCTATTTCTGCATCATAGCATCCGAATTCTTTATTACTTATCGAGTTGTTTTTAATAAGAATAAAGAAAAAGAAAAGGAGGAAATAGATGTTCAAATAAATAAATCGCCCGTCTCAGAAGTCAATAGTTCTAAAGAGGAGGTAAAGAAATAAAATGAGTTTGTTTATATCTCTTTTGGTCAGTGCAATCACTATAGGATCTGTTTTTCTTTTCGGTTGTACCGGTGAAATTTTGATGGAGAAGAGTGGACATTTGAATTTGGGTATTCCTGGTGTTATGTGTTTTGGAACATTTGGTGGATGTCTTGGTGCCTCTATCTTTATGAGCGGGTACAGTACTGATCCTATGAGTGCTCCTTGGATTGGTGTCGTCTTTATGTCAGTTTTCTTCAGTGTTTTGATGTCACTCATAGCGGGTCTTATTTATGCCCTTCTCACGGTTACTTTCCGTTGTAACCAAAATGTTACTGGTCTTGCTCTTACAACATTTGGTACAGGATGTGCTGATTACTTCATGACCATCATCGATAAGACCTATCTTTCCTATGCTAGCAAAATTCTCCGTCTTAACATTTTTGATGATGTAATTTTGAAAAGCAATCCTGCATTAAGAGAAAATGCTGGAATTGATTTTCTCCAAGTCTTTTTAGGATATGGAATTATCATCTATCTAGCTATTATAATTGCCATTGTTGTTGCTGTTGTTTTAAGAAAGACTAGAATCGGTTTGTCTTTACGTGCTGTTGGTGAGAATCCTGCTACAGCTGATGCTGTCGGAATTAATGTCACAAAATACAAATATGCTGCAATTCTTTGCGGAAGTGCTATTTCTGGGCTTGGTGGTCTATCCTATGTTATGGACTTTGTCGGTGGAAGTTGGGAGAATTCTTCAACTATTCAAGCCTTTGGGTGGCTTGCTATAGCACTTGTTATATTTTGTGTTTGGAAGCCAACTCTTGCTATTATTGGCTCTCTTGTCTTTGGTTTTTTGTTCATTCTTCCTAATGCAATAACAGGTGTTACTTTCTTAATGATGAAAACTATGAACTTAATTCCGTATGTTATCACGATTATTGTTCTCATCATTACTAGCATCATTGGAAAGAGAAGTGTTCAACCGCCCAGTTCTCTTGGTTTGCCATACTTTAGAGAAGAGCGATAGTTATTTAAAATCATTTGTTTACGACACCATTGATGGTGTCGTTTTTATTTAGTTAGAAAGAAATATCAAACAACTATGTGTTCAAAACAAACCATCAAGGCTCAGATAAATCGGTACTTGTGAATTACCTTTTAACTTATAAGCAGTTCTAAATAGAATTAAAAAGATTATTGGATTGACCAATAATCTCTTTTAGATTCGATTTATTAGTTTTTATAGGAATTAGTTGAACTTAACTACAGTGGTGAATGATGCATTAGATGTATCTACTGATTCATTTATAAACTGTGATTTATATGATGAAAGATTGAATGTTTGATTCTTTTGAAATAATGAAGTCAAAGATAGATTGGACACATAGTTAGTATTCTTAGATACTTTCTTTCCATCGGCTGAAATGAATCTTATTTCATCGAAAGCTCCGTATTTATCTGTATCGTTTTGCTTATATGAATTCGTAATTGTATTCGATAATTTTAATGTTGAATCGGTGAGGATATCATCTGGGTTGTCTAATAGATAACCGACAACTTTATTATCTTCTATTACTCTTTTAGATAATCTGTTATCAACATGGAGGATTCTTCCTCCATTTCCTTTCAATGTCTTCATTCCTTTTCCAGTATAGTCTTGTTCATAGAGGTTTGTTGATGAATAATAATCGACTATTAAATATTCATCATATGGATTGAATTGAATCTTCCCTTTCTTAATCGAATAGACTTTGTTGTCTAAAGGGAGGATTATCATTGAATTTTTTGAATTGCATGAATTCAATTCTTGATTTAATGATCCGTATCCTGTGTAAATCGATGGTGTTACCCAACCTAACAAGATTTTTGAATATGGATTATTATCTCCAAAATCACCATCCATCATATCTAATCCACCCAATGGTGAATAAGTTGAATCACCATAAGTGTTGTAGTAGTCGTTGAGACCGAGCATATGACCGGTCTCATGAATTAATACATGTGAATCTAGTCCTTTGTTATCGTCGTAATTGAATCCACTAGTTATAGCTACATCTTGGGTTATAAAGTCATATCCAGCAAAACTAGAAACACTCATGACAGGATTATTAATGTCGGCTTTAGGATTTGGTATATAAGATGTGTAAGCCCAAAAAGGAGTTGCTGTAGTCATAGAAGAGGAAGGAGATGAATTAGGACCTATGTAGATGAACCATACACCATCTACAGCTCCATCTTTATCGGAATCCAAATCCTTGGAATTTATGTTGTAAGTGTTTAAAGCCCAGTCAAATGCTGATTGCTTTATTCCATCCATCTGATCAGTAGTGATTTTATTGGTGTTTGTATAACCTGTGTTCTTTTCGACATCGAAATAATCAGTTACTTCTCCATATAAGTCTAATTGACCAAAGGAAGATTTATAGTAATACGATCTAACGGATTCATAATTGATTCCATCTGATTTCGATCCAAAGAATGCCTTTTCTATTTTATCTCTCATCTCTGAAGTTACTGAATTCATATATCCAGGCATAACTAATGGAATCACTAATAAAGGAACTTGTCCTTTACTTGGCATGTAATGATAATTCCAATAAGAATTTAATCCATATTGCTTTGCGGTATATGCAACTTCCACTTCATCAGATGAATAAAAATTCTTAGTGTAAGTGGATGGTAAGGTCCTGCTGTTATTTATATTGATATTTAAAGTAGAAGTGTCAGCAGTTAAAGACTCAGTACTATTTCCTCCGAGTTTATTTAATTTCTTATTCAAAACATTTATATATTTGGATGTTGAAATAGTATTTCCTTTAAGCCCCGTCGCCTTAATATTTAATAAAATTACCCCACTGCTATTAAAAGTTGGTAAGTCATTGCTTTCATATTTATATTGAATAGAATTAGGAACAAAAGAACCTTCTTTCCTATTTCCTTTTCCATCTATATAAGAATATTTATCTAACACATCAAAAGAATCAGCTACATTATCTTCAACGAATATTTCATCTTCTTTTTGAATTACAGATAAGGATTCTTCAAAAGATGAAGAAGCAAAAATCTTTAAGGTGAATTCACCTTGAAGATTTCCGCCAGAAACAATCATTTTGAAGTTACCACTCTTTAAAAGAACATCACCATCTTTTAATTCTTCTCCTGTATTTTTATAAGTTATCTTATAGTCTTCTATTTCATTTCCGTCTTTTGAAGATATGACTTTCATATCTCCTTTAGAAAATGTGTCATATTGAGAGAAAGAGTTCTTTAGAAATGAAGCTGATATTTCTAATGTATCTTGATCAGTTGGCGCAGAAGATGAATCAGGGGGTGTTGGAATAACACTAGAGATGTTTGAATTAGTGTTGTTTGATGAATTAAATGTTGAAGAAGTTGTATTAGTTGAGCATGATACAGCTGAAAAGATTACTAATAGCAATGATAAAAATTTATAGTTTGATTTCATATTAATTTGATGAGCCGATTATTATACTGAATGTTCCTAAAGGGGTTGTTTGTGAGGTGAATCCAGTTTGTGTTATTCCAAAATTATAAGTTCCATCAGCAACAGATTGGGTGATATTTACATTCATAAATATTGCAGTCTTTCCTGTATTTTTGGTTGAGGTTTCTTCAGTGAAAGAAAAAGAGAAACCCGAATCGTATGGAGTGGTCGACATAGTGTAATCCATCATATTGAATGCTCCTACTGTTAAAGAAGAGACAAATGAAGATTCGAATGGACCGTAAACGGTCGATGTGGATGAGCTTGAACCAGCAATCAATTCAAATTTTTGATTTAATCCCGTCTTGCTAGGAATAGATATTGTAGTTCCATATTCATCGAGGTAACTAGATCCCGTTACCATTCCTTCGAAATAATCCACAGAAGCAGGTGCCTCACTAGCATCTAATACTGTCACTGAAATAGTTAGTAAGTTTGGATATAAAGCAGTTCCTATTGTCACATCACAAGTTCCTTTGGCTAAGGCTACCCAGCCTTCTTCAGTATTGTTTATGATGGATGTGTTGGAAGAAGTTTTTATTTCTAAATTAGAAGCACCAAGATAGAAGATAGAATCATCTAATTCGACATTTAAAAAATCGCCTGCAACAATATTTGTAGACCCCTTGCGGTTTACAATTTTTACATCTCCATCATGTATGCATCCTTCCTTTAGATAATAGTCATCTACATTCTTTCCTAAAATCTTTGGAATGAAAGATGAAATCTCTAATGGATCATTGGCTATGTCAGTTATTGTGGTCAAAGTCGTAGTATATGTTCCACTTGGAGTGTGGGTTTCTTTGTCCCAGTTATCTTCATTAGCTTTCTTTTCAGATATGGTCAATTCTTTTAGACTCCAATTTGATGTAAAGGCTATTTGGAATGTGTAACTATAATTGTTGAAATAAGATACTTCAGAATAAGCATTAAATAAATAAATTTTATTTTTTGCATCTATCACGTCGAAATTACTGAGTGTCACATCTTGTGATTCGAATTTATCAGTCAAGTAATTGTTTATGGCTTTGTTGAAATCGTAGTAATAGTTTTTCTTGCTTTCAATTTTAGAAGTGATGAAATAATCTTTTGTGATTATTTGATTATTGATATCGACTGTGTCTCCAAGTGTGTATTTGGCTCCGTATCCGCTCAATGATGAATCGCCAGATTGTTGTGTTATATCCAAGTCATAGGCAACACCGAAATTCTCATAGTATCCATCAAATAATACTTCTTTTGAAGTGTTATTCTCTTTTGTTCTAAGATATTCATTTGCTCTTATCTCAGAAGTATAAGTTGTTATGGAATTATTGCTATTTATAGTCATTTTAAAAGATGTAGCTTCAGTATTCTTTAGAGCTTTTACTTTTTCTTTTACCTCATCAAAAGATGTTATAGGATCTTCTTCTTTGCTAGAAGGAGTGGTTGAGTCTTTTGGTGATGAAGGCTTGGGAGTGGATGGAGTGGATGGTCTGTCAGTAGGGCTACTGGGTGAGGAAGGTGATGTTGAACTATTATTTTCTTTTCCGCATGAAGCCAAAGATAAAATAGCGATGATTGTACCGAGACAAATTGTTAATTTTTTAGATTTCATAATTGTATCTCCTTTTGCATAAAATAAATTCGATATGTTTATAAGGCATTTTTAAGTTAATCATTATTTGAAAGCAATTACAAGTATAAAATTGAATACATACCTATTATTAGTATAATAATTAAGATGTATAAACAATCTGCGAAAAAGCAAATGGAGGATTAATTATGAAGTTAAAAGCTCGCGTGGGAATTTCATTGCTTGCTTTATTGACCTTGATTGGATGTCGCCAAACTAATGAATCAAGTAGTTCTAATAGTGGTACTGTTAAACCTAATACAGGAAGTGGTTCTAGTATAACCACATCTTCTTATGATGCTTTTGCTGACTGGAAGCAGGGTCAGAACTATTTTAAAGATGCAGAACAGCCTGATGTTAAAAGACCACAAGGAATAAAGAATGACTTTGGAAAGATGAGAAGGAATGAAGGAAAATCCGGACTTCCTCAACAAGGACAAGCTAATGTTTTAGTGGTTCCTGTCCAATTTAAAGATGCTGATTCAAGTCATAGTCAGACGAAAGATAGTTTATTCACACACAGTGATTCTTTTGATGATGACATGCTTGTAAATATCAAGGATTCATTCTTTGGTGAAGATGGATTCAATGATATGAATTCAGTACAAGAATTTTATAAGAAATCATCTTATGAAAAACTAGATATTAATGGTGTTGTAGCACCAATCTATGAAATTCAATCGACTTATTACGATTTTGCTCAAAAGGCTGCTACTATAGGAGCTGAAAAAGTTATAACCGATGTCATGGAGGATGTCTACAAACTTTATTTCACAGGTGATACCGCCACCTATGATCCACATGATTTTGATTCTGATAGAGATAATCTTATAGATAATATAATTTTGATTTATTCTGAGCCTTATAGAACAGAGAAGGTTTATTCCTATTCGACTACTTCTTCTAAAGTATTGTGGACTTCACTTTTTGGTAACAATACATATTTCAATAACTCTTTTAAAGATAGAAATATTCCTGTAGGTTCATTTACATGGGAGAGTTATTATGATTCTTATGTATATGGCACAAAAGAACAATATGGAATAAGGGCGGCACATGACAATCACATCTATATCAACCAAATGGGGAAAGCTTTGGGGTTGGAAGATTATTATGATTCTAGTTCTAAGAGATCTCCTTTGAGTGGATTGGATATGATGGATGGTGCTCTATTCGATCATAATCCTTTCTCGAAATATTTGATGGGTTGGATTAATCCGACTGTTGTGAATTCTACACAAGAAGTCAAATTGAATTCTTTCCAAGAAGATGGTTCATCTATTTTGTTGAGAGCTGACGCAAACGATAATCCCTATGGTGAATATCTTTTGATTTCTTACTATACAACTGATGGATTGAATGATCTCGATGCTAATGTTAATAGAAACAATGTTCTAAGTGGAAACTATCCTCTAGAATTACTGCGCTCTACTTCTACTTATTCAAACAATTTTAATGAGGCTGGAATTGAAGTGTTTAAGATTGATGCTAGATTAGTTAAACAAACGGATAATGGATATGCTTTAAATAGTGATTCTTTGAATTTTGATAAGAATATTTATGATTTTGCTTATTCTAATAATTCTACTGCTCCATATAGTCAATATGGAATCATTGAAAACTATGGATTGGTCGAGCTTCTTTCAAAGGATGGAATGAATAGACATATGACTTCAACTGATGTTCAATTGAGTTCATCTGATCTTTTCTTGGAAGGTGATTCTTTTGGAAGTGACGATCAAATAGAAGGTTTTTATAGAGACTTCAAATTTGATTCTGGAGATGAATTGAATATGGCTTTCACTGTGTCTAGTTTAGATACTGATTTTGCAACCATAAATTTTGTAAGGAGATAATGATATGAAAAAAATAATTATTTCTTTGTGCTCCTTAGCTTTTATCACTACACTGACTTCTTGTGCAGTTCCATTACAAGAACTTGGCGATAATTCTAAAAAAGCTATAGACAATAATGCCTTGACAGATACTGTAAAAAATAAAGTTGTTTCTTTTTTCAGCAGTGATAGTATTGAGTTCAGTACTGAAAAGACCTATGGATATTCCACTGGTAAGAGATTGATAGTCGATGCTGTATCTTCAAATTATCGTTACACTAAGATTTCTGATTCTTTAGGAAAAGTATTGTCTGAGACTTATTATAAGAAATCTGGAAATTATGCTGTGGAACAATATTTGGATATAACTAATACAGTGTTGGAAAAGAATGTCACTGACAAAAATGGAAATCAAGTAGCATTTGATACTTTAACAGGAAATCCATTTTCTTTCTTGACTTTGGATAATATTGGGGATTATTTCATCGCCAGTAATTCCGATGATGGATTAATTTTAACTCCTACCGGTAAAGGACAAGGAAGGTTGAATTCTAGCTTTGCTTCCTTCTTCTCGTTTGATGATTCTTATACATTTGATGGAAAGACACTAAGTGAATATGTTGAAGATTTTAAACTTCTTTTGAGTGAGGATGGAACACCATCAAGGATGATGTTCAACATGGTCAAGAAAGATATGTTTGGTGGTTTGAGAGAAACTTATGTTACTGACTTATCTTTGATAGAAGATGTACTTACAATGAAACCTGTAGAAGCTAAGACAACAGGTGATTCATTCACCAAATTGAATAATGCTATGACTTCATTGAAAAACGATATGACAAAAGGTAATTACACTGTATCTTTCACAGCAGATCAATGGGATCAAAATACATCATCACCTTCTTATTCAAATATTTCATATAATTCATACTATCAATTTGATAATGAAACTCATCCGGTTATGTTATCTGACTTGAAATTATATGATTCAACTCATGGAACTACTTATATCGGTGTTGCCCAAGCTAGTAATGGCAGTTATCAATGGATTGGAGTATCACCTAGTTCAAATTATATTTCTGCTATAGATGACAATAGCTATGATGAACCTAGTTCGTTCTTACCTACTGTAGGTAGTTTTTCACCTAACTTTTTTGCTGTAAATGGAGATAAATACACTTTTGATATCGAAAATTTTATTCAAGCTGATCACACCTTCCAAGTTGGCTTGTTGACCGGTCTTACAGGATCTGCCGATTATTTATCTCAAAAGTATGGAAATTATGTAGCCAATGCTTCTACTATGAAGTTTGATTTCAAGACATTGGATATTGAATTGGATGGTAACAAGGTCAAAGATTTTGTTTTGACTTATGGTGGAGTCGATGGAAGAGACCATAAGTTGACCGTCTCTTATAGCAACTTTGGAACTACCGATATTTCAAAGGTGGATGAACTTTCTCAAGCTTACAAAGTTCTTACTTCTAGTATGTAGAAAGGAGGCACAGCAAAATGAAAAAACAATTATCACTTTTATTATTGCCTTTGATGTTAGTCGGATGCAAAGCTAGTGAACCTACTTTGCTCGATAAGAATGCAGTTCAAAATGTCACATCATCTTATCAAGGTACAATCGATGCATTGAAAGAGAATGTCATCGTTAAAGTAAGTGCTACTGTCTCTCACTCATTCCCTGAAGGATATGATAGTTATGATTATTCTGAAGCCTATTCAGCATATAGACAATTTGGATTTGTCAAGAACAGTGACGGAACTGAATCTAGAGCAGTGATTGATGAAAACGGTGAAACTTATTTTGAAGATACTGATGGTTCAACTTTCTTTGAAAAGTTAGATAAGACTAATACAGTCAAAAAAGTTCAACTCACTAATTTGGGAAGTCAAATTAGATTTAATTCAAAGTTTGAAAATCCATTTGACTATGTCTTTGCTTCTGATTTTACAGCGACTGAATTGTCAGCAAAGAAAGCTGAATTTGTCTCAGAAAAGATTTTAGGATTTGGCTGGGGTGTTTCTTCTTGCAATGTCTCTTACGATGGGCAGGGTAGATTGACTAAGATGGATATAACCTATCTCCCTAGAAAAGATTCTATACAAGGCCAACTCACCTATACTTCTACATTGACTTCTGATTTTGAATTTTCTTATCCTACTGAGAAGATAACTCATTTAACTGAATCTAGTGAATCTAATTCAGCATTGTCGACTGCATTTAGCAATTTAGGCTCAAATTATACGATAACATCTTATTCAGATAGTTCAGACGTGATGATTAAGACATATGTCACTGATGATGGTATTTACCAGCATTACACTGGTAATCAAGAAAATCTATCAGTCAATGATGTATTGATTAAAAGAGGATCTAAATACACTTATAGTGTTGGAACAAGTGGAAAGCTTGAATTTATTCTTTCTGATATAGGTGTTAAAAATTCATCTATGTTACCATCCTTTGAATCTTTATCCGATTCTTTGTTCCACAAAGAAACATCTAATAATTATTCGTTGGTTAGTGATGCCACCTATTTGAATGCTTCTTCATTTGTAATTCCTTACTTTGATTTAGGAAGTGGTAGTACTGGCGGATACTCTTCAGTTACTTTGAAGGATGAAAAAGTATCTAGAACTTCTACATCCATAACTTTGTCGGGTGGAGATGTTGTAAATATTGTCAATGTCTATTCGGATTATGGAACTACTTCGTTCCCTTCGTATTTTGAAAATTAGGAGGATAGTCCAATGAAAAAGATAAATTTATCAATTTTTAGTTTATTGACTATAGTTGGATTGACAAGCTGTGCTGTCCCTTTGAATTCAGCAATAGGTGTTCATGGAGCAATAAACGACAATTCTGAATTGACTGAGATTCAAAATGCTATATCCGTTTTGAGAGAGACAAATTATACAGCAACTTTGACTGAGAAATTGACTGTCGTTCATCCTAACAATAAACAATCTGTCGATATTGGAACGGACACCACTAGAACTTTGAATTTCAGAGTTGGAGATGATGAAGGCGTATCTACTTCCGCAATTCGCCAAAGCTATGATTTAGATAAAACTACTCATGAAAAAGTTGACTCGAGTACCACGACTTATAGAACGCAGACTTTGACTTATTTCAAAGATGAGTCTACAGGATCAGCATATACTGAAACCATTGATTTAAATAATGAATACAAGCAGTATTATGTATCTGATTACGATGAATCTACTGGAGTATATCAACCTATATCATATGAAAGTGAATTTAGAAATCCTTGGGATTTCATCGATGCTTCAGACATCGATGTGAATGAAGATGGTGAATATGTTTTATCTAATCAAAAAGCTCAGTTTTTGATTAATTGCTATCAAGCTTCCAATTTGAATTGGGTTCAAAAAGCTGTTATAAACATTGATAGTGGAAAAATAATATCCTTGGCTATAAGTACTCCTGATCAAAAAGGATCCAATTCCAGTGCTAGTAATTATTGGATCAGAACGACATCATATTCATTGAACTTTACTAATTATGGACATGAGGATTTGGTAAAACACTTGCCTAAGAATGGATATGAGAATAATAACCCTGAACTTCAAGCTATCTTTGATTCAGTGAAGACGGCTGATAGCTTCACTTACAAGAAGCTATTTGTCGGTGTTCCTCCTTTAACTCAAAATCCAGCTGTCGATAAAGACTCTTGGACCACTGGTTACTTTACTAAGGATGCTGTCTATTATGCTCAGATGTATGAAGACAAGAACCATGATGGAAAGAACGATTATGAAAGAACATATGACAATGGTTCTTCTAATCTCCAATCTCCTTATATGGGAACAGACAATTATGATTCAATTATTCATAAGGAAAGTGATGGGAAATATTATGTCTATCAATATACACCTGGAAATGTTTGGAATTGGGGTAGAGTAGCTTTGTCTGGATCTACAGACTATTCATTTGATAACTTTGGCGATATCGGACCTAACTTTGGTAATTTATCGTCTAAGTTATTTAAAAAGACAGGCGATAAGACTTATGAAATTGAAGATCAGCTCGTAAGTTATTCTGGAACTTTCTTTGACAATCAATATCAAGGTGTATCGACTACATACTTCGAAAGCCAGACCACAAAATTGATTTTGACCATCAATGATGATAACTCCTTGTCTATCGATACTGGTTATTGGAACAACGGAAAAGAACAAGAAGTAAAGTTTGAATTGTACGATATCAACAGCACTACATTAGCTAGTTGGATGCAGACTGAAATCAATAAGCTTTAATTGAACTGAGAATAAAAATAGTGGAATCGAGCGATTCCACTATTTTATTATCCGTCTATTTTATTCTTGAGGTCTTTAGCAAATTCCTCAGCTTGGCTTCCGACAGGGAACATGACTTTTTGACCCATGATAATAGAACCTTTGAGCCCCTCTTCATCTAATTTCTTTGGATCGATTCCGTTTGTAGTCTTGACGTTTACTACAACTCTAGACCCTCTTATTTCAATAGAAATGATGTTTTCTTTTCCACCGAATATTTGTGCTACTTGGCTAGTCTTTTGAACATAGACTTCGCTTTCTTTCTTCTCTTCTCTGTTTTTAATTTTTCCTTTTGAAAAATGAATACAAAGATAAGTTATGAGACCTACAAGTCCTAGTCCTACGACTGCATAAATCAAAATCATGTACCACTCATAACCAGTGAATGTTGAATCAAATAATGGCATTGTAATTTCCTCTCTTTATCCTTTGACAGTTGAAAATGAATCCGACATTCTTCTTATCAAGGAGTGGTTTTTATATCTAACGATATAGAATCTCCTTTTTGTAGATGGATAGAAACAGAAATCATGTCCATACATAGTCCTGTTTTCTATTCCGTCTCCACCGAACTTATATAACTTTGCGTTTTGCTCTAATCTAATTTTCAATGTGGATGTATTACTTAATACACCATGTTTTATGAATGTATGTGTTACTTTATTACAAATCGGAGCCACCAATGAGAATGAATAAGTTGAATTACCAGTTAATAATACAGGTCCATCAACTGATAAATTGAATGCTGTGCTACCTAAAGGTGAACACACAATCAATCCACTAGCTTGGGTGGCTAGTAATTTTTCGTTGTCTATCAATAAATCGAAGTTTATAGCTCTGACTGGAGCTATCATAGAAATGTCATTGGCCGCATAGAAGAAGTGGCCGCTCTTGTCTTGACAAACTAATGGAATATGTTCTTCGAAACTAGGAGTCTTGTCACTCAATAAATCGAAGACGGCTTTTTCCCATTCATTTGTATGATAATCGCCTAAATAACCTAAAGTTCCGCCATTTATAAGAAGGTAATTACCTTCATATCCCCTGGAATTCAAAGACTTGAGGAGACTTCCGTCTCCTCCGATGCAAATAACTATGTCAGGACACAACTCAGAATAACTCATTCCTCCTTTCTCCAGTTCGTCCTTGACCATCTTAGCAACGGAGAAACGGCTCGGATCACCAAATCTTCCATCCAGGGCAAATGTTTTAAAGTTCATATTTTTATATTGCCCCTAATAATACTCGTTAATTTTAACACAGCGGTTTTGTTGCTTTATTTCATTTACTTTGGTATGAACTAACAAACATAAAAACTATTAGATTATTTTAAGGTGGATGATTAAAATGTAAAAAAGTAATAAAGAAGGGTGAGTGAAGGATGAAAAATTATAACCTAGTAAGAAAAATATATTTATCAATCATTCTTTTCTTATTCATGTTTGCGTTCGATATATTGCTGAACGAGATGATATATGGTCAGTTCTATTATGCTGGTCCGTTTTTGGAATTATCTTTATATATTTTTTTGATATTGCCGATATTCTTCTTTAAATCAAATAAGTATTCATTGATTTATTCGATAGTGATTGGTGTTATCTTTTCTTTGTTAGTCTTTTTGAATTTGATGATGTTTGAATCCACTGGCGATATATTTTCCTTCAGCTATTTAGCGATGATAGGAACCACAGTCTCAGTCTTCAATTCAAGCTATATTCCTTGGAAATCAATAATATATTCGTTGATTATTTATTTAGTCACTTCAGGTCTTATAGTTACTATGTATTTTTTGACCAAAAAGGGATCTGAGAAGATCGATAAGAAAGTTAAACATCCAGCTATAATATCTGGAATCATGGCTGCTATTTTCTTGATTTTTAATAGCTGCACATTATCTTTTGTGAAAGATGCTAATGAATCAGGATTAAATCCTTTTCAAACAATTAACTTTATAACTCAAACACAAAAGAAAGAATCTTTAAATAAATTTGGAGTATTGAATTTTAGTTTCAGTGATTTAGTCACCACGATAAACCCGGCTTCTAACGATAAGATAAAAACTGAAGATGCCAATGATAGACTTAACACTTCTGATTACCAAGGAATATGTCAGAATTACAATGTATTGACTATCATGATTGAGACTGGTTGCTCATATCTTGTCAATGAAACTCTAACACCTAACTTATATTCTTTGGAAAAGGACTCAATTAATTTAGTTAATAATGTTTCGAAGAACAAAACGAATGTGTCAGAATTTATCGGAATCACAGGTTTAGGAGCTTCACAAACCAGTGTTCAATCTGGAAGAATCAAGGATAGATATTCTCTTCCTAATATCTTGAATAATAATGGATATACTACTTCATTCTTCCATGATAACAATAGTGCTTTCTATAACAGAGGAGAAGAAATAAAGAACCTTGGATTTACTAATTCGTACTTTGCCAATGATATCAATCCCGATGTTATAGAAGGTATTTATAAATGGAATGGTTCTTATCCATTAGATAGTGATTTTGTCGATTTAACATTGGATAAACTTGTTCCTGTTCAAGATGAGCCGTTTTTTACTTTCTATACTACTTTTTCAACTCATGGCCCATATAGCAAAAGATGCCCAAACTATACAAAGTTTAAGAATCTCGGATATTACTCCAAATTGAAAGAAGCTGAGTCAGAAGGTAAATGGGTCAATATCTGCAGTGATGATTCTGTCACTATTCAAAATCAAATCGAATATATTCAATGTGCTATGATGGATTTTGATGTGGCGTTAGGAAAGATAATAAATAGATTGAAAGAAACGAATTTATATGACAATACAGTAATAGTCTTGTATGGGGATCATGATTCCTACTATAAGAGCGATAACGCAGATAAGATGCTGATGTCTTATGTATGTAATATTGAAGATTCAGATATATATTTACCTGAAAGATATTCAACAATCAATATGATATGTAATCCGACATTGAAGAAAGCATATGCAGAGAACAATGGATTAAATGAAAATGAGATAGTGAGTTATACTGATATTACAAGTCCGTATATCATCGTTCCTACATTATTGGATATATTAGGAATTGACTATATTACGGATAGATATATGGGTGTTTCCATCTTTAGAACCCAAACTAAGTATGACAATCTATTTTATTCGCACGAGACACAATTCTATATGACTTCTGATTTCGTTACTGTATCTCAAGAAGAGGATGGAATAAAATTCAAGGCTGACGATATTTCAAATGAAGATCAGCAGTTGTTTATGAAGAAAGTAAAAGAGGTTGTCATATTGATTTATAATTACAATATCATTAATAATAATGGAGGATTTGAGTGATGCTCAAATCCTTTTTTAAAAAAGCAACCTCAGCTAGGTTGCTTTACTAATTGTATTTGAGGCTTTTTAAATTCTTTCTTATCCTCACATAATTGCTTTGTTTCCTCGGGGTAAGGCATATGCTTACAAACTTTATTCAAAGGACAATTAGCACAGTTTTCAATAATTATCTGTTTGATGATAGGTCTGAATGCTGTCAATTCATCAGGATCATATCCGACTTGTATCTTTCTATCATCGACGATGATAGGTCTTCTTAAAATTGTCGGATTGGCAACGATGAATTCAGCTAATTGTTTTACGCTCATCGAATTGAAGTCAGGTCTTTTCTCTTTGAATATTTTGGACCTGGAAGAAACTATTTCTTCTGTTCCATAATCGCTTTTCTCTAGTATTTCATAGATATCTTCTACAGTTAAATCTCCAGCGATTATATCTATGTTTTTTACTGGGATTCCTTTTTCTTTAAAATAGTTTTTAACTTTTTTACAAGAAGAACAAAAAGGAGAGGTGTAAATTTTGATCATTGATTTGTTTAGATATCCTCCTTTCCATTTATCTATTGAAAGTATAATTAATAATGATAAAAACTCAGCAATTATTTTTCTTTTTTATCTTCATTTGAACCGTTTTCTTCATTTGAATCATCTTTTTTATCATTGCTAGATGAGAAGTCGAAGAAACCGAACGAAGGCGAACTGCTCTTGTCATCAGATTGTTTTTCAGCATCAGTATTTGATTTTTGATCGTCTTTTTCATCGACTGGTTTTGAAGGGGTTGTATCGTCATTTTGAGGTGAGTAGAAAGTAGGTCCATCATCTTTGGAAGCATCGAAGAAACCACCTTCACTCTCTTCAACATTGACGTTTATAGGGCCGGCTAAACCATCGAATGGAGCTTTTCCTGAATTTTCTTTTGAATGTTGATAGCTCTTGTTATAGAAGATAGCATCTAAATATGCTCTGTCTCTTTCGTTTACTCTTAAGGCGATTGCAGGAAGAATGATATTTGCGGTCGATACGTTTGATATCAAAAGAAGAGTGATCAAAGGAGTCGATAATATCATTCCTATTGCGGCTGGTACTCCGCAAATCAACTGAGGATAATCGTTACGAATTAAAGAAAACAAAGTCATAAATCCACCTTGGACTAACATGTTGAATATAATGATGGGAACTATTATGAACCAATTTGTCTTTAATCTCCTGGATAACATACCTTTTTCCAAAGTTCTACCCATTGTTCTAGAAGCACCTCCGACAATGTTTAAATCGGCATCGGGTAATACTTTTTGAAAAGTGACATATCCCTGGAAAGAATTGATGATAAAGAATAGGAAGAAAACTAAAGCGACGAATAAAGTTATTCCAACTACGACTACCAGAGGACCGGTGAAAGCACTCATGTTGTCTAATATGTATGTATATCCATCGTTATAGTTGTTAGCAAATATACGTTCTGCTTCTAACAATACATCATATTGACCGAAAGCACCCATCAAGTTAGGAAAAACAAAAGTTAGTAAGGTGAAGCAAGCCGCACCTATCAAAGCTGAAGATACTGTTGGTGATAAAAATCCCAACGCTCCATATAAGCCACCATTTTTATAGTATCTTCCATAATCGAAAGGTGAGATGTCTTCATCATTTTTGCCCATAGCTTTGTACCAAACTTTTTGACAATTGATAGCCAATAAAGGAATGACAAGAGGAATTAAGAACAAGGTTATGAAAGAAGTTGTCGGAGCAAACATCACTAGTATTGCTAGCATTGTGATCGGTAATACTAGTCCACCAGTCAACCTCCAGAAATTCTTCCATCCGATTTCTTTCAAGATTTTTTGAAATTCTTTCATGTGTTTATTCTTTCACTAAATAACCGACGGACTTGATCAAAGTCTTTGCTTTATTTGCATCAGCTTCATTTATTGTCACTGTCTTATCTTCAAGCTTGACTTCGGCTTCTATTGAATTTGTCTTCAATATATCTTCTATCTTATGTACACATCCCATACATTTCATATTTGAAACTATTAATTTGATCATAAAAACTAACCTCCAAACTTATTTTATTTTCTTTTTGAATAAGACTTAATAAATTTTTTACAAAAACCCTATTTTTTATCTTCTACCGAGGATAAAGATATTAATGTTTTTCTATATGCCTCAGCGACATCCTTTCTAACTGGACCGACATTAGTTTTATCTTCGATAGATATAATACCTTTCTTTAAATCCTTTAATTTGAAAAGGTAGGAATTATCGTGCTCGCATTTTAAAACAGGATCGATGCTTATTGAATTGGGAACAACAGTTATAGGAATTATGTAGCAGTTGTCTGTTATATCTCTTTGTTGTAAGTAAGAATCTAATCCTTTAGCCATTTTCTTAGTGGTTTTATAGAAGTTATCAATAGAGATTCTTTTATTTTTTAAATCAATATTACTGAAGAAATTGTCATTTATGTTGATTCCGGAGATAGCACCATTGACGTTCAATTCATTGATGGCATAACAAAACTTATCTGCCATTATCATATACTTAAACTCATATTCGTTTCCGAACTCATCGTTGTTTTTGACATTGTTGAACATCAAATAATCTCTATTCTTTGCTAGACTCATCAATTTCTTGTAGACCTTGTCATCAAAAGATTTTTTACTTCTGATATTAGCGGTCATGAACCAAACAAATAAGAATAGAGAAAGGAGAATCCAAATGACTAATATGGTTACAAAAAGAGCAGTCATTTTATTTTCTCCTAAATTTAAATTACTTGCTGTCTCTCAACTCTCCGACTAAGGCAGTCTCTAAAGCGAGTTGCATCATATTCTTGAATGATGTTTGTCTTTCTTCGGCTGTTGTGTATACATGATTGATGACAGAATCTGAAACGGTGAGAATGGTCAAAGCTTTCTTGTGGAGATGCTTAGCGATGCAGAATAAAGCAAATGATTCCATTTCACAAGCTGATATTCCCATAGAAGTCCATTTCTTCCATCCCTCAGGATTTACATCGTTATAGAAGTTATCTTCAGAGAGAACATCTGCAGCCTTGGTAGGAATTCCAAGCTTCTTTGCAGTTTCATAAGCATCAATCATGGTTTGGAAGTCAGGTGTAGCTGAGTAATCACCAGGCAATTCATATTGCTTTGCCCAATTGGAGTTTGTAGAAGCGGATTGGACAATTAATGTATCGAATACTTTCAATTCTGGATCATATCCACCACAAGATCCGACACGAATGATTTTTTCTACACCATAGAATTTAAACAATTCAGTAGCATAGATTCCAATTGAAGGCATACCCATTCCAGAGCCCATGACTGAGATTTTGATTCCCTTATATGTTCCGGTGTATCCGAGCATTCCTCTAACACCATTTACTTGTACAGGGTTTTCAAGAAAGTTTTCAGCGATAAACTTGGCTCTTAAAGGGTCTCCGGGCATCAAACAAACTTTGGCGAAATCTCCTTTTCTTCCGCTGTTGTGTGGGGTAGGAGTGTAGTCAATTTCTTCTTTTTCCATAGTTAAAATTTAATCCTTTCAATTCAATTTATTTTAACATGATGAGAATGATTTAGTAGGTGGTTAGAATCTCAATAAAACATATACCTTAGTAAAAGTGGATTTGTTGAACTTTTACTTTGAAAAGGACAATAAATTGTGTATTAAAAAGAATGATAAATACCTTGTCTAGCTTTTTCTTATAAATTGTTGGTATGATAAAATACGCATTAAAGTAAGGAGGTTATATGAGCTCTAAACCTTTTCATTTATTTGGGTCTCCTTCGAGGAATGACTCAGTTGTAGTAAAAGATGAAATATTATCTGTTCAGCATCTAGTCAAGAAATATGGTGATTTAATTGCTGTAAACGATATTTCTTTTTCAGTGAAAAAGAAATCTTTATTTGCTTTCTTAGGACAAAACGGAGCTGGCAAATCAACGACAATTAATATCATTACTTCTATTCTTTCAAAAGATAGTGGAAAGATTTATTTGGATGGCTATGATCAAGATCATTATTCAGATCTCATCAAAAGCGAGATAGGAATAGTCTTTCAAAATTCAGTTTTGGATCCTTTGCTTTCTCCAATTGATAATTTGGAAATAAGAGCTGGTTTCTATGGATTGAGAGGAACTTTTAAGAAAGAAAGAATTCAAAAACTTATAGATATGCTCGGCCTTCAATCTTTCTTGAAAAGACCTGTCGGCAAGTTATCTGGTGGTCAAAAGAGACGTGTCGATATAGCTAGAGCTATGGTGCATGATCCAAAGCTTTTGATATTGGATGAACCTACTACAGGTTTGGATCCTCAAACAAGAATCTCCGTATGGAATTTGGTGAATGATTTGAGAGAAAAAACTGGAATGACAGTTTTCCTTACAACTCATTATATGGAAGAAGCAGAGAAAGCTACTTATGCCGTCGTAATGGATAAGGGTAATATAATTGCTCAAGGAACTCCTACTCAGTTGAAGAACCAATATTCTGGTGATTATGTGTTAGTTTATGGTAAGAACAATGAAGATTGGGAGAACCAATTTTTATTACAAGGAAGAAAGTTTACGTATAATCACGATAGTAATTATTATAGAATTCTAGTCAAAAACTCAATTGATGCTATAGATTTCATAGATAGGAACAAAAATCTATTGACTGATTTTGAAGTGGTCAAAGGAAGCATGGATGATGTTTTCTTGAACTTGACTGGTGTTAGAAATATGGAGGAAGGCAAGTGATGAATAATAGTGTTAATAACGAATCCAAAGCTGAATTGTATAAAAAGCCTAATCAATTGAGCGTCCTTTATTATTTAGTCAAAAGACATTTCAAAGTATTTTGGAAAAATCATACCCTTGTCTTGTTTTCCTTAATGGTCCCACTCGTGGTATTAGTGGTTTATGTAATTTTCTTAAGGCCTATGGAAGTATCTCAATTGGATGCAGCTATCAAGGAAGGCTTGGGATTTGAGTTCGATCCTGAGAATGCGACTAAAGAGGCATTAGAACTGGTACATAAAATTAGGGGTATTGCAGATGAATGGATGATAGCAGGTGTCTTGTCTGTCTCTTGTATTACGGTTGCTTTGAATACTGAAAATGTTATGGTCACTGATAAGGAGATGGGGATTACAAAAGACTTTGCTTCTTCTCCTATTAGTGGATCGACAGTCACTGTTTCATATGCTGTGTTCAATGCTGTTGTTACTTTCTTAGTCAATTTTATAGTTTATTTAATTTGTCTGATTTACTTAGCTGCTTATGGGGCAATTCTTCCTGATTTCATAGATGGATGTGCAATCGTAGGAGTTATGCTCCTTTCTACAATTAGTGCCACGCTTTTAGTACATTTTATTTGCTCCTTTGTGAATAGTGTTTCAGTATTGTCTTCGGTAACAGCCATTTTCTCAGCCGCTATAGGATTCTTGTGTGGCGCATATCTACCAGCTTCGATGATGCCTAGATATGTTCAATATCTAACCATGTTCTTCCCTGGTTCCTATTCATCAGGGTTGTTTAGAAATTACTTTATGCGTAAACCATTGGTTGAACTTTATCAAACTTTGATCGATGCATCTAATAGTGGTAGTGGTCTTATAACTAAGAGTGAGCAAGAAATTTCAGCTTTCATAAAAGGTGTTGAAGGTGACTTTAGTTTAGAGTTAGATTTCTTTGGACACAAGGTTCCTGTATCTATAATGGCTTTGGTCGTCTTAGCTTTTATCGCTATATTCATAATTCTTGATTTGTTCTTTACACCTCAAGCATTTAAGAAATATTTTTCAAGAAAATCCAAACTAGCTAAAAGATTAAATAAAAAGGACAAAGATTTTGTTCCAACTCCAGAGTTTCCTGATGAGTTGGCCACGGATGACTCCGATAAAACAAGGTCCGAAGTAAGTGATGATGTGAAGAATGTTCCAGCGAATAAAGATAATTTCCCATTTGATGGAGATGAGAAAAATATTTCTTCTTCAGGTCATATAATTGATAAGGATGAATAGATTGCAATAAAAAGCAGCAACTGATTAAGTTGCTGTTTTTTATTGTCTTGTGCTTTTAGTTGTTCGAATCTTTAAAACACGTCAACTTCATCTTCAGGGATTGAAGATAACATTGCAGTAGAAAACAAGTAAAAATGTGACAGCTGGTGCCACATTTTCTTTATTTTTTTGCTTAGTAATGTAAGCTGATTTTTAATAGTTCTAAAATCTACCCATTGGGAAAATGGCCTCTTTTAAATTTGATATTATATAAGAAAAGAAAGGAGGCAGCCATGAATATAAGCGATAAAGATTTATTATCTGGTTATAAACCTAGAAATATATTGTCTATAGATTTAAAAAGTTTTTATGCTTCTGTCGAATGTATAGATCGTGGTCTTGATCCTTTCACTACTCCATTAGTTGTATGTGATCCTGATAGAGGCGATGGTACGATAGTTTTGGCTGTTTCTCCTTTTTTGAAAGCCAAGGGTATTCCTAGTAGATGTAGGAGATACGAGCTTCCTAAAAATATTCCGGATATTATTTATGCTGTTCCTCGAATGAAAAGATACTTAGAGAAATCAGCTGAAGTAACATCTATATATAGAGAATACGTCGAAGCTAGTGATATTCACGTTTATTCTATAGATGAATCTTTTTTAGATGTCACTAACTATTTAAAGGCTAAAGGACAAACGGATATCGAGTATGCTAAAGAAATCATAGCTAAAGTAAAGACACAAACAGGTCTCACTGTTTGTGCTGGAATTGGTGAGAATATATTTTTGGCTAAAGTTGCTATGGATTTAGGAGCTAAGCACAAGAAGGATTTGTTCGATAAATGGACTAGAGCTGACATTCAGCAAAAGCTTTGGCCTATTCATCCTTTATCCAAAGTGTGGGGAATAGGGGAAAGAATGGAGAAGAGATTGAACGTTTTGTGCTTTGAAACCATGGGAGATATTGCATGCTCTGATCCTTTATATCTATCTCGAAAATTTGGAATAAAAGGTGAGGAACTTTATCTTCACGCTAACGGAATTGATAAGGCTATTATCTCTTCACAAATTAAAACAAAACCAAAGTCTTTATCGGTAGGCCAAGTTTTGTTCTTCGATGCTGATATAAATGAAGCTATAGGTGTTGCTAAAGAAATGGGAAGAGTCTTATCTAGAAGACTTAGAGACAATCATATGGCTATGAATAGATTGGATTTGTTTTTCGGAGGATCTAAGGATAAATCACAAAGCTACGGAAGAAGCTTGAGATTTGAAAGACCATTAGAAACTTCTAACGAGATAGAACAAGCTATAGAATTGTTGACTAGTTCGTGTCCTTTAAATCTTTTGATAAGGAGCTTATATTTGGTCGGTGGTGAATTGGTGGATATAGATTCGATGCAACTAGATTTCATGACCGATTGGTCTAAACATGATAAAGACAAGAGAATGGATGAAACTATTGACAAAATAAGAGAAAGGTTTGGAAACACGTCAGTTATGAGGTGTTCGTCCTTACAAGAACATTCAACTGAAAAGAACAGACTCACTCAGATAGGAGGCCATAAAGCATGAGACTTAGAGATAGAGGGATGGTTAAATGGGCTCCTTATAAATCTCTTCCTGAACAAGAGGATTATTTAGAAAAGATGGAAGAAGATAAAAATAAAGTGGATAAGCCACTTTTATCGGATGATGAATTAATAGAATTGGATACTAAATTATCTACTTATAATAGAGGAGATCCCATTTCAATAGAGCACTATGACTATGGCTTTATTAAAACAGTTGATGATTATTTAGACTATATCGATACTATAAATAAAAGAATAGTATTAAAAAACAGGATGTCGATTCCTGTTTCTAATGTGTTGTCATTGAATTGATACTAGATAAATACTAATGTTAAATGCTTATCTAACAGTGTTCAACAAGTAATCTAATAATCTACCTTTCTTAACTTTTGATAGTTTGATTTTTCTATCTAGTTTTTGAGGCATTATTTCGCATTCATAGATTTTTCTTTCATCTACTTCTGCATTGATTCCAACTCCTTGGAATACATATATGGCACTGCCAGGATAGGTTTTGATCTTGTCTAATACACCATTCTCTATAAAATATTTCATAAAGACGAATAAGATACAATCCATCATAAAATAATCAAAAGGGAAATCGTACTTAGAATAGTAGCGTTGAAAGCATTCTAAGAATGCCTTACAAATAGGTGCATGTTTTCTAGCACCATAGAAGAAATCACACCATTTAGTAGCTATTCCATCGACATAGAAACATCTGGATAATGTACTGAATCCGATAGACCCAAAATCTTCATCACCTATAACTTCATCTAAAGGAAATCTCTTTAGGAAGAAAAGAGTTGAGTCTATCCAATATCCTCCGTAGTTATACATCAAATAAAATCTAAGGTAGTCAGTAAAGTTTTGAATTATTGTTTTGCCTTTTATGTATGCCTGGAAGACGATATCGTCTTCGGGAAGATACTCTTTTAAGTTTGTTTTATCCAATAGAATGATATTGTAATCTGGGTAATTCTTTATAACTGATTTAACACAGAGTTTTACTATTTCAGGTGCTGAATCAAATCCATCCCACCAAAACAAGAATAGAGTTTTATTTATCGGCTCTGTACTTTTAGGAGCATCTTTGTATTTAATAGCTATATCTTTGAATAGGATATCAGCTGCTTTTATTTGACTGGGGTCTAATCCTTGTCTACCCTGGTTTAAATAAATGGCTTTTTTACTTGCTCTGCCAAAGAAAGATAATAAGCTTTTAATCCCTACAATCTTTCTTAAAGTATTGGAACTCTTTAAAAATTTCCTCTTTCTTAAAGTATTGAAACTTTTTAAAATTTTCATTTTATTTCCTCACTTAAAGTTAATTATAAATCATTAGTATTCATTTGTCTTTGGAATAATTATCAATTCAATTTTTGTATCAAAGCTAACGATTCTATGAATTAAATGAAATGTTTAAGCACTTCTTTTTGCATATGAAGTTAATATGGTAGGAGATTATTATCAAAATCATGAATTGAAGTATCCAATGATTGGAAAAATCATTAAGGATATAGTAAATAATAAATTGAAATTCTCGCCTTTATCTAAATCTATGATGATAATATCATTTTTGTTAATACCACTAGAGAGATGTGAATTATGTATTTATAAATCCAAGTTGTTTAGATTGATTTCTTATGATTTTCTTATGTAATTTAAAAATATTATTTATGCTATAATTTTAGGCATGAATCAAAAGATATTTATCGGTGTCATGGCTCATAAAAAGGTTTTGATGCCATCTAATCCGATTTATGTTCCAATTGAAGTTGGAGCTGATTTTAGAAATGAGCATTTTTATAATTGCTTAGATAATACGGGTGACAATATTTCTAACAAGAATGCTAGCTATTGTGAATTGACCGGAGCTTACTGGGCTTATAAAAATAATGAATACGAGTATTTTGGAATCGCCCATTATAGAAGATTTCTTATGAAGAGTTTTTTCTGCAAGAAATCTTTAGATAATGTAATCGGCGAAAAAGAAATAGAGAAAACATTGAAGAAATATGATTTTATTTTGCAGGCCAAAGTTGTCATGGTTATTCACACCAATTATCTTCATTACATATTGGCACATAAAAAGGAAGGACTTAAAGTCACAGAAGATATAATCAAGACTGATTATCCTAAATACTATAAGTCTTATAAGAAAGTGATGAGAAGAGTCTATGGTCATTATTTCAATATGTTCGTAGCCAAGAAAGAAACTGCTAATGCATATTTGGATTGGTTGTTTGAATTGTTAGGAAAAGTAGAAAAAAGAATTGATCTAGATGAATATATAGGCCAGGATAAAAGAGTCTTCGGCTATATCGCTGAGCTTATGTTAGATGTTTATATCGACGCAAATAAATTGAAGTATAAAGAATTTAGATTTGCTTGTATGGATAAACATTATATTTGGAATATGTTTAAAGGATATATAAAGTCGAAATTCAAAAAGAATAAATAAAAAGGACTACGGGTTTGTAGTCCATTTTATTTGAAATGATTTCTTAAACAAACGAAAAACCTGACACTTTCGTGCCAGGCTATGACGCTCTATGTGGTGCCCTGGGCCGGAGTCGAACCGGCATGAGGGGTTTAGCCTCGAGGGATTTTAAGTCCCTTGCGTCTACCAGTTTCGCCACCAGGGCAGAAAATAAACAAATGGTGACTCGTATGAGATTTGAACTCATGGCCCCATGATTAAAAGTCATGTGCTCTACCGGCTGAGCTAACGAGTCATAATAAAAACAAATGGCTGGGGTATTTGGATTCGAACCAAAGCATGAGGGAGTCAAAGTCCCTTGCCTTACCGCTTGGCTATACCCCAATCATGGTGGGCAGTAGTGGATTCGAACCACTGAACCCGAAGGAACAGATTTACAGTCTGCCGCGTTTAACCGTTTCGCTAACCGCCCATGTATGCCGGTACTTATTTTGCACTCGATGGTGGAAATTAAGGGACTCGAACCCCTGACCCCCTCCGTGTAAAGGAGATGCTCTACCAGCTGAGCTAAATTTCCAGCTCTTTTTGAGTGCTTTGCTATTCTATCATTGAGTCTTGAAAGTTTCAACAACTTTTTTAAGAAGTTTCAAAAAAATACTAGGTCTTTCGATGAAAAATGGAAATTTCATATTGAATACCAGTTTTTACATTTTCTTGATCACAGTTTAAAAATATAAAAAATTATGCTTTTAAGCATAAAAAAAGCCTATATGCACAAGCATATAAGCTTTGAATCGGGTTACTTAGTGAACGCATTAATTCCAAATTGATAGTCTTGTTTATATTCTGGTATGGAGATATCGTCCACACTTTCTATCTTTTTATATATGTTGACGATGTCGTTTTTGATTTTGATGATACTTTGTCCCATTGCACTAGCTGTGTACTCTTCGAGGCAGTGAACTTTTGTTGGAAATAAATCCTTGTCTAGTGTCAGTTCGATTTTTAAGCTATCAATAGTGACTGAAACACTAGCAGTGGCTTGCCCTAACATTTGTTGCTGCTCTTTTTGATATCCTTTGGATGCATCCACTCCATCTATAGCAGTATCTTTGGTAGTGAATTCGTATGAAAGAGTTATTGAGTTTCCAGCATCGATGTTTTGGATATCAGCTTTATATATAGCGTTTGATGATGGGACTGTATAACTAGTAAGTCCCCAGAGGTTATGACCCCAGTAATTCTCATAATCCTCTTTTGTCATCATCTTTTTTTGATCGTACTTATCAGAATTGAATGACCCATAAATATACTTTCCATCTGTTTCATTCTCACCTGTTTTAATTTCAATAGAATCCTTTTCTTCGGATTTATTCTGCCTATATCCTATTTTATTAGCTGATATATCCTCGTATTTTTGAACTGCTGATGGAACTGACATCAAAGCCAGTATTCCACTGGATTTTTGTGATTTGGTTATCGATTGACCAAATCCAGCGTTATTCATGAAGACTCTAAATCCGCTGACATCTTGTTTAAATGCGACAGCAGATCCAATATAAGCATTTAAATTAGCAGATTGAATGTAGGTGAAATAATTTGAATTAGCTAATTTATGTTCGGCATAGAAGAATGCTTTATAAGCTGAAGATTTCTTTTTAGTCCCTATATCAGATATTGATTTTCCATCATAATCTTTAGGAGCACTGCCAGGAACATAGCTGTTTTCTATAGGTGCTTCAGGTCTATCTGAGGCTTTTCCTTCTTCTTCGACTACACTTGAATTACCTGTATCTATAGGTGGGACAGATGGAACTGAGATATCATTTCCACATGAAGATAAAGTCATAGATAAAGTCAATAAAGATAAGCAATATATAAATTTTTTATTTTTCATATATAAAAATTCTCCTCTTTTTGAATATACACATTAGTTTTAATAAAGTATTCATTAAAAACAATAAATGATTAACTAATTTAACTATAGCAATAAACAAGTATTTAATTTAAAACTATACTTGTTTATTTGTTTTGATTTTTAAAGGACTAAATATGATAGAACTTAAAGATTTACATAAAGTATATAAGACTAAAGATGGTCAAAAGGTAGAGGCGTTGAAGGGAATAACAGTCACTCTTCCAGATAGAGGATTAGTTTTCATATTAGGAAAGTCTGGATCTGGTAAGTCGACATTCTTAAATGTTGTAGGCGGTCTCGATACATTTGATTCGGGTGATTTGATTTTGTTTGGAAAGTCTTCAAAATCATTTAATTCCACAGACTTCAATGCTTATAGAAACAAATATATTGGATTTATTTTTCAGGAATATAACATCATAAATAGTTTCACTGTTCATGATAATGTATCCTTGGCCTATGAATTGAAATACGGAAAAAATAACGAAGATAAAGTTCAGGAAATATTGAAGAAAGTAGGAATTGCTGAACTTTCAAATAGGAAGCCTAGCGAAATATCAGGCGGTCAAAAACAAAGAGTAGCAATTGCTAGAGCTTTGGTAAAACATCCTAGAGTCATATTGGCAGATGAACCTACGGGAGCCTTGGATGGAACTACTTCTAGAGATATATTTGATCTGCTGAAAGAATTATCTAAGACTTGTCTTGTCGTCTGTGTAACTCATGACGCATCCTGTGCTGAGACTTATGCGGATAGAATAATAAGACTTAAAAATGGCTTGATAGTCGATGATATCACAAGACATTCAAGCGAAGGCGAAGTGTTAGACGGATCGACAGTCTTTCATAAAGTGGGGGAAGGTCTTATTAAAATAGACAGTATAAAAAATATGACTGATAAGGACTTATCAGTCTTAAACGAAACTTCTAGTTCTTATGATGGACCATCCTACATAACATATAAAGACAAGGTTAGATTTCCAGTCGATTTGATGGCCAATGATGATTCGATGGATTTACCAGTTGGATTTTCGAAGACTAATAAAGACGATATAGAAAAGAATATAAATCCTGATATCAAATACAATTCAAAGAATGGAAGAATTCCATTTACAACAATATTGAAATTGGCTATGAGTTCTTTGAAATCGGGATGGGTTAGATTGGTCTTTACTTTCATCCTCTCGATTATTTCGTTTACGTTCTTTGGACTTGCTTTGGAAGTATCTACTTATGATGCGAGTGATACCTATGCATCTTCTGCTGACATCTATAGAACTGATGCTACAACTTTATACAAACAAGTCTTCAAAGAAGATAACACTGAGTCGACAGTATATATGTCTGATGAAGATTACAACAACATAAAGGACTCCTATAAAGGAGCTATTCCAGCTTATAGAACATTGAATATAAATATTAAGAAGAGCATCCCACAAGATAGAATTGATTCTTTACCTTCTTATTTAAAACTATCAACTTATTTCATTTCGCCATTAGATGACTTGTCTCAAATCGAAGCCTATAAAGACTTCAGCTTAGTAGACGGAAGTAAAGCTCCTTCTGCCACTGATGAAATAGTTTTGACTGATTATTTCTTAACTATGTTCAATGAGACTGGGTATTACGATTATACTGATTCAGCTAGTGGAACTTTAGTCGAAAAAGGATGCTTTAATAGTGAGAATTTATATAAAAACATCTTAGGAAAAAAGATTAAGATATATCAGAGTTTTGACACAGATTCTTTGAATGAATCTGAGACCATCTATAAGGTCGTGGGAGTAGTTAAGACCGATTTAAACAAAGAAGATATTGAGACTGCTATGAATAATCTCGAGGCTGAAGATAATAGTAAGGACAAGATTATTCAATCATATGTCGATTTTTCAAGCTCTACCGATGGAAGAAGTACCGGAATGGAAACGACAGTCTTCTTCAGTCCGTCGGCTTTCTCTGCTAATAATATTAAGAAATACGACATACAAGGAGAAAAGGACGGAATTAATTTAATTTCTAGAGTTTATGTTCCGACAAACTCTAAGGATGAAATAAAACAAGTATATAGTTTCAGCAAGTCTAAACACAATTTGACTGTCAAAGCTGATACTTACTATATTCAAAGATCCTATATTCAAAAGAGCTACACGATAAATTCATACATAGCTTCTAAACTAGATTCATCGTTCTTAGGAGCGATTACTGGAATATCTACTTATGCTATGTACATAGCGATTGGAATTGGAATCATAGCCGTTCTGACTACTATGAACTTTATATTTACATCTGTTGCTTTTAAGAAACAAGATATAGGAATTCTTAAAGGATTAGGCTCGACTAGTAGAGATGTTTTTGCAATATTCGTTATAGAAAGTTTATTGATAGCTGCTGTCAATTTCATATTATCCTTTGCAATAACTTGGTCTTTGACTCCGACACTCAATGCTTTGTTAGTTTCTTTGATGGGTATGTCGCCATTATCTATGCTGTCATTCAATTGGATTCAAGGAATGGTTCTATTCGTCTTATCTTTTGGTACGGCAATTTTATCAGCCTTGATTCCTTCCTATTCTATAGCTAATATGAAACCGGTAGATGCTATGAAAAGAAATGAATAATTGAATCCATGAGGTCTTAAATAATTATATGTATACTAATCCTATTATCAAAAGATAGTAGGATTTTTTTACTATTAAGTAGTTTAATTATTAATTGATTTTTTATTTTTTTAATCTTTCAAATGAGTTTAGAATGGACTTGTCTTCAAAAGAGACAAGTTCATTTAATGAGGTAAATATAATGAAAAAAAGATATTCAATTGGATTGTTGTTAGTCATGTCTACAATGCTAATAAGCTGTGGAGGCGAAGCTTCTACTAGTACTTCTAGTTTTCTACTAGTCCTAGCACACCTTCAACCCCAACTCCTGCCCCAGATACAGGAAAGACTGGTAATACTTCTTCATCTAAGGAAGAGGATGTCATCGGTGTCAAAGGACAAGAAGGAGCTTTGTATGCCAGTGTTGATTTAATGGGCAGCAAGATGATAGATTTGGCAGCTCCTTTCGATTTGTCTTATCGTACTGTCAATGGGAAGTTTGGAAGTGGCGAGAATGCTGATGCACAAATAGTAGTTAAAAATGCTACTGCTATCCACAAAGAAAAGGATGGAACAGATGCTGGAGCCTCTCCTCTCCACGCTTTGAATTCAGTGTTCAGTCTTTTACAGCTCGTTTCATCTATGGGAATTGGGGGAATCGATTTATCTTCTATTCCTTATATCTCTGATTTGCAGATGAATGCTGCTAACTTCTATGGCGATAGATTCGATGAATCCAATTCATATGGTCAGATGAATATCGACTATAAGGATGGACAAAATGTCTATTATTATGCTGAAGTCACTCCTAAAGATGAAACTGGAGCATTGAAAAATGATGAGAAAACTTTGAGAGAATATGCCGAAACAGAGTTGGCATTACCTGAAATTCCAAGTACTTCAAATTTGGCTGATACACTCAAAGCATTCGTCGATATTGCTTTTGGAGATGATGGAATGCTCAATAAGGGATTTGATATGTCCATCTTGGAAGCTTTGCTTCCTTCATTCAATCTTGAGGACAACGCTATAGCAAAAGCATTGAGTGTTTTAGCTACTGGACTTGAAGGTTCTATCGAAGGCGAAGATGATGAAACTACTGGAAATCATAAGACGATTATCACCTTGGGATTGAATGATACTGGAATCACTGATGCCAATGTTTATATGAACGATTTGACTGGCGGAATGGCAACACTCAGCAATGTCTCCCTCTCTTTGGAATTCACCAAAGTTGCTAATGCCGATGTTTCTACATTTACCGGTTTTGATGTCATTGCTGGAGTCATGGCTTTAGGATCGCTTCCTGTCGGTGTCGACTTAGCCTTGAAATTAAATCCTACTACTAAGGACTTAAAAGCTGATGCTTTAGACGGGATGGATGAAGGAGCTTTGAAAGCTCAAGCTTCATATCAAAAATACAAAGCCTTGAAGAATAAAGTTGATGAATATTATGATTTTAGTGCCGATGCAAGTTATGGTGTCGATGCAGAAGACATCATTAAATCTAAAGGTAAAAACATCGAATTAACTTCTGCTTATGGAGAAAAGATTGCCAAGGTCGGAGCTGAAGTCGAAGCTTTGGATACATATACTAAAGGATTGTTCAATCCTGAAACTTATGACTTTGTAAAGCCTGCTAATGGAACTAGTAGCAGTAAAGTATATGTCGGATTGGCATATGATAAAGGAATTGAATTGCTTAATAAATCAAAGACATATGCAGATTCATTTAATCAAGTAAATTTGGATGGATTGACAATCGCTGGTAAGTTAGCTGACGATACTGAGGTATTTGGGGAAGACGGATTCAATGTTGTTGCACTGTCTTATTTCAAGAACTATGAATCTAGCTATACTGAAGCTGAGAAGGCAAAGTTAGATGCTTTGATGACTAAGTATGCCTCATTGTACGATGAGTATGTAAATGTCATAGTAGAAGACACCAAAGAAGAATCCTTATATGATTCCTTTGATAAGATTGGAAAGATTATTGATAAAGATTGCACTATATTCGATGATTGCTTTACTACCTATCCTCAATATTCTATGTTCTATGGTGACAATAAAACTTCAATCGATGCTTCTATAGCCAAAGCTTTGGAAGTCAACACCAAGCTTAGAAATAAGATTGCTGAATTGGCTGGATCTATAACTTCTTATGATGACTTAGCAGTTGTTAGCTCAGCTATGAGCAAAGCTATGCAATTGAGCAAGAATGTCTTTGCTATCGATGAAAATGGTGCTGTAAAAGATTCTGATTATGACGCTTTTAAGGCTAAGCTCATCGCAGATAATGTAGATAAGTATGATGGATTGATGGAAGCTAAGGCTAAAGAAGATGTCGCTGCTTTGAAACCTGAAGCCCAAAAAGTGACTGGCAAAGAAGAAGCTTTAGTAGTTATTACCAAGATAAATAATGCAAAGTCTAAAATAGAAAATACATATAAAAATTGGCATCCTTCAACAAGCTTGTTCGGTGGCGATAATGAGCTTCCTGAGAATATTGCTTCAATCTATGATTCATTGATAACTTCGATTCAAAATATTTGGATTAAGTAACAGCTTATGTAAATTCAAATCACTCCTTCAATGGAGTGATTTTTAATTTCTTTATATTAATTCGTATTAATTAAAAATAGACAATTTTAAATATTAAAATTAAAATTATTTAAAATTATTATACTTAACTAAGCGGATATTCAGGAAGTATTTATTAAATTAATGATTTAGCACTTTTTAAGCGCTTGAATTAAAAAAATTTTTTTAGATAGGAGTACATTATTTATGAAAGTGTTAAAGGAAGGAAAAGAAATTAAAATCACATGTGTTACTTGTGGTGCTAAATTGGCTATTACTCAAACAGATATAAAACCATTCTTTGGAGAGACTTATGTTAGTGATAGTGGCTATGTAGTTTGTCCTAGCTGCAACAATTCTATTGAGCTAGAGCGTAGTGTTTGGACCAACAAATGGTTGGTAAGAAAATAATAGATAATTAAACCTCAATAAAAATCTTTAACATTAATTAATACGAATCATCTCCTTCTTTTAGTAAATATAGAGATGTTGTTTTTAAACGATAATTGTTTTAAAATATCAAAGTTGTGCCGGCATAGCTCTTAAGGGTAGAGCAGTCGCTTCGTAAGCGAAGGGTTGGTGGTTCGAATCCACTTGTCGGCACCATATTCAGTAAATGCGGTTAATACTTCGGTATTAGCCTTTTTTCTTGTTAAAATAAGTTTAAATGACGTTAACCCCAAATCTTAGACTCGAGTCATCGAACAGGAAATGGGGTTCACATCAAAATAAGTGGTTTAACCTCTTTTTTGCGATTTTGCCACTATATTCATCAGATCAAGTCTTTTTAGAGACTAAAACCTGATGACTTTTTTGTTTTATGAAATTTAAATTTATATGATTGATTATTTTTTTGAGAAGCCCTGATTAATTGTTCAATAGAATCGTTGAGTTGACTCTTTTTGCATATTGAATAGTTTTAATGCATATAAAAATATAAATAATATGCAGATTAACCCACAAAGTGCTTGAATATCTGCATATTATTTGTCAAAATATATGCACATTAGGATGAATATATGCATAAGTTTGATTATTCGTTTTTAAAAAATACTAACATACCATCTAAATTTATCACGTTATCATTGTCTATTGGTGAATTGAAAAATAAAGCATTGGATAGGCAAAGAATCTATACTGATGCATTTAATGAATTAGAGAAGATTGCTAAGGTACAATCAGTTAAAAGCTCAAATGCTATTGAAGGCATCATAACTAGCGATAGTAGAATACAAGAAATCGTAAATAAAAACAGTGCGCCTTTAAATCATGATGAAGCTGAGATTGCAGGTTATAGAGATGCGCTCAATCTAATACACATGAATTATAAAACATTAGATTTTTCAGAGAATACTATATTGTCACTTCACTCAATGTTGCTTTCATATACAAACTATCAGTATGGTGGAAAATACAAAGATACTGACAATGTTATATTAGAGATTGATGCGAATGGTAATAGAAGTGTTCGTTTTTGTCCAACACCAGCATCAGAAACACCAAAAGCAATGGAACAGCTTTATTTTGCCTATTTATCAGCGAAACAAGATTATGGTATAAATCCGTTATTGCTTATTCCATGCGTCATTTTAGATTTCTTATGTATACATCCTTTCTCAGATGGAAATGGTAGAATGAGTAGACTTTTATCTTTGTTGCTTTTATATAAAGAAGGATATGACGTTGTTAAATATATTTCATACGAGGAACAAATCAATAAATATAAAGATCTTTACTATGAGGCACTAAGAATTTCATCAAAGGGATGGGACCTTAACGAAAATGATTATTTTGCTTTTGTAGAGAACTTTATATTTATGCTTCTTCGTTGTTATAGAGAACTAGATATGAGATTTAGTGTTGTCAATGGTAAAAAACTATCTAAGACAAATCGTATTGAAGAAACATTGAAAAACAGCATCACACCATTATCTAAAGCGGATATATATAAAGTATTACCAGATGTAAGTGTTACTACTATTGAGAGTGTCTTAGGAAAGCTTGTAAAAAGCGGAGTTGTTGAAAAAATAGGGACTTCTCGCAATACTAGGTATATTTATAAAAAATAGAATAATATTTATTTAGGACTGCCTTTGCTGGTGGTGTTTTTGGACTAATCAGTAGAAAGTAGACATTTTTCTTAATTTAAGGGGAAAACTAGTTCCTTAAATTGTTTAGGTGTTAAGTAATTAAGGGAATATCAGTTACATTGCCAATTATTGAACAAAGTAACTTATCAAATAATGAAAAAAAGGTTTATGATGTTATGAAACAAAAATATTCATATAATAGAAATGAATTAGAAAAAATAAGTGGTTTTACTAAAGATACATTGATTAGAATATTAAATGCTTAAATTGAAAAAATAGTTGAAAAAAAGGCAATGCTAAAGCAACAGCATATATAAATAAATAATCCTTTTAGAATCGTTGAGAATTTGCAACGATTTAAAACAAACAATAGAAAAATCAATCGTGCCAATATATTGCATCAAGAAGTAGCATGACTAAATAATTGTAAGTAAATTAAAAGTGGAATTTATAAAACTCTACGGAGCGTGAGTGTGATTTATCGTTTTTATATAGTAAACAATTCTTGTAAGTAGATAGGCAAAAATGGATTTAAATAAAACTGGAAAATTTATTGCTTTAATTCGTAAAGAAAAAGGATTAACTCAACGAGAGTTAGCAGAAAAATTAAATCTATCTGAAAAGACAATTAGTAAATGGGAACGAGGTGTTGGCTTCCCTGATATTAGTTTAATTTTACCATTATGTAAATGTTTAGAAATTGATGCAAATGAATTAATGACTGGAGAAAGATTACAAGATAAACAATATCGAATTAATGCCGAAAATAATCTTTTAAAATTAATGGATAAAACAAGCCCGAAACTTAAATATACTATTTCCACGATTTCAGCTATTGTAACAATTCTTATAACATTAGGATTAATATTATTAGCAGGATTTGTAATTGAAGAAGTATGGATAAAAATACTAGTTTGCGTAATATCAGTTTTGTTAGTGGTATCAAATATTGCTTTGATTTTATTGGTTGCAGTTAACACTGAGGTATATGAATGTTGTCATTGTGGTGAGAAATTTGTACCAACAATGAGGGAATATTTAATGCGCGCACATACTATGAAGAAGAGATATTTGAGGTGTCCATATTGTCATAAAAAAGGTTGGAATAAATGTTATATTATTGATAAATATGATTAACTCCTTACACGATTACAATTATTAAGGTATAAGAGAAAACACAGCAGATAAGTAAGGGTGCGGGAATTGTATCATTTTAGGTAATTCTTGCCATAGATAATCACATCTCTTGGTTAAAATCTAAGAGATTTTTTGATTTACTGATATTCATTACCATCAATATCATCATTATATGTATTAAAAAGGAAATTTAAGTGGACTAGTAATACTATTTTATTTGTCGATCTTATTTGACTATATTAAAAAGGAAATATGCATGGTTCAATTTAAAATCCTTTATAAAAAATGTCTTTCTTTGTTTTATTGCATGTATTCTTTTGAATAATATACTAAATTAATTTGTTATGTAAGTGATCAATACCAGTTTGAATTGAATTTCTATATTTTATAAAAGTTAGGATTCTTTAGCACTTCTATTTGAATGAATGAATCTAGCTTGAACTTGATAATCAAATAAATTGAAAATTAAGGAATTGTACGATAAAATTTAGGAAAGGAGCAAGTCAAAATGTCAGATACAAAAGAATTGATTGGGAAAAAAGTCAAAGGGGCTAGAGGAGAAGGTACTATTATAGACATCGATGTCAAAGGAAACATTGTAGTTGATTATAACGGAAAGAAATTTAAGCATCCCAGTGTCGCTCTTGAAAAAGGTCTTATAAAACTTGTTGATGAAGAATCGTCAGTGGAGGAAAAGACATCCAAAGATTGAACTGAATAGGGTTAACTTCGAAATTTAATCTTTTGTCTATTAATGAATTTACTATTACTTTTTTGAAGTGAAAAAAAACTCCATCATTTCGATGGAGTCTTTTAAGTTTTATATCATTATCTACTCGATTTGTCGTATGGAATACCTTCACTCTTTGGAGCATGACTTTTCTTTGAGAAGATGATCAATGATAACAATGTGAGTAAATATGGAAGCAACATGTAGAAAGCTTTGCTGTTATAGAAAGCATTTCCTGAACTGAAGGCAACTGTCATGAAGTTTGCAAAAGCGAAGAATGCTGCAAAAATCCAAGCAGAGATGGTTACATTTATAGCCTTCCAGTTTCCTAGAATCTCTATTGCTAAGACCAAGAATCCGTAACCGAAGACACCTGAATTTAAACTCCATTCACCTAACTTCAAACAAGAGAATATTATGTATCCACCAGCACCGGCGGCAGCGGTTCCTATAGCGGTTCCGATGTAACGCATTCTATTGACATTGATTCCGACAGAATCAGCAGCTTGTGGGTTTTCACCGCATGCTCTCAATCTAAGACCAAATTTAGTTTTGTTCATAGTGAGAATCAAAATAGCAATCATTATGATTCCAATCACGAGAGTTAAATTCATATTAGTGAAACAGCCGTCGATAAATTCATTTCCGGATTTAATGTTTGTTGCACTCATAAACATTGAGACGTCAACTTCAGGCTTATCCTTGTTTAAGATAATTGTATTAGCAATCAAAACGATAGCTGTTACAACGCTATTCAAGGCAGTTCCGACAATTGTTTGATCTGCTTTGAATTTGATTGACACGAATGATAGTAAGAATGAAAATGCTAGAGAGACGAGTATACATACAATTAAACCTAGTATGTAAATCAAATTAGCAAACCAGTAATTTGATATCAAAGGATTTCCATTCATCGCCCCAGCTATACCTCTACAGAACGAAATTCCTGAGAAAGCACCGATCAACATTGCACCATCCAAGGCGATATTGATGATACCGGAGCATTCCGAGAATAATCCACCGAATGAACCTAAGGTAAATCCAACACCAAATACTATCAGTAAGAAGACAATTGAACCATAAGTAAGTGGAGCTATATCAACTAAGAAATTCATATCTATTTACTCCTTCCTTCAGCATTGACTTCATCGTCTTTTTTCTTGAAAAGACTTCTAAACTTTAGATCTACATCATCTTTCTTACGCTCATTTCTCCTCTTCAACAAGTAACCGATGAATGAGCTTAAACTTGCACCGTAGACGATGACTGCTTTGACCAATTCCATATAGTATTTACTATATGAAGCTGAGACGTTGACGATTCTTGTTTGAGCTTGGTTGATATAGGACAAGAAGAACGAACTGAAGATACATCCAATAGGATTGGTCTGACCTATCAATGCGATTGAAATTCCATTGAATCCATCGCTAATCATGACTCCATCCAAGGCACCGTAAGTGAATTGTGTAGGTGTGGCAGCACCATATACCATGTATCCACAAATTCCTGCTATTGCACCGCTGATGAGCAATGAAAGAATAATCTTACCATTTTGGTTTATACCAGCATATTTTGCCGCATATTTGTTGGAGCCGCAAAGCTTGAGCTCAAATCCAAATTTTGTATATCTAAGAATGAACCAAATGATAATAGCGATGACAGCTGCAATGATTAATCCCCAAGTGACATCTTCGAATATTCCTGGGCCTGCTAATGAAGGTAGTCTTCCAGTCTTAGGCATGATTGTAAGTTTTGTGTTATTGTTCTTATCAATCCATGTGTCAGGAAGATTTGATCCAATTAGACCGGTTAAATAGTAGACAATCCAGTTGAGCATGATTCCGGATAAGACTTCGTTGACATTGAACTTTGCTTTTAAGAATCCACTTATAGATCCAACTGCAGCTCCTCCCAACATTCCAACCAATAAACACCAGTACCAATCTGCACCAGCTAATCCAGTCAAAATTGAAAGGAAAGCACCCATTGTCAATTGACCTGTTACTCCAATATTGAACAAGCCTAATTTAAAAGCGAACGATATCGAGATACCAGCCAAAATCATCGGTGTCATTTCTACTAAGACATTTGCAAAATTGCTTGGATTTTTTGCACCGGATACAAATATTACTCCTAAGCCTTCAAAGCAACTTGAAGGATCACGAATCATCATTACTATGAAACCGATGAAAAGACCTATTAGAATACAAATGATACTTGAGGTTGTAGCTCTAACAGCTTCATGCGAGTATGACCAAGAGAAGAATTTTCTTACTGCTGCACCAGTTTTTGTGTTGGCAAACCAGTTCCAACCTTTATTGAAGAAATGCCCAACGGGGGTGAATACAATTGTGTAGCACCAATTCCAAATAAACTGGAAGAAATGACCGATAGGAGTCAATACTTTAGAATAAACATCTTTGAAGAACTTAGATAAAGCAGATGTTATCTTATTCCATGTTTCTTTCATATTATTTACTCCTTTCTTGCTTCTTTGTTCCTAACATATAGAGACCAATCTCTTGTACAGTGGTCTCCTTAGGATTCAATTCAGCAACTATTTCACCATCGTGCATGACTAGAATTCTATCGGACAAGTTCATTACCTCATCGAGTTCTAGCGATACTAGAAGAACGGCTTTTCCTTCGTCTCTATTTTGAATTAACTGTTTATGAATATTTTCAATTGCACCCACATCCAAACCTCTTGTAGGAGAGACAGCTATCAATAGGGGGCAATTTGTATCCATCTCTCTTGCAATGATTGCTTTTTGTTGGTTTCCACCAGACATCGACCTAACTGTAGATACTGGACCTAAGCTTGAACGAATATCATATTTTTCAATCATTTCATTAGCGTATTCGTTTATTTTTTTCTTATTTCTTAAGCCGAATACTTCATATGGTCTTTGAAAGTATTTTCTTAAAACGAGGTTATCAGCCAAGGAAAAGTCCAAAGCCAATCCATATTTCTGACGATCCTCAGGGATATGTGAAAGACCGGCTAATGAACGTTTTCTAATAGTAAGTTTTTCCAAATGTACATCGACATATTCAGGGACGGTGTATTCTTTATGTTTCTTTTCTATTTCTAGTTTTTTCTTTTCACTGTATTTTTGATTCTTGACATTATGAAGGATGATTTCACCTTCTTTAGCTCTGCACAAACCTGTTATTGCGTAAATTAAATCGGTTTGACCGTTACCTTCGATACCTGCGAGACATACAATTTCACCGCGTCTGACATTGAAAGAGACATGCTTTACTGTTTCTTTCTCTTTTTCTTGGTTGAATACAGTTAAATTGTTTATGGTTAGGACATCCGCACCTGGATGGCATTCATCTTTTGTGGTCACTAATTCGACATCACGTCCGACCATCATTTTAGAAAGTTCCTTAGCGTTGGTCTCTTTAGTGTTGAGTGTTCCAATGCATTTTCCTTTTCTTAAGATGGTAACTCTGTCAGTGACCTTCATGATTTCATCGAGTTTATGGGAGATGAATAGTATTGACTTTCCTTCCTTTGCTAAGTTTCTAATGGAAACCATTAAGTCATCGATTTCTTGAGGAGTCAAAACAGCAGTAGGCTCATCAAAAATCAGAATGTTTGAATCTTTGAACAACATTTTTAAGATTTCAACTTTTTGTTGTTCGCCGACACTCATATCGTCAACTTTTTCATCGAGGTTGATGTTAAAGTTGAATTTGTTGCACAAATCTACAAGTTTTTGTCTTGCTTCTTTAGGCTGAATAAATCCTAGTTTATTTGTAGGTTCAACACCTAAGATTATATTTTCCAAAGCAGTGAACACTCCGACCAACATAAAATGTTGGTGAACCATTCCTATTCCTAGGTCGGAAGCTTGGTGAGGATCCTTGATATTGACTTTTTTACCATTCAAAAGTATTTCACCTTCGTCTGGTTGATAAAGACCGGAAACCATAGACATTAAAGTAGATTTTCCAGCTCCGTTTTCACCTAGCAAAGCATGAACTTCACCTTTTCTGAGGGTGAGAGAAATATCATCGTTAGCCTTGATTCCCGGGAAAACCTTAGTTATATGTCGTAATTCTAGTACATTTTCTATATTCTCTTCTTCCATCTATTTTCATTCTCCTTATTTTAAAAAAAGAGGTAAGGAAGCCCCTTACCTCTCCTTTAAGTCAAAGCTTACTTGTTGTGAGTTGTCACTTTGACCTTTGTGGTTGTGGGAAGATTTTCAACGTCAGAAGAAACAGTGATTTCTCCGTTCTTCATCTTGGTGACTGCGGTGTTATAGTCTGCAACAGTCCAATTCTTGAAGTTCCAGCATCCGCTGTCTCCAGAGTTCTCAGGAGTTGCAAGACCGACGGCATCGTCTTTAATTCCGAGGTTCAAAGTCTTTCCAGCATATTTAGCATCAAACTTGTGGTCGTGAGTATTCCACTCGGTGAGAGCACTCTTGATTGAAGCGGCGAGACCTTTGGTAGCAGAAGTCAAGACCTTCTCATTCATCTTATTAGGATGGATGGAAGTATCAGCGTGTTGGTTAGTATCAACACCAATCCATGAAGCATCCTTTCCTGAGGCGCTCAAGGCTGTTGTAACTGAGTTATAAACAGCACCACCGCAAGCAAAGATTGTTTCAGTTCCGCTTGCATACCATTGGCTGGCAAAATCTTGTGCTTCCTGAGTTGCAGCAAACTGTCCAGCATAGTAATATTCCATGCTGACTGCCTCGTCAGCAAGGCCCATTTCCTTAGCGGCAGCTTCAGCACCTTGAATATATCCAAATCCGTAACGTTTGACAGCAGGGACGGCCATACCACCGATAAATCCGAGCTTTGTCAATCCATCCTTGACGGCACCATAACCAGCAAACCAACCAGCTTGTTCCTCATGATATTGAGTCATAGCGACATTGTCGTTTAAGGTGTACTCGGTGTAGTTATCATCACTATCTTGAGCAACACAATCCAAAGCCAAGAAAGAGACATCAGGATATTTAGCTTGAACCTTCTTTACAACAGGTTGGAACAAATATCCAGGAAGTACGACAAACTTAGCACCCCATTCGACTGCGGAATCGATAGCAGAGACTCTTTGAGCAGTAGTGAAGTCGCCATTGACAGCAGAAGGTTGGTAATACTTAGTTTCTATTGTTCCACCAGTAACAACGTTGTTGCTGGTTTTTGTTCCACCACCATTTTCGATAGCCCAATCATTTACAGCATTCCATGAAGTCTCATTGAAGTTGTGATCGTTGAGAGTTCCAGAATCGGTAACCAAAGCAATCTTAAGAGCACCATCATCTTTCTTAGAACATGAAGCTAATGAAAGCAAAGACAAACCGGCCATAAGAATTAAGACTGACTTTTTCATACTATTATATTCCCCCTTAAATTGTGTGAAAAATCTAATCATCTTGTCTAATCTCTTCATTTGGGATTTACAGTTTCTATACGAATTCTTTACCCGATTTCAATAATAAACATTTTTTTCTTTATCAATTTTAGAAAGGGTTTTCAACAATAGGACTGATAAAATAAAGCTTAAAACAATGAAGGAAGTTGATTAGGTTTGTATTGGAGATATGATTGTTTATTAATTTACAATACTCAAATTATTTTTGATCGAATGTAAAGAATTATTTTATTCTCTATAACAAATAAAGAAGTGTAGTAAACTTTTTAAAGAAAGGATCATTAATCTTTAAATGCAGGTTATCTTAATTGTGTTTATTTCTTTGCTTGTTGTTGCTTTATTATCCTTAATATGTATTTTATTTGTTAGAGAAATTAAAGCTACTGACAAGGATAAAAAACGTAAGATTATTGGCAAAAGACGAAATAGGAAGTATGTCGATTTTGTCAATGAGCACAGCTTAGCTATAAGAGCGATAAAAGAACTGAATAGTAAATATAAATTCAGTTCTATTTATCCTTTAATATATAAAAAATGTTATGATACGACTAGGAACTTTGAAGATGTTAGCTGTAAGGATTATTTGATATATCAATTTCATTTGAATACTTTGAGTGTTAGAAGGATTATAAAAAGCAGGAATAATAACATTAGCAAGGAAATTGATTATAAAAGCAAAGTTGATTTAGCAAAGGATAAATTAGGGAATTTTGACGCTTCTATCGAAGACTTGAATGAAGAAAAATTGAGAAATATTGAATCTATAGTTTTCAATGATTTGATCGAGAAGGTAAATACTGATTTTTATGCTGAAGTTCATCTTTATTTGACGAGAGGGCGAATACATCGAGTTGTTGATGAGAAAAAAGAATCATTTGATTTAAATGAAATCATAGATGTCTTAAAAAGCATTGACTCTTCTAAATTAATAGATGGAAGACGATTTTATAGTGGAGAAGTGTGGGATTCTATTAAAAGAGTGGAGAGAGCGAAAGTTTCTAAAGAATTAAGACAAGAAATATTTGAAAGAGATGGTTATACTTGCGTAAATTGTGGATCTACAGAAAAAGAGTCATTAGAAATAGATCATATCATGCCTATCTCAAAAGGAGGTAAGACTGAACCCAGCAATCTTCAAACTTTATGTCGCAACTGCAATATTAGAAAAGGAAATGATATTGATCGGTGAGATTTCAATTGCTGAACAGCAATAAACTTTATTAAAACTAAATAAAAACATTGACTATTCTTTTAATTGGATTATAATTATTTTTTGGCTATTGTCCGGCTTTTCAACCCGGTAAATTGAAGCAAAGACAAGGCCCAAACAAATATATTTACAAAAAGGATTGAAAGCAAAATGCAAAGGCAGACTACACAACTTACAAAGGAGCAGGTTGCAAACGGCTCCAAAAAGTGGTTCTTGGTAGACGCCGCAGGGAAGCCCCTCGGACGTCTCGCCAGCGAAATCGCTGTCGTTTTGATGGGTAAGGAGAAGGTTGATTACACTCCTTCTGTTGATTGTGGTGACTATGTCATCGTCATCAACGCTTCTAAGGTTTATCTCTCTGGTAACAAGCTCAAGACAAAGAACTATTACGATAACAAGAGATCCAGCTACGGCGGACTCCGTACTCGTTCAGCTAAGGTCATGATCGAACAATATCCTGAAGAGATGCTTATGCGTGCCGTTAGAGGTATGATTCCTCACACTTCTTTGGGCAAAGCTCAGTTCAAGAAGCTCTACGTCTACAAGGATGAGAACTATGAACAACAGGCTCAACAACCTGTCAAGGTTGAACTTTGCGACATCTATCGTGAGGAGGACAAGTAATTATGGCTACCATGAAAGTAATCACCAATAAGGATCAAGCTCCTGTCTACTACGCAACTGGCCGCAGAAAATCTGCAGTCGCTCGTACCTTCGTTAAGACTGGTTCTGGAAAGATCACCATCAATGGTGAGGATCCTGAGAAATACTTCCCTAACAAGTATCTTCTCATCGATCTTAAGAGACCTTTGGATCTCACCGGTATGACTGGAAGATTCGATATCAACATCACTGTCAATGGTGGTGGATATTCCGCTCAAGAGAATGCAGCTCGTTTGGGAATCTCTCGTGCTTTGACTCTTGTCAATGCTGATTTCCGTAAGGTCTTGAAGGCTAACGGACTTATCACAGTCGATTCCAGAGTTGTCGAGCGTAAGAAATACGGTCTTCACAAGGCTCGTAAGGCTCCCCAATTCTCCAAGCGTTAATCCATTCGGATTGTTTGGAAACAAACAGAATCAAATTACCTCAGCTTCGGCTGAGGTTTTTTGATCCTTTAAGTCAAAAAGAAATAAATTGTTATTAATAAATTTATTTCCTTTTACTAAATGCATAATTGTTCTTCATATATAATTAGAAAAAGCTTGTTTTTTATTTGATACTATATAGGTTTTAATGTAAGTAAAACGGCTTATTATCTTTAAAAAGAAGGGCTATATATTTATAATTAATAGGATTCCGTTGCGAGGGTAATGCTTATGAAAAAGAAACAAAGCTTGGATAACAAGCAGCGGAGGGATATTCTGAACAGATTGCCAAGGATTTTCCTTGGCATTTTGATGATTTTATTAGGAATCCTCTGCTTTACTAATGGTGATGTCTTTTCTAGATTCTTAAAGTGGGTATCAGTTTATATCTTTGGAATTATGTTCTTTGTGTTAGGTCTGGGATTGATAGGTGTTGGAATTTATTTTTTGATTGCTCCTATCAGTGGGGATAAACACAAGATTCATTGGCTCGACATAAGCATGGTGATAGTCGCTTTTTTCTCATTGTCAGTCTTACTATCATGTATGGATAACCTCAGCAATATGAAAGTTGGTGACTTTACTTCGACATATGCCAATTTGATGGCTAACAATTCTCCTTCGGGTTTCTATGTTGAAATACCTTCTAGGATTTCAATGGTTGGTGGTGGCTTTATTCCTACACTGTTTGTCTCTCTTGGAAACACTATTGGAATGGGGTTATTAGGTACTAGAATTTTATTTGGAGTTTTATTAGGATTGTCAATTTTAGTTTTGCTTCGTTACCCAGCTATTACTTTATCGCATACAATCGCTAGAATTAGAAAAGAGCATGCTAGAAATAATATTCAAATTCCAGTAGTTGAAAGAAGTTCGGATTTGATTGAAGATAAAAATAAGAACAGTGATATTGAAATAAAATCACAGCAGACGACCATAATAGATAGTACAAATAGAAACGATGCTGTTGTAGATAATAAATTCTATAAAAGCAATGATGATATTCCTGTAAACAATATCAGCAAAGAAAACTCTGGTGAAGTATTGAATAAAACCATAGCAGTAGAAAAGAATGATGTTGTTGATAAAAAAGTGGATAATGTAGTCGAACAAGTACCTATTAGTGAACATAAGGATGAAATCAATAATAAGGATTCTAGTTCTTTTTTCAACGATTATGATGATGATTCTTTTGAATCGGAAGTCTCTATTTTTGACAATGGATTTGGTAAAGATTTAGTGAATAATGATGAGAATCAGGAACAAAGAACTGATTTTAATAAAGATACTAAAATCGATTTGCAAAATGTTGTTCAAGATAATGATTCTGAAGATGATGATTTCTTTTCAAGCAATCCATTCTCCTCTAAAGTAGACAATATTAAGATGACTAATATATCTTCCATAGATAATTCGCAAAAGAACAATGATTCTACTAATGCTGAAACGCTGATAAATTCTAAGAATCATGAAACTGAAGAAGTAGTTTTAAACAAGACGGAAGAAATTACTAAAGAAGATGAAAAAGAAGAGTTGGATTTACCTAAAGATGATCCGATAGATTTTAATCAATTTGATCATTCTTCAAATGTTATTGTCGATGATGACACCGATATTAAAATAAATAATCCCATTCAAAATGATGATAGATTAAGTGGTGAAACTTCGAATGATAGTTTTAATAATACAAATGATAATGCTCAAAAAGTCGAATCAGCAAGAGATGTTGTTTATAGAAATGAAGGCTTTTCTTTAACTCAAACTGATGAACAAATAGCTGAAGATCAGCAAAGGGCTGATTTAGCTGCAAAGAATAGAAGAACTGACTTCAGTCAGAATACAACTTTCGAGCTTCCAAAGATAGAAACCGAAGATACAAAGCTTGATGAAAATGACGAGGATCAAAAACCAGTTGAGCCTATTAAGGAACAACCCGAAGTAGAGCAACCTATAGTAATAACGACTAATAAAAAGTATGTCTTGCCAGATGATCAATACTTGATGGATTTTGACAATTCTAAAATATTAGAAGAAATAAAATTAAAGGATGTAGAAAGAGGATATACAATTAGCAACTTCTTTAAACAATATGGAATCAAAGCTTCATGTACAGGTTTTGACATCGGAGCTGCTTTCTCTTGTTTCCATATCAATCTTGAGCCTGGTGTTAGAATGAGTTCGATTGAGAACGTTATGACTAACTTATCGGTTACATTGGAAGGAAATAGCTCGGTTAGATTCTTGCCGTTGATAAGTGGAAAGAGTTTCTCTGGAATAGAAGTAGCAAATCCAGTATCTATGACTGTTCCATTCAAGGAACTATATGATTATTTGATGTCTATCGATCCTAAATGCGAGAAGAAGTTGCTCATGCCATTAGGAAAGGATGCTTTCGGTAGAATTCTTACTACTCAATTGAATGAATTGCCTCACTTATTGGTAGCAGGAACTACGGGTAGCGGTAAGTCTGTGTTTATTCAGTGCATCATCATGTCGATTTTGATGAGGACGTATCCTAATGAAGTTAAATTTGTCTTGATCGATCCTAAGAAGGTTGAATTTTCTAGATATGCTGATATGCCGCATCTATACTGCCCTGTAATCACAGAACCGGAGAAAGCAGTGGTGGCATTGAGCAAATTGACTGAAGAGATGGATAGAAGATTCGGCTTATTCTTAAAAGCTGGTGCACAGAAATATGAGAGCTATCAAGCTTATTGTAAAAAGAATCCAAAGGCTGAAAAATTACCTTACATCGTGGTCGTAATTGATGAGTTTGCAGATCTTATGACTACCAGTAATGGAGCTGTTGCAAAGGATGTGGGAAGATTGGGAGCTAAAGCAAGAGCCTGCGGTATTCACTTGATCATCGCTACCCAAAGACCTTCAGTCTCAGTTATTTCAGGTGATATAAAAGCTAACATTGTTGCAAGAGTCTGTTTGATGGTATCTTCTGGACAGGATAGCCGTGTTATCTTAGATGAAAATGGAGCTGAGCAACTTGTTGGAAAAGGTGATTTATTGGCTAAGATTCCTAATAACAAAGGAATGCTCAGATGTCAATCTGGATTCATATCTGATGATGAGATGTCTGCAGTTGTCAATTATTTAAAACAAAGAGCCCAGCCTGTTTACAATTCTGAATTTCTTTCTTTAGATGCTGAACCAGTATATGAAGATCTTTCTGGGGAAGATGGGAAGAAATCCATCTATGATAGAGTGAAGTCGGATCCCATGTACTCTAAAGCAAAGGAAACAGTAACATCAACTCATAGAGCTACAGCATCTTATTTATCAAGAGAAATGAATATTCCTTATAGTAAAGCTAGTGATTATTTGGATGCCATGGATATAGAAGGCATAACGAAGAGATTAGGTAATGGGAAGCATGTTCTCACTAGTGATTTGGAAGATGATTGACACTACCGAGGTATAACATAAAAAAACAAGGCCATACTGATTTAAAATAATCAAGTATGGCTTTTTTTGAAAGGAGTAATTGATACTTATGAATAAGTATTCAGGTTTAATATTGAGACCTAGTGGTGAATTTAGAAAAAATTCAGCATGTATTTCATTGGTCATCGACAAAGATAAAACATCTTATGAAGCTCTGTTAGCTTTATCAGTAATGCTAAAGGTTTCATCTAACGCATATAAAGATGAGAGAGGATATAAGCTTAGATTGATGAACTTATATTCTTCGACAGTTAGTTTTGGTGCTGTCAGATATGGAAATAAATATTTGTTCAATATTTTGTTGGAATGTCCTTTGGACAAGTTTATAGAATCTTCTTTTTCTTCTTTGGAAAGTAAAGTATTTAAAACATACAAGGATTTGATTTATAAAGGTTTTGCTCATGATGAGGCAAAACTGATGTTGGTCAAAGGAAGAATGATTAGAGATAATGGAGATACGACAGCTAATCCTTTCTTTATGGCTCTAGAAGGATTGAGGAAGAATTTCTTTCCGGAAGCCACTTTCGGATATCCACCTTGTGGTGACAATACGAGAATTATGTCTTTGACTTTTGATGATTTGGAGAAGGCTTTGGAGGCTGTTAGAAAAGCTGACGCATATATAGGAAGTGTCGGATTTCAGAAAAAGGGAAGAGAGTTTGGCAAATTATTTAGTATCGGTGAAAAAGCTCCTGAATGGAAATTCGATATATCTGTTGAAGACAAGGTGAGCGATTTGTCATTGATCAAAGATGGAATCACTTCTTCTTGCATCGCTATCGGTTATCAAATAGAGGCTGAGCAAGGCAACAAAGGACATGCACTAAAGAATATATTATCTAAAGTTCTCTCTGATGATAATTCTCCTTTGTTCCAAGGATTAAGAGAAGAAAAGGGCCTGACATATGGTGTAGATGTATCGTTCCCTAAAGGTGATAAGGCGATGATCGTATCTTCTGTGATCGATGCAAAGAATGTCGACGAATTTATTAAGACCACCGATAAGCTTTTATCCACTTGTGCTGAATCTATAACTCAAGAGCGACTTGATGATATAAAGAAAGCTATAAAGACGAGTATCGACGATATGTTTGGAGAACCTACTACTTATGCTTTAGCTTTGAATAAATCAGTTTTGAATCAATCTCCCTCGACTGCAGATGAATTGATGAAATTATATGACAGCATTACATTGGATGATGTCAAAGATGCTATAAAGTCATTGAAGAAGGTTGGAAGCTTCACTGTCAATCCTTCTAAGGAGAACTGAAATGGATAAGTATTATTTTAAAAGACTTAAGGTTTCTTTATATGAAGGAAAAACAAAGGATGGATTGTCTTATGTTTTAGCTCCTTCAAAAGCTAGCAATATTAAATATTTTGGAATATTGATTCCTAAAGGTGGTCTCATGGATGAGGTAGAAATAGGAGGAACAAAGATTCCTGCTGGCATCGCACATCTTTTGGAACATAGATTGTTTGAAACCGCGCAGGGAGATACTTTGAAGAAGTTCTCGACTCAAGGTGCTTTCGCTAACGCCTATACGACTCAATCTTGTACATTCTTCTATTTTGCTACATCTCAAGGCTATGAAGAACCATTGAACACTTTGTTTTCTATGTTCAAGTATTTTTATCAAACAAATGAAAAACTAGAAGCAGAGAAGCCTATTGTTTTAGGTGAATTAGCATCCGGACGTGATGACCCTAGTTATGTTTTCGATAGACAAATGGTCAAATCACTTTATTTCTCTTCTCCTTTGAAAGAAGAAATCATTGGAACAGAGAAATCTCTTCAATCCATCCATTTGTCTTCTGTAAAGAAGTTTTATGAACAATACTATTCTGTCGAGAATTTGACTTTCTTTGCTGTCGGTGATTTCAATCCTCAAGAAGTTGTTAAATTGTTGAATAAGGCTGGATTACCATCATTTAAGAAATTACCTGTTAAGAAATATCAAAACGATGAGAAATATGACAAGGTTGCTGAGCCATATACTGAAATCAATTCTCCAGATGGTCAGACTTATTTGGGTGTGGGAATCAAATTTCCTCGTAGACAAGAACTATATGAAAAATTTGGGGATGATCTATTTGCTTTCTATGAAATGGCTGGAGATATGATTTTCTCCTCAGTCCATGAATCGATAGCAAAGATGAGAGATGATGGATTGATTATTTTCAACAATGGTCATTATTTAGAAGAAGCTGGAGAAGATACATATATGACTGCATTCTTCGAAACTAATTCACCTGATAAGCTTAAGAATGCTTTGGAGAAACATTTCTTGGATTTGCCTAAGGCTTATAAATCGATGACTTCACCATTTAGATCCATGCAGCTTTCTTTCTTAGGATCCAGTATCGAAGATGTCGGTGATAGCGAGGACTATTTGACTAATTTAATCGATGGATATTTGAATCATTTCGCATGGCCTGCTTTGGTCAACAGAGCTTTAGCCTTCAAAAAGAATGATGCCTGTAATTTTGTAAAGGAAGTATGCAGCTTTCCTAGAGCATATGTCTTGTTGAAAGGCAAGAAGTGATGATGAAAATTGGAATTGACAATGTTCTCATTTCAAGAATGAAGGATTTGAATCCGGCTTTTCCAAAGACTTATTTGTCAAAAAAAGAGTACGAAGTTTATCAGAAGTTTGTTAGTCAAGATAGAAAAGATGATTATTTAGCTTCGAGATTTGCTGCAAAAGAAGCTTTTGTTAAAGCTAGTGGGAAAAAAGATATAAAATATAGCAGAGTTGAGATATTGGATGATACGACTGGAAGACCACATCTATATGTCGATGGGGTCGAAGTAGGACAAGTTTCATTGACTCATGATTTTATTGCTAGTGCGATAGTTCTACTCGACGATTGATTTTATAAGGGAGATATTTATTATGGATTTCTATGCAAAGCTTATATCAAAAGATGCCATTCAACTTTGGGTAAAAAAAGGATTATGGCCTAATGGTAAGGATCCTTATCTTAGACTCTATGATCGCTATAAGCCTGTTTTGACTTTGAAGCCTATCTCTGTAGCTGATCAAGGCGATCACTATATGTATATGCTTCCTGTTCAATATGATTTCAATGTCGATAGCGATTATAGTATTCTTGATATATTGAACAATGTCATTAAATTAGATGTTTCAGTATTGGGTGATTATGATGACTTTGACAAGAAATACAGATATGATGGTCCTTTAGGTGCTGTATATTCAAAAGAAGAGACATCCTTCTATGTGTTTGCTCCTTTTGCTACTACCATGTTCGTTCATTATAAACTCATAGGTCAAGATTCAGTCTCATCTGTTCCTATGGAAAGAATGGAATGTGGTGTTTATAAAGTCACTATCAAAGGTGACTTGGATGGTGCAAGTTATTTATATGCAGGTTGCAATGGAGGTAAGTTCTTTACTTCTACTGACCCTTATTCCTTTGGGTTGTCATCCAATTCACGTTATTCTTTTGTCATCAATCCAGAAAAAGTATTATCCCGTCCTTTGAATAAAGAAAATCTAAGTCCTTTGGATTTGACTAAGATGTCCGTTTATGAAGTAGACGTCAGAGATATGACTTCATTGACTGATATCCAAAACAAAGGAACTTATCTAGCTTTGACTAAAGAAGGTTTAAAGACTGAAGACGGATTCCCAATTGGATTGGATTATTTGAAATCATTGGGTGTAACTCATATTCAAGTGTTACCTGTTTTGGATTTCCAAACTATCGACGACGATGATCCTTTCAAGACTTATAACTGGGGTTATGATCCAGTTAATTACTTCACCCCTGAAGGATCGTATTCAACAGAACCTAATGATCCTTATAAGAGACTGTTCGAATTGAGAGATATGATTGCTGGGTTCCATAAGAATGGATTGAGAGCTGTATTTGATGTAGTCTATAACCACGTATTCAACAAAAATACAAACTCTTTAGATATTCTTGCTCCTGGATATTACTTTAGAAAGAATAAAGATGGTTCTTTATCTAATGGTAGCTTCTGTGGAAATGATTTGGAATCTAGACATTATATGTGTAGAAGACTTATCAAAGATTCTTTACGTCATGCAGTTGAATTTTTCGGAGCTGATGGCTTCAGATTCGATTTGATGGGACTCATCGACTCGACAACGATGAAAGAAGCTTATGAGAGTTTGAAAAAAGACTATCCTGATATGGTTTTTTATGGAGAAGGATGGGATATGCCTACAGCATTGCCTTATCAAGAAAAGACTTGTGACGGTAACGGATTATCATTACCTGACATCGGATTCTTCAACGGATTCTTTAGAGAAGCTTCGAAAGGAGGAATAGGTGATTCCATTGGCTCTTGTGGATATTTGGATGGAGATTTAGGAAAGATTGAGGATTTTAAATACGCGTTTGCTGGAAGTGTTATGGATATGGGTAGAAGACCGATGTTTGTAAAGACTTCTCAATCTATTAACTTTGTCGAATGTCACGACAATGAAACTTTGTTCGACAAGATTGAATATGTCTGCAAAAATGAATTGCCAGATGAGAAAAAGAAACGCATTAATTTGATAAACGCATGTACTGTATTCGCTCAAGGAATTCCATTCTTCCATATGGGACAAGAATTTGGTGGAACTAAAAGAGGATATGGCAATACATATAATGCAGGAGATGAATTGAACGGCTTCAACTATGATTTAGCAAGTCAAAATCGTGACATGATTAAGTTCTTAAGAGAAGCCTTGGAATTGAAAAAGCAACTTCCTATTAGCTTCTTAGAACGTGAAGATATCGTCAAGCACATATGCTTTGAAAATATTGGACATGGTGCTTTGAAGGTTACTTATAATTTTGATGATGGTGAGGCTTATCACATCATCATCAACCCATCCAAGGAAACTTTCTCATATAATTTCAGCAAATATGTAAAGATAATCTTCAATGGAAAAGGTAAAATTCCTTCCGGATGTGATTTTTATTCACAGCTTCTTATAGTTCCTGCTATTTCATTTAATATTTGTTATCAGCGAAAAGATTGAACAAAAGGAGGATTGAAATATGCCTAGTGTAATGAGACTTGTTTGGCCGTTTATATTTAGAGTAGCAACAAAAAGCCCTAAGATTTATACATATGCAAACCATCCGGAGAAGGCACCTTTGGATGTTAGATACAATTTATGCAGGGAAGCTGCCCTTTCACTTTATAGACCATTTAGAATTAAATACATTATCAAGGGTGAAGAGAATTTACCTGAAGGAAGAGTATTGTTCTGCCCAAACCATCAATCAGATTGGGATTGTGTTTCTATGTTGATGGTAAATAAGAAACCAGCAGGACTTTTAGCTAAACTCGATGTTTCTAGAATGCCAGTCATCGATGGTGTATTGAGATCTGTCAGTGGTGATTACATCAATAGAGGTTTTCCTCTTTCAGAATTGAGAACGATAAATAGTATTGGAAAAAAATTAGTTGCTAATCCAGATATGTCCTATTTCATTTGGCCTGAAGGGACTAGGACTCCAGATGTTGTTCATCATACATTGAGTGAATTTCACTCAGGTGCTTTTAGAATCGCCCAAACATCCAAAGCTCCGATTGTTCCAATCGCCCTTTTTGGAACATATACCTTGTTAGATTTCAAATCTAAGGATAAAAAAGTATATCCTATTCAGATATCGTATTTGAAGCCTATTTTTTATGACGAGTATAAAGACTTGAAACCTATTCAAATAGCTCAATTAGTTCAGTCGAGAGTCGATGAAGAAGTTTCTCGTCAAAGAGAAGAGCAACCTAAATTAGAAGAATATTGGAATAGACCTGAGAATGTCAAGATTTATAAGAAAGAATCCAAGGCTTGGTATAAGGCTTATTTGAAGGAGCGTAAAGCACAAAAGAAGGAAGAAAAGCCTCGTATTAAAGAGTGGAGAAAGACTCATCCTCTTCAACCTAAAAATTCTAAACCTAAAATAACTAAAGAGCAAAAAGCTAAGATTCAAGAAATGCGTGAGGAAAGAAATCAATTGGTCGAAAAATTCAAAGAGCAAGGGCGTTTAGAAGAAGAGGAGAAGAGAAAACAAGAATCTTCTTCTAAATAATAGCTATGGATTATAGAAACATATATCAAGTTATTTTAGATATATTGGAATCAAAAAATGATTCCAAATTTAGCAATGTTTTAAAAGACATGAAGGTTGCTTTTCCTGATGGATCTAAAGCAGCTAATAATAAGCTAATTCTTGATTTGTTTTTGTCGACTGGGAAAGATATAGTCGAATCGGAGTTTGGCTATTCGACTGTTGTTAAATTTATAAAAGATGAATCGATCTCTTATCCAGAGCTTAATGATTTAATAATCGATAAGTCTGATTATATCAACAGATGTTTGGATAAAGAATCTTCTACAGCTTATTATCTTCTTTACTGGACTTTTAAGATGTTTTCAATGTTATATAAACCTGATAGATATCTTGATGAGCTTGTAACTACTTTTAAACCTATTTTGGATGATCATGGAAAAGAGATAATGAATCCATGGCTTTTTCATTTCATGGATGGATATAGAACTTATTTTTTTAAGGAATTTGAGAAGAGCCCAGCCACAAATAATGACGGATATAATTATGCAGCTTCATGGTTGTTCGGTGCTAGTCACATGACTCAGACGATAATGCTGAGATTTGGTCTATCTTATTGGAAGAGTGTCTATCCTCATTTTGAATGGTTTTCACCAAGAAATGATGATAAGTTTGAAATCAATCCTAATTTTTTAGCTAAGACTTTAGCCTATAAAGATGGGAAAGAAATTAAAGAATTCTTACCGATCTTTATTTCTTTTGGACATCAGATTACATTCAATTATAAAAATCATTTGTATAGTATTAAATTCCTATATTCTGATGTAGATGAAGACGATATCGTATTGATGATGGACGGAAAAGAATATAAAAGATTTGATTTCTTGGATGATTTTATAAAGGACAAGTCTATAGACGGTCATGGAATTATGGATGTATTTGATGATTGTCTCAATGTGACCATAGAAATAAAATAACAATTGATCGATGAATGAAAAAAACACCAAAGGGTTTAACCGATGGTGTTTTTTAGTCTAGTTCAATTAATTTCTTCTTATCGATTTTTCCTACATTTGTAAGAGGCAATTTGTCGATGACTGTTATCTTTTCAGGAACTGCGTATTTGATCAATTCATTAGACAAATTTTCTCTTACTCTTTTTACTAATTCACTGGTATCAATATTTTTAGAACCTGACTTTATGAACAAGTGTACATATGGATGATTGGGGTTATCTATATATACAGCAGCACAATTTTCAACACCTTCAATCTTATTGGTCATGTCTTCTATATCGGCTGGGAATATATTGAATCCAGCGATTTTGAACATATCTTTTATTCTTCCTTTGATGAATAAGAATCCATCCTCATCGATATAACCTTCGTCGCCTGTTAAAACCCATCTAATTCCATTTTCATCAGTCACAAAGGTTTTATCGGTTGCTTCTTTGTCGTTTAAATAACCTAATGCTAAGCAAGGAGCTGAAATACAAATTTGACCATTTTGATTTGTGCTTAATGTGTTACCATTTTCGTCAATCACTTTAAGTTTGACATCTGGGAATGGCTTACCGACGGAGCCGGGTTTTCTATCAAAAATTCTATTTACTACAACCACTGTTACTGTTTCAGTTAAACCATAACCTTCTAATAATCTACATTTTGAATTGTTCTTTTCCATGATGGAATCAAATTCAGTAAATACTGTCGGGTTAGTCTTATCTGCACCGATGAACGCATGGGTTAGATTTGAGACGCTAGGATCATTTAATGTTTTTCCTTTTAGCATTCTTTTAGCTAAATAAGGAACTACTATTAAATATCGAAGTTTTCTAGCCTTAATAAGCTTTCCTATTTCTTTCTCATTATATGTAGCCATTAAGTCTGAGGTTGCATAGTTGGTCAAAGGTGCGTGAACACCCATTGCTAAACCAAAGCCATGGAACATAGGCAAGAACCCAAGCATTCCAGATCCTTTGCAATATCTATATTGATCACCTAAGATCCAAGCTACATTTTCTCCTTGATAGTTTACTGCTCTATCATTTAATACGACGATTTTATTTTTTCCTGTTGTTCCACCACTTTGTAAATAGAAAGAGGGTTTATATTCATCAGTGTTCCTTTCGATTGGCTCCTTTGTGAAAGGAACTGAGGTTAAATCATGGCCTTTGCTTCCTTTTAGTTTTGATGCATAGGCTATTGGATAGAAGAAATCTTCGATTGGACTTAATTCATTCTTTGGACTTATTGTATAAATAGGGCATTGTTTAATACCTTTGTAAATTGAGTATCGTTGGTCTAATACAAGTAATAATTTTGCTTTGGTCTTTTTTAAATCTTCTTCCAAAGCTTTAGCAGGGATTAAAGGATGAACTATAAAATTTATTGCACCAATACTATTCACAGCATACATTGCAAAGATTGAGCTTGGGATATTAGGTGCAGCAATGCAAACTACATCATCCTTTCTTATACCTAGGTTATAGAGACGAGATGCATATTTATCAACTTGATCTTTCAAATAATCATAGGAAAACTCTTTTCCTCTAAATCTCAAAGCTACTCCGTGATGACGCGTACTAATTAGTGCGATTCTTCCCCATACAGTATTTTCAAATGCCATACCTTTTTCCTCTTTATTCGAAAAATTTCACTTATTATATATAGATTGTATTTAGATTGTATCTTATTTATCAAATACTTATTCTATAACCGAGTGCAAATAAAATCGAAATCACAACAATCCAAATTATAGGTTGATGAATAATATAGACTAAGAATGTATGCCTTCCAATTAAGCAGACAGGTTTATTCCATTTTCCATCTAACTTTGGTAAGACGGATTTTTTGCCTCTCTTACCATCATATAGCCATTTTCCAAATGCAATACCGACTAATATTTTCCCCATATTCGGTAAAAGACCGAAGTCATCGTTGTATGTATAGGCAAATCCCAATACTACTTTCATAAAAATTGATGGGGTTAACATAGCGGTCGAATAGACTCTATAAACTATTGCATATTCTATATACATTCCATATCCAGTCATTCCCAGTCCGATTATTAATAGAACCCAAGGTGATTTCTTGATTTTTATGTATTTGCATATCAGTTCAAATATGGAATAAATTAATAATGATAGACCCATACAATGTAGGATGCCGAATATGATTGTCATATCATCACCTGTTGTAATTGAACCTAGATATGTTACTAAAGTAATTAATAAAGCGACTAATGAAATTTTTATAGACCTTAATAAATTGGAATGTGACAAAGAACACGATACACCAGTTATAAATAAGAACCCACCAGAAAAGAAATTTACAAAATATAGCATATAGTCTTTTCTTAGAATTTCGTTACAAATTCTAGACAAGTTATTTAGGCCGACATAAATTGAAGACATCTCGTACCAGTTGGAGAAAAGAGTTGGAAAGAAAGTAAAGTCCCAAGCAAAATGATAGAGAATAACTCCGAAGAAGAAAAAGCCACGTAAAAAATCAATTTCCCAAATTCTTTGTCCAGTCTCTTTATTCTTCAACCCTTCTATTGAGTTTCCTAAATTTAATCTCTCTAAAGTAGGGCTTTTGCTTATTTGATATTTATTCATATTTGAAATCATATCACTATTTTCAAGAATCTATTATCACCTTCATAATTTTAATTCTTATTGAATAAAATTATATCAATGAGTATTTTAAATCCCATACATTAATAAGGAATGAGTAATAACCTATTTATATATATTTCCATTATGTTAAAATAAATTGCCGTTTAGGGATTTATTAATGCAAACACTAGAAATTATTTCTTTGATTGTTACTATAGTTTGTCTTCTATCATTTTCATTGGTTTTTACATTTTTATTTAGACATTATTTTTTATCTCAAATGCATACCATAGAGAATGGCGAAGATGATTTGTATCTTTTAGACAATGTAATTGAAGAAACCAAACGTGAAAAAAGCAAGAGAAGAAAAGCAATGAGAATTGTCGGAAAGGTTATTTCCTATTTGATTCTTGGAGTTATTGCTGCTTTCTTCATTTATTCCTTGGTTAACAGATTTACATCTGGTGTGACTATGATTGGGGATAAGGCGATGGTGGTCATAGGTTCTGGATCTATGAGTCAACAAAATGAAGCAAATACGTATTTGAAAACTAATAATTTGAATAATCAATTCAACACGTATGACATTATTCAAATTCAAAAGTACAAAGATGTAGATCAAGTGAAGCTCTATGATGTTGTAGCTTATAGAAACGATGAAAATATTGTGATTGTTCACCGTGTTATCGAAATTAAAGAAACTGATGGCACCAAAACATTCATAACTCAAGGTGACTCTAATAATGCTTCTGATGTTGGATCTCAATATAAAGAATCGCTTTCTTATGATCGCATTGTAGGTTATTACACAAACTTTAGAATTAAAGGAGTTGGAGCGTTCATAGTGTTCCTTCAAAGCAATTCGGGAATTATTACTATTTTCTGTGTCTTATATTGTTTTGGTATGTATGAATACTATAGCGATAAATATCAAAAATCCATTTCTAAAAGAACTGATTTCTTATTGAACACATTACCATTTTCAGCGGAGTATGACAGCAGTGAAGATGTCGAACAGACATCTTATGAAAAACTTGTGTTCAAAGGTGAATCGTATTTATTTGCAAATGACAAGCTTATCGAAAAAAAGAAAGTTGATGATGAGACTGATATGGGTGAAGATAAATCTGAATCTGAGGTTTCTAGTGATGGCTCTTAGGGTTGATTATAATTCTAAATAAATCGCTAGTGTTTGTAAGTTTGTTTAAAGATAGGAGAAAATAAAACATGAAAAAAGTTCATATTACAAGAAAGAATTGGATAGCAATATCAATGGTTTTCCTTTATTGTTTGTTGTTTGTTTGTATTGCTGGATGCTTGGATGCTAAGAATTCAATATTCAGTTCAAAGAATCCCATACATATGATGGCTGAATCATTGCTGGGATCGAAAAACATGATAAATGCAGAATTCAATGCATGGATTATGATTTATTTGTTTGCTATATATGCATTTGTCTTTGCTGCAGCATTTATATTTGAAATGAGAATGGCAAAATTCTATGACAATAAAATTCACACAAGAAAATGGGTGATTACATATGTAGTAACCGGTTTGCTTTGTGCTGCATTATGGCTTGGAATATCACTTGTTTGTCAACTTCCTATTGGAACTGATTCAGTCACTTTTGCTAGCAACCTAACGCTTAGTTTCAAGTTCTTAGGTGAAGTGTTATTGTTCACATTGATAATTGGAATCTTTGTTGCAGCGTTTATATTTTCAATATGTGCTATTTTCATTAACTTTAGAAACATCGATAAGCCTTATAGATTCTTTAAACCTGAAGAATATGATGATTTCGAAGAACAAAGAGACGAAGAGGTCGAAAAGAAGAGAGAAGAACAAGGAGAATTGTCTGATATTCTTGGTGTTGATCTTCCTAAAGTAAATACAAATTGTGTTTCTTCTAACAATGCTGGGGCTAATGGTTCTACAAATGAAGTGTCTCTTGGAACCAAAGAATATGTTTTTCCTGGATTATGCTCAATAGATAAGGAGTCGCTGGATACAATTTCCGCTCAAAATATTCCTGAAAACGGCATTTCTTTGAAGGATATGGCAGATAGATTTAGAAATTATTTAGCTAAACAAGAAGGATTATATTTTGACATAAGAACGATTCGTTCGTTCCTAGCTGGTCTTTCTGTCTCTAGATTGATTATTTTGGAAGGATTGTCAGGAACAGGAAAATCATCAATAGCTCGTTATTTCTCTACATTTATCGGAGAAGATTCATTCTTTGCTCCGGTTCAGGCTTCATGGCGTGATAGAACTTCATTGTTAGGTTACTATAACGATTTCTCCAAGCGTTATAACGAAACACCTTTTATTCAAAGACTATATAAAATGACCTATCAATCGAATCATGTTAATATTATGGTTTTGGATGAAATCAATATTGCACGTGTCGAATATTATTTTGCTGATTTTCTTTCTATTTTGGAATATCCAAAGGATAAGTGGATTTTGAATATTATGCAATTGCCTTATGGATTTGAGGCACCTGAGCATTTGATAAATGGTGAATTACATATTCCAGAAAATACATGGTTTATCGGAACTGCAAATAAAGATGATTCAACTTACACAATTACTGATAAGGTTTATGACCGTGCTATTACTATTTCTTTCGATGGAAGAAATGAGCCTTTTGCTGTCGATGGTGATGCTGATCCTATTATGATTTCCTACGATGATTTAAGCAAAAAGTTTGATACTGCTAAATCTACCGTGGAGAATAGAATGAGTGAAGATGACTATAAAAAATTCTCTACTATCACTGACTTTGTAAATGATACATTCGATATCACATTTGGTAACCGTATTTTAAATCAAATCGATGACTTTGTTCCTGTATTTGTCGCTCTCGGAGGAACTAAGGAAGAAGCTTTGGATTTCTTGTTCTCTAGAAAAGTTATTTCTAAATTGGATGGAAGATTTGAAGATTATGTCAAGGAAGGATTGAGTTCATTGTTGTCTTTGATCGACGATACTTATGGCGTCAATTCCTTTATGCTAACTAGAAGTGAAGTTAAGAAATTTATGAGAAAGCTTTAATCTTTGTTATATGGACTTGAAAACTAAGAAAAATGTTGGTGTACTGAGATCGTTCTACTCCAGGACTTGGAGCGTGTTTTCAAAGCCTACAAATTTTAGGAATCTCAAGGATTTAATAAAGAATAAGCAGTATATATTGCCTTCTGATGAAGAATTAAATTTCAAAGATGCCTTAGATAAAATAGATTCTTTAACAAAGGTTTTGGAAAGAATCTTATCCATCGTTAGAAAGCCTGTCTTTAAAACTGATAGTGAAAGATTGGTGAAGAGAAGTGATTTAGTATCAAGCCTCGACCAAAAAGGTTTTATCGATACGATGAGAGATATTTCTCTTTGGAAAGAAAAAAATGGTGAAAAAACCCCTGAATTTGTTCATACTAGTGAATCTATAGATTCTGTCATTATGTATGAAAACAAGTTTATTTGTCTACTAGTAGATTTACTGAGCGAAGACATCGATGATTTCTCTTTAATGGAAGAAGATTATTTCTCTTCGCTGGCTGAATCTTATGAAATGCCTTCTTTAACTTATTCATCTCATTCATTCTTAAATGAATTACCTTTATTTAAAGGACCTATCGATAGAGAATTCTATGATATTCCTGACAAGAGACCGGACTTCACTGAAAAACTAGGCAAGGCCAAGAAATATATTAAGTTTATTAAATCTAGCAAATTTTATAAATCTGTTTCTCCTTATAAAATTAAGAAAGACATAATTCCTACAAATGTCTTGATTCATAACCCTCTTTATTCTTACTGTTATAAATTTTATTTAGATAATTATTTGAATCAAAACTATCCTTCTGATTGTATGGATAAAAGTTATTTCAACTTTATTGTCTTGAGGCTGTTGAACTTGTTGGACACATGTGGTGTTGATCTAGATGGACAAATATTCAAAATGAATAAGGATGGCTTTATAGAATTTAATCCTATCGTATTTGTGAAAGATCAGATGACTTACTCATTGAAAGAAGGAGCTGATCTATCGTTGATTATTGATTTAGATTACAAAGGTGAGCAGAGTAGTTCTATAATCCACATGATTAGAAAAGTTGATAAAAAATCATTAAAGCCTATTAGAACTAAAAAGAAGAATGATGAGAAGATATTTGATAATTCTATTTTTATAACTGCTTCTAACAAATCTAATTATTACAATAAGATTCTTGTATCTTCATATTATAAGAACGATCAAACTAGTCTTATGAATCTAATAAAAAGTTTAGGACTTGTCTTTAAAGTGAAGAACATATTCGAAGTCTGCCCTGTATGTGGAAGTAGGAATGTTTATAACTTTGGAACTAAGGCTCATTGCTTGAATTGTGATTCCAGTATGTCTTATTTTAAAAATGAAGATGACTCATTTAATCTCTGGGTAAAGAGTATTTTAAGAAAGGAGGATTGATCTATGGAAGAAGAAAAGAATGAAAAAAATCCAACTGAGATAGAACCGATTCTTCAAGTCGAAAAATTGGTTAAATCCTATGGTAAACGTGTTGTTGTAAATGAATTGTCATTCATAGTTAATCCAGGTGAATGCTATTGTCTTTTTGGTAAGAATGGTATTGGTAAATCAACTACTTTGGATTGTATTGTCGGTTTGAAAACAAAGAATGACGGAATCGTTAAATTGGATGGATTGGATTTGGATAAAGATCCAATTAATTTTAAATTGAATTTAGGATATGTTCCATCGGAACCTATCCTCTATGAGATGATGACAGGTGAGGAATATTTGAAATTCATCGGTTCATCTTATCAGATGATCGATGAGGTATTCCATAGGAATTATCAGGCGTTGCTGATCAAATTTGATATGCCTGAATCTGATATGAAGAGACGTATCAGTGAGTATTCTCATGGTATGAAACAAAAAGTGGCATTGATGGCTTCTATCATCCATAACCCAGATCTTTGGGTGTTGGATGAGCCTACAGTCGGATTGGATATCATGGTCTATAAGACTTTGGTCGATGTCATAAATGACTTTAAGAGAGCTAAGAAAGGAATTTTAATAGTTTCACATAGTATAGATTTCATTTTTGATGTGGCTACAAAGGCGTGTCTTTTGAATAACGGTGTTATTCAAACTACCTTTGATTTAACATCTCGTAATCCTTATTTGAAGACGGATATGAGGAATTTATTCTTCTCTATATATAAAGGAGATAAAAAATGATTATTGAGTTAGTCAATAAGGAATTTAAATTGGCTAAGGCTAAAAGTGGCAATAAATCCACTTTGATAGCTATTTTGTTAAAAGCTATAGCAGCTTGTCTTTTGATTGCTCTAATTTCTTATTTGACTTATTCATTAGATACAAAGATTAGCGCTTATTCCTCTGACTCTAGTTTTGATTTTTTAGTTTTTTCTATTTTTATTATGTTTATTCTAGGAATAATAGAAGGATTAGTCAGAGCTAGAAAAGTAATGTTCGACAAGAAAGATTCTATGATTCTTGCTCCTTTATGCATAAGTACTGATAGTAAAATCATAGCTAAGATGATTTATGTCTATTTATATCAAGTGATAGAGTCTTTTATAATGTCTTTTCCTATCCTTGTCACTTATGGAGCTCTTAGGCAATTTATCCCTTATTATTACGTCTTTTGTATTTTATATCCATTCATTATTTCCTTATTTTCAATCGGTGTGATATTTACTTTAGTCGTACTGGTACAAGTTATATATAAGTTTCTTCAAAATAAAGAATGGCTCCAGTTTATTTGTGCTAGTTTGATAGTCGTAGGTCTTTGTTATTTATATCAAGTTTGTTTAAACCTCTTTCTCAAAGTGTTAGATAACTATTCTTTTAAGGATATATTCTCTTCTATATTCATTAAAGCCATAGATGGTATGTGTCCTTTCCTTCTTCCTGTTTATTCTATTCTTTCTCCCGTTATAAAATTTAAGAATATTCTTTCTTGTGTATTGATCTCTTTAGGTCTTCTTCTCTTGTTTTTGGTAATCGGATATTTCTTGTCTATTACTTTTTATACGATCATAAATCAAAGAGATGATCACAATAAGAATAAAACCGGTGGAAAATACAAGTCTATAGGCGATATGAAGAAAGGTCTTATTAAGAAAGAATTGATGCTTATCTTTAGAAATAGTGGAAACACATTTTCTTATACTGCTTTGTTGATAATGCTGCCTTTCTTATCCTTTGCTGTCTTATCTTCTATAAACACAATTCTCCAAAAGAATCTTAGAGTCTTATTGATGTTCGTTCCAGACATGATGACTTTGATACAAATGTTATTGCTCTTAGAGTTTGTTTTAGTCATTCATTCAAGTGGATCGTCTTCTTTTTCTATGGAAGGTCAGAATTTGATGAATGTGAAGTTGTTGCCAATCAATGATAAATTGATTACACTGACTAAAGTATTAATTCCTTTATCTTTGACTTCTATTTCATATTTTGTAACTGTCCTGGCTTGTTATTTGACTGATAACATAACCTTATCGTCATTCTTTTTCTTCTTGTTTATAGGATTGTTGCTATTAGTTATAATGAATTTTGGCGGTGTCGTCATGGATATGCATGATTTAGGTGCGGTGAAGAAGAAATTCTCTACTTTGTTTTCATATAGTGTAATAGTTTATCCGATGTTGTTGGTGTTGGTTGATATCGGACTTGATTTCACGATTATGAAAGGAGTTGGAATATTGTATTTTGATTTAGGTTTGACTTTTATTTTATCTATTCTTGTCGTGGTTTTCTTCTTAAAGAAAAGTTCTACCTATTTTAAAAAGATGGAGGTTAGAAACATATGAAAAGAAAAACTTTAGTCATCCTTCTTATCATTCCATTCCTCTTGGGTATTCTCTCTTTTGTGACAGTGACAATTTTGACTCGTGCTGTTGCAGTAGATATTTCAGATATATCTTGGAATTATAGGCAAAATGAGGGGTTTAAGACTAATAACACATATAAGTTAGAAGCTACTCCCGTCAGCAATCCTAATAATATTTTAGCTGATGGTAATGATTTGATTTGGTTTTTATCTAATTCATCTTCGGATGATGTGGCAGAGATTGTGCATAATGATGATAATTTCAATCTTAAAGTCAATAAAGAGGGCGAGATAGATGTGACTTGTTCTAACGAGAAGAAGACTGTTTCTAAAACTTTCCACGCATATTGTTATGATAAAGGTGTGATCATCGTCAATTATAAAGGAAATGTAAGTGGACAAAGTTCTAAATCATACTTGGATTTTGGTCAATACGATCCCTCTTATTCTTCATTGGAATATGATGGATTACATACAGTCGCTTCAAAGGTTAAACTCGATATTCAATGCGTCATAGATACTGACGAACATAGTTCCTATATGGTTTTATCGAAATCGGACAATATATCTTTCGATGATGGCTCCAAGGAGATTTCCTTTAATGGGTATGGAGATGCGTTCATAACATTTGTCAGTTCTTTAGATGATAGTGTTTCAAATACTTATAGATTCAATATAGTCAAAGACGGTGTCAATGTTTATAACTATAACGATTTGTTGATGTGCACCAACAAATCTTCGACTGGTCATCCAGTTGTCATGCAGACGTCGCTAGGATCTTTAGCAGATGTATATGTTGCTAGTGGAGTGGACCCTAGCAATGAAAAAAAGATTTTATATAAAAACGAACTTAAATCAGATGCTAAGACTGACAAACTTTTTGGAAATTATAGCTTTGACACTGATTCATTTTCTTTCTCGAATGAATACTATGAATTTGAATCCACATATCACACAACTTATATCGATGAATTTAATGAGACTAATAAAGATAAAGATGCTTTGATTGAACCTGTTTCAAAGAAATTAATTGCTGGAATAAGAGCGCAAAAAGATTTATATGGGAATGGATTTACCATCAATTTGAATAATCTCGCTTTCCCTAGAAATGGAGCTCCTGATAAGAATAGAAATGGAATTATTGTTCCTGATGCTAATAAGGATTATTTCCATGGGCCTCTTCCTTATATAGGAATAGGTGATATATCGACAAATCCTTTTGTTGAAGCTTATGCTCAAGACAATGTCGGATTATTGTTGGATGGAAACAATATCACTTTAGATAATATAAGGATCCAAAATTCAGATGCACAAAATGATATGTACAATTACTTTTATACTGGTACAGTACTAGAGGTGAACGGAAAAAATAACACTGTTCAAAATAGTGTTTTGTCCAATGGTAAGAATATAATACGTGCATTTTCCACTGATGGATTGACAATAGATAATTCTATTTTGAAAGACTCGGGTGAATTCTTGCTACTGGTGGGAAGTAATTTAGAAAATAAAGTAGATAAAAGCAAAGAAGCTTCTATTGTGATGCCAGATGGAAGTACAAAGACTAGTCAATTCACTAGTTATTACGACAGCCAAGGTGATGCCAATGATGGATTCAATATGGATAATATGGTTCAATCGATTTTGACGGAAGGACTGAGTCAGCCTTCTCAATCATCAGGAAAGACATTTGAAAGTATCCAAAATGGATTAGATAATGATGAGAATATAATCGATTCTAACGGTTCTAAGAAATACGATGCTGTAATAAATGTCAAGGATACATCATTTGCAAATTCAGGTGTATTCTCAATAGGTGTCGAGACATCCTTCAATGGACCTATGATGTATAACGGCTCTCCTACTTCTATCATTGGACTATTAGGAAGCATGGGAATGACTTGCAAATATGATCAAATCGGTGGAACTAGCTATCCCATCAAATTAAATATTACTGGAAATAGCTTGTTCTATGATTGGAAGGACATAGATGATATTATGACTTCAGCATTGATTTATGAGCAACTATCGTTGTTGTTGGCAAGTCTTGGAAAGGACTTTGAGGGAATGTCCATAGATGATTTCTTCAAAGTTAAGGATGTATTAAAAAAATCAGCTGAATCCAACGGATATTTGTATAAAATAAATGATAAGAACTATTTGAATACTGCTGTCGTCTTCTATGGTGGAGGATTGAATAGTTCGGATGTTGAGATTGAATCTTCTGATTCGAATATGATCTTTTCTAAGAAGGAGACACTAGATATGCTAATGTCTTATTTCAGTGGCGGATATACTAATTCTATAGCCGCAGCGTTAGCTAGAGCTGTTCTTTGTGTCACAGGCTCACATCCGTTCTACTTCTATTCGAATGGTAAGTTGAATTTGAATGAAGGAGAAAAGCCGTATCTATTTGATCAAAGTCCATCGGACGACCTCAGGAGGTAAAGGTATATGAAAATGAAAAGATTAATCGCTGTGTTATGTGCTTCTATGTCTATTGGATTGATGCCGTTAGCTTCGTGTTCTTTTTTCAATACTGATCAAGCTTTGCAGATCAAGTCTGTCACTCATGATAGTGATGAGAACGGGAATGTCATCGTTACAATCACTTATACTGATGAAGAAGCTACTCCGACCAAGTTTACTATCCCAGCTGGAATCTCGGGAAAGGAAGGTGTTGGAATCGCCTCAGTCGAAGCAGTTGAAAATGAGGATAAATCCACCACATTGACAATTCATTATACTGATTCAAGCATTGATGATACTATAGTGACAATTCCCGGTCCAAAAGACGGAAAAGGAATATCCGATGTAGTCATAAATCAAGTTGAAGGCAGCAATGATTTGAATGTAACTATTACTTATACTGATGATAGTTCAGACAAATTTACAATTCCTGGTGGAAAAGACGGAATTGATGGTGTTGGAATCGCCGATATTGAAACTAATATCGATGATTCTGGCGACACTGTAGTGACAATTAAATTGACAAATGATACCAGTAAAATTGTTACTATTAAAAAAGGTGAACAAGGTGATTCAATTTCTAGTATCGATATGGTAACAGTCGATAATGCTGATAATGAAGAATTGGAAATGATCAACAATTCTCATAAGAATGATTGGATTTTTAAAGTCAATTATGAGAGTGGTGCTTGGAGTTATTTCTTTATTCAAAAGACTAAAGATGGAAAAGATGGCTCTACTTGGAGATACGGAAGCGATATACCTGCAGGAAGCTTTGGTAATGATGGTGATTTCTATTTGAACATCAGCACTGGTGGGGTTTATACGAAAGAGAATGGAGCGTGGTCTGAGATATTCTCAATCAAAGGCACCTCTTCTAATGAAAGTCAAAAGTATTTTGTTTATTTCAACGCTTTGACTGATGGTAGTGAAACTCTTTATGCCAAGAATTCTGATGGTACTGAAACAGCCCTAGGGACAAATATTTATCCTATTAGAGTCAATGGGGGAAGTTACGTCGATTTGGATGAATTTCCTGTGATTAAGAAAAACGGACATACTTTCAAAGGATGGTACACATCTAGAGATGACGTCAATTCAGGACAATTCACTGACTTAACAATAGTCAATCATGATATTTCTTTGTTTGCTAGATGGTCTGATTAGTTATATTACTATTGGATAAATCATAATGACGACAGCAAAAAAACACAATGTTTTCAAAAACATTGTTCAGTATTTATTTTTACTTCTATACATTGTTTGCGCTGTTTTGATATTTGTAGAAAGTGCGATGCCTGGGAGTAAAAGTGCTAAACAAAGTAATGATTTCACCGGATTGTTTGAGGATGAAATCAATGATAATTATGATAGTCAAAGAATAAAAGAAATAAAAGATTTCGGTGTTTCTTTTTATAAGGATAAAGATGAGTCTATTATTTTAGATTTGTCTAATTCAACTTTCTATGTCGGAGATACTATTTATTATAATTTTACTTATATTCCTCAAGATACTTCTTTTAAAGGAATCAATATTGACTGTGATAGTTCCTTTGCTACAATTGGTGCTGATAATTCAATTACATTCATTAAGGAAAGCCCATCTTTAGAATTGACTTTCACAGCTAGTAAAAATTCAAATCTAATAAAGAAATTCTCTATTGCTGTCGATCCGGTTTTAGCAACATCGATTGAGATTACTAATAAACCATCTGGCGATGAAACTTTCTATGTAGGACAATCATATATATTAAAAACTCATATTGAGCCTAGTAATGTCACTTATACGAGAGTTGCCTTTAGCTCTAGCGATGATACTATCTGTAGTGTTGACTCTGATGGAAGAGTCGAATTTAAGAAATCGGGAAGAGCTATAATTTATGCTAAAATAAACGAATTAGAAGATTCAACAACTTTTACTGTTAAAGATAAAATTGTTCAAACTGTTGAAGTTGAATCTATTTCGGTAAATATAAAATATGAATTATATAGTATGGGTGACTCTATATCGGTCAGCATTAGATATTCACCTGCGAACGCTACTTTTGATTCGACCATTATTCAATTTCCATCAGTGGATGGAATAACTTTTAAATCGATTAAAAGTAATCGAATCAAAATCACATCTAATAAAAATGAGAATAAATCTAATTCGTTTAAGGATTTGAAACTGTCTTATTTGAAGAAAGATGGATCAAAGATTGAAACTAATTCTTTTGATGTCGATGTCATAGAAAAATCAAAATTGACTTCTGATCAAATAGACACATCGAAATTGAAAACCTTTTATACTCCATCGATTCACACCAATTCTCATTATTCCAACATAGTTACCATAGACTCTTTTTCTATTTCTATCCCATATAAAAACATAAATCCCAAAGCATATTTACTGAATAATTACGAAATTGAATATGATTCGACAAAATTAACTTGTTTAAGTCACTCTTATAATTCTTTTACCTTTAAAGCCAAGACTTATTCTGATGTCAGTGGTCAGATCAAGTTTTATGTCGATAAATTTGATACTTCCGATGCTATAGTTTTCAATTATCAGTATCAAAATGACGTTCAAGCTGGTTCTGTCAGTGGAATTTCTTTGGGCAGTTATTTCTCTTCCAACGAATCAGATAAAAATGAATTGCTAGTAAATCAAACTTATGACAATGTCTTTTCTAATATTTCAATTGAACCTGTTAGTTTTAAATACTCTGGATGGACTGTTTCAATCATCGAAGGGGAAAACTTAGTCAAATTGGTCGAATCAAACAATCAATACTCCATCATTACCTATAATCAAACTGGAAATGTTAAGTTTAGATTCTTTTCTAAACTCGATGATTCTATATTTGAGGATTTGAGTTTTAGTATAGTCGACAAGCCTAATACTATGAGAGTTTATGATGAAGGTCACAATCTTCTATCTAACGATTCGACTATCAGTGTAGATTATCACGATTATAAAGCTTTGAATGTCGAATTTGCTTTTAATCGGCAATTCAAAGACGGAACTAAAAATGATGAGTTTTTATTTGATGACGGAACCTATTCTATTTCATCAAATAACGACAATGTTGTATGCAACGATGACAAATTAATATTTTTTGCAAATAAGAAAGGACGTACTTCATTTAAAATAACCTCTCTTCAAAATGATTTATTAAGCTTTGATTTTACAATCGATGTAAATTTCATCGATATTGATAGTTTTGATGTCGTATATAATGCTGGTTATTATCCGGGCGATAACAAGGGGTTGGATGATTTTTCAAAGATTGCTTTGGGAAGTGAATTTGATATCGATGTCAGTATGAATAATAATGCATCAATCAAAGATGTGAGCTTTACTTCATCTGATTCCTCAGTTATTTCTATCAATCAAAATGGAGTTGGAAAAGCAAAGAAAGTCGGTAAATCTACAATTACAGTAACACCTATATCGAATCCTTCTTTGAAAAAGACTAAACAAATTCAAGTAGTCGATACTGTCTCACCTTTTACTATAAATAGTAAAGTATTTAAGGCTGAAACATTCAATTCTATCGATGATGGAAAGAGATATGAAGCTAAATTGTTCTATGGAAAGAACTATAAGATAGGAATAACTACCAAAGAAAAAGTGTCATGTAAAAACTTGAGCTTTGAATGTATGGATTCAAGTGGAAATAAGACAAATAATATTGTCAGTGTTGATAAATTTGGAAACATTTCTTTGTTGGATATTGGAAAAACAACACTCAAAGTCACTTTGGGAAGTGACGATACTTTGGTGAAATATTCAGTTTATATCGATTTGACTATCGATAGAGATATAAGTGTGATGTTCTCTTCCTTGGCAAAGAAGCTAAGAAAACTGGTCGGTCATTATTTGTTGTTTGCAGTTTTTGCCTTCCTCTCAGTCGTATTTATATTCCTTGCAACTAATAAGATTAAGACGATGCTCATCGGTTTAGGAATATCTTCTGTTCTTGGATTCTGTGTTGCGGGTTTTAGTGAATTGACTCAATTTTATACGCCAAATAGATCAGCTCAATGGAGAGATGTCGGAATTGATTTTGGGGGATATATGACCACTATTGCAATATTTTTGATCTGCGTAGGAATATGGGAATTGATCAAGTATTTGGCTAGAAGAAGAAAAAACAAAGTCAAAAAAGAATAAAGTAGAATCTCTTGTTTTGAATAGTTGAAACTATAAAGAGATTTATATTTCTCTTTGTATAGAAACCTCTTGTTTTTCTTTATTATTTTGGCCTATAAGAAAGTATAATAATAAAGTATGGAATATCCCGAAACTATGACTTGTTTTTTGTCGTAGATTTCATTTAATTTACAAAGGGGGATACTAGTTTGGATAAATTAATGACCGAAAATAACAATGCACGTCTTTTCGACCGTCTTCCGGATGGATTTTTTGCACCTTTATCCCGAAAGTATAAAGCAGTTTATGCTTATGCTTTAGTCACCTTGTATCATTGCTTAAAGATTTATCGTTCTTCCATCACTCGTAGTTCTTATATGGATGCGTTGAGAGAAAATGGACAAGATATCATGTCTATGTTTTCTATCGACACCGATAAGGACGATGATAGAGAAATCGAAGAAGAAGTCGATGTTAAAGACACTTTATCTGTCGATAAATTCTCTTACGTAGTTAGAAAATTATCTCGTTGTGGTTGGTTTCAAATAGACAAGGATTATAAGACTGGTGTCGATTATATCTATCTTCCGTCCTACTCTATCAAGATGCTCGAATTGTTGGATGAATTGACTAGCGATGTTTCATCTTATATGCCTTTGGTTCATCAAACGTATTCTGAATTGAAACTTGAAGATGAAAAAGAAGATGACTATATGTTTAGATCCTTGGCTAATGCAGTAAAGAATACTGATGAATTGGAATTATCAGTTACACTTTTGCATCACTCGATTATCGTTTTTAATCATAAGTTGACTAATGTATTCAATCCTAACGAAGTATTGAAACAGCATTTTGATGATTATAAATTTGAAGTAGGAGATTCTATTTATCATCCTATGAAGACTTATGATTCTTTAGGTCTTTATTCTAGACCTACTGTTGAAATATTGAATAAGTGGCTTAGGGATGGGAGAATCGTTGCAAAACTAGCTTCTCAAGCTAGAATGGATTCTACCTATTCTTCTCTTTCAGTTTCTGAAGCTACAGATTTAATCATTTCTTATTTGAATAAAGTAATCGATGTATTCAATAGATTGAATAAATCTTTTGATGAAATCGACAAGGCCAATGCCGATTACACTGAGGCTGTTCAAAAGAAGGTTAATTACCTATCGGGTAGCGATAAGTCTATCAAAGGAAAGTTAGAAAAGATAATTTCTTCTATGGCTAGCGAATTGCAGAAGAATCCTAACATCAATGAGGAAAATTCCCCATTGTTATCTAAGATGGTCGATACTGTAGATTATCATAGAGCTTCCATATTTGATGATAGATCTTTGTTCATGCCTTTCAAGAGAACACAAAGAGAAGAGCCGGACCCTATGGAACTTTCTCCTGATATTTCTGATGAAAGCGACGATTTGATGAATGATTTCTTGAACAATGAAGTAAGTCAATTTTCTGAAGCAGCTGTAGAGTCGTTTATGAGAAGGGCATTCGGTTCGAGAAAAGAAATAAAAACTAGTGAGATTTCATTAGTTGAAGATAATGATTTAATTCTATTGATTCTCGCTTTGGTAAGAGCTGAATTCAATACGACATTCTTCACTATGGAGAAAATAGATGATAAGACGATGAACGGACATTATCAAATTCCGGAATATGTTTTGAGGATAAAATAGGAAGGAGCCATTAATTTATGTCATTTCAAGAGGATTACGATAAGCTTTCAACTGGTGAAAAAAGCCAATTTTCTGAAACGATGAACAATCTTTTATATCATTGTTTCATAGTTAGAAAACGTTATGATGTCACTACAGGTCTGGAAAAAATTCAGTACGATTACACTTTTATAGAAAAACATTATTCAGTATTCGAAGAATACTTGGATTTCATCGATATGGTCATTTCAAAAGATGATGACTGCGGCGTCATTTTCCTAAGAAATGCATTGGATAAGAATAGAGAAAGAGTTGATACTGCCACTACATTTGTCATATATACTCTAAGAGATTTCTATGAAGATTCATTAGAAAAACAACCAAATGTATTGCAGGTGGCTATGGATTCTACTCAGCTGAGACAAAAGCTTTCTGACTTGGGATTATCTACTGCCTCTAAGCGTTTGTCTTTACAAACTATTTCCGGAGCTATGAAGACTTTGGCTTCTTTCAATATTATCGCTAGAGGAAGAGGATCCTTCAATGATAACAATTATTCATTCTTCATTCTTCCTTCCATAAAATATATTATTTCTACTTCTAAGATGAACGCTTTGTATAAATTCTTAACCGGTAGTGAAGAACAAAATGAAGATAGTTCTTCTTCAAATGGTGAGACATATGAAAGCACTCAAAACAAAGACGAGTCTAAAGAAGGTGTCGTTACTGCAGATAAAAATGAACCTGTCGGTTTCTAGGAGGATTGAAATATGATAAAGCTCACTAAACTTAGACTTATCAATTGGCATTATTTTACAAATACTACAGTCGATATTGAAAATATAACTTTCTTGACAGGAGCTAACGGAACTGGAAAATCAACTATTATTGATGCTCTTCAAACTGTTCTTTTAGGTGATACGACAGGAAGAAACTTCAATAAAGCTGCTAATGAAAAAACAGGAAGAACATTAAACGGTTATCTCCGTGGAGAAATCAGTGAGACTAAAGATGGTAATGTCGTTTCTCTTCGTCCTGGTCGTTTCACTACTTATATCGCCTTGGAGTTTGCGGATACTAAGAAAAAGACTCAATTCACTTTAGGAATTGTCTTCGACTGTTTCTCAGATGGTCATGACGATAGACATTTCTTCTATTTGAATACAGGATTCCCGTCAAATAATTTCACTAACAAAGATTTGTTAGATGCTAATTCTTCCCCTCGTCCTTTGACTTATAAGGAATTCAGTAGATTTGTGAGTGAGAATTACAAATCTGATGAAGCCAAGTTCTTTGATTCTAATGAGCAGTATCGCCAATTCTTAAAGACTATTTTTGGCAATTTGCCAGATAAGTATTTCTCTTTGTTTAAGAAATCAGTTTCTTTTGTACCTATCTCTGATATTTCTAAATTTATTACAGAATTTGTCTGCGATGTTCAGTATAAAGTCGATATTGTTCCTATGCAGAAGAATATCGAACAATATAGATTACTGGAAACTGAGTCCCTTAGAATCCAAGATAAAATTTCCTTGCTGAAAGACATCCATGAAGCTTATGAGAATTATCACAATATCTCAACTGATATGGCTAGTTTCAACTACATTCATGCTCGAGCTAACTTGGAATATGCTAAGAGACAGTTGGGAGATTATGAATCCAAAGTTGAAGAGCATCGCCAGAGATTGGATTATCTAGTTCGTCAAGTTGCTTTGATAGATGATCAAATCAGAGAACTGAATGCTGAAAAGCAAGACTATTTTGCCAAGAAGACTTCATCATCGGGTTTTAGTCTTTCTAATGAGCTATCTCAAAAGAAGGCTAACTTTGAACGTCAAATCGCAGCATTGAAAGTCTCTCAACAAAATATTTTGAGAGAGTTGAAAAATTATGCCGATTCCCTTTCTAGACAGGCAGTTGATTTCTTATCGGCGTTTAAGAACATCAACCTCGATAGACTTGGAATTGATGATAGAGATAAGGATGAACTGTCAGAATTCAGTGAATTTTCAAATGAAATCTATGATGAATTCAATTCTTTGAGCAAAGCTTGCGATGAACAAAGCGTCGATGTCTTATCTTTGGAACATCTTCAACAAGAGATGGATTCATATAAATCAAAAGGTTATTCTATTTACACGAAGCTAGAACAGTATCTCTATAATTTATCCAACAAAAAAACTGAATTGGCTGTTCAATTGAAATCAGTTCATAGTGGAGCTAAGCCTTTCGGACCTAGATATAAACAAGTTGTTGATGATTTGCAAAGCAGATTGTGTTCTCGTCATCCTGATGCCTATGTAAAGAAGTTCTGTGATTTGGTCGATGTCAACGATCCTAATTGGGCTACAGCAATTGAATCATGTATTGGTGGAAATAGATTCTATGTTTTTGTAAATCCTTCCTATTACAATGAAGCTCAAAGAATCTTGAAAGATTTGATCAACGTTTATGACTTCAACGGAGTTAACATCGTCGATTCTACCAAAGTTATCGAATTTATGAATGAACATCCTGCTAGAGAAGATAGCTGCGCATTCTTGGTGGATTCGAAGGATGAAGGTGCTCAAGCTTATTCAGATTATTTGTTGGGAAAGACAAAGAAATGTGCAAACTTTGAAGAAGCCAGAGAAAGTGGAAATGGTCTTTGTGCCGATTGTACTGGATATAGAGGCTTTGCTACCTGGTATCCTAAACGCGTCACTTCATTGTTCCTTGGAACTAGAGTTTCCCAAGGTTCGGTAGAAGGAATACACGATGAGTATGTCTCTATCGATGAAAAGATTTCTTTGCTCAGTTCTTTGGTCGAAAAGATAACACCTTTGACTATGATGGCAATCATGTCTTCTAACGAAGCTAGAACTTACCGCGATGATTTGAATGAAGTTGAAAACGTTCCAGCATTAGAAGAGAATGTTCGTCGTTTGACAGAACAAATGAAGGAAGGAGCATTATCTTCAGTCAAAGAAATCGATGATAAGATTCATGCTATCGATGAGGATATAGCTAGTTTGAATCAACAAAAAGAGCAATTCACTGCTGAAAAAGGAGAACATACTTCTGAGATTCGTCGTATTCAAAACGAGGTTATTCCTGAGAAGCAAATGGCAGTCAAGGCTGGAGAACAAACTATATCTGCTTTTGATCCTAAAGCTGTTGAGGAATTTTACTTGCCCAGGTATGATAAATTAGCTTCCACCATGGACGTTTCTCAGATTGCAGAAGAAGCAAATAGATTATTTGCCAGAGCTCAATCGAAACAAAAGAGTCTTCGTGATAATTTGATGAAGACTAGAAGTGCTTATGTCACTAAATACAATCTTTCTTATGATACAACAGATGAATCCTCTAATGAGACATTCGATAAAGAATTGGATAGTTTGAGCAATGTCTTGTTGCCTCAATATACTGAGAAGATAGCGCAAGCTCACGCAAATGCTATTAAGGAATTCAAAGATGACTTCATTTATAAGTTGAGAAGTTTAATTACTACAGTTCAATCTCAAATCAAAGAATTGAACGATGCTTTGTCTGATGTGAGATTTGGACGTGATAGATATCGTTTCACTGTCGAACCCAACAAAGACTACATCGATTATTACAACATGATGATGGATCCTTTGCTCTTATCAGCTGGAGATGCTGAAGATGTCTTTATGGAAAAGTACAAGGATTTGATGAATCAATTGTTCTCTTTGATTTCAGACGCTCAGGATTCAACTTCTACCAATAAGGAAGCAATCTTGGCCAACATTGAGAAATTCACAGATTATCGTACATATTTGAACTTCGATCTTTTGGTCAAACGTGGAACTGATGATAATGCTGTCGAATCTTCTTTGGCTAGAACATTTAAGAGACAATCTGGAGGTGAAACTCAAACACCTTTCTATATTTCAATATTAGCTTCTTTTGCTCAGCTTTATAGAGTAACTCAAGATAGCGATACTTTGAGATTGGTCATATTCGATGAAGCTTTCTCAAAGATGGATGGTGTTCGTATCAAAGAAGCTGTATCCTTGCTCAGATCCTTCGGACTTCAAGGACTTATCTCCACACCTGCTGAAAAGCTCAGAGACTTGGCTAAACTAGTCGATGAGGCTTTGGTTGCAATCCATGATGAGAAACATCGTATGTCTTATCTTGATTTATATGAAGATAAAAGAAAGAAAATTGGTGAAATCAAAGCAGACAATATTCAGGAAGAAACTAAAGTGGTAGCAACTGACGATAATACATCCAATTCAAATTCTTAGGCGACTTAACTAAATCCACCTTTGGTGGATTTTTTGATTTTCTTTTGACTATCTATCCACATATATTAGTGATGGAAAACAAATTTATATGTGATAGATGCTCCAACAGTGATGAAAAATATCTTGGAATTGGAGCTGATGGGAAAGTTTATTGCAGAAGATGTCTGCCTTTTTCAGGCACTAAAGTGGATCCGTCTGCCTTTACTATTTCGCCGATGTCTTCACCAAAACTTAGATTAGCTTATCCATTGACTGAAAAACAAGAAGAGATAGCGGTAAAAGTCAGAGAATCATATAAGAAGAATATTCCGGTTTTGATAAATGCCGTTACAGGTGCTGGAAAGACGGAATTAGTCTATATGGCGATGGAAGAAGCATTGAAAGAAGGAAAAAGAGTGGGATTTGCTACCCCAAGAAAAGATGTCGTCTTAGAATTAGGTCCAAGAATCGAAGAGGCTTTTCCTTCAGCAAAAGTCGTGTGTGTTTGTGAAGGTCATACAGATGATTTATATGGACATATAATAGTTTTGACTTCTCACCAATTATATAGATACCCTCATTATTTCGACTTACTGGTGTTTGATGAAATAGATGCTTTTCCATATAGAGGTGATGATTTGCTTCATAAGTTTTTCAAAGACAGCATTAGAGGAACATATGTGTTATTATCTGCAACCCCATCAAAAGATGATTTGAATTTCATTGAAAAAGAAAAAGGAATCGTACTGAAATTGGATGAGAGATATCATGGAAGACCTCTTCCAGTTCCAGTTTTCAAACGATGTTTATTTTTTCAGTTTTTGTATGTTTTATTAGATTTGAAGCGTATGTTGAATCAAGGAAAGCAAGTGTTTGTTTTCGCTCCGACAATCAGAGAAGTAGAAACTCTTTATGAAAAGCTGTCATTGTTTTTATCTAATGGTGAATCAGTATCGTCTCAGGATGGAGATAGAGAGAAGAAAATAAGGGAATTCAAGGAAGGAAAACTCCGTTATTTAGTTACAACTTCTATCTTAGAAAGAGGAGTGACAGTTAAGAATTTACAAGTTCTAGTTTATAAAGCTGATACAAATTATATTTATAATGCAGATACTCTAATTCAGATTGCCGGAAGAGCTGGAAGGAAGAAAAAATATGAGGATGGTGAGGTTGTTTTTTACGGAGCAATTAAGAACAAATATATAATCGAATCGATAGAAAGGATTAAAAAGTCAAATGGAGAACAAGTATTGTAAGGTGTGTTTTAATCCAATTGAGCCAAGTTCGCCTTTGACTGTTTTTCTTTCACCTGTAATTTGCGATTCTTGTTTAGCTAAAAGGAAATTTCATTTTAATAAAGAAAAAATAGGTGAATTAAACATTTTTTCTATTTATTATCATGATGATGTTTTGATGCAATGGCTATATCAATATAAGACTATCTGTGATTATGAACTGAGAAGCGTCTTTTTAACGCCTTTTGAATTATTATTTAAGTTTTTAACTTTAAATAAAGTTGTTATTCCGCTTCCTTCAACTGACGAATCGATTCAAAAGAGAGGATTTAATCATTTGATAGGAATATTAGAATCAGCTGATATTCGTTATTTGGATATTTTGGGAAAGACTCCTGGCCCAGTTCAAAAAGATTTAACCTTGGAAGATAGAAAAAAAGTAAAAGATAGGATTATTATCAAAAAAAGAATTGATTTGTCAAAAAAAGACATCATTCTTTTTGATGATGTCTTAACCACAGGATCGACAATGGTCGGTTGTTTTGAAAAACTCCAGGAATTAAAGCCGAGATCTATTAGAGGGTTTGCTTTGATGCGTCAGCATTATAGCTAAGTTTATATTTCGATTTAAACACGAGTTGTCTGGATTCTTTCTTATAGGCTGTTACAAATCCTTCCGTATCTGAAATTATTCTTTTATAAACTAGAATTTCATCATCTTTGATACATTCTTTTTCATAGTTTATTTCCAATGAGGTGATTCTTTGATTTGAAGTAGGGGAAACAGCATTTGTAATTATATCTAAATAATGGCAGTTATTCATATGTCTGTTGTGATCCAAATCAGTGAATCTAATAGTTTGACTGAACATGAAATCTTTATCTTCAAATTGAATATTGTCCAATGATTTCATCTTATCCTTGTAGATTCTATTAGTATCATCTTGCTCAAAAGGAACGACATCGATGTTGGGACGAACTAATCTTCTGGTTGATAAAGAAACTAGGCACCAATTGGAATTACCGGTGATAAGTGTCTCACCAGTTTCTTTGTCTTTGATGATCAATTCTCTGGCAAATATAAGACCATTTGGTTTATAGGCAATTGTTTCGACAATTACATTTTTAGCTATGATTGGATTTTTTATTACATCAATTTTGGTTTTTGCTAAGACCCAGATCATATCCTTAGATTTCACTGCTTCGTAACCACATCCTAAAAACTCAGAGTGATTTCCAGCGATATCTTGAAATATCTCGGCTATATGAGACATTAAGACATTATCGTTTATATCGTAGTCGGAATAAACAAACTCTCTTTCTTCTTTGTATATACCTGTTCTTTCCATATTAAATCATTTTCTCCAATACTGGAATAAGTTTGAGATAGTCATCGATTTCAGTATATTCAATTTCATCGTTCATTTCAGGATGATGTAGATAATAATTTATCTTGCTCTGGTGCTTTTGATTTAACCAAATCGATTTCATAAAACCAGATAACCAAGATCCATATACATCGGCATAGAAGTTATCACCTATATAAATCGTTTCTTCGTTCTTTGAACCAGCTAGTTTAGCTCCGATTTCAAAGAATCTAGGATTCGGCTTTTTGACACCATATGTCGATGAGGCCATAACAAAATCAAATGGCATATCAGGCCAGCATTGTTTTATGAAATCGACAGTGTGCTCTTCAGAGTGAATGGTATTGGAACATACACCGACCTTTATGTTGTTTTGCTTTAGAAAATTCAATAATGGTCTAAGGTTTTCTACTGGTGTTGGAACTATATGTTGATTATATAGCTTCTCGATTTCTTCATATGAAATCCTCGGCTTGAGATTATGCGATATACAAATATATCTAAATAATGCAATGAATCTTAAATCGAAGTCATTGCAATTCTTATAGTATTCATGCATCAAGGCGTGATAATCTGATTCTAATTGATCGGATTTGATGTTATCGGGATTATCACAAACATCTAAAAGAAGAGTTATTCCTTTGTTTTTATCACTTTCATTATAATGAATAACTGTATCCCAGCAATCAAAAAGAACGGTTTTAAGTTTAGCCATAGTATTCTCCTTAACAATTCGAATTATTATAACGGCATAAGAGAAGTCTTGCTATAATTATTAAGATTTAAATGAACTATGGAAAACAAAAAACCTTGTAAAAAGATAAGTTATCTAGATACATCAAACGATAAAATCGAATTAAAAGTAGAAACGACGGATGGTAAAACATACAGCTTTGATTCATCTACTACATATATTATTTTTAGCGAGAAAAGATTTTTGGTAAAAGGAATTCACCCTTCTTTAAAGATGTTGATCAAAGATTTTAAAGGAATAAAATTCAATAGGATAACATTGAATGGATTTACTCTTCACGATAATGAGTATATGAAGTTTAGATTATCGAATTTTGAAAGAGTAGATCGTTTATTGACTTCTTATGAAAGAAGTGATGCTAGGTCTTTGATGAATGAACAATTAGATAGGGTTAAAGCTGATTCATCTATACCTGAAGAAGACAAAAATATAAAGGCTAAAGAAATCAAAGCTGAGTGGTCTAACGAAATAGCTTATATAGAAGAAGCAAATAAAAAGTATTTAGGTTTGTTTGATGACTTGGAGAAAGAAAAATATAGATCATTTCAAACTAAGAATTTAAAGAGAATTTATCACGCTAAGAAAAGACAACTTAAAAAGAAGAAGTTTTGGATGGATTTCTCTTTTGAGATGCTAAATGGTTGGGACAGATTTTTCCTAGCTCATAAAAGAAAATTTAAAAAAGCTAGGAAAAGAGAAGAACAGCTACAAAAGGTCAAGAAACCTTTGACCATTAATTGTAAGAATGAAAAAGATATTCTTTTAGGCTTAGAAAACTATGTGATTGGTGTTGTCGGACAAGACAAATTCTTATTAGTTGATGAAAGAAAGCATTCCATAGGCGAAAACCTTATATCAATCTTGATGGCAGTCCAAGGAATGAGAAGGCAAGAGGCTTATGATTATTCGATTGAGTTGATGGAAGCTTTAGGAATATTCAAAGCAAAAGAGGTTGTTAAATATAAATCTTATCAATTTATCAACGAAGATTTTCAATTGAAAATACAACTCTCCTATTTATTAGCCTTTAATCCTAAGATTGTTGTGATGGATTGCTCCAGTCTTACAAATAGCCGTCAATTGCTAAAAGAAATAACTACTAGATTGATAGAACTAAAGAAAAAAATGAACTTTATTTTTGTCATATATGACGATGTTATGATGGATAAAACATTTGAACCTAAAGATGTTTTTGTCGTGTCAAAAGACTTAAGCATCGTTAAAAAGGAAGATTAATAATTGTTTTTTTTACAAATGCCTATATACAACATGGCATTATATGGATTTATAAGTTGGTAATTCAAAAAACTCAATATTTATGCAATATAATTGAATTATTTTTTAGACAAATATCAACTTATTTTGAAAATTTATCAAATAAAGAGTGCTATTTTTATACAATTTCCTGAAAAAACAACTTTTAAAACAGGGGTTGCAAGTGGTATATTTATTTTGTATTAGTAAATAGGTAATACAGAAAAGAGGCATTCATGAAAAGAACAGTTTCTAAAATCTGTCTTGCTGTTCTTTGGGCTTTGTCCTTGATAGTTGTGGTGGCATTGATTTTTTTCAGTGTCCCATATCTTAATGATGCTATCACTTGTGGTGGTGTCAACTCGATTGGACAATTCTCTAGCAAGATAGTAGAGCTTGTCGATGGATGGAAACTTCCTGGTCTTTCTTCACAGGGATGGATAGACATCTTCATGGCTTTGATTGTTGTGATCCTTTTAGGAATTTCTATTTGGCCCGCTGTTGTGGCATATAAGAAACCTAAAGCTGTGATTGATAATGATGGCGAGGTTACCACTAAGGCGGCTTCAGTTGAAAAGAACGAAAAGAAACACGGCTTCGGTCATTTTGTCTTGGCATTCTTCGCAATTGTCGTATGGCTTTTGACATTGATAGTGATTTGCGGAATGATTGCTGTCTTTGTTCCTTCTATTAGACTTTCGTTGTATGATTCCCGAACTGTTTTGTATTGGAGAAAGCTAGCTGTTGAGGCTTTGTCAGGATTATCTGGCATCCCTGTGCTTGGGTACTTTGCATTGTTCGTAGTCATCATTCTCGTCGTCTTGATCGCCTTGTCAGTCCTTTTAGGAGTCTTGGCTTTCAAGAAACCTAAGGAAGATGAAGATGAGCTTTTGGCTCAAGAGCAAGCAACTTTGCTCGAAGGTGCTCCTGTTGTTGTTGAACAGGCTAATGTAGAACAAAAAGTTGAGCAAAAACAGCCTATAGAAAAAGTTGTCAAGAATGACATTCTTCACAAAGATGAGAGAATCAAGAGAGGTGTTTTCAAAGGCTTAGCAATCTTCTTATGGGTTGTAGAAGGTCTTATGTTGATCGCCTTGATAGCTGTTGCCATTCCTCCTGTCAGGCATTTCTTGATTGATCATATTACTCCTATTGGTTATTGGGCCTACATGATAGTCAACAATATCGGCTACGTTTGGTTCTACGTGGGTTATGCTCTTATCATGGTTGTTTTAGCTTTGCTTTCTGCTTTGTTTGCATCGATAGGATACAAGAAAGCAAAAGTCGAAACAGCTCCCGATAAAGAACTTGAAGTCGGAAAGAATGATTCCGTTGTTCCTTTTGTTGATTCCAATGGAAACTTTGGTCATGTTGTCGTCAAAGATGATTCTGTCTCACCTTTGAAAAAGTATTCTGATGGAACATTGACTGAGAATCAACTCGACATGGAATTTGATTGGCATAATTATGTTCATCATAAACCTGTTGTTCGTATTGTTTTGGCAGTTGTTCTGTTCTTTGTTGGTGCATTCTTAGTTTTATTGAGAGTAATCTCTTATGGAAGATTTGCTATGTTCAAGACATTAGCTTCATTCGTAGAACCTGTGAACAAATTTATCGATAGATATGTCTTGAACGGATTGTTTGGAGCTTACAAGAATATTGAGATATTCAGCATAGGTTCGCATTCTTTCACCGCAGCTCAACTCCTTGATGGGTTCTTCACTGTGTTGATGGTTTATATCCTTGCTTTCTTAGTCCTTTTGTTTGCTACATTCATCGCTTGGTGCTTTAGAAAGCCTGGTGCAGTCAAGAGAGCAAATAAAGCTCGTGAGAAATATTTGAACAGCATCATTGGACATGACTTCGACAATGAATTCTTACCTTCTGCTTCCTTAAATGTTGGTGCTTCTCAACCTAAGGATAATGCTACTGGTGAAGCTATGGAGATTGATCTTGATAAGCTTGGAACTGGTGTTAAAGGATTTAAATCTATTGAAGGCAATTACGAAGGTAACATTGTCAATGATTCTACTACTTCAATTAGTTTGAACAGTTTTGAGAGTGATGTGTTAATTCTCGGTAAGCCTTTGTTTGAATCCATTGCTGATGTCAAGGTTCAAACAAAAGCTCCTGCTTATGAAAACATTGAAGAGTTTGCCGATGGTCAAGGCAATGTCACTCCTGTCGATGAAATCAGACCTTCTGATCGTGAGCCTAGCTATTGGTACGATAAGAACGAGCCTGTGGCTTGTGAACCTGTCGTTGAAGAAGCTAAGTCTGATAGACCTTCAGATAAGACTCCTGACTACTGGTATGATCGTAATTTTGTATTACCTATTCAGCAACCTGTTATTTACGAATCTGCCACAGCCGCATCCAAGCCTGTGATGGTAGAAACTAAGATTGAAGAAGTTGTCGAAGAATCTAAGGCTAAGGATTATCCTACTGTCGTGTTTGAGCCTAGACCTTCTGATAGAAATCCTTCATATTGGTATGCTAAGGCTTTGGAAGTCGCTTCTGATAAAACACCTGACTATTGGTACAATAGAAACAAGGTAAAAGAAGTTAAAGATGACTTGAATGTTGTGGTAGATGAAAAGGCAACAGTGTTTGTTGCAAATTCTGAAGAAGATGTCATTGAAACTGATCTTGATAAACGAATTCTCAACGCAATCGAACCTTTTAATTTAATTCCTGTAGAAGAAGCAGGAGACAAGGCTTCTGATAAGGTTCCTAATTACTGGTACGACAAGAATGTAATCAGATCTTCTGATCGTGAGCCTGACTACTGGTTTGATAAGAACGAAATTAGAGCTTCTGATGAAGAACCTGATTATTGGTTTGATAAGAACGAAATTAGATCTTCTGATCGTGAGCCTGATTATTGGTATAATCGTAATGTTGTTGAATCTGAGGAAAATGATGTCCTTGAAAATGACTTCGATCGTCGTGTAATCCACGCTTTGAATCCTGATAACTTGACACCTGTTTGTGAAGAAGAAACTGGTGAAAAAGCTTCTGACGAAGAACCTGATTACTGGTATGACAAGAATGAAATCAGACCTTCTGATCGTGAGCCTAGCTATTGGTACGATAAGAACGAGCCTGTAACTTCTGAACCTGTCGTTGAAGAAGCTAAGTCTGATAGACCTTCAGACAAGACTCCTGACTACTGGTATGAAAACAATGCTGTATGTGCTTCTAATCGTGAACCTGATTATTGGTACGATAAGAACGAGCCTGAGGCTTGTGAACCTGTCGTTGAAGAAGTTAAGTCTGATAGACCTTCAGATAAGACTCCTGACTACTGGTATGGCAGAAACGAAGTCAAAGTTGTTGAAGAAGCTAAGTCTGATAGTGCATCCGACAAAACTCCTGATTATTGGTATGATCAAAACGAACCTGAGCCTGAAATTGAGGTCATTAAAGAAATCAGACCTTCTGATCGTGAGCCTAATTATTGGTATGATAAGAACGAAGAGGTTGAGCAAGAGCTTGTTGTTAAAGAACTTAGACCTTCAGATCGTGAGCCTTGGTACTGGTACGGAGATCCTGAACCTGTTATAGAAAAACAGCCTGAAGAAGTTAAGCTTGAGGAACCTGTATATGAGTTCAAAGGAGAACGTGCTTCTAACTTTGAACCTGAACATTGGTACCATCTCGCTAAGATTGATTCGGAGAGAAGAGCTTCTGATGAAGAGCCTGAGTATTGGTACAAACGTAATGAAGTTAAGAAACATCCTAATGTTAAACGTATGGGTGCTCCTATCCCTGAACCTATTGAAGATGCTGGATTCGATGTTGAGCCTTTGAGCCCTGTTCAACCTATTAAGAAGGATGAGCCAACACCTCTTCCTGAGGAGGGCGAAGTTAAACCTGTTGTAGTTGCCCCTGTCAAGCTTAATAAATCGGATATTTCTGAAGTCGCCTCAATGGATAATATCAAGCCTGTTGAAGCAAGAGTTGTACGCTTCCAGTTGAAGAAGATTAAAGGTAATTACAAAGGAGATTTGACTCCTGAAGAAGCATTCAATAAGGCTGTCACTAACCAGGCTACAATCGTCACACCTATGTTGCAAGGACAAGGCTCAAATAAAGGAAGTAAGTATCTTGCAAATCGTGCTAGCAAGGAAAGAGCTGATGTCCGTCGTACTGGATATGTTTCGGCAGTCTCGGTGAATCCTGAAGAAAACCACGATACTACTAAGAAGTTCGATAAACCTGTTTCTGAATTCAAATCAATTCGTGAATGGGCACAAGCCAAGAAGAAGTTTGAAGAGGAACAAAAGTTGTTGGCTAATAGTGGAAATGAAGATGTTGTCGAGCCTGTCAAGCCTATCGTAGTTGTAGAACAAGCTCCTAAGCCTGTCGAAAGCAAATCTGAGGCAAGCATAAAGAAGCCTTCACCTGTAAAAGCCTCTATCGTAGAACCTTTGGACTTGGATGACCTCGGTGATTTGGATCCTGTAACTCCATTAGATCCAATTAAGAATAAGAGTAAAGGAGAATAAACGACATGACCAATAAAGAATATAAAAAAGAAAAAAAGTTGGTTAAGTCTAGAAGCTTGGGTGGAATGACACTCTTCAAATGGATGCTCTTTGGAGCACTCATTCTAGGATTGGCCATCTTGTTCATGATGTTCTTCTTCACTTATGTGAAGAGATAGATAGCAGATTTTATAAGCCATCTCCTTTGTGAGATGGCTTTTTGAATTGAATTTTTTATGAAATCGCTTAACTAGAAAAACAAATATTTATATATAGGTTTATAATTCATAAGCTAAAGTTAATATAAATTCTATTGAAGGAAGGCTTAGAAATGAATCAGATTAGAAACGTCGCAATTATCGCTCACGTCGATCACGGTAAAACAACTCTTGTCGGTCGTCTTTTAAAGTACACTAACACAGTCGATATTCCTGATAATGCGGATATCGCAGTGATGGATTCCAACCCTATTGAGCATGAGAGAGGAATTACAATTCTCGCCAAGACTACATCCATCAAATATAATGGTGACACAATTAATATTGTCGATACTCCGGGACATGCTGATTTCGGTGGTGAAGTCGAGCGTATTATGAATATGGTCGATGGCTGTGTCTTGGTTGTCGATGCTTTCGATGGTGTCATGCCTCAGACAAGATTCGTTTTGAAGACTGCTCTCGAATATAAGTTAAAGATTGTTGTCGTCATCAACAAAGTCGATAGACCTATGGCTGATATCGAAAAGACTGAAGATGAAATCCTCAACTTGTTCATGGAGTTAGGTGCCACAGATGAGCAATTGAATTACAAGACCGTCTATTGCTCTGCTTTGAAGGGAACATCATCTTACGATAGAGACTTGTCTTCTCAAAAGGAGACCATGGCTCCGATTCTCGATACTATTATTGAAGAAATTCCTTCTCCAAATGTTGATACTACAGCTCCTTTCCAATTCCAACCTTCTATGCTCGATTACAATGACTACATCGGACGTATCGCTGTTGGAAGAGTTGAAAGAGGAACAGTCAAGGTTGGTGATACTTTATCATGCATGAGACTTGATGGAACGACAAAGAACTTTAAAATTCAAAAGTTAATCGGATACTATGGAATGAAAAAGATTGAGATTCCTGAAGCTCATGCTGGTGAAATTTGTGCTATTGGTGGACTTCCTGATGTTGAAGTCGGTGAGACATTCTGTACCCCTGATCATCTTGAAGCCTTACCTAGACTTCGTATCGATCCTCCTACATTGCAGATGACTTTCATGGCCAATGATTCTCCTTTTGCTGGTGATGAAGGAAAGTTCTGTACTGCCGCTAAAATAGGTGATAGATTGTTCAGAGAGAGCCAATCCGATGTTTCCTTGAAGTTTACTAAAATCGGAGCTAGTGAGTCTTTCTTGGTTTCGGGTAGAGGTGAATTGGCCTTATCAGTCTTGATTGAAACAATGCGTCGTGAAGGATTTGAGCTTCAAGTTTCAAAGCCTGATGTCATCCTTAAGGAAGTCGATGGCGTTAAGGAAGAACCTTTTGAGGACCTTCAAATCGATGTGCCTGATGAGTATGTCGGAGCAATTATGAATTTGGTCGGAACTCGTGGTGCAGAGATGGTTAATATGGATTCAGATAAAGGTCATACTCGTTTGAATTACGTCATTCCTTCCCGTGGATTGATTTCATTCATGACCACATTCATGACATTGACTCATGGTTATGGAATGATCAACCATGCTTTCAAAGAATATCGTCCTATGGTTAAAACTCAAATAGGACGTAGACCTGTTGGTGTTTTGGTCTCAGTAAATGAAGGAAAAGCCACTTCTTATGCTTTGCAACATGTTGAGGAACGTGGAACGATGTTCATCACTCCAGGTGTCATGGTCTATGAAGGAATGTTGGTCGGTGAAAATAAATTTGATCGTGATTTAGCTGTCAACGTCACTGAAGAAATGCCTAAGAACAATGTCCGTTCTTCTACTAAGGATCAAACAATAGTCTTGAAGGCTCCTATGAAGCTCTCTTTGGAACAAGCTTTGGATTACATCAACAATGATGAATTGGTTGAAGTTACTCCTAAGAGCATTCGTATGCGTAAGAAGATTCTTGACACAAATACTCGTAAGAAGTACGAAGCTCATCATCCTGAAGAATTCGGAATTAAGAAGTAATAAATAACCCGCTTAATGCGGGTTTTATTATGCTATTTTGTTGATAGCAACTTGGTGAAGATATCGATAATAATTTCGTATAAATCGTCTTCAGTTTCTTTGAACCAATCTCCACACCATTTACTTATTATTCCTGATAATCCGTCGATACAAAATTCTAACGAATATGCTAATTGTCAACCGATTGTAGTTCCTAGATCTATCAGTTGGTCTGTTATCAATTTTATTAAGATATCTTTATTCAAACTTGAATCATCTATTTTTCCTTGCTCATATAAGGAAAAGAGATTTCTATTTTTCTTTACAAACTTCATATAAGGAATTAAGACATCTTTATCTAAGTAGTTTTTAATATTTGTGATAGTTTTTCCTTTTAAATAAACTCTCATGCTATTATTGGAGCAAGTCTATGCCCATTATGACGACATGAAGAAAAGTACTACCCTTAAGGCATTTTCCTCGGCTTTGGATAATGATAAGGACGACAAGAAGGAGATTTTTCCTAGCATTCAGTCTCACAATCTGTGGGGCTTTTCTTTAATCTGTGTCTAGTTACAATCACAAAAAGCTAGATGGCATCAATAAAGTTTTACTTTTTGATGGACATGTGGTAAACTGCTGTCATAAATAACTGACATGAAAAAGAATAAACGAAAGAGAATTTCATCTAAGATTTTTTTGGGGGTACTATTTCTAAGTAATATCTCTCTTATTTCTATCGGCTTCTCTGCGTGGTCTATCAGCGGGGCTGCCAGTACGGAAGCCCAAATTCAGGTCAGTGCAGCGGATGTCATTGATTTAAATCAGTATTTCACTTTTATCGAATCCCCGACCATTTTTGAATGCACTAGTGAGGGAATTGTCAATGACTACACTATTGATACTAGTGCAAAAAACCAGGAAGGCTATATTAAGATTCCATTTCGAATTGATGTAAAGTCTGGAAAGATAAGCGACCATCTTGAAAGTGGGGCAAAGGGATTTACTTTAGGAACTACTTTGATTGATAAAAATTCAAGCCTGGATTTCTTTTCTGTCGCATCAGTTACTGAAACTAAATTAGCCTATAAGGATTCTAATTCCATAACCGAGGCGGATTTTTCTAATTCAGGGCTTTCTAATACACCTGCTAATAAAGAGCTGAGTTCTACTTTTGATTTGACATCGTTTCCTTATTTGAATCAAACAAAAGCTTTTTTTGAGGTCAGTTATAAAATATCCATAAAGACAAGCGATTTTCAAAGTGCTTATTCTTCGGTAAACGGATCATTTCATTTTTCTTTTAAAGTTGGGGGAATTTTCGACCATGCGTAAGTATAGGGCAATTCCTCTTTTAGTGATGTCGACATCGACTATTATCAGTTCTATTGGATATGGATCTTGGATTATTAATCATTTTGAAGAAAGTCCTGACTTTTCTTCTGTGGCTTGCTTAGCTGTAGCAAAAATAGGTTCGAAAAAATTTACAAATATTAGTAAGGCGATCGAGAGCAGCAAAAGCGGAGATACGATTGAAGTGATTGTTCCGACTAATCTTAAAAACCAAAAGAAATTATATGAAATAAATTCAAATTTATCTGATAAGACCATAACAATTCCTAAGGGTGTCACATTTGTGATTCCTTATAAAGATGGGGTTAGAAGTGATAAGAAGGCACAAGTAAGTGGAAGTGATACCCTTAACGATGTCGAAGGACATTGCAAAACGATTGTTTCCGTTGCCGACGGGGTAACTTTGGTGAATGATGGGGTTATTGAAGTTGGAGGAGTGCTGATTTCAAATGGTGGTGGAACACCAACTGGATGTACTGGAGGCGATTTTGCAGAACTTTTATTAGGTGATGGAAGTTCACTTTTGAATCATGGCACAATTAATGTTTTTGGCTTGATTTCCGAAAAAACTACGGGTAAATCAAAGCTGATAACCAAACCAGGGGATAATGATGAAGATTCCAAGGATGCTCAAATAAACATGCCCATGTATTGGTATGATTTTGCGGGTGGCACAGCACTAAAAAATGTATATGCAGTTGCGGATCAATACAAATGTTTCCCATTGACGGATTTCTATTTTGAAAACATCACTATAAAATCCTATTTTTACTATGGATCATCCGTAAATTCCTGGATTAATTTGCTTACTAAAAAATTTATAACTGTCTACGGTGAAAGTGATTTGCCACTTATTTCTAAAGATAATTCTGGCTTAATTCAATTTACTAATGATAAGAACTATTTGATTTGTGACTATGACCCAAAAACGATGGCAATGGATATGCAGTTCTTTGACGGGTGTACTTTTAATAATCTTGTTGTCGATATGAAAAAGGCAACTGGTGGATTGAATGGTGTTGTTGGTTTGCCTGATTCGGTTACAACGGAAAAAGGTTATTTTCCTGTTAGTTTTCATTATAACGTCTCTTTAAATTCTAGTGATTCTAATTTGGCCGAATATTTAGCCACTAATACCAATTTTAAAATAATGAACGGTAGTTCTCTTATGGTTGGAGAAAAAACTAAATTTAGTGTTAAAAGTTTAGTTTGCTATGAAGACTTTGATTATTTTACTGGAAATGCCTTTCCTGGAACGAGACATCCTAATTTGGATAACGGAAAAATAGTTAATAATGGAGAAATTTATGCTTCGAGTGCTGGTGGAACTATAAAGACCTATAGTGATAATTCAATTTTTAAAGTGACCGGTGATACTACTTTAAAAATGTATGAAGCTAAATCCGCTTCCCCTGATTGGTTATCAAAAGAAATCAAATTACAAATGGCTGATGCAAATGGAGACATGCAAACAGGTTCTGGTGTTTATAATAGTACAAAAAAGACAAACGAAGATTACTATTGGACGAAAACGAAAAGCTTTTCTCATGAAATAACCGGTGTTTCGATAGGCTATGATAGAAAGTCGTCTGATGAGGGCAAAAAAGGCGTCTTTAATTTAACTGCGAATGTTGAACCAATTGACTATGAGTCAAAAAATATCGAGTATCATTGGTCTGTTAAAGATAATCAATCTGGCGCAACAATTAAAGTTGATGAGGCAAATCCTCAAAAAGTAGTTGTCGAAACAGAGCCAAATACTAATAATAAAGATGAAGATATCGTTTATACCATACAATTGGAAGTGACATTTACAAAGTCAACTGGAGAGGCTGGCTCTGTAACTTCCTCTATCGAATTGACAGCAACTGACACTTGTTTATTACCCACTGCTAATGTGCTTATGGCAGATGGAAGCTTCAAGGCCGCCGGATTAATCCGAACCGGTGATATGGTGATGTCTTTTAACCATGAAACTGGGCGGATAGAACCGAATTTGGTTATTGGAAACGATCATCAAAAAGAAAATGAAAAACTATGCCGGGTTGTACATCTTATGTTTTCTGATGGACTTCAGACAGATTTCCTTGAAGAACATGGATACTTCGATCTTACTTTGAATCGCTACGTTTATTTGCATCCAAATGATTGTGATAAATACATCGGCCATAAATTTGTAAGCATTAATAAAAATTTGAAAATATCTGGAGTTGAACTGCTTAGTTTTGATTGTGAAACAATTGTAGTAAAGCCAGCTGCCCCAGCTACGGCTAAACACTTGAATTTAATTGTAGATAATATGCTTGCTTTAGAAGGAGGCTTAGACGGTCTTTTCAATATTTTTGATTATGATCCTGAAACCCTAGCATTTGACAAAGTAAAAATGAATGCTGATATTAAGAAATATGGCCTTCTCAGCTACAAAGACTTTGAACGTTTCTTCCCTAAAGAAATATACGATTTGCTTCCTTGTAAATATCTTGGCGTTTCAATTGGTAAAGGACTCATTACATGGAAGATTTTTGAAAGCTACGTCAACAAGTGGAAAGATCAGTTGATGGAGAACTTAAAATAGTTTTTATTCTTTTCTGTTCTTCTCTTTGATATATGGGTCGAAGTATTTCTTCTCTCCTTCTATTCTTGCTTCTATAGCTCCCTGTTTTGTTTTGTATGATCTGAGATAATGATCGATTTGCTGGAAGGTGATATAAGCCTCCCAGCGTTTTCTTTTCTTGTTATATGTGACCCCAGATACTCCTAACTTGTAGTTGGCATATACGGCTCTTGTGTGTTTCAGCATTCAGGTCATGGTATGTTTGTCTTTGTCGTAGCCAAGTGCCCAGTCATTGAGTCTTCCTGTTTCCGACCTTTTGGGTTTGGGAGTACATCCGCAGGAATAAGAATGTTTGGATAGTTCATCGTCTCCGACGATGAATTCATTTTCAAAAAATCAGTATTAGATGCGAAGATAAAATATATGCATTACAAACTGATTATAAATATGTTGATTTTTTCGGGCAGGAGGTTCGAAATGGAAACCTTTTTATCGTATTTTTAAATATCCAACTTCTAATTGTTATATTACTCAAACTAACAAATTTTATATTCTAATTAAAAAGTCACCTACCATGGATATATAAATGACAAGCGACATTTAGCATTTAAATATTTGATTATTTGTAAACTTCTATTTTTGATGGAAAATCAAATTGACTATATGTTATATATGCTCCTTCTTTTATAACTGAATCAATTAGATTTGAAGAAAGAACATTTTTTACTAAGAAGCAAACATTTTGATAGAAATCTAAACTATCTGAATTTGCTTCAGGAGCATCATTATCAACTTCAAACCAAGTATAGACTGTGGCAATAAACACAATATTTTCCTTAGTAGTAATCTTAAAAACAGTGTCTTGCTTTTTAATAAAAGTATTCCATAATTCATCTATATTTTTAATCATTTTTCTTACCTCCATCAATCTTGATAGGAAATCCTGGATAAACATGTGAGCCTGTTTTACTTGTCACAATAATAGCATTAGACTCATAGCTATTTCCATTATTATCTTTGTATATCCCAATAATTTTATTAGTCACTACTGATTCCATATTTTCTTTTACAAAAACTCCCTTTCCAGAAAATTTATTTACAAGATTTTGAGCTGTTTTTAAGTCGCCATAAATATAGCTTCGTCCAGTATTTTTAGCAACTTGGTGAAGATATCGATAATAATTTCGTATAAATCGTCTTCAGTTAATATTAATAGAAACTATTAAATAAAAAAATAAGGTTTGGATTTAACCAAACCTTATTTTCATATTTATGAATTAGTTTTGAGTTGATTCTTCGCTCTTAGATTTTGAATTGAATTTGAAGGTTCTGTAGACAACCCAAGCAGTTCCACAAACTAAGAATGTTCCAAGTACAGCGTCTAAGATCCAGAATGCTACTCTCCATCCACTGGGCTTATAAGTGATGATGGTTCCAGGAGCGATTCCTTGCATAGCGTTGGAGTTAGCGATTGTATAGAAGACGTTGTGATAAGCAGTTCTGATAGCCTGACGAGCAGTTCCACTCTTTGTATCGGAATAGTTAGGTCTTCCGAATGGCATTGTATCGCTAGCTAACCAAGTTAACTGCATATCGGTTCCGGCTCTCATACCTTGATCGGTGTTCATATAATCATACAAGTTGAAATCAGATATAGCGAATCCTTTAAATCCCCACTCGCCTCTGAGTACGTCTGTCATAAGGGCTTTGTTTCCACCTGACCAAGTAGTTCCGATTCTGTTGAAGGAAGACATAACGGCTGTACAAGCATTCATTTCCTTTTGTGAATGTGTTCCATTCTCGTCGGAGATGTAGTCGATAGTAGTCTTAGCTTCTTTGACGACTATTTCAAAAGGCTTCAAGTAGATTTCTCTGATTGTTTGCTCATCAGCCCATGTACATAAAGCTTCAGTTCTGAATGTCTCTTGATCATTCAAAGCAAAGTGCTTGATGTAGGCATAAAGACCTTTATCAGCAGCACCACTCACGACATTGGCAGCAATCTTTCCAGCGAGAACTCCATCTTCGGAATAGTATTCGAAGTTACGTCCGGCAAAAGGAGATCTATGGGTGTTCATAGCAGGTCCGTACCATCCAGAGAAGGTAGGATTCATAGCCAAGGCTTCTTCACCGATGGCAGTTCCCATTTCCTTAGCTAAATCTTTATTGAAGGTTGAAGCTAAGAGAGGCTCAGACATATAAGCGGTAGCGTATTTGTATTTACCCATCAATGATGAGAATCCTTGAGGTCCATCATGGTCTTCTGTTGCAGGCTTGTCGATGGATTCCATTTTAGGTGTGTTGTAAGCACCATTGACTAAATATTTACCAGCATTGTCGTAGTCATCGTCGGTTAATTGATCGAGAATCTTTGAGTATGCCTCATCATCATAGTCTAGACCTCTTAAGTCGATGAGCTTTAAGCCATTTTTGGCACCAACTGTAGGTTGGACATCTTCATCATTGTTTACGTTCTGATAAGGCTTGAGTCCATCAGCAACGGTCTTTCCATCGATAGTGATAGAATCAGCTTTTGTGTCAGCTGCAGTAGCTTTGGTTGGGAAGGTTGTTTCAAAGTTTGATCTAGACATCAAGAATCCATAGCCATCTGTTTTGGTCGATTTGAACATATCGGAAACATTATCGAACTTGTTGGTGATGTCTTCTTGGTCATCGCTCTTTTTGGAAAGATGAATTGTATCGTTGATAGTGAAATTTACTGATAATTCGTTTCCTTTGCTATCTTTGGAAACAGTATGGCTATCATCTTTGATTTGGACATAATAAGTACCTTTTTCGAGTTCGTAACCTTTGAACTTATCGTTGTCCTTGTCATTGTAGTCATAGCTAGCCATATCTTCTTTAGCGATAGTGATGGAAACAGTTTCTGATTCACCAGGATTTAACATTTTAGTCTTGGCAAAGTCACCTAAGACAGTAGATGATTTCTCGATGCTTCCATTGATATAAGGAGCGGTGTAGTAAAGTTGTACAACTTCTTTTCCAGCAACATTACCAGTGTTGGTAACCTTGACGGTCATAGTTACAACATTGTTGGTTACTTCGCTGCTCACCAATTCCTTAGAGAATGTAGTGTAGCTCAATCCATAACCGAAAGGATATGCGACATTCGCATTATAGGATGCCTCATCTGATCCGAAACGTGTCTCATAATATCTATATCCGACATAGATTCCTTCTTCGTATTCGACAAAATGAGCATTCTTGGAGCCGTTGACACCGGCTGAAATCTCAGTGACTCCAGTGTAGGTGTTCTCTCCATTTATAGCAAAGTTTTGGAAAGTAGGATCCTTGGTGAAGTCTCTGGAGTAAAGATCAGGTGTTTTTCCACTAGGATTGACTGTACCGGCAAGGATTTCTCCTAAAGCGTTGAATCCGGTAGATCCAGGGCTTCCAGCCCAAATAATTCCATCGATATCATCATCATCCTTGAGATCACCGACTTCCATTGTTGTGGATTCGTTCAATACAACGACGACTTTGCTGTAATTTCTCTTAGCGAAATCAAGCATTCCTTTCTCTTCGGAAGAAAGTTCGAGTTCGTGTTGACCATCAACATAGTTATTGACTTCTTTTTTGGCGTTTGTAGCCTTTGCATCACTACCATTTAAGACAGTTTGGCTAGCGGTTGTTTGGACATCTCTCTTTAAATCTGTGGAGAGGTCGAGACCTTCACCACCACAGCGTGAAATGAAAACAACAGCAGTTTCATTGGCGTCAATAGTGAATTTGCTTCCATCATTATAATCGGTAGGATCAACTTCTCCGATGAAGAATGTTGAACCATTATAGTTATCCATGACGATGTTTTGTCTTGCATAGTTACCGACTTGACCTGCAAAATAATTGTACACTCCTTCATCGAGTGTGAATCCGGCTTTTTCAAGACCGGAGCGAGGAGTAGCACATGTAGTGGTATCGACGTTTCCAGAACCGCTACCTCCATAAACAGGATCTACTCCACCTCTTCCTAACAAGGCAATTTTGTTAGAAGTGGATACAGGCAAGGAGTTGTCCTTGTTCTTTAGAAGGACCATTCCTTCTTCAGCAATTTTTTGAACTACGGACTCGGCATTTTGATTAGCTTCTTTGCTTCCTTCACCTTTTTCACCTTTAGCGAAAGATTGCTTGTAATAATTGCTGTCCCAGTTCTCACTTCCTTTAGCAGGAGTCTTGATCATTTCTCCTTTTCCTAACGGTGACCAAATTCTAGCAGCGTATGTGTCTAAGATAGTGGCATAGCTAGGAGCTACACATTCGACGGTGATGATGGCAGCACCTGATAATACGAGGAAAGGCACCCAGATTCCTAGGAACTTTCCATTCGACATCTTTTTCTTTTTGGACATTTTTACCTCCTGATGGTTGTCCAACTGAATTTTTATTCAGTGTGAATACCCTTTCACACGGGTATGGCTTAATTTTACAATAGGAAAAGCCCTTTCACAACAAAAGGGCGTGATTTGTTTTGAAATAGGCGTGATTTTACATCGGAGTTATGAATGTTATGGTTAGATGGAATATCTCACCATCAGGCCAAATGTTGATTGATCCTTCATATTTTTTAACTATGTTTTCCATACTTTTTATTCCGTACCCATGGTTAAAATCATCATTTTTAGATGTTTTGAATACTCCGTTACTAGACTTAATAGTATTGGCTAAATAATAGTTCTCTAATTCTATGGTCAATATATTTCCTTTTTTCTTCATAACCAAAGATATGTTTCTCTTCTCTTTGTCTTCAATCTTTGTTACTGCTTCGATAGCATTTGTGATAGCATTTCCGAAAAGGGAATAAATATCGTATGGAGACATGAAATTCAATGCCTTTCCATCGGCTATCGAAGTAAAATGGATATCATTGTTTTCACAACGGAGTGAATATTCAGTTAGTACTACATCTAAAGGTTTGTTACCTGTTTTGACTACTGATTCATAAACGTCTAATCCTTGATATATGTCTTTCAAATCCGATTCTTCAATCTTTTGATTTTGTGATAGCATTTGGACTCTATATTTTAAATCATGAAATTTTATATTTAAGGAATCAATGTTCTCTTTTGACAATTCATATTGTTTTTTACTTTCGTCGAATAATCTTTTCTCTATCTCTAATTCGTGCTGAATTTTATTGTGCCTTAGAATTGAAAAGAAGAAAAAAGCCAAGATGATGCAAGTTGCTAGATTAGAGATGCAGCTTACTAAGAATAATGCTTTGATATCATTTTGAAAATAAATTATTCTAAAAGATGAGGAGATTATAATCGTGCAAGATACGACAACTGTCGAAAAGAAAGTGATTTGTTTGCTATCGTAGATTAAAGATAGATTCTCTTTCTTCTCTTTGAAATAGTAGAGGAAGAATAGGAAATATACGATGAACAAGACGATGATACATATTGACCATTTCAATATTTCATATGCTGTTTCATTTAGGTTTCCATAAAGAGAAATAGCTTGATTGATCGTATCAGCACCTATGTTATTAATGTGATGAATCAAGTATGAAGCTACAGATATGAGAACTGCATTCAATGGTTTCATCTTAAAACAAATAAGGCTGTATCCAAATGATAAAACCATTAAAAATATATACATGAAAGACCAATAGAAGATTGTTAAAGGAATATTGTCAACATAATATAGAACAGGAAAGAAATAACCGATTGTACATCCTATCAATCCAAAGATGATTGCATAGGCAACAAAATACTTTCTTTTATTGAAAACAGGAAGTGCAAAGAGAATAGAAGCGATGAAAGTTTCCATTACTAATTGCAAATTTATTATGTTTATAGTGCCGAAGAACATATTACTTATTTGCTCCAGATAGATAGTTACCCAAGTCTTCTATAAATTCTTTTCTTCTAGTTCTAGGCATCTTTAAAGCAATGCCGTTATTAAGTATTACATCTTCCTTAGCAATTTCTTTAACATAACTCAAGTTTACTAGGTAACAATTATTGCATTTGGAGAAAGGTAATCCCTCTAAAAGCTTTGAAGCTTCTTTCATTGTCGATCTTACTTTGTATTCTTCACTTTTTGTGTGATAGAAGAGATTGTGATTTCTGACTTCGATATATAAGACTTCACTCGACATTATATTCTTTGTTCCATTTTCAACAGATATCATTTTGTTCTTCGAAGATGCTTCTTTTCCAATAATCCTACAAGCTTTTTCTATTTTCATCTTAAATGAATAATAATTCAATGGTTTGACTATGAAGTCTATCGCATCGACTTCATAACCTTCAACAGCAAATTGAGACATATTGGTGACAAAAATGAGAAGAACATTATTGTCGAACTCTCTCAATTTTTTACTGACTTCCATTCCATTTATTTTATTTTTACCTAACTCGATATCCATGAATATCAAATCAGCATCGTTTTTATAATCTTTGAGGAAACTATCCCCATCATTGTATATTGAAATCTTAAACTCAATCTTTGATTCTAAAGAAAACTTAAGTAGATATTCTCTCAATTTCTCTTGCCATATAAGCTCGTCTTCCACAATGATTATTTTCATATAAATCAAATCCTTGGATTTATTATACATTGATTGTTCTTAAAGTAATCATAAAACGATATATTAATTTCTTAATGAAATTATATGTGTTTTGTTAATGCGATAGTCTCTACTTGAATCGATTGAACGCAGGAAATATGACCATACATATGATGAGCTGTATAGAAGGAACATATCGACTAGGAACATTTTTAAAAATAATGCTTGAAAAGATATCACCATCAAAAGCGATTGCTTATGGAGCAATGCCAAATGATATTTTTGATGGAAAATCAAATTGACGTCATTTTGCGCCAGCTTGAGAAAGATGTGCAAGAGGTTGGAAATCCGAACTTTTTTACTAGGCTTTTTAGGCTTTCCATCTTTGAAAGTATTATACGATTGGCACTTTAAATTTGTAAGTGCTAATTTACTTTAGATTATTAATTTCTTCTTCTATACTTTTAATATTTTCAAGAAGCTCCTTAAAATTAATGTGGGTCTTATCATTTATCATTTCTTGCATTGATAAATAATCTTTTGTTAATTTATTAATATGTTTCTTGGAGGGAATTAATTGAAACGTTCCTGGTTTAGCCAAATCATAGCCTGCCCATGATGATGGATAGAATTTCTTTTTAAATTCTCTAACATTATTTAAGAGATCAATATCTTTGTATGCTTTTTCTTTATATTTAGTAAGACTTATTTTATAGACATCATAATAATGCCTTGAATATCTAGCGGGCACATCTTTTTCGTCACTTCTATGGGCTTCCTGATTTAATATTAAAACCTTCTCCCAAAAATTCTCTCTGGTGATACAGTTTTAATTATGGTAGAAGGAATATTTAAATTAGGGACTTGGAGTCTTGCAATCATTGGTGAAATCTCAACATCTTCAGTTGGTGATAAAGCGGCCAATGGACCAATCTCTAATCTTATGGAATGTAAAAGCCCAGACATACTATTGGATCTGATTCTTGGATAATTAAAATTCAATACTTGAGGTTCATCCTCTTCTATATAAATATCTGGTTCTAAACCCAATATTGCTCTAAAAATCTTTGACCATTTCCGGCTTTAATTTATCTCTTATAAACTCTTGTGCCTTAATATTTATATTTTTGTTGTATTTATCCTGCTGATTTTTACTTCTAACTTTATTGGGATCATCATCAGTCAATATGTTCCATTTAAGGATTAAATCAATATCTTCGGAAAACCTATTGATGATATTAAAGCATTTTGAAAGACTAGTTCCTCCTTTAAAAATGAAGAAGTCTCTATAACTAGACTTGTGGAAAAGGTAATCCAACATCAAAGTAACCTAGAAGTCCTTCTCCACAATTGAAATATTAATGCCTCTCTCTAAAGCAAATTTTGAAAATAGAAGATTTCTCTCTTTTGGTGATAGTTTAGCTATTGAATACATTTTTAAGCTCTTTTTATTGCAATTCTTAGCTTTTCATAAATCCAAGAAGTTATTTTGATTTGGTTAGTTAAAATCATCAGTTTCTCATCATTACTCAAAAACGAAATAATTTTATCCATATCGTGATCACTTATTTTTTCTTTGCCTATAGATTTTATTGCCTGAATAGCAATCAAAATATTTAAGGGCAGAGAAGAGACCTCTTTAGAGGTTGAATGCTTAAAGATTAGCTCTATATTATCTATTTTATATTTATTATATGGACCACTAGAGATAAAGATATATTTACTTGGAACTTGGGTAGAAAGACCAACTAAATTTAAAGAGAAGTTCCCTGAAGGTACAATATTCCAATTGTATTGCCTGGCTATAGCCTTAGCCACTTCATAAATATCTGGAGGTTCATTGATTTTAAAAATATTATTGTTGTTTCTAAGATAGTAAATCCCACGCTTAGCTCTTAATGTTTTCCCCTCATCTTCCAATTTCTCCAAAGCTTTACTAACAGCTTTGTAATTACCTAGATCGAGAAAATCACTGGATGAAAAAGCTTTTAAATTGTGCAGATTTATTTTATCCATCATCATACTTTGAATTGAAGTCATATTGTGCCTCCTTTCGCAATTATCATATAGTTTTTGCGATTATAAATCAATAATTTTCGCATTTTTTATATACTATTTGCGAAAATCCCACTTATTTTAATTATTTTGATGTCATCTTGGTGTCAATTTGACGTCATTTTGCGTCAGCTAAATCTCGGGGAGAAGAAGGTGTTGCAAAATTACATTTTGTTGAGAGTATCGAAGCAAATCTTATTGTATCTGCTAGTCCTCCAATCAAATATGTGAACGAGACAATTAATGACATAGTAGAAGATGTCATA